>Ga0209510_1002367_pt1 | contig 19463 bp, 13 predicted proteins | sample BiotimSIPDNA_FD_185749 | JGI IMG/M metagenome (GOLD analysis project Ga0209510, IMG submission 185749) | Anaerobic biogas reactor microbial communites from Washington, USA - Biogas_R1 time_0 SIP DNA (SPAdes) (version 2) | ecosystem: Engineered > Bioreactor > Anaerobic > Unclassified | place... | reverse complement strand
GAGATGATGCCGGCCGCCAACCTCTATCCGGACATAGCCGCACACGCACAGTTGCTGCTCTTCTGGGGATGTGACCCGGAGACTACTCCTCATCCCATCCAAGGCATGATGTCCAGTCGGCTCTGCTACTGGCTCTCGGAGCTGGGGCTCACGTCGGTCTACGTCTGTCCCGACCTCAACTATGGCGCGGCCGTGCACGCGGATAAGTGGATCCCCATCCTCCCCAACACCGATGCCGCTCTGCAGCTGGCCATCGCCTATCTGTGGCTGACGGAGGGCACCTACGACAAGCAGTACATCTCCACCCACTCCTACGGATTTGACAAGTTCGAGGACTACGTCTTAGGCAAGGAAGACGGCATCCCTAAGACCCCGGAGTGGGCTTCGGAGAAGTGCGGCGTACCGGAGTGGACCATCAAGGCGCTGGCCCGTGACTGGGCGAACAAGGTGACCAGCCTCATCCACGGCAACGCCGGCCCGGGCATCCGCGGGCCGTACTCCACCGAGAATGCCCGGCTGGAGGTCATGCTGCTCGGCATGAGCGGGCTGGGCAAACCCGGCGTCCATCAGGCGAAGATGCTGGAGTGGTCCATCTGGCGGGAATGGTATCCCATCCCCTACCAAGGCAAGATTCAACCGATTCTACCCATGTTTACCGAGCAGGTCCGCCCGGCGGGCTCCAAGAGTGTCCGCGAAGGCATGATGCCCTCCTACCCGGGCAATCATCCCGAACTCCTGGAGCTCACCAGACCCGAGGCCAACCCACCCCTGCAGGCCGTCCCCAAGTGCCTGGTGCACGACGCCATCCTGCATCCCCCGGTCAAGTGGTGGGGACTGCGCGCCTTCCTCGAGGGGGCACACGAGCAGTTCACCGAGTACACCTACCCGGCTCCGGGCTGCTCCGAGATCCACATGATCTGGACCGACTCCCCCTGCTGGATCACCTGCTGGAACGACTCCAACACCTATATCGAGGCTCTTAAGAGCCCCAAGATCGAGACCATCGTGGCTCAGCACCCCTGGCTGGAGAACGACTGCCTCATGGCCGACCTGGTGCTGCCGGCCACCACGAGGTTCGAGCAGTTGGATATCGGTGCCGATCAGGGCGGCGGCACCTTCAACTCCATCTTCCTGGAGGACCACTGTATCGACCCGGTGGGCGAATCCCTCTGCGACTTCGATATCGTGGCCAAGATCGCCGAGACGCTGGGACTCCATGAAGAGTACACGGGAGGCAAGACCCACGAACAGAAGCAGAAACTGGCCTTCGAGGGCTCCGGGGTGACCGGGCTCGTAAGCTGGGAAGAGCTCAAGGAGAAGCAGTACTTCGTCATCCCCTGCACGGATGAGATCAAAGACCAGCCCCCCGGACTCTCCGAGTTCGCCAAAGATCCCCGCAAGAGCCCCCTCACCACGCCCACCGGTCTTCTGGAGTACTCCTGCAGCGCTCTTGAGCAGCACTTCCCCGACGACCCGGAGCGACCCCCGGTAGCCCACTGGGTGGAGAAGGGCGAGAGCCACGACGAACGGGTAACGAGCGACCGGAGCAAGGACTATCCCCTGCTTTGCATGTCCAACCACCCCCGCTGGCGCATGCACGCCCAAGCAGATGACATCACCTGGACCCGGGAGATCCCCACCATGAAGATCACCGGCCCGGATGGATACCAGTACGAGCCGGTATGGATCAACCCCTCAGAAGCCCAAGCCCGGGGCATCACCCAAGGCGACATCGTCAAGGTCTCTAACGAGCGGGGCACGGTGCTCTGCGGCGCCTACGTCACCGAGCGCCTCATGCCCGGCGTGGCCTACGTGGACCACGGCGCCCGTTGGGATCCCATCATCCCGGGTGTGCTTGACCGGGGTGGGGCCATCAACACCATAACGCCCCATAACATCACCTCCAAGCGCTGTACCGGCATGGTGGTGAGCGGCTTCCTGGTGGAGGTGGCTAAGGTCACCGATAAGGAGATGGATTCCTGGCGCCGGGATTACCCGGAGGCCTTCGAACGAGACTACGACCCCTCGACCGGTGTGTCTCTTTCCGGTTGGCTCAAGGAATAAGGAGAAACGGATAATGGCCAAGACATTCGTGATAGACGTGGGCCGCTGCTGCGGCTGCTACAACTGCCAGCTGGCCTGCAAAGACGAGCATGCCGGTAACGACTGGACCCCCTACGCCAAACCCCAGCCCGACACCGGGCAGTTCTGGATGAAGATCCAGGAGAACGTGTGCGGTACGGTACCCAAGGTGAAGATGCACTACATCCCCCTGCTCTGCCAGCACTGCGACAACGCTCCCTGCATCGCCTCCTGCCAAGACGGCGCCATCACCAAGCGCAACGACGGCCTGGTGCTCATCGACCCGGAGACCTGCACGGGCTGCCGGGACTGCCTTACTGCCTGCCCTTACGGGGTCATCTACTTCAACGAGGAGCTCAACCTGGCTCAGAAGTGCACCGGGTGCGCTCATCTGCTCGATGGCGGGTACGAGCTACCCCGCTGCGTGGAGGCCTGCCCCACCGACGCCATCGCCTTCGGTGAAGAGGAGGATCTTAAAGACCAGATCGCGGGCGCCGATACCCTCCAGCCCGAGACCGGCTGCAGGCCCCGGGTCTACTACCGCAACATCCCGGGCAAGTTCATCTCCGGCACCGTATATGACCCGGTGGAGAAAGAGGTGGTCACCGGAGCCCGCTGCCTGCTCACCTCCGGGGGTAAGCGCCTTGAGACCTTCACCGACGTCTATGGCGATTTCTGGTTCAAGGACCTGGCCATAGGCAAGTACGACGTCGCCATCGAGGCCAAGGGCTTCGAGGGCACGTACTTCTCGGCTCTTGATACCGCTCAAGATGTCAACCTGGGCGACATAGCGCTCGCAAGGAAGTAGGCGGAGATGGACGACAAGAAGCATACGGAGACCAAGGGCAATAAGCAGGTCATCCGCGGCGCGGGCCTCATGGGCAACGGCGACTCTGGTCCGCCCACCTGGGTGGACGTCACCGACGGCAAGATCACCCGCATCCGGCCGCTTCACTATGAGGACGAGTACGACAAGAAGGACTTCAATCTCTGGAAGATCGAGGCCAGGGGCAAAACCCTGGAACCGCCCCTGCGGGCTTCGGTCGGTCCCATCGGGCTCGCCTACAAGAAGCGGGTCTACTCCAAGAACCGGGTGCGCTACCCCTTGAAGCGGGTGGACTGGGACCCGAGCGGTGCTCCCGGCTCCACGGGCCCGGGGGGGCGTAACACCCAGAACCGGGGCACGAGCAAGTACGTACGCATCAGCTGGGACGAGGCCGCCGAGCTGGTGGCCACCGAACTCAAGCGTATCAAGGAGACCTACGGCATGTCCGCGGTGCTCTCCCAGGCCGACATGCATGGCGAGACCAAGCACCTAAGCGCCAGCCATGGCAACGCCAACCGGCTGCTCTCCCTCCTGGGCGGCTACACCGTGCAGATGCGCAACTTAGACAGCTGGGAGGGCTGGAACTGGGGAGCCAAGCACGTGTGGGGCTGTGAGCCGGTGGGGGAGATGATGCCGGCCGCCAACCTCTATCCCGACATCGCCGAGCACGCGGAGTTGCTCCTCTTCTGGGGATGTGACCCGGAGACCACGCCGCACGCCATCCAAGGTATGTTCGCGAGTCGCCTCTGCTACTGGCTCTCGGAGATCGGGCTCACGTCGGTCTACGTCTGCCCCGACCTCAACTACGGCGCGGCCGTGCACGCGGATAAGTGGATCCCCATCGTACCCAACACCGATGCCGCTCTGCAGCTGGCCATCGCCTATCTGTGGCTGACGGAAGGCACCTACGACAAGCAGTACATCTCCACCCACTCCTACGGATTTGACAAGTTCGAGGACTACGTCTTAGGCAAAAAAGACGGCATCCCCAAGACCCCGGAGTGGGCTTCGGAGAAGTGCGGCGTACCGGAGTGGACCATCAAGGCGCTGGCCCGCGACTGGGCGAACAAGGTGACCAGCCTCATCCACGGCAACGGTGGTCCCACCATCCGCGGACCCTTCTCGACTGAGCCTGGAAGGCTGGAACCGATGCTTCTGGGCATGCAGGGCCTGGGCAAGCCGGGTGTCCATCAGGCCAAGATGATCGAGTGGTGGTTCTGGCGGGAGTGGAACCCCCTCCCGTATCAGGGTGAGATGCGACCCGACATCCCCAACTTCGTAGAACTGTGCCGCCCCGTCGACTGCTTTGACCCGGCAGAGATGACGCCCCCCAACTACCAGGGCTCCAACGAGGAGATGCGCAAGATCACCAGGCTTCTCGACCAGCCTCCGCTGCAGGTCATCCCCCGGTGCCTCATACACGACGCTATCCTCAAGCCACCCATCAAGTGGTGGGGGCTCAAGAGCTTCCACGGCCCGGCCGAAGACCAGTTCAACGAGTACACGTTCCCGGCCCCCGGGTGCTCCGAGATTCACATGATCTGGACCGATGCTCCCTGCTGGATCACCTGCTGGAACGACTCCAACGAGTACATCAGGGCTCTTCAACAGCCCTCGGTGGAGACTATCGTGGCCCAGCATCCCTGGCTGGAGAACGACTGCCTCATGGCCGACCTTGTGCTGCCGGTGGCGACGCGCTTCGAGATGCTCGACATCGGCAACGATCTGGGCAGCGGCATCGTGACCACTTTCTTCTTGGAGGAGGATTGCGTCGACCCGGTGGGCGAGTCGCTCTCCGATTTTGACGCGGTGGCCAAAGTGGCCGAGAAGCTGGGGATGTGGGAGGAGTACACCGTGGGCAAGCCCATGGAGGAGAGACAGAAGCTCTGCTACGAGGTCTCGGGAATGGACCGTTACATCTCCTGGGACGACCTAAAGAAGAAGCAGTACTTCGTGATCCCCTGCAGCGAGGAGATCAAGGTGCAGCCGCCGGGCCTCTCTGAGTTCGCGCAAGATCCCCGCAAGAGCCCGCTCACCACGCCCACCGGTCTCCTGGAGTACTCCTCCAGCGCCATCGAGAAGTACTTCCCCGACGACCCGGAGCGTCCTCCGGTGCCGCACTGGATAGAGAAGAGCGACTACCACGACGAGCGTGTCACCGGCGAGCGGGCCAAGGAGTATCCGCTCCTTTGCATGTCTAACCACCCGCACTGGCGCATGCACGCCCAGGCCGACGACATCACCTGGAGCCGCGAAGTGCAGACCATGAAGGTGAAGGGCTCCGACGGCTACCTCTACGAGCCGGTATGGATCAACCCTGCAGAAGCCGAGAGCCGCGGTATCAAGCATGGCGACATCGTCAAGATCTACAACGAGCGGGGCATCGTCTTGGGTGGAGCCTACGTCACGGAGCGCCTCATGCCGGGCGTGGCTTACATGGATCACGGCGCCCGCTGGGATCCCATCGTCCCGGGTAAGGTGGACCGGGGCGGGGCCATCAACACCATCACACCCCATAACATCACCTCGAAGAACTGCACCGGCATGGTGGTGAGCGGCTTCTTGGTGGAGGTAGCCAAGGTGACCGATGAGGAGTGGGCCGCCTGGCGCCGCGACTACCCGGAAGCCTTCGAGAGGGACTACGACCTGGCAACGGGTGTCTCTCTGTCGGGTTGGTTGATGGAATAAGCGAATACGTCCCGTGGCGGATCGGCGAAAGGAATAGAACATCTCTCAATGTATGCCTGCGAATACCCACACCTCTTCTCGCCGATCCGCCTGGGAGACACCGTCTTCCGCAACCGGTACTTCGCGGCACCGGTCGGCTACGAGTACCTGTCGTGCAAGAACTATCCCCTAGATGAGACCGTTGCCTTCTACGAGCGTAAAGCCATCGGCGGAGCGGCCACGGTCCACGTGGGCTCAGCCATGGCCGACAGCAAGAGGGGTCGCATTGGGATAAGCAACCTTCCTCTGGACGATCCCGAGTCGCTACCGCCCATCTACCGGCTGGCTTCAGCCATCAACCGGCACGGGGCGGTCGCGGCCATCGAGATCCAACACTGCGGACCGTATTCCTACATCTGTGCTCTTGCGGGCAATCAGATCTACGGCGCGGTCGACAGGGTGAATCCTTTAGGGCAGTTCGCCCCGGCCATGCCGGAGGAGGTCATCGAGGAGACCATCGAGGCTTATGCCGATGCGGCCGCTTTCGCCAAGTTCTGCGGCTTCGGCTTAGTGATGATCCACGCCGGCCACGGCTGGCTCATCAACCAGTTCCTGGACCCCAACATCAACTACCGCAAAGACCGGTGGGGCGGGAGCCTCGAGAACCGGTGCCGCTTCCTTCTTTCTATCATCGAACGGATAAGGCGGAAGTGCGGCCGGGGATTCCCCCTTGAGGTCCGCATCAGCGGTTCCATGTGCTATGAGGGCGGGTACGGCATCGATGAGGGCGTGGCCATCGCCAAACAGCTCGACGGCAAGGTCGATCTCATCCACGTGTCGGCGGGAAGTCACGAAGTGCCGGAGGTCTTCACTGTCACCCATCCCAGCATGTTCCTGCCGGACGGCGTCAACGTGCAGTATGCCGCCGAGATCAAGAAGCACGTCCGGACCCCGGTGGCCACCGTGGGAGCGCTCGGCGACCCCGCCCTCATGGAGGAGATCATCGCCTCCGGCAAGGCGGACGTGGTCCAGACGGCCCGGGCCATGTTGGCCGATCCGGACCTACCCAAGAAGGCGCGTACGGGCAGGTCCGATGAGATCCGCCCCTGCATCCGCTGTTTCGAGTGCTTCGCCGGTATCACCACCAAGCGGCAGTACCGCTGCGCCGTCAATCCGGAGATCGGCTTCGAGCAGGACTCCAGGCACGCGCTCCCGGCGAGCGTGCCCAAGACGATTCTCATCGCCGGAGGCGGTGTGGCCGGCATGGAGGCCGCTCTGGTCGCTTCGCAGCGAGGGCACCAGGTCATCCTCTGCGAGAAAAAGGAGCGTCTGGGCGGGGCTCTGCGCTGTGAGGGGAAGGTACCCTTCAAGAGGCTGCTCTCCGAGTACCTCGACTACCAGGCCCGGATGATCTTACGGGCGCCGGTAGAGGTGCGCTTGGCTACCGCGGTCACGCCCGAGTACGCATCAGCCGTCAACGCCGAGGTGCTCATCGCCGCCCTGGGTGCCCGGCCCTGTGTTCCTCAGATACCCGGCATAGAGGGCAGGAACGTCCTGGGGGCTGAAGAGGTCTACTACCATCCGGAGAAGACCGGGGAGAGGGTGGTGGTGCTGGGCGGCGGTCTGGTGGGCATCGAGCTTGCCATCTACCTGGCCGGACTGGGACGCAGGGTCACCATCATGGAGATGATGGATACCCTGAGCGACGGCGGGAACCCCGTCCACGGCCTGGCCCTGATCGGTGAGATCAACAAGTACCAGATAGAGGTCACCACCGCCACCAAAGCCGTGGAGATCGACCATGGGGGCGTCATCGGCGCGTACGTGGGCAGTGCCTGCACTCTACCCATCTCTCCGACGGTGGAGGCCGCGGTCCTTCAGTCCAACACCTTCTCGACGGTCTTAAGAGCAGATGCCGAGATAGGCAGCCGGAAGCTCTACCCGGCCGATACCGTCGTCTACGCGGTCGGGCAGCAGCCGCTGCACGACGAGGCGGACGCTCTACGCTTCTGCGCGCCCGAGTTCCACCAGATCGGTGATTGTTGGATGCCGCGCAACATCTACCAGGCCACGCGTATGGCCTTTGCCGTGGCCCGTGATATCTGACGCGGGCTGGGCGGATGGAAGCAGCTCAGGCTCCTTCCGACTGCTCCCACTCCTTCTGATGTCGCAAACAAAGGGTGGCTTCAGGCGCGGCCTGAAGGCGACTCTCTTCGATGGGCTCGCCACAGCGGTCGCACAGGCCGTACGTTCCCTCATCGATCTTCTCGAGCGCCCGATCGACCTGATTGAGCAGCCGCTCAACGTTCTCCTGCACGGTGAGGTCCACTTGTCTGTTGAGTGTGACGGCACCGACGTCGGCGATGTGCTGATCGGACGATTCGTCTCCGCCTTCCTCCTCCAGGGAGATACCGAGCGCTTCGGTAAGCGCCTCGTTCTGGTCGATGAGTCGAGCGCGGAAACGGAGAAGCGTCTCTCTTGCAGTCTGGGGATCCATCCGTTTCACTCCTCTAATCGGTGAACTGGAGGCTCGCATTTGAGGACTTCCACGATCGGTTCTTCTCCAAACCAGCGAGTTTCCGGGCCTGGAACCGGCCTGCGAAGGGGCCCGACCGGCGCCGCGTGGGGGTGGCTCCGCCCGCTGTAGGCCGGATCCGCCCGCTCGAACTCACTCGGACCGAAGAAACTTACTTGAATTTTACGCGAGGTCGGGTAACTTTCTTACGCGCACTTTACGCCGGGTGCAGTCGCTGACAGGGTAGCGTTGGTCATCGGCTTTGTTGGGCTCCAGCATTCTTGATGAATCGGAGGTTGTTCGCTATGGGTCACTTCAGTCGTGGATCGGGTCGTCGATGCGTATCGAGGGCGGTTCTGGGGGGTGTCACGCTTGCCCTGGTCTTCATGCTGCTCCTCATCGGGGGGGCCGGCTCTGCGCTCGCCACGACCCTGAGTACACCTTATCTGGCCATGACGGTCCAGCCGGGGCAGACCGTCACCATCGATCTGTCAATCACCGACACCGTCGCGCAGCGTCTGGATCTCTCGGTGCAGGGAGTGCCGGACGGCTGGGAGGCGAGCGTTCTGGGCGGCGGCCGGCCCATCTCGGCGGTCATGACCGATCCCGAGGATGAGTTGTCGCTCGACCTGCAGGTGAAGCTCCCTCCGGAGGCGGTCGAAGGTACTGAGACTTTGACGGTCGTGGCGCGGGCGGGGGCGACTACGGTCTCGCTTCCGATCGCTCTCACGGTCAGTCAGGTCGAGGGTGGGACGACTGAGCTCACGGCTGAATACGCTGCGCTCCGTGGCCCCGCTACCGCGACCTTCACCTACACTCTGACGCTCAAGAACAGTACTTTGGAGGAGCGGACCTACAACCTGTCTGCAGAGGGCCCCGAAAATTGGACGCTGTCCCTGACGCCCTCGGGAGCGACCCAGGAGACCCCGACTGTGAGCGTCCAATCCCAGGGCACTCAGAAGCTGCAGTTCAAGGTGACGCCTCCCACGAGAGTCGAGATCGGCACGTATGATCTGAGGGTGACCGCCAGTGGCAGCGGTGAGACCGTGAGCGTGCCCCTGCAGGTGGAGATCACCGGAACCTACACTCTCGGTCTGACCACTCCCGATGGAAACCTCAACGCCGACGTGAAGTCCGGTGATACCACACGGGTGCAGTTCGTGGTCACGAACAGCGGCACCGGTCCTCTACAGGACGTGAAACTGTCTGCTGCGGCGCCCGCCAACTGGGAGGTCACCTTCGAGCCCCGGACCATCGACGTGCTGCCTGCCAATCAGCAGCAGACGGTGACGGCGGTGTTCAAGCCGGCCGAGAACGCCATCGCGGGTGACTACGTGGTCACACTGACGGCTGCCGCGGATGAAGCCAGCGCGGATTCTGATGTAAGGGTCACGGTCAAGACCGGGACCCTCTGGGGCGTCATCGGCGTGTTGATCGCCATCGCCGCGATAGCCATACTCGGGTTCGTTTTCCGTCGCTACGGACACCGTTGAGGTCCGCCATGGGCGGCATCGTGGGAGAAGACACGGACCACGAGGTGAAAGAGATGGAGCACGAGGTGCAGGCAGAGGTGCAAGAGATACCTGAGGCGACCCCTGAGGCGATGATCGTAGCCGAGGGGTTGACCAAGAAGTACGGTCAATTCACGGCTGTCGATGCGCTGGATCTCACTGTCCGGCGGGGCGAGATATTCGGTCTGCTCGGGCCCAATGGGGCAGGTAAGACGACTACCATCCTGATGTTGCTGGGATTGACTGAGCCCACTTCGGGCACCGTGCGGGTGGCCGAATACGATCCTGTGCGCGATCCGTTGAGCGTGAAGTCTATCGTCGGCTATCTCCCCGATAACGTGGGGTTCTACCCCAACATGACAGGCAGACAGAATCTGCGCTACACGGCCGCGCTCAACCGTATCTCGCCCAAAGAGGCGGAGGAGCGGATCGAGGTTTTGCTGGCGGATGTGGGACTGGCCGACGCCGCTGAGAAGCGGGCCGGCAAATACTCCCGGGGCATGCGCCAGCGCTTGGCCATCGCGGATGCGCTTGTGAAGGATCCCTCGATACTCATCCTGGACGAGCCTACCATCGGCATCGACCCGGAGGGTGTACGGGAACTGCTGGCCATGCTGGCCCGCTTGAGGGATCAGGACGGCATGACCATTCTCCTGTCCTCGCACCTGCTGCATCAGGTACAGGCGGTGTGCGACCGGGTGGGCATCTTCGTCGGGGGGCATCTGATCGCGGCCGGTCCTGTGGCCGACCTAGAACGGCAACTGGCCAACGACGATGAGGTGGAGTTCGAGATTTCCGCCTTCGCCGCCGACGGTCGGAGCGCAGATGGCGGAGCCCTCGATAGACTGGTCGGCTCCCTGAGATCCCTTGACGGTGTGAAGGATGTGATCCGGCAAGGCGACATGGTGACGGTGCGGGGGAAGAGCGCGGTGCGGGCCGCCGCGGTTAAGACCGTGGTCGATCAGGGACTGTTGCCCGTACATCTCCGTCAACGAGGGATGAGCCTCGACGATATCTACGATCGCTACTTCCGAGAGGAGGCGAGTACCGGTCATGCCTCAACCAAGTAACGGATCTGTGGCTCTGGAAGGGCCGGGCGGCAGCCCGTCGAAGGGCGCGGCGCGCATCTCACGCGCCCGCGGCCGTTTCTTCCCTGTTGGGGTCGGCCCGGTGATGCGCAAGGAGTTGGGCGATCATCTTTCGGGTCTTCGTTTCGGGATCTTGCTGGTTCTGATCGGCGTCACCTGCTTGGCCGCCGTCTACGCCGCCAGTTCGGTCATCAGGGAGGCAGCGTCCAACTCGGCTCAGGTCGAGTTCGCGTTCTTGTATCTGTTCACCGCTTCCGGCGAGAGTCTGCCCTCCTTCGTCAGCTTCATCACCTTTCTGGCGCCTCTGCTGGGCATAGCTCTCGGGTTCGACGCGCTCAACAGTGAGCGATCGCAAGGCACGCTCAGCCGATTGATATCGCAGCCCATCCATCGCGATGCTGTTCTTCAGGGCAAGTTCTTCGCCGGTTTGAGCGTGGTGGGCTTGGCACTGACGGCATTGGTGGTCATCGTGGGCGGCATAGGGATCGTGCTGCTGGGCACCACGCCTTCGCTTCAAGAGGTCGGCCGGCTGGTGGTGTTCATCATCGTGACCGTGATCTATGTGGGTTTCTGGCTCGCTCTCGCGCAGCTTTTCTCGGTGTTGTTCAAGCAGGCGGCCACGTCGGCACTGGCCTCCATAGCCGTGTGGCTGTTCTTCGCCATCTTCGCCAGCCTGATCGTGGGGCTGGTGGTGGATGCGGTGGCCCCGGCCGGAGAAAACGCCACCTACGCGGAACTCCTGCGCCATGAAGAACTATCCACGACGTTAAATAGAATCTCACCTGGGACTCTCTACGACGAAGCGACCAGTGCCCTGCTCAACCCGAGCGTGCGCTCACTGGGTGTACTCGTGTACGAGCAGGTGGACCGGGCTATTGTGGGGGCCCTCAGTTTCTCGCAGAGCCTGATCCTTTGCTGGCCTCAGATCGTAGCTCTGATCGGCTGCGTGCTGGCGTTCTTCACCATCGGCTACATCTTGTTCATGCGCGAGGAGGTTCGCGCCTAACCCACCACCAGTGACAAGGTGGCGAATTGCGGGTCGCTGGTGGCGTTGAGTCCCAGCCGGCGTAGGCCGGCCTCGTCTCCTGCCGTGGGAAGGTGGGTGGTGTGGAACTCACAGCCCATGAGATCCGTCAAGTGACCCACCGCCAGTTGGGCCGCCGGGTTGGTCGTGGCGCTGATCCCGAGCGCGATGAGCGTCTCGTCCAGGTCTAGGCTCACCGACTTCATCCGGAGGATGTCCTTCTTCATAGCGGCGATTGACTCCATCACGATGGGTGTGAGGAGCGGGATCTCATCGGGGATCCGAGCCAAGTGCTTTACGGCGTTGAGGACTGCCGCGGAGGCGGCATGCATCAGGGCCGAGTTCTTGCCGGTGACGATCTGGCCGTCGGGGAGGGCGATGGCCGCGCCGCAGTAGACCCCCTTGTTGCCTTTGCCTGTCGCCTCGGCCGAGGCGGCTGCCGCGCGCGCGGGCCCTACCACGACTCGCTGCTCCTCATCCAAGCCTAGGCCCTTCATCAACAGCTCGGCGCGGTTGGCGTCATCCAGTTCGACCAGTCCCACCGCGTACTCACACGCGTACCGGAAGTACCGGCGGATCACTTCCTGCTCCGCGGCCGCCCGGACCACGTCTTCGTCTATGATCGCGAAGCCCGCGCGGTTCACCCCCATATCCGTGGGCGAGCGGTAGGAGACCGCCCCGCCGATTCGTTCCAGGATCCGCGCCAACAACGGGAAGGCCTCGATGTCCCGGTTGTAATTGATGGCCTGTTCGCCATACGCAGCCAGATGGAAGGGATCGATCTGGTTGACGTCGTGGAGCTCTATGGTTGCCGCCTCGTAGGCGACGTTGATCGGGTGTTTGAGGGGGAGGTTCCAGATGGGGAAGGTCTCGAACTTGGCGTAGCCCGCGGAGTTGCCTCGGAGATGCTCGTGATAGACCTGGGAGAGGCAGGTGGCCAGCTTACCGCTGCCGGGACCGGGCCCGGCGACGATCACCACGGGCCGTTCCGTGGGAATGAACTCGTTCGCTCCGTACCCCTCGTCGCTGACGATGCGGTCGACGTCGGTCGGGTATCCGCGCGTATAACCGTGGGTGTAGACGGGGATGTTGCGGCGCTGGAGACGTGCTTTGAAAACCCGGGCTGAGGGCTGTTCCTCGAAGCGCGTGATCACGACGGCGCGTACCAGCAGGTCCCATTCTCGCAGGTCATCGATGAGCTTCAACGCATCAACGTCATAGGGAATACCGAAGTCGGCGCGCACCTTGCGCCTTTCGATCGCCCCCGCGTAGATGCAGACGATGATCTCGGCTCGATCCTTCAGCCTCTGCAGCAGGCGGATTTTGACGTTGGGATCGTATCCGGGTAGGACGCGGGCAGCGTGAAAATCATAGGTGATCTTCCCGCCGAACTCGAGGTAGAGTCTCCCGCCGATGCCCTCCGCACGCTCGACGATAGCCCGGCTCTGTTCCTCGAGGTATTGCTCGTTGTTGAAGCCAGCAGTGCTTGCCACGGTATCCCTTCTGGGCCGCCCCGGACGGAAGGCCTGTGACAGCATAGCCGCGCGGCGGCCGGTTGTGCAAGCACCGAGTGGTGCTCCGGTGGTCGCGAGGCACGGGGGTGAGGCTTAGGGGTGTCTTACCGGACGTCTCCGGCGGGCCGCGCGGTCTCTGCAGGCAGGGTCTTCTGGCCAGAAGGATGCGGAGCGGAGGGTGATTCCACCGGGAGCACCTCGTTGGTGAGCGCGAGCGGCTTCTCATGGATGAATAGGAGGAGGACGAATGCAAACACCATCAGGGGAACAAGGACGAGATAGACGGGAGTGAGAGCGTCGTTGTAGGAGGACACGACCACAGCCTTCAACTCCTGAGGCATCTGGGATACGAGGGCCGGGGTGAGAGAGTTGGGATCCATCTCCCCGCTAATCCCGCCGGCCGAAGGCAGTCGTGTGCCCAGTAGGTCGATCAGACGGGCGGTGAACAGAGTGCCCACAACCGCGGAACCAAGTGATGCTCCGATCTGGCGGAAGAAGTTGTGGGCTCCACTGGCCGTGCCGACCTCGGTGATGGGGAAGGAGTTCTGCACGATGAGAATCAGTATCTGGAATCCGAGCCCTACTCCGAGCCCGCACACGAAGAGGTAGGAGCACGTGGCCCAGAGAGACGTCTCAGCGGTCAGGCTCGACAGGAGATAGAGGCTCACCGCGATGAGAAGGCCACTGGTGGCCGGCATCCATCTATAGCGGCCGGTCCTACTGGCGACGACCCCGGAGCCGAGTGATGAGACCTGGATGCCGGCAGCCAGGGGGGCCAACAGCAATCCCGACGTCGTGGGGCTGAGGCCGCTTACCATCTGCAGGTAGGTGGGCATGTATATGACTACTCCAAGGAAGGCCACAGAGCTGAGCAGGCCCCCGGCCGTGGCCAGATTGAAGTTGCAGTCGCGAAACAGGTGCAAAGGTATGATCGGTTCGACCGCCCGGCTCTCCACATAGACGAGCAACGCTCCGACTACTATCGCCACCCCAATGAGACCCAGGATGACCGGCGAGTCCCACGCATATTCTCGTCCGCCCCAGGAGGTCACCAGAATGATCGCTGTGGTGGCTACAGCCATCGCGGCCATCCCGAGGCCGTCGACGACCGGCCGTGTGGTTCTCTGCGCAGACGCCTTCAGGAACACGGCTGCTGCCGTCACGGCGAGCAGCCCGAGCGGCAGATTGAACCAGAAAGCCCAGCGCCAGCCGATGGTGTCCGCGAACCAACCACCCAGGATTGGGCCGAGTACCGATGCGAAGGCCCATGCGCCGCCCAGGATACCCATGTACATCCCCCGCCGTCTTGGGGGGACGATGTCGGCGATGATCGCCTGCGACAGGATCATGAGTCCGCCTCCGCCGAGGCCCTGTACGGCCCGAGCGGCGATCAGTACCGGCATGGATCCCGAAAGACCGCCGAGCACGGAGCCCCCCAGGAACAAGGCGATGGCACTCATGAAGAGAATCTTGTGACCGAAGAGATCGCCCAACTTGCCGTAGACGGGCATCATGATGGTGGAAGCCAATATGTAGGCGGTGGTCACCCACAGCATCTGGTCCACACCACTGAGATCGCCCACGATGGTCGGAAGCGCGGTGGAAAAGATGGTCTGGTCGAGGGCGGCAAGCAGTATGGTGATGAACAGAGCACCGACCACGAAGGCCAGATCGGGCTTCTTCACGGAGGCGGGGAGGATCTCGGGCGGAGTCGCTCTCTGCCGCCTGGGCCGTGTCGCTGGGTCAGGTCCGGTCACGGCCGGCTCCTGCATGGATCTTCGCCATCATGTCGATGGTCCGCTCGATGTCTTCCGCGTCGATGACGGCGTCGACATCCTCCTCGATAGCCTGTCGCACCAGATGATGGACCGCCGAGGAGACGACCGTGACCGCCAGACGGGCCTCGGCTTCGACGGTCGCTTCATCTCCCAGTCGTCGTTGGGAGGGACTTGCCTTCAGATGCTCAGCTACCACTCCGACGAGCCAGGCGTCGAACTGGAGGTCTGCGGTCACGTGGAGATGGAAGAGGGCTGGGTTCTCGTGCACGAGGCGCCGCCGGCGGCGCATGAGCTGCGATGTCGGATCGGTCTCGGCCACGCAGGCCGCGGCGATCCCGGCGATGCCTTTCAGCAGGTCGCCGCCGGTTTCCGTAAGGATCTGCAGAGCCCGCTCTCCAGATATCGAGGCCCGGCTCCGGCCCATGATGGCCAGGTCCTTACTGGGGAAGTAGTTGAAGAACGTCCGTAGGGACACATTGGCCTTCTCCGCGATGGCTTCGGCGGTTGCCAACTCGTACCCTTGGGTGCAGGCGATCTCCACTGCGGCCTCTTCTATGGCTAGGCGGGTGGCGGCCTTCTTGCGCTCACGCAGTCCGGTTCTCGTGGAATTCTGCATATACTGCATTATTGCAGCGAGTGCAATAGCAGTCAATCCCGCGTGGGGTGGTGGTTTGCCGGGTGGGATGGTGGTTTGCCGCCCGCCGGCTGGGATGGTACGGTGCTCGGTAGGACGCGGCGTCTGGGAAACAACATGGACCGTCCGCCCCTGAGTCCTGACGGCGTCAACTCGCAAAGGTGGTACCGGTGAGTAGGAGACTCGAAGAGTTGAGGGCGGCCATCTCGAGCCTACAGGTTGAGCAAAGGCTTAGAGATATCGTTCCGCTCCTGCGGGAGAGCGCCGAACTGGTGCGAGAGGAGTCGGGTGAAGACTCTTCGGCGTATGTGGCCGTTCTCAACGAGTTGGGCTCTTTGCTGCGGACGTTGAAGAGACTCGACGAGTCTGAGGCCGAGTTCCTCAAAGCCGCCGATATCGAGGCCGGGGCTCGAGGCAGAGAGGGTCCTGACTACGCCACCTGCATCAACAACCTCGCAGGGACCTATCGGCTGATGGGTGATCACGGCAAAGCGGAGTCGTTGTTCAAGGAGGCTCTTGCTATCTACGAGCGGGAACTCGGCACCGAGCACTTCGTCTACCTCAGCGCTCTCAACAATCTGGGTCTGGTCTACCAGGACCTTCGGGATTACGAAGCGGCCGAGAAGCTGCACCGACAGGCGTTGGAGGTCCTGGAGAGGGGTGGCAAGAAGAACGCCGTCTACGCGACGACTCTCAACAACCTGGCCTCGGTAGCCATGGTGACCAAGAGGTACGAGGAGGCGGAGGGCTATCTCGCGGAGACGCTCGGACTCTACGAGCAGACCGACGGTAAGGAGTCGGTTCTCTACCTCACAGGTCTCAACAACCTTGCGGCGGCCAACTACCTCGGTGGTGACTACCGGCAGGCGGAGCAGCGCTTTGCCGAGGCCTTGGAGATCATGGAAGAGGTGCTGGGCCGTGACCATCCGGACTGGGTCAAGACAAGCGCGAACCTGGCCCGAGCCCGGGCGAAGCTCGAACAGGCCGAGCCCACGGAGTCACCGCCGGAATGAAGGGCCTCGATCTGGCCGAGAAGTACTACGCGGAGTACGGTCGGACCATGCTGTCTGAGTACTTCTCCACTTACCAGGATAGGATCGCGGTAGGCCTGGTGGGAGAAGGCTCCGAGTGCTTCGGTTTCGACGATGAGCTCTCCCGCGACCATGACTGGGGACCGGGCTTCTGTCTCTGGTTGACGGCGGGCGATCACGAGGAGATCGGCGCGGATCTGCAGCAGCGGTACGATGCACTACCGAAGCGCATCGAGGGTTTCGAACGCCGGGTCGAAGGGCCGCACGCCGGCAAGAGGACGGGCGTGTTCGAGATCACCGATTTCTACCGCAGATTCATCCGCTACGATCACGTGCCCAACAGCATCGCCGAGTGGCGGTCGCTGCCCGAGACTTACTTGGCGACCGCGACCAATGGTCGGGTCTTCTGGGACCCATTGGGTGAGTTCACCGCCTTCCGCGACGGTCTGCTGAGCTTCTATCCCGAGGATGTACGACTCAAGAAACTGGCGGCTCGCTGCGCCACGGCGGGTCAGACCGGTCAGTACAACTACCGGAGGTGTATCGCCCGAGAGGAACTGGTGGCCGCTCACTGCGCCCTCAGCAGCTTCATAGAGGCCGTCATATCCATCGTTTATCTGCTGAACAAGAAGTACCGCCCCTTCTACAAGTGGATGCACCGAGGCATGAAGGAGCTGCCCGTTCTTGGTGCCGACTGCCACCGTTTGCTGACCGACCTGTGCGCCGATGGGAGCCGGCCATCTGCGGGTGGCGGCGGGTCCGTCATCAAATCAGAGTCGGTTCCCGATCCGGACGAAGCGGCCATCGGGGCCCACGGCGGCGGGATCTTCGCCCGTAATGAGCGGATAGTGGAAGAGATCAGTGCCTTGATCGTTGCGCGACTGAGAAAAGAGGGCATTAGCGACTCCGCGGGCTATTTTTTGCTCGACCACGCTCACGCCGTGCAGGCTAAGATACAGAATGACGCGTTGCGCAGTCTGCATGTGATGATGGAGTAGCGCGATCGGACACGTACAAAGACGAGACGAAACGAGATACCAGATGGCGACCCAAGAAGAAGCGATCAGCCAAGAAGTGCTGCGGGACATCCTAGACGTGGAGTGGGAGATGTTCCACGCGGTTCAGGGAGTGGACGGGCCCGCACCTTGTCAGGACGATCGGAAGACGTTCGAGATCATGCGGAACAGCCAGCTCCGGGCCTGGAACCAAGAGGTCGCCGAGAGCTACCTGGAGGACCTCCAGCGGGCCCGGTCAGAAGGCCGCAACCTCATGACCGAGAAATATGCGCGCATGATGGAGTACACATCTCCCTGCGAGTACCGGCAGATAGACGGGCGCCTGCCTGAACTCGAAAGAGGCGTCGTTCCCTTGGTGGAAAGGCTTTCGGGGCTGTCTGTGCGCTGGATGGAGGAGTTGGCGGCCAAGTACCCATACGTGGGGGCTCAGGGCCGGCCCATCCGCAGTCTAGGAGATAGCGCATCGACTCCTTCATTCGAGACCTACAACCGGGGTGAACTGGCCACCTACAGTCTTAAGACCCTGCAGCTCTTAGAGGAGCACTATTTGAAGTTGGAGTCCGAAGGGAAGAACGCGGCTCAACTGATCTTGGAGGCCACGCTGCAACGATATGGATATGCTTCTCTAGACCAGGCTGAAGCGGCACAGAAGGCTCGGGTGGAGAAGGCCCGCGCGGCACGAGATGCATGATTCGCGGATAACATGATGGGTGAAGTGAGACGGAGACCGGAGGGAGCATGGCAGACAAACCGTGGAAAGACTTGACTCCAGATGAGAAGCTGGCGTGCCGTCTCGATCGTTGGCGCAATCCAGACATCCCCTTCATGGACGCGGAGGCAGAGGCTGATTACAGGGCCCGGGTGGATCGCTTGGCGGCGGCCATTCAACTGCAACAGCCGGATAGAGTCCCGATTCGACTGATGCTCGGTCTCTGGCCGGCGAAGCGGGCAGGTTTGACGGCTCTTGACGCCATGACCGACCCGGTGCGGTCCGGAGAAGTGTGGCTGGCCTTCAACCAGGAGTTCCCCCTGGACGGCATGACGATTTCCACGATGACTTCGTCGCCCATGCTGGAGACGCTGGAGTACCGAAGCTACGCTTGGGCCGGCCACGGTTTGGCCCCCGAAGCCATGTACCAGTACGTCGAGAGGGAATGGATGTACCCGGAGGAGTACGACCACCTCATCGCCGACCCCACCGACTACATGCTCAGCGTCTACGCCCCCCGGACGGTCGGTGCCTTCTCCGCTTTCTCGAATCTCAGATCCGTCTTCAGCTTTATTGAGTTGCCCTTTGTCGAAGGATATACGGCGGAGTGGGGCACACCTGCTTTCCTGGAAGGCCTGGAGAAGATAACAGCGGCCGCCCGTCGCACCATCGAATGGAACAACGCCATCGGTCCGGTGATCGGGCGGCTGATGGCCATGGGCTTCCCCGGCGGGGCCGGCGGGATGAGCAAGGCCCCGTTCGACATCCTGGCGGACACGCTCCGCGGTACCAAAGGGATCATGCTGGATATGTACCGCTGCCCGGAAAAGGTGCTGGCCGCGTGCGAGCGTCTGGTCCCGGCAGCGGTCGACATGGCTTTGGGGCGGACGGGGGAACTGCCGGTGCCCATTGTCATCTTTCCCCTTCACAAAGGGGCCGACGGATTCATGAGCGACGAGCAGTTCAAGATCTTCTACTGGCCGACTTTGCGGGAGGTACTTCTGCGGGTGATCGACGAGGGCGTGATCCCCCATCTGTTCGCGGAAGGGCGCTATAACACCCGACTTG
>Ga0209510_1002365_pt1 | contig 19470 bp, 21 predicted proteins | sample BiotimSIPDNA_FD_185749 | JGI IMG/M metagenome (GOLD analysis project Ga0209510, IMG submission 185749) | Anaerobic biogas reactor microbial communites from Washington, USA - Biogas_R1 time_0 SIP DNA (SPAdes) (version 2) | ecosystem: Engineered > Bioreactor > Anaerobic > Unclassified | place... | reverse complement strand
TTGAGGGTTATAATTTGTTTGACTGATATGGTCATTGGAAGTTCCTTTCTTTTCGTTTTTTCTCAAAACATATTGTATTGGAACTTCCTCTTTTTTTCCTTGACTACGGACTTTTGAAACGCATACACACCAATAATTTTAGTTGTCTTTTTATCAATCATACGTTTATAATTATTTCAACGTGGCATTGGAGGTACAAAGTGACTACGGCCGGTAAGATTAAAGAACTATTTGAGCAGATGCATATCGGCGTTTCGGAGCTGGCTAGACGTATCGGTCAAACACCGCAGAATTTTAATAAAAAGCTGCAGCGTGAAACCGTGAGTCTGGATGAACTGAAGGACATCGCTGGTGTCCTTGGGGTTAAGCTTTAGCAGACAGTTGTACTGACCGATGGCGATATGAAAAGATTGAGTAACTAGAAGGAGATAAGTATGGAATATACTAATAATGAAAAACAGATTTTGTCCCTTATGGAGAGAACGGATTTTAAGAATCTATCAAAAAGTAATGTACTCAGCTACGCATCTAAGCTAAATGAACTTCGTCCTGAAGTGGCGCAACAAGTGATTGCTCAGATTCCAGAACTCGCAAAATTGATTCAATCTATAATGGTTGAATATAAGGGGATCCTTGATAAAATTGTTGCGAGTGATGATGACAGCACAATCCAAGTATATACTATTCTGAATAAAGAGGTTGACAGTGCGGTTGAAAGTAGAAAGGAATTTATAGAGTACGCTGATAGGGTTCGGGTTGATTTGAGTAAATGTCTCGATAAACCTAATTTAACACCTGAGGAACGAAAGGATATCCGTGATCGTCAAATGGAAATCTTTCATACTGTTAATCAGAAAGATACTGAAATACGAGAGCAAGAAATGGAATATGCTCGTATGGCGGATAAAAAGGATTCTGAAAAGAAGGCGTTTGATTGGAAGGTAGTTAGTGCTGCGAGTTCAGTTGTACTTACTGTGGTTGGATTAGCTGTAGCAGCATTCGGAGGTAAAATTGATTTGAAATTACCTAAGAACCAGTTGAGATGATTTTTAGGGATAATTTCAAAAAGTTAGGATAGAAATTAGTCCCTCAAATTCCGAAAAAGAAACTGTGAGGGTAATTGTAAGGAAGGAGTAATATATGAAGTTTGGAGAAACAGAAATCATTAGAGAAGAGGGCAATGTTCGCCTTTTAAAAATAGGTAGTAGAGGCGATAAAGAAGCTTTCTGGGTAATTGGTGATGGCTCTACACAGCATTATGATGATTATGAAGATGCCTTGGATGAATTTAACTTGCGCTGGATGAAGGGGACATTTGGAGAATAAATCCAAAGAAAAGAGTTCCACGATGAACATTGAATGTCATATCATAAGTGCAAAGAATATCGGCTGGGAAGGTGATTTAGGAGATGATACATATGCCTACTATTTCTTCCCAACTAGCAAATATAGCAAATCAGAAGTTGTTTCGTTATTCAAACCTGTTCAAAAAACAACAAAACAAGGTTATCCTTATACGGCATATGAATATCAAGGCAAAGTGTACTACGAAATTATTCATACGATTGACGCCGTGGATGAACGCTATATCTAACTCTTGGAAAGGAGGTAAGCAACATGAATGAGAGATTTGCAGGAATAGATTGGTGGTGTGATAGGTGCGGAGATTATCTTAATAATCAATCAGGTTTTGATGACCATAAATACACATGGAAATGTACAGAGTGTGGATACAAGAACAGCATTTCGCGTGACAATATTTTTGAGTCTCACGAAGACTTCTCAATCAAGCAGATATGGATGATGATTAAAAAGAAATAGGTAGTGTTGCATATTTTGTGTGGTAGTGTTGCATATTTTGTGTAAACCTAATTTTGTCTTCATCAGTCATAACGGCACAGACACACGATCTCCGTAGAATATCATCAGTTGTGCCAGAATATCGCGCCAATGTGCAATCGGCATAGTCCATTTATTCGTGATCTGTACCATCACCAGGTATAGCTGTTTTAGCAGGGCATCATCACTGACAAAGGCCGTCTTAGTCTTTGTCACCTTCCTCAATTGTCGGTTGAAACTTTCCAGGGCATTGGTCGTGTATATGATCCTTCGTAAGGCTTCCGGATACTTGAACATGGTTGCCAGTTCCGTCCAGTGCTCCCGCCAGGATTTGATCGCCAGGGGATATTTGCCAGCCCAGTTTGCCTCAAACTCATCCAGAGCCAGCAGGGCTGCGTCTTCGGTCACGGCTTTGTAAATCGGTTTCAATCCACCTGTAAACGCCTTCAAATCTTTGTACGAAACATAGCGTGTTGAATTGCGTATCTGGTGCAAAATGCAGCGCTGCAGCTCTGTTTTGGGATATACCGCCTCGATCGCTTCTGTAAAACCGTTCAACCCGTCCACGGAGATGATCAGGATATCGGCCACGCCGCGGTTCTTCAAGCCGTTGAGGCTGTCACAAGTCTTTTGTGACAGCCTCTTTCTATTCTCTCTATTTGGTTCAAACAGCTAAGAGAAAATATCCATGTAACCAATACGTTCAAAGGCTTCAGTCAGGTTATCCTGTGAAACTGTACAAGAGACTCGTATGTATCCTTCTCCGCACTTTCCAAAATCGACACCAGGCAGAACCAGTACATGCGCTTCATTCAATATGCGTTTACTAACTTCATTAGAACTGAGCCCTGTCTTTCGGATGTTGATAAACAGGTAAAAAGTGCCCATGTGTGGTGTGATTACTGACATGTTTGGGGTGGAATTTATCTGCTTAGCCAATTGGCTGGTCCGATTTTTATAAGTTTCCAGAACACTGTCCTGTATTTGGCGGTTTCTCAGGGCATGGATGGCAGCTCGCTGGGAAATGGAAGGCACCGTGAAAACCACATTTTCGTTAATATGCTGGATCACCCTGACGAGTTCAGCCGGCGCAACTATATTCCCAATTCTCCACCCCGTCATGATGAAGTTCTTGGAGAAGGAGTTTATCGTGATGGTTCGTTCTCGCATCCCTGGCAGAGAAATGATCGGAACAAACGGATTCTCATAGCTATAGGATGTGTAGATGTCGTCTGCTATGACGATCAGGTCGTGATCATTTGCAAAGCGGGCGATCATCTGCAAAGTATCAAGGGAGAAACAACTGCCGGTTGGATTGTTGGGAGTGTTGATGATCAGCGCGCGGGTCTTTTCAGTGATCAAGCCAGCCAATACATCTTCTCTTAACTGGAATCTGTTTTCTTCATAGGTGGGAACCTCGATTGGAACGCCCCTGGCTAGGCGCACCTGGTCAGGGTAAGGCGTAAAGCACGGTGACTGGACCAGCACCTCATCGCCGTCGTTCAGAATCGCTTCCAACGCCAGGTACATGGCATGGCAGCCACCAGTCGTAATGAAGATTTCGTCATCACCTATCGCCAGGTTGTATTCGTTCTCATAAAAGCCCGAAATTTCTTTGCGTAACTCGGGGTCTCCCCGATAGTCGGTATACCTGGTATGACCAGCTTTGGCATCCAGGCAGGCATTGTTGATAATCACATCATCCGTTATGAAATCCGGATCACCCAATCCTAGGTTAATAATGTCCGGAAATGTTCTTAAAGCATCATTAACCTCCCCCATTGCCGTTGCTCTCAATTCTTTATATCTTGCGGATACAATTTTCACAATCAGCTCCTTCAGATTTAATAGTTTCGTCTTCACATGCTATTCCTAAAAAGGAAAAGCAATTTCGCTCAATTCCAGTCTGTCCCGCAGGAAAACAATATCATCCTGCAGTTTGGGGATGATTTTGATACCTTTTGCCCTGACCTCCTTTTCTTTTTCGAATTCTTTCTCTCCAGCAGTATAGATGCGTGACTGACCAGGTTCTTTGTTAGAGTTGCGTAACTGCCGCAGGATGTTGCCGGTAGTGAGTTTGAAGGTCTCAAGGTCGGTAAAATTTTCGATATTAATGGCCAAAAAATAATGCCCAATCCGAAAAGGTTGGGGATTACCTGAGGCATCCACTCCGGATAGATCAGTGAGAAAACTGCCAGTCTGCAGGCTGGCTGAAAGGATTTCAACCATTGTTCCTAGACCAAACCCCTTATGACCGGAGAGGGTTTCACCAGCCCCACCCAAGGGCAAGAAGGATGCCTGCCTCTTTTCAAAGGATGCCATCGCGACAGCTGGGCTGGTGACGGTCCGACCCTTGGAATCGATCACCCACCCATCGGGAATTTCCTCACCATTGCGAGCCAAAACTTCAATTTTTCCGCGCTGTGCAATTGGGGTAGCAGCATCAAAAATGAATGGGAAGGGTTCATCTGTGGGAGCACCGAAAGCGATCGGATTTGTGCCTAGCAAGGGTTCTACGCCAAAGGTTGGAGACATGGATGGTCTGGAGTTGGTAACTGTCAGCCCGATCATGCCTTGTTCCACAGCCATCATAGGATAGTAGCCAGCAATGCCAAAATGGGTCGAATTACGGACTGCCACGGATGCCATACCGTGGACTCGTGCCTTTTCAATAGCCATCTGCATGGCGCGCTTGGAAATCACCATTCCCAAGCCATGATTACCATCGATTACCGCTGTAGTGGCTCCATCCCTAACCACCTGCATAGGCGTTTTCACATCATGCTGTCCTGAAATAATGCGGTTGTAGTAGTACCTGAGCCTGCCAATCCCATGCGATTCGATCCCACGGAGATCTGAGGCAATCATCACATCCGCACATATCGCAGCGTCATCTTCTGGTGTGCCTACTTTCACAAAAAAATCTCTCATAAAACGATAGATAATATCCACGGGGACGTAGTGCATTATTCTTTCTGTCATATTTCTACCTCGTAAGTGTTCTGCACACTGAGCGCTCAGCTGCTAATGTAATCCGTCAACTTTCAAAGACGCAGCCAATTCGTTCAATTTTTTCACCTGGTCGTAATGGAAAGGGACGCCTGTTTTCATGCGCAGGACCTGGGTGTCAGCTTCAGGGTCTCCAGCCACCAACACCTGTTCAGCACCTTCCTCGGGAGGAGTGGAATGCAATTCTATGATCATGTCATCCATCATCTGCTTGAATTCATCTACTGGTCTGATTCGGGAGATATCCAGAGCCATAACCCAGGTATAGTTTTGCCCAAACGACATATTCGCACCATACCCTCCACCGGAAAGAACTCCAGTCATGATGTCGATCATGACTGCCAGTCCATACCCCTTGTGACCTCCCTGCACCAGGGTATTGCCCAGGGGGTTTTGTGCCCAGGCATCGCTGCGTTTCAAGGGTGGTTTTGTGATCGGGTGACCCTTGTAATCTACCGCCCAGCCTTCAGGAATAGGAACACCCAGGTTGTGAGCCAATTCAATCTTTCGACCAGCGACAGTGCTAGTTGCCATGTCCAGGACAAAGGGGCGCTGTTTTCCTGCGGGGGCAGCAAAAGCCAGGGGGTTGGTTCCCAGCCTGGTGCGGGCACCCAGAATAGGTCTCACGCTCCGGCTTCCGTTAGTGTAAGTAATGCCGATCATATCGTGCTCAAGTGCCATCATGGAAAAGTATGCCGCCATACCGATGTGCCGTCCATCACATATCACCACCTGACCAGAGCCGGTTTCCCAGGCTTTTTGGATCGCTAAGCGCATGGCATAAACGCCGCCGACAAAACCAAGCCCGTTTCCATTTGACATCAGCGCTGTTGATTCAGACTCCCTGATTACCCTGATTTCTTGGGGAATGGTATAGCTGCCGTCCAGGATCATGGGCGTGTATTCAAGCAAATTAATAATCCCATGTGTGTCCACCCCCCGTAAATTTGCGCTAACCAAGGCATCAGCTGAAATGCGGGCATGTTCTTCGGGTACATTCAAAGCTTGGAGGATAGATGTTGCAAATAACTGCAATCTTTCAGCCGGAAAGTATCTGGCATTGTCAGGTTGTATATTCAAAAAATCGAAAATCATGGCTTGTTTTGATCCTTGTCATGTATTAGTCTTGGCTAAAGAAAACTTCACCTTTAGCCAGGGGAAGAGGAGGGAACAGGTTTAATCAGTAACCAGTGCCAGTGGAGGTTTGCCTTCCCATACTCGTTGCATATTTTGGAACACGAACTCACCTCTGCGAGAATACGTATCACGGGTACGACCGGCAATGTGGGGTGTAAGAATCACATTATTCTTTTTCCGGATGGGATGGTCCATGGGAGGGGGTTCCTGCGAGAGGACATCTAGAGCAGCTCCGAGGATTTTCTGCTCCTGCAGTGCGGTGATCATAGCCTGCTCGTCAATCACATCACCGCGGCACGTATTCACCAGGAGTGCTGTGGGTTTCATTAGGGCAAACTGGTTTGCGCCAATCAGGTGCCTTGTTTCAGGCGTCAGAGGTGTGTGGAGGGAAATAATATCTGATTTCCGCACCAATTCATCCAGGGGCGCATAGGTTACAGATATTGCCGCTTCCTGTTCCACTGGCAGCCTGTTAATGTCATAGTAAGTGACTTTCGCGCCAAAGGCAGTAACCAGTTTGGCAACATGCTTCCCAATCTTACCGAGACCGACGATACCCACTTCCTTGCCTTGGATGGTGAAGTAATCACGGTTTGGTACAGCAAAATCCCAGTTACCGGTTCGACCCATGTGGTTCTGTTCGATGATATGACGATAAAACGAAAGCATCAATGTCACAGCATACTCTGCCACATCAACGGCATTCGCTCCTCCGACGTTGGCGACAGGTATCTTCAATTCATTACACCTGCCGATATCCAGCAAGTCATACCCGGCGCTGAGCAACTGGACGAGCTTGATGTGTTGGGCGTGTTCGAGAACATTATTCGAGATCTCCTCAGGGAAGAGGAGTAAGAAGTCTGCTTTCTTGATATGTTCGATTTTTTTTCGGTCTGGGATATCCAGAGAGAGAGTATCAACATTCCAACCGGCGGGCACGTGTTCCAGTATCCAGCCGCTGATTTCCGGGTCAAGCAAAGTTAAAAATGCAACGTTAGGCATAAATATCCTCAAAGAATTCTAAAAACCAAACTTCTGACCCCAGGCATCAAGAGAGAAACCGGGACTTTTGATAAATTCGAGTTTTCTGTTCTCGATTTCCAGTACTTTACGCGCCTGGTCGGCAACTTTGTCCGCAATTATGTTGGGGATACTGACCAGCCCGTTGGCATCACCATGCAAAAGATCACCCGGCTTGATAGTGAGCCCACAGATTGACACTGTGGTGCCGATTTCAACCAGCCTGGGAATGCCGTGCGAAACAACCGTTCCAGCAGAAAACACCTGAAAGCCTGGAGCTCGCTCGAAAATCCCATGTACGTCACGAATACCACCATCAGTGACAAAGCCGACCGATCCCAGACGATGATAAATTGTAGCCATGATGTCACCAAGATGATCGGAACGCAGCAGGTCAGAACCGATATTTTTGACTACAACCACGACTGGTTTTGGTGAAGCTTCAATAGCGCGGTAGAGTAGCTCGTAGTTCAAATATTTGTCGCGGTCTTCTTTTCGACCGGGAGAAGCAGTATCTTCCACACAGGTGATGGCATAGCCAAGCATTGACGGGTAATTGGGGTACAGGCAACGCAATGCCAGCGAAGCAAACCCCTCACATTGGTCGCGCACTTCAAAAGCCTCAACTGCATTGGCGATCGTAGGAGAGTCAAACGCCGCCAACTCTTCAATTTTTTCTTTACTAAGGTGTTGGGTTTCCACTCAATACTCCTTGGATAACTATTTTCTAAGTTCCACTTGCAAGCCCGGAATCCTCAGGGAATTTTCCAGTTTATTCAAACCCCATCCCATCGAAAGGACGAGAATAACATAGATGATGGCAACAGCGCTGTAAGAAGCCATTGGGGTAAAGTAACGTCCGGAAAGCACTTTCCCGACTCCCATGACATCCAGAATAGCGATCAGGAAAATAACTGAAGATGCCCTGAGCATACCAATCGCTTCATTTGCCCATCCAGGGACAACCAGCCTCAATGCCTGCGGGATAATGATGTAGAAGATTGCTTTGATCTTCGACATCCCGAGAGCTCTGGCAGCCATCATCTGACCAAGTCCAATTGAAGTAAAAGCTCCTCTGAAATATTCAGCCTGGTAGGCAGCGCTGTTTAGTCCAAGAGAAATGCAGGCAGCCGTCAATCGTTCTAAAGTGATGCCAAAGTCGGGCAGACCAAAGTAAATCAGGAATAGCTGCACCATCAATGGCGTTCCCCTGAAGAGAGCGATATAGGTTTCTGCGAATTTGCTGACGGGCTTACTGCCATAAGTCCGCATGAGTGCCAGGGGCAACCCTAATGCCATGCCCAGGAGCAAGCCAATAAAGGTAACTCTAAGCGTTACGCCTGTACCTTTGAGGAAGTCCATCCAATGGCTGGTGAATAAAAAGATGATGTTTTCCATATTACAAAACGTCTTTCCCGGCGATTTGTTCTTCCTCGGTACTGCCGTAAAGCTCGTTAATTTTATGCAGGAATTGAGCTGTCCTGGCATTTTGAGGATTTGTGAAAAGCTTTTCCGGTGAGCCCTGCTCGCCGATCACACCATTCTCCATGAAAATGATCCGGTTGCTGACCTCACGCGCAAAACCAAGTTCATGCGAGACCATGATCATGGTCATGCCGGATTTGGCGAGGTTTTTCATAACAATCAACACTTCACCGATCAGTTCCGGGTCAAGTGCCGAGGTGGGCTCATCGAACAGCATCACGACCGGATCCATCGCGAGAGCCCTGGCGATGGCAACGCGCTGCTGCTGCCCACCTGAAAGTTGCCCAGGGTAGAGATCCTTCTTGTCAACCAGTCCAACCTGATTAAGATGCATGAGGGCTTTCTCGTTAGCTTCGTTTTTCTTAAAGTGGCAAACTTTCTCCAGCCCCACGTTGATATTATCGATGGCTGTAAGGTGAGAAAAAAGATTGAAATCCTGGAAAACCATGCCCATTTTCTGACGGACAACGTTAATATCCACTTTCGGAGCGGTAATCTCTTCTCCCTCCAACCAAACCTTTCCCTGGTCGGGAATCGTTAGCAGGTTCAGGCAGCGCAGCAAGGTGCTCTTTCCGGTTCCACTCGGGCCGATGATGACGATGACCTCCGAGTTAAACACATCGAAAGAAACCCCTTTTAGCACTTCTGTCTGTCCGAATTTTTTGTGTATATCCTGACAGGCGATTACAGGTTGATTATTCATAGTTCAAGCTCCAATGTAGGAATCCTAAACTTTTGATCTAAAGCAGACAATCCCTTGTTCGCTAAAAGAATCAAAAGGTAATATGCCAAGGCAGTAAGGGAAAAAATCAGGAAAGGTTCAGCTGTACGAGCCGCCGCATACTGAGCCTGCCGCATCATGTCTGGTATTCCCAACACATAGACCAAGGATGAGTTTTTGATCACCAGTGCGGCTTCGTTGGACCAGGATGGGATTGCCAAGCGGAAAGCCTGGGGAATGATGATCGTTCGAATGGCTTCTCCTTTGGTCATCCCGAGTGCTCTGGCAGAGATCATCTGCCCGTCCGGTACACCCAAAATGGCGCCTCTGAATATCTCAGCTTGAAAAGCACCACTCGAAAGACCAAGTGAGAGAATGCCTGCCAGTAGCGGCGGCAAGTTAATTATGCTGGTTACAGCATAAAACAAAATAAAAATTGTTAACACAGGTGGAAGAGCCCGTAAAATCAACACAAAAATTGCTATTACTTTGGATACCAGGCTTCCCCCATAAACTCTTCCCAGACCAAGGACCAGACCCAACACAATTCCAAGGAACAAAGCTCCAACCGCAACTTCAACAGTTACAACCATTCCTTTGAGCAGCACCTGGAATGTGTTCAGGATAATGTTCCAGGGAACTTTGCTGGTGATTGCTTCTAATAATTCAGGGAACAACATTGACTCCTTTCCGACCGGGCGAATCCCAGTGGCTTTTATATGAAGAGGCTGCTGCTCATGGGAGCAAGCTTACTTTTAGCAGCAGCCTCTCATTCCTCGTTAATCGCAGGGGATTGGCAACGCCACCGTAAGTTGGTTAACGAGGGATACCCCAGATGTCCAGCAGACTATCCCGGAACCCATCCTCAATCATCTCAGTGATTAATTCATCAAACTTAGCCTTCAGCTCGGTGTCACCTTCGGGGAGGCTAATCACGGTTGCACCACCGATAATATCACCAGGAACAATAAAAGCAGACTTCACTGGTTCTCTCTTAACCCAATCCTGGACCACGACATCCTGGGACCACCATAGGTCAAGTCGACCGGCTACCAGGTCTAGGATGCCGCTGTCTGTGCGATCATAGAACATCAGGTTTTCTTCCGGCATCATGCCAGTTTCCAACCAGCGTGATCTAAACAATTCGACCTGAACCCCACCTGAAAGCGTTCCAAGCCGATATTTGGCAATGTCGTCAAACTCATTCACTACGACGTCGCTATCAATTGCACTCATTACGGCGTAAACACGTTCCTTGTACGAGATTGAAAAATCGACCTGCTTATCGCGTTCCTCGCTTGGACCCATGCCCGCGATGACGCAGTCGATCTTGCCTTCTGCGAGAGACTGAATCAAACTGTCAAAGGGCATATCCCACATCTCTACAGTTACACCCATTCTGTTTCCGAGTTCGTTGATGAAATCGATATCAAAACCATCAAAAGTACCATCATCGTTAATAAATTCCATGGGAGGAAAATCTGCTGAGGTTGCACAGATCATCTTTCCACTTTCCAGGATTGCATCAAGCCTTGAGTCTGCTTGATTTTCGGTAGTGCAAGAGGTAACAGCCAAAGCCGTAATCGCTAGCACGAGCAGCAACTTTCCAATTTTTTTCATTTTTTCTCCTAGTGATTCAGATTATGATATGAAACGATGTTTCTGTAACACTGTTTCGGTTAATGCTGATATAATACCAATCATTCGAGATATGGTCAATGCTAAAAAACAAAAAACTTGAAAACTGAGGCTGCTTACCGTGAATATAAAGAACCGAACCGATTTTCCATCATCCCAAGTCTGTTTTTGTTTTATTTCTGCCGGTTCCAGCCTTACAGAGTGGGTACCAAATACCAATATCAGGCTAAAGATGGTATTAAAAAGTTTAAAAAAAGAGAGCCCTGCATGCCTGAAAATTTGAAGGAAACTTCATTAAACCCCAGCAAATCTCCACAGGTTAACTTCCGCTCAAAGGCAGTTGCTATTAATCCTTTCAGAGTTGACCTTGCCCTCTTTACTGTCACTCGAAGCGTAATCGACACCGGGCAGCGGATGATCATCGCGTTTTTGCCGATTATCGCCAGAGGTTTGGGTGAGGACCTTCAAACAATCGCCACGGCAATTTCCTCTTGCTATCTTTTGGGCATCATCACACCGTTCGTAATCCTATTCTCCGAGAACCGTGGGACAAAATCAGGGGTTATTCTGGGCGTCTCGCTGTTCACTGTTGGTTACACTTTGTTTTCTCTTGTTCCTGAGTACCGATTCTTCCTGGTTATGCTCATCCTGTCCAGCCTTGGGAGGATCTTTTTCAACCCGTCCATGCAAGCATATATCGGAACTTTTTCAAATCATTCAAAAAGGGGTTTTGCGTTAAGCCTTCCTGAAACAGGCTGGTCACTCGCTGCAATCGTCGGAGTTCCCCTGGTCGGTGTTCTCATAGGACGATCAACCTGGATGGCTCCGTACCCCTTGTTAGCCGGCCTGGGGTTTGTATTGGCCTTTTTCATGTTCTTCTGGCTGTCAGGAGGCAAAAAGCGGGAGGCTGGAAACCATTTAAAAATAAAAGAAGTCTTTGCCAGCATCACCCGCCACAGGGCTATGCTTTACCTTCTCGCAACGCTACTGCTGGTGGCGGCCGGGCATGCCATGATCACTATTATTTATAGCACTCACTTTGAAAACTCGTTTAATTTTCAAATCGCAGCTCTGGGAGGAATGTCTATTATTATTGGTCTGGTTGAATTGGGCGGTGAGGGTCTCTCAGCTTTCCTTAGTGACCGGCTTAAACCGGGTATTGCCCTTGGGCTCGGCGTATTGCTCCATATAATTGGAGCGTTTGCGATGACCCTGACAGCTAATTCTCTTGCGGGAGCAATTGTGTGCCTGGCGATGATCTTTCTAAGCTATGAGTTCTTCATTGTTGCTCTCATTCCATTCATTTATCATATCGTTGAAGAAAACCGATTGACCTCTTTATCCATGAGAATGATGGTCAACCAGGCAGGGGTGGCATTAGGCATTTTCTTGGGACCTTTTCTTTACAGGATTGGTTGGAATGTGAACTTGTTTTTCGCGGCGGCACTGGATCTCGTCGCATTATTGTTAATCTTCCTGATAATCAGGAAAACCAATGTCTCTTCCTGTTACACCAAAATCGGAGTAATAAATGAATAATTTGGCAAGTAAAAAGAACAGGGGAAGCCCTCTCATCGGATTTAACCTTGCATTTCCATCGCCAGACATGGTTGAGTTCATGGGTATACTTGGGTTCGATTATGTTTTCATAGACTGCGAACATATCGCGTTCAATATCGAGTCTGTCCAGGCTTGCGTGCGCGCCGCTGAATTGACAGGAATGCTATCAATAGCACGCGTAATCAAGAATGATCCGGAAGTCATCCTCGGGTACCTGGAGGTCGGAGTCAAAGGTATTCTTGTTCCTCACATAAAAACAGCAACCGATGCGCAGGCTGCAGTGGATGCGGTCAAATACTATCCACTGGGCAAGCGAGGAGCTGGCGGGCGCTCCAGGGCAGCTAAATATGGTGCCGACCTGCCCGCCGAGGAATACTACAAGGAAGTCAACGCAAGCACCTTCGTCTTGCTCATGATCGAAGAGGCAGAGGCGCTTAAGAATCTCCCTGAAATTCTGGAAGTTCCAGGTGTTGATTATCTCGATTTTGGTCCACATGATATGGCACTATCATTGGGATACACCGAAGCAGAAGACATCGGGCAGGTCAGAGAACTGATCAAAGATGCAAAGGAAGCAGTCAGAAATTCCGATAAAGGCTATGTTGCCCCGGTTGCTTGTCTCAAAGACGGCTTAAAGGCTGCTCGTGATGGTGCCAGCCTGATCGAGTTCGACACCAATTCAATTATAAAAACACAAGCACAGCAATTTCTTGAGCAGATAAAAAACATTCACAATGGAGAGAAAAATGATTAATATTGTAAACACCGACATCACCTATCCAGAACTCAACCGGAACCCACGAATTTTACTGGGACCTGGTCCGAGCATGGTACATCCACGGGTTACCAGCGCGATGACAGCACCCATGATCGGGCATCTGGACCCCTGCTTCTTGCAGCTTATGGACAAGACCCAGGAACTATTAAGATATGTATTTCAAACCAAAAACCGTGTCACTATTCCAATTTCCGGTACTGGCAGTGCTGGTATGGAGGCATCTTTGGCTAATTTTATTGAAGATGGAACGCCGGTACTGGTGTGCACGAATGGCTTTTTCGGCAACAGGCTCGTAGAGATGGCAGAGCGATACCGTGCAGACTTGAGCGTGCTCAGGTGCCCGTGGGGCAAGGCATTCACCCTCGATGAGATCGCAGAGGAATTGAAAAGGAAACCTGCCAAAGTTGTGGCAATTGTCCACGCTGAAACCTCAACCGGTGTATTGCAGCCGTTGGAAGGTCTGGCTGACATTGTACATGACCAGGGAGGCATCCTGGTCGTCGACGCTGTCACCTCCCTGACCGGTATCAACATCCCTGTTGATGAGCTTGGAATTGATGTTTGTTACAGTGGAACTCAAAAATGCCTCGGCGTTCCCCCGGGGCTCGCTCCATTCACGGTCAGTGAAAGAGCTATCGAAGTAATCAGAAACCGAAAAACCAAAGTTTCAAGCTGGTATCTTGACCTGTCAATCATTAATGCCTATTGGGGCAAAGACCGTTCCTACCACCACACAGCCCCTGTCTCCATGAACTATGCGTTGTATGAAGGTCTGCGCATGGTATGGGAAGAGGGTCTGGAGAACCGGTGGGCTCGTCACGTAGAAAACGCGCGATTATTCTGGGATGGACTGGAGGAAATCGGTCTTAAACCGTTTATACCTGAAGCCCAAAGATTGACTACTTTAACCACAGTCAAAATTCCAAGCGGGGTCAACGATCTCGAGATACGTAATCAGTTGTTAAAGGTATATAATATAGAGATAGCGGGCGGAATCGGCGATCTCAAGGGTGAGATTTGGAGAATCGGTCTGATGGGTTACAGTTCAAGAAAAGAAAATCTTCTCCTTTTACTTGCCGCATTCAAGAAATTGCTAAATCGATAGTATGATATTAATGATAGGTGGTTCCTGTTGAGACATATAATTTTCTTAGCACAGAATTTAATGAATTGCCAGTCCAACCTTCATGCCAATAAGCTGAGGAGCTAAACAAATGGGCTCACAAAACTATACAATCGTATCAGTCGAACGCACTTTACAGTTGTTATTGTTACTTGCGCAAGAATATCGTCCTCTTGGCATAACAGAATTGAGCGAAGCGCTTAATTTGTCCAAGGTTGTGGTTTTCCGAACGGTGAGCACATTGATGAGTTACGACTTCGTCATCCAGAACCCTGATACCTGCTTGTATGAGTTGGGTCCCAGTGTTCTCAAACTCACTCATGGATTCCAGCTGCATAACTCTCTACTGACCATGGCTATGCCCTTTCTTGTTGAATTGGCAGCTGCCACGAAAGAAGTAGCAAACATTGGAGTTATCCGGAACGGTAAAGTTCTCATGCTGAAAAGTGTTTTGGGAAGACCAAAATCGATGTTTACTCTACACCTTGGTCCAGAGGCATCCCTCCATAGTTCCAGTATCGGGAAGGCTATTCTTTCCGGACTGCAGAAAGAGGAGGTAATTGCATTACTCGGCAAACCCCCTTTCCATAAAAACACCCAACACACGATAACAACCCCTGATGCCTTCCTAGAAGACCTGGAAAGATCGAAGACAACTAATGTTTTCTTTGACAACGAAGAGGCTGAAGAAGGCTTGATGTGCATCGGCACTCCAGTGAGAGACTGGAACAATGAAATAGTGGCCGCCATAAGTGTTTCAGGCTTCAAACCCAGGTTGGAGAAATTCGGATTAGACAAGATCAAGGCGCTGACTCTGAACTCTGCAGAAAAAATTTCGGCAAGACTGGCACTCGCAGCAAAACAAGAACACGAAATCATTCCCGAATGATTCTGATGCGCGGAATTGCAGCAGGCCTCGACTGATTCCTAACTCTTGCGTGATTGATTGCACGCTTCGATTTGGAGCATGACTCATTTTCATAGCTCGCTTTTTGTGTTCTTCACTGTACTGATTTCGCTTTTTCATTTCGTTCTCCATGACTTTTGTCTCTTATCATCTTGTCCGAAATTTTATCAAAGACCCGGCAGTATTTTGATCCATTGTCATTTCAGGGCAGCACCAGCTGCCCTGCTTTCTTCTTCTTGTTAACTGCTGTTACCTTCTGAATTACTCGATGAACAATCCTTCCAGATCACCTTCCGAAACAATCGGCAGCAGGTACGCTTCGCAGCTGTCAGGATTGATTAAGGCGACAGTCGACTGATCGGAAGTTGGCTTGCGCAGGCTCACACCAAGCCAGCCCTGGCTGCTCCATTCGATTCCAACCGCGCTAACATTATCCAGAATCAGATGCATATCGCTGCCGTCTGGGTGTACCAGGTACACACTGCTGTTATCCGCGCCCCGATACGCGATCCAATTACCATCCGGGGAAAGACTGGGATTGAGGAATTTAGGTGTTCCATTCTCAATCGTGAAACGCTCCTGTTGGGTGCCACTGCTAAATTCGTAGGTGAAAACTTTCCAGGCAGCGCTTCCGGTGTATGGAGCGGCAAAGTAGAGCAAACCGTCAGGCGACCATCCTATGATTGTTTGTTGGCTCAACGTGGAAATTTGCATTACCTCATGGCTGTCAATGTTGATAACATTGACGCTGTTTACAGAGCCAGCGCCTATCCCTAAATAAGCAATTTGCTTTCCATCAGGCGACCAATGCAGGTCGTATCCACTCAAACCTGGCAAGACTTGTTCGGTCTGCAAAGCCAGGTCAAAAATGTGATGGTGGTCGTCTGCAGCAGGATATGCCACCTGGCTGCCATCCGGTGAGAGGGCGCCCCAAGTGCCTTGTTGAGCCACGATCTGTTTCTGGCTCCCATCTAACTCATGGACCACAAGCCCCCAGGCACCGGTTTCAAGTTTTTCATAGAGCAGGACCTTTCCGTTGGTCAATGCAGCTGGAGCCGCCTGAAGTTGGGCAAGAGATTCCGGCGTCAGACACACCTGGGCGGGAAGCTGCGGATTAGCCACGAGATCAGTACGGACTGTCTCCGGAGACCACTGCCCTTCCCAGGTAATCGACTCGCCAATCAGAGTGAGATTTGAAAGTCTGACCGTCAGCACACCCGTTGGGCGCTGCTCGTAGCTTATTACCACACTGAACTTGTTAACATCTCCGATGCGGTTTATGCCACCCCCTCCGCCTACACCAATGGGAGTAGTTCCAGAAATTTGAACACCAACGCTGTACACCTTCGGATCAACCTCGAAACTAAACGAGTAGCCACCACGCGAATCAGCTGTGATCGAGACCAGCTTCAGGGTATGCCCTGCAAGTTGGATTTCCTGATTGAGCTCCCAAACCTGCCCTTGTTGCGGGTTAGTCCCGGCATCAAAGCTAAATTCTGCAGTCGCATTTGGGTCAGCAGGGTAGATTTCAACACCTAAGAAACTGATCGTCAGCGGATAATCCAATCCAGTAGCCTTGATTTGAGCACCCCAACCGCTGCCGTTTGGCTCTTCATTAATCAGCTCGTTAACGTCCAGCGGATATGTATATGCTATTTCCTTCCCGCTGGCATCCTGGATTTCCAAAGCACCGACTTGCTGGAAGGTCTCACCGGGCTGCACTTGAGGCTGAAAACTTCCGACCAGGATGTAACCATCAGTAGTGTCGACCACTTTGCTAACCATCACCACATGATCATCAGGGCTGACCGGCGCGTCGGCAGCCGGGGAATTCTGGGCGATGTCGACTTGTAGTGAGGGTAAAGGTAAAAGCTCGGTCACTGGCATCACAACCATGTCAGCCGGAGCTGGGACGAATTGGAGCGGCAACTCCCAGTTTTCAGGAGCCCTGCCGGGTAAGGTATTGGGAATACAAGGGATCACGAAAACCGCTTCATTAATATCGGCAGGGACGGGTTGATAGCCATAATTCACCGCGGTGAGTAGTGTGCCATCTGCCAGGCGCAAATATTCCTGCGGATAACAGCCGATAACGTCCCCCCGGTCTGGGTAGGCTGATTGAGGAACGCCAAAGATACGATACTCGATCTGTGTGCGATCCCCTGTGAGGGTCGCTGAGGTAACTGTGATGATGATGTCTTCGCGCGTTATACTGACAGGTTCAGCCAACACCCGGATCGGGCTGCTTTGGTTCACAATTCCGACTCCCGGAATATAACCAAACAGCTTCAGGAAAGATGCATAAACACGCTGTGGACCAATCACAAAGACGCTAATGATGAGGATTCCTAAGATTGCGGATGCAACCGCCCATGCGGGTCGTAATCCTAAGAATCGGTGAGACTTACGGGATTTCTCATCAGCCTGCTGCATCAGATTAGCATACACCTGGTTAACAAACTCAGGGCGCACTGCAGGAACACCAAAAGACGCTGAAACATTCTTTTCAAACTCAGAGTTTGATTTGAATTCACTCATTTTAATCCTCCAACTGGCTGTTTAACCGTGCCAGCATCCGGTATGTCATTTTTTTTACCGCATCTTCATTGCGGTGAAGAATACGTGCGATTTCCGGAAAACTCATTTCAGCCAGAAATCTCAAACGGAGCAGCTCCCTGTCTCCCTCGGGCAATGCTTGAATCAATCTGGATAGGGCTGCCGTTTGTTCTGATTGAATTACCCCGAGTAAGGGGTCATTTTCCAATGGGACATCCTCAATTTCGTCCACAGATGAAGAATTATCTCGTTGACGAAAATGATCCATCGCTTTGTTACGGGCAATCGCAAACAACCAGGATGCGAAGTGCCCATCCTGTCGAAATTTATCAAACGCTTCGAAAGCTGCCAAAAATGTCTTTGAGGTGGCATCTTCTGCTTCTTCTAAATTTCCGATTCGACTATAGAGATACCGGAAGATTTGATTTACGTATAACCTATACAACTCACCAAACGCTCTGGGATCCTTTTTAGCAGCTTTGATTAATTTTGTTTCATCTGCCTCACGTCTAATTTTTTCAGATGTCAATGTAATACTGCTTTCTGCCATAAATTTCCTTTCAAATCGTTTTCACGATATCCTGCAGGTTTAAAGCAATTTTGAGCTCATTAAGTATGACGGAAAAAAACAGAAAAGGGGACATTTTTTCCTGATCTATTATGAACTCCAATAGTTATGCTTGTAAAGCTATCGTCATCATTATTGACAAAAGAAAACTTGTTTAGGAGTAATTGTAAAACTGGGATTCGAAATGCCGAAAACAAGTTCTTTCAGTCAGGCAGAATTTTCTTGTAAAAACCATAAAGGCGAGGGTCAGTTTAGAGTAACATGGCATAGCCGGGAGGATATTCGCAAAGCGGGCTTGAAACAACAATCTGCTTAAAATTATCAGAGGTTAGTTCGTTTTCGATCCGTCACGACAATTGACAAATCTAACGTTTATTTCAATAGGTGAAAAGATAGTCCTGATGTAACAGATATTAAAGGAGTCTTGTTAATCTTCTGAGATATGCTCTTCACGCAGCCTACAAGTTTCGTATTGCCCTGCTGATATAGATCGAAACCGGATCTGAATATGTGATCAATCTTCAAACCAGGTAATAGCAAACACTTGCAAGCAGAATCCCGTATGCCAGCAGAAAGCTTACTCTCGCTTTATTTATAAAGCCGCAGCAGCTGGTGTTTGCACATTACAGGCACTCACGAGAAGCGTGTGTGACGATTGATATAGGCGGATTGAGGAGGGGCAAGTAAACGATTCCATTTATGCACAAACCTCCTCAATCACGCCCTACAGGACTGCAAGGGAGTAGATTGCTTTGCTGGCTCAGGATGACAAGCAGGGAGCGGGAAAAGATCCTTCGCTACGCTCAGGATGACAAGATCAGGCTGTAGGGCGAGATTGGAGGTGCCGGATAATTCCAGTCCAAAGAGCGCATTGCACCTCCAATCCGCCATTTTATAGTGACCGGGGGAAAAGATGGCTTCGCACGGCGGATTGGAAGCACGACAAGATTCTCGTTGGTCGAAGTTTCCGGTGCTTCCAATCACGCCCTACGTCTACGCAATAGGAACAGGCGAGACAGTTCCCTACGAGACCACATAATAAGAACAGGCAAGCCAGTTCTCTACGAAATAGCAGTTAAGACAAAAACACTTCTCATCAAATTACTTGCTTATCCCGCAACTGGTCAAT
>Ga0209510_1002361_pt1 | contig 19489 bp, 18 predicted proteins | sample BiotimSIPDNA_FD_185749 | JGI IMG/M metagenome (GOLD analysis project Ga0209510, IMG submission 185749) | Anaerobic biogas reactor microbial communites from Washington, USA - Biogas_R1 time_0 SIP DNA (SPAdes) (version 2) | ecosystem: Engineered > Bioreactor > Anaerobic > Unclassified | place... | reverse complement strand
CGGACCGCACCTGGAGGCCGTGCTCGCCGCTCGCGGGGCCGGTGTCGACGCCTACTCGGAGCGAGTGAGTGACGTCGTGGCCAATGTCGACGTGGGTGGCGGCACGTCCAACATCGCGGTCTACCGCTTCGGGAAGCTGCTGGGCACGACCTGCCTGGACATCGGGGGACGTCTGGTGCGGGTCGCGGGTGGCCGGATCACGCACGTCGCTGCCCCGGTCCGACGGGTCGCCGAGCACCTCGGGCTGACCGTGGCGCCGGTGACGATGCCGATGTCGACCGGCTCACCGCTCTGACGCGGGCGATGGCGCACCAGCTCGCGATGGCACGGAGCCTGGCACCCAGGGACAGCCTCCACGCCACGCTCTACACGACCGGGTGCGAACCGCTTCCCGCCGGCCTGAGTCCCGGTGTCATCTGCTTCTCAGGTGGTGTGGCGGACCTCGTCGAGACGCCCCGCAGTGCCGACTCGTTCCGCTACGGGGACGTCGGTCCGCTGCTGGGGGCCGCCATCGCCGAGGACAGTGCTTTCCGTCTCGTCGAGCGGCACCGCGCTGCCGAGACCATCGCCGCCACCGTCGTGGGTGCGGGCATCCACACCACGGAGGTCTCGGGGGCGACCATCGAGTTCGCGCAGTCGCTCCTGCCGCTCCAGAACGTACCGATCATCCGGGCGCCCGATGCCCGGTCGGACCCCGACTCTCTGTCGGAGGAGATCGAGACGCGGTGCCGGACCAAGGACGAGTACCTCACCCGGCCGGACCTGGGAGCGCAGTTCGACGACGAGGCCATCGCCGAGGTCAAGCAGCGCTGCCAGCCGAACCCGCAGGTGCAGGTCTATGTGTCGGACGGCTTGTCGTCGACGGCGGTGGAGGCCAATGTCCGCGATCTGCTCCCGGCGCTCCTGCAGGGTCTGAAGCTGCACGGGCTGACCGCCGGCACCCCGTTCTTCGTCAAGTACGGACGGGTGCGCTCCATGGAGCCCATCTCGGAGGCGCTCGGCGCAGGCGTGACGTGTGTGCTCCTGGGCGAGCACCCCGGCCTGGCGACGCCGGAGTCGCTCTCGGCGTACCTCGCCTACCAGGCACGGGTCGGGATGCCGGAGTCGGACCGGAACTGCGTCTCCAACATCCACCGGGAGGGCACCAGCCCACTCGAGGCGGGCGCCCACATCGCCGACCTCATCGCGGAGATGTTCAAGCAGAAGACCTCGGGGATCAACCTCAAGATGGGGTGACACCTTAGGCTCCCCCTGTGGGGAACCCGGGATTGATTCTCGTCATCGGCGCGTCGGGCAAGACCGGCCGTGCGGTGTCCCGTGCGCTCGCCGCCAGGGGCGTCAGCGTGCGGGAAGGTCGCCGGCCCGACCTCGACCTCGAGACCGGTCATGGCGTTGCCGAGGCGCTGGACGGCGTCGACGCCGTCTACCACCTCGCTCCCAACATGCACCCGGACGAGGTCTCCATCGCCCACCGCGTCGCCACAGCCGCCCTCGATGCCGGCGTCCCTCGCTTCGTCTTCCACTCGGTCCTGCACCCGGACGACTCGACCATGCCGCACCACTGGCGCAAGCACCTGGCGGAGCAGCGGATCCGGCAGCTCCTACCCACCTCGACGATCGTCCGACCCGCCGCCTACCACGAGAACCTCCTCCCGGCAGCGCTCGAGGGTCGCCTCACGGTGCCCTACTCGATCGACTCACCCTTCACGAACGTCGCTCTCGACGACGTCGGTGAGGCGGCCGCAGTAGTGCTCACGGAGGCAGGGCACGAGGGTGCCGACTACGACCTCGTCGGGCCAGAAGTGCTCTCGGTGCGGGACATGTCGCGCACCGCGACCGAGGTGCTCGGGCGTGAGGTCACGGCAGAGACGATGCGGGTCCGGGACTGGGCCGACGGCCCTGGTGCCGGACTGACCGAGCAGGCACGCGATGACCTGCTCGCGATGTTCGCCTCCTACGACAAGGAGGGGCTCGTCGGGCAGAGCGACGACCTCGCCTGCCTCCTCGGCCGGCCCGCCACGACCTGGGCCGGGGTCGTGGCGAAAAGCCGTTGACCCGATATCGAGGACCTGACATGCCCCACGACCACCGCGATCTCAACCGCGACCTGGACATCTACGCCTCTGACCCGCTGGCCGGGTCCGGCCTTCCGCTCTGGCTCCCCGACGGTGCCGCGATCCGCGACGAGCTGCAGCGACTCGCCAAGGATCTGGCCCGCGCCGACGGGTGCCAGGACGTCTACTCGCCCGTTCTCGGCAAGCGCAGTCTGTATGCGCTCCGGTCATCTCGCGAAGTTCGCCTCGGACATGTTCCCGGCTATGCCGCTCGGCGAGGACGAGGTCATGCTCCGTCCGGCGAACTGTCCGCACCACGCGCTCATCTATGCGTCGCGGCCGCACTCCTACCGCGGGCTGCCGGATGCGCCTCAACGAGCTCGGTGCAATGTTCCGGGCCGAGCGCTCTGGCGTCGTCTCCGGACTGAGCCGGGTCCGGCAGATCAATCTCGACGACACCCACGTCTTCTGCCGCCCCGACCAGGTGGAGCACGAGGCGGCGCTCGGGCTGCGTGCTGCGCTCCGCGCCCAGCAGATCCTCGGGCTCCCGGTCGACCACATCCGGCTCTCGATGCGCGATGACAAGCGTCAGTGGCTCGGCTCGGAGGAGCAGTGGCGCGATGCCGAGGACGCTCTCCGCCGGGCGGCACAGGGGGTCGTCGAGGTCGTGGACGGCCCGGGCGAGGCGGCCTTCTACGGGCCGAAGCTCGACCTGCAGCTGCGCGACGAGCAGGGCCACGAGGAGACCATCGCCACCGTCCAGCTCGACTTCACCATCCCCCAGCGCTTCGGCCTGACCTACCACGGCGCCGATGGTGACGATCACCCCGTCGTCATGATCCACCGCGGCACCGTCGGGTCGATGGAGCGGGTGACCGCCGCACTGCTCGAGCACTACGGCGGACGGCTGCCGTTCTGGCTCGCTCCCCGTCAGCTCGTCGTGCTGCCGGTCAGCTCGGCGCCCGCATCCGGGATGCCCGCCTGCGACGGGTGAGCCTCATCGCCGTCGTCGGTGAGCGCGAGGTCAGCGCCGGCCGCGTCGAGGTCATCGACGCAGGCCGGAACGAGCGGAGTCAGATCGCCCCGGCCGACCTGGTGGCGCGGATGGCGCAGGCCCATCGGGAGCGACAGCCACATACAGTGATCCGGTGACTCGAACCGACGTGGGACGCTCGGTCGCGGTCCTCGGGGGACTCGCGGTGGTCAACGTCCTCGCCCAACGCACCCGCGCACCCGGCGATGCGGTCGTCCCGCTCGGTGCGCTCGCGCTCCTGGCCGGAGCCCGGGCCAGCGGGCTGACGGCCGCCGAGCTCGGGCTGGACCCAGCCGCCAACCGCCGGGGCGTCACCGCCGCCGCGCTCGCCGCCTCGGCCACCATCGGGACGATCAGTGCTGCATCCTGGCTGCCCGCGGCGCAGGGCTTCCGCGCCGATGCCCGCTACTCGACTGCGCCGGCCGCGGCTCGGGGGGCCTTCCTCACGATCCCGCTCGCGACCGCCGTCCCGGAGGAAGTCCTCTTCCGCTCGGTGCTCGACGCCTCCCTCCGGCGCCACCTGTCCCCGGCTGCAGCCACTGCGGTGGGCGCCACGGCCTTCGGTCTCTGGCACGTCCTCGGCGCACTGACCCTCGCGTCCGACAACGAGGGCATCGGCGCACTCCTGGAGGACCGCCCACGACCCGCTCTGGCTACCGCTGCCGGAGCGGCTGTCGCCACCGGCGCGGCAGGCCTGGCCTTCCTCGCCCTCCGCCGGCGGACCGACTCCGTCGTCGCCCCCGTCGCCGTGCACTGGGCCCTCAACGCAACCGCCGCACTCCTCGCCGGGGTCCGGAGGCGTCGACCCGCCCTGGCAGACTAGCCCGCATGCCCGCTGCGCCAGTTCTGCTGCCCGAGAACGAGTCCGAGCTGATCCTGGCCCGCCTCGGTGAGCGCGGCATACCCTCTCTGATCGATGTGCACACGCACTTCATGCCCCACTCGGTGATGCGCAAGGTCTGGGCCTACTTCGACTCCGCCGGGCCGCTGACCGGGCGCGAGTGGCCGATCGCCTACCGGATGGACGACGAGGCGCGGGTGGAGATGCTCCGGTCGTTCGGGGTCAGGCGGTTCTCGTCGCTCAGCTACCCGCACAAGCCGGGCATGGCGCAGTGGCTCAACGACTGGAGCGCCGACTTCGCGGACGCGCACCCGGATGTCCTGCGGTCGGCGACGTTCTATCCCGAGCCCGGTGTCGCGGACTACGTCGCCGCCGCGCTCGAGTCGGGGGTGCAGGTCTTCAAGGTGCACCTCCAGGTCGGTGCCTATGACGCGCACGACCCGTTGCTCGACGACGTGTGGGCCGCGCTGGAGGAGAGCGGCACGCCCGTCATCCTGCACGGCGGCAACGGTCCGACTCCCGGCGAGTTCACCGGAGCGGCTCGTATGCGCACTCTCCTCGAGCGGTTCCCGCGCCTGACGATGGTGGCCGCGCACATGGGTATGCCGGAGTACGGGGCGTTCCTCGATCTCGCCGACGACTTCCCGCGGGTCCACCTCGACACGACCATGGCCTTCACCCGGTTCACCGAGAGCACGATGCCGTTCCCGGCCGATCGGCGGGACGACCTGGTTCGGCTCGGTGACCGGGTACTGTTCGGGACGGACTTCCCCAACATCCCCTCCCGTACCTGGAAGCGGTGGATGCTGTGCTGGGGATGGGTCTGGGCGTCGAGTGGGAGCGGAAGGTGCTCCACGACAATGCTGCCCGGCTGTTCGGACTGGCCTGATCGAAAGGCTCCTACCTCACCGCGACGCCGTGTCCGACTAGCCCGTCACCTTGTCGGCGCGTACTCGCGGACCCTGGTGCACGTCGAGCCGGAGCAGGTGTGCGGCGAGGTCGATGAGCGGTCCGAGCACGAGGATGACTACCACGGTGGCGACGCCGATCGTGGCACCGAGCAGCCATCCCGCGACGGCGCCGATGAGCTGGATGAGGTTGTAGCTCCACTTGAAGGGGATCGGAGGATCCCACGCGAGCCCGGCCGCTTCCATCGGGCCGGCGCCCAGGTGGGAACCGAGGTAGAGCGCGATCCCGACGGCCAGGACCGGTAGTGCCGCGATGAGCAGGGCGATGCGGCTGGGCAGCTCGGTCGGGGTGGTGAGCGACTCCAGGGCGATCGAGGCGACGGCCCCGACGACGGCGATCTGAGCGATCGTGCCGAGCCCCGGGATGACCCGTCGGGTGGCAGCGATGATGAGGAACGCCACCGAGACGACGACGTTCGCGATGAAGAACGGCCAGCCGGTGAACAGCCGCAGCCCGTTGACGAGGGTCGAGAAGCCGTCCGAGCCGAGGTCCGCGGTGAGGATGAGGGCGACCCCCACGCCGAGGATGACGCATCCGCTCAGCAAGCGGAAGACGCGGGTGACGTAGGGCATCAGAACAGCGTACGTCCTGGGCCTCGGTGCGCCGATCCCCCGTACGGATAGGGTCGCGGGGGTGAAACAGATTCTCCTGGTCCGGCACGGGCAGGCCTCCTTCGGCGCCGATGACTACGACGCCCTCTCCGACCTCGGTCACGAGCAGTCGCGGGTTCTCGGTCGTGCCCTCGCGGCCGCCGGGGTGCGTCCGGATGTCCTGGTCCGCGGAGGACAGCGTCGTCATGCGGAGACGGCTGCCGGGATCCTCGACGGTCTCGGAGTGGACGGGGCGGCGGAGGTGGTCGACCCGCGCTGGAACGAGTTCGACTTCGAGCAGGTCGTCGAGCTCCACGCGCCCCGGTTCCGGGACCGCGCGGTGATGATGGCGGAGCTGGCGGCCACGGGACGCCCCCGCCAGGCCTTCCAGGAGATCTTCGAGGTCGCCACCCATCGATGGACGACCGCCGATGGCGACGCCGGCTATGCCGAGTCCTTCCCTGCCTTCAGCGCACGGGTGGTCGCGGGACTGGAGGAGGTTGCCGAGCTGCAGCCAGAGCGGGGGACCGCTGTGGTCGTCACCTCAGGTGGCCCCATCGGTATGGCCGCGTCGCACCTCATCGCCGGGGATGCCTCGCTCTGGCCGGCGCTCAACCGGGTCATGGTCAACACCTCCGTCACGAAGGTCATCCGCGGTGGCCGTGGGTTGTCGATGGTCTCGTTCAATGCGCATACCCACCTCGAAGGGGTTCAGGCCGACGGCGGGTCGGGGCTGCTGACCTATCGGTGAGCTGCCCGCCAACGGCGCTCAGAACGGGAGCGGCCCGATTCCTGTGTAGAACTGCAGATGACCGGGTGTTGTCGCTCTCCAGTCTTCGGCGGAGCCTGGTTCCTGCGTAGCCGGCGACGTGGATGACGACCCTTCAGCGTTGTCGTCGCCCTTCCTTCCGTGCGCAGCCAGCGAGGCCTGCGGCTGGGTCGAGCGAACCGTGCCCGTGCGGCGATTGATCCAGGTGGCTTCGGCGGTAGCGGGGTCGAAGTGATAGAGCCAATGGCGCGCCTGCTTGGCGCGGTGGTGGTGACGGCACAGGCCGGCGAGGTTCGTCGGCGACGTGGGACCGCCCCTGTCGTGCGGCACGGCGTGGTCGAGGTCGCAGCTCATCGCTGACCGGCCGCAGCCGAACATCCGGCACTGACCGTCGCGCACGGCGACGAAGTGCTTCATCCTGCGGTTCGGGCGGTAGGCATCGGTGATCGTCTCGACGAGAGTGCCGTCATTGGCGTCGATGAGTGCACGGGCGATCCCGAGGTCCATGCGTTCGAGGAGTCGGGCGATGACGTCGGCGGGGATGTAGCCGATCTTGGGCACCGTGACTCCGCTCGTGAAGGCTCCGGCCATGGGTCCGGTTCCTCCGATGGGCGCTGCGAGCTCGCACGTGTCGTCCGGATCGAGCATCCAGGGCGGTATCCGGTCCGGTCTCACGCCGGGACCGTCGTACTCCTCGTCGGGTCCACACAGGTCGCGCTCGATGGGCTCGAAATCGGGGCTCGCTGAAGTGTCATCGGGATCAAGGGGTCCGTCGTCGGAGGACGTCGGGCACCCTTCCGTCCCTGCGTTGCCCGAGCTGCTGGCCTCGCTCTCGAAGGGCCCGCCCGGACCCATGTGGTCATCAGCATCATCGGTCGGGTGGGCGTCGCCGACGGCTGAGGCGGCGCTCGTGACGACGGGCATACCGAGGGTGAGGGAAGCGCGTACGTCGACGTCGGCCAGGATCAGGTCGACGAAGGCGTCGGCGCGGGCCTGGTCAGCGGTCAGCGAAGGATCGAGCTGCTGGTACTGCTTGCCGAGCTCGGACGCGGCCTCCCAGATCGCTGCGGCCTGGTGGCTCGGGATGAGCGCGTACACCTGCGCGAGTCCGGGCTCGTGCGCCGGGGTCACCTCGAGCATGCGGCCGCGTCGAGCCCGGGCAGCACGCTGGCGCAGCTTGTCGGGGTTGGTGCGCGTGATGGCATAGCGCGCGACGGCTCGGATCCTCGTCGGGTTGATCCCCTTGAGTCGCTTGGCGATCCATTCATCGACCGCCCGTGCCTCCTCATCGTCGAGGAGACTGCACTCCTCGACGATCTGGTGCGCCTGCCACAGCTCGACGTGACCCGCGGTCACGGCTCGCAGTGTCTGCGGGAACCGCGCTGCGAGGGCCGCCGAGCGCCGGACCCGAGTGGACGCCGAGCCCTCCGTGATGCCGATGAGGTGCGACACCTCCAGGTCGGCGTCGTCGTGGACGAACCCCGCCGAGCGCACCACCTGGTCGGGCTCGTCGAGGACGTTCTCGGGGTCGTACACCTCGTCCCTGCGGGCGAACGCGGCGAGGGCGCGGGCCTCGATCCCGTCCGCTGCGCGGCTGACCTGGTTCACCATCTCGATGAGGCGGGCGAGGTCGCTCATCTGCACGCGGCTGTCCGACGCGGCCGCGGCGAGGTCGGTCTCGAGTCCACGGACGGAGTCAGCAGCGGAAACGAGGGTTGCGACCAGCGCAGCGAGCGGTTCGGCATCGGTCACGATGCGCCACCCCCTCGGTCGTCGAGCGCTCCCCCCATTGAGAACGTACGTTCGATACTACCGGAGATGGATGAGTGCGACAATGCCTATCCACATCGAATTTGCAGGATTCTGAAGCGGATTAGCGACGGGATGCCTTGTCGGTGGGGAATGATATGGGAATGACGCCACTCGACCCGGTCACCCTGGACACCCTCGCCCAAGCGCGCGAGATCGTCACCGGGCACCTGGCACCGACGCCGCTGGTGCGGCTGAGGCTCCAGGGCATCGACCGACCCGTCTACGCCAAGCTCGAGACGCTGCAGCCGACGGGGTCCTTCAAGGTCCGCGGAGCCTTCGCCGCCTGCGCGGCGTACGGCAAGAGCAACCCGACCACCCAGCAACGCATCGTCACCGCCTCGGCCGGCAACCACGGTCTGGGCATCGCGTATGCAGCCACCGGTCTCGGCATCCCGGCCACCGTCGTCGTCCCGGAGACCGCGTCGCCGGCCAAGGTGGCAGCGCTGAGCGACTTCGACATCGACCTCCGCCAGGTCGGTGCCGACTACGATGCGGCCGAGTCTGCCGCTCTCGAGATCGCTCAAGAGACAGGGCAATTCGTCTCGCCCTACAACGACCCGGTGGTCGTCGCGGGACAGGCGACCGTTGCATACGAGCTCGTGGAGCAGCTGAACGAGCCGGCCATCGTGGTTGCACCCGTCGGCGGCGGAGGCCTTGCCGCAGGTCTCTCACTGGCCCTGGCGCAGCACACCGACTGGCGCGTCATCGGCGTCGAGACCGAGGCCTCTCGCGCGTGCTCGGCCGCGATCGAGCACGGCGAGATCGTCACGGTGCCGATCGGGCCGACCATCGCCGATGGCCTGGCCGGGAACCTCGAGCCGGGGAGCATTACGCCGGGCATTCTTGCCGCCTGTGGCACCAGGGTATGCGCGGCCGCAGAGAGTGAGATCCGTTCAGCAGTGCGGGAGCTGGCGACCGAACATGGCTTCGTTGTCGAAGGCAGCGGCGCCGTCGGCCTCGCAGCTCTGCGAGCCGGACTCATCGACGGCGACGGCCCGGTCGTCCTCCTGCTCACCGGCCGCAACATCGCAGCCGGACTTCTCGCCGAGCTGCTCACCTGAAGCAACCCGGCGCAGCTCTGACGCTTCAGGCGCGCAACGCCTGCGCCAGCTCCCGGAAGTGCTCGACGAGCAGGTTCATGTCCTCGTCCGTGTGGGCCAGCGAGACCAGCCACTGCTCGTCCAGCCCGGGCGGGGTGAGGATGCCGCGGTTGACTCCCCAGAGCCAGGAGAGCTCGGCGACCCGGAAGTCGGTCGCCTTGTAGTCGCGGTAGTTCCGGACGGGGGTGGTGGACCAGGTGACACAGCCCTTGATGCCCAGGGACACAGTGTGCGCGGGGAGCTCGTACTCGGCGATCACCGCGTCGATGGCGTCGAGAGCGCGCACGTTGAGCGCCTCGGCCGCCTCGAGTGCCTCGGGGGTGCAGAGCTCGTCGACCGCCTTGGCAGCGGCCATGACGAGTGGGTTGCCGTTGTAGGTGCCGAAGTGCGCCATCCGGCCGTCGACGACCACCTCCATCACCTCGCGCTTGCCGCCGAAGGCCGCGAGCGGCAGGCCGCCGCCGATCGACTTGGCGAGCGTGATGAGGTCGGGCTGGACGCTCAGCCGCTGGGCAGCGCCGGAGGGGCCGGCGGTCAGACCGGTCTTGACCTCGTCGAAGATGAGGACGATGTCGAACTCGTCGCAGAGCGCGCGGACGCCGGCGAGGTAGCCCTCGTCGGGAAGGACGATGGCCAGGTTCTCGATGACCGGCTCGACGACGAAGCAGGCGATCTCGGATCCGTGCTCGGTGAACACCCGGCGCAGCTGGTCGAGGTCGTTGTAGGCGACGACGTACACGGTCCCCGCCTCGACATCGAACGGCACCTGCGGCGTCGGGTTGTCGGCCGGGCCGATCTCGGACAGGTCAGGCTTCACCGACACCTGCAGAGGGTCGTAGCCGCCGTGGTAGCCACCCTCGATCTTCACGACCGCCTTGCGGCCCGTGTACGCGCGGGCGGACCTGATCGCATACATGAGCGACTCGGTGCCCGAGTTGGTGAAGCGGAGCATGTCCAGGCCGAACCGCTCCTTGAACCGCTCACTCACCTCGGTCGCCTGCGGGGACGGCGTGACGAAGAGGGTGCCGGTGTTCTGGAGGGCGTCGGTGACGTGCTCGACGACCTTCTCGTTGAGGTGACCGACGAGCATCGCGCCGAAGCCCATCGACAGGTCGAGCAGCCGACGGCCGTCCATGTCGGTCAGCCAGGCACCGCGCGCCGACTGGATCGAGATGGGGTACGGGTCCCAGTGCTGGAAGGAGCTCGTCACCCCGAGCGGGAGGACCTCGGAGGCGCGCTTGTTGTGGACGCCTGACTCGGGAGTGTCCGCAACGAAGCGGTCCCACTCGGCCGCGAGGAGCTCCTCGACGCGCTGCGGGTCGAGGGGGCGGGAGGCGGGCGGGAACTGGCGACGGGTGTTCGGGTCGTGCGCGGGGTGGCTCATGGCGAGATTATTGCCCATATCGTTGCCGACGTGGGAAATCGCGACGGAATCAGTTGTGCCCAGTGGTCCACAGGAGCCGATCAACGGCGGATCGCGCCTTTCACAGATGTCGGACAGCCTGCGGATGCCGAGGGTTCACCCCTTTGCGAGGATATGGGGATGACCTCTCAGGCCCGCATCGAAGACCCCACCAAGGCGCGCACCCCTCGCGCGCTCGCCGACGCCTACGTCAACGAGCTGGCGGAGCTGAATCCGCTGCTCTCCACCGCACTCGGCGTGCGGCCGTACGAGGACCGGCTGCCGGACCTCTCACCGGCGGGGTACGCAGCGGAGGTCGAGCTGGCTGAGCGGACTCTGGCCGCCCTGGACGAGCTCGACAGCGAAGACCTCGACGAGCTCGAGCGCCGTTGTGCCACCTTGCTCCGCGACCGCCTCGGGGTGGTGATCGAGGGCTACGGAGCCGGCGATCAGCTGCGCGAGATCCGCAATATCTTCGGCCCGCCGCAGTCGGTCCGCGGGGTCTTCCACCTCATGCCGACCGGCACGGATGAGGACTGGGCGGCGATCGGGCGGCGGATGGCGAAGGTGCCCGACGCATACGGCTCCTGGATCAAGACGCTCGACGAGGGCCGCTCGCGGAGTCTGTATGCGGCTCCCCGCCAGGTGCGCGAGCTCGCCTCGCTCATGGGCGAGTGGGTGAGCAGCGACTGGTGGCGCGACTTCGCAAGCAATGGACCGGCGGATCAGCAGGAGTCGCTCGGCGAGGCTGCGGCCAAGGCGACGGAGGCGACCGAGGCGCTGCGCGCATACCTGCTCGACACGTATTTGCCTGAGGCAGAAGGAACTCCGGACGCAGTCGGTGCCGAGCGGTACCGCCGCTGCGCCAAGCGGATCATCGGTGCCGACATCGATCCCCAGGAGGCCTACGAGTGGGGCTGGGGGGAGTACCTCCGGATCCGCGCGGAGATGGAGGAGCTCGCCGAGCGTATCCTCCCCGGCTCCACGCCGGTCGAGGCGATGCGGCACCTCGACGAGTTCGGGCGCAAGGTCGTCGGCGTCGAGGAGGCGCGGCAGTGGCTACAGGACATGATGGACGAGGCGATCCGCGACCTCGACGGCACGCACTTCGACATCGCCGAGCCGCTGCGCAAGGTGGAGGCGATGATCGCGCCGAGCGGCTCGGCCGCCGCGCCGTACTACACCCGGCCCTCGATGGACTTCAGCCGGCCCGGCCGGACCTGGCTGCCGACGCTGGGTCGCACCGAGTTCCCCATCTACGACCTCATCTCGACCTGGTACCACGAGGGCGTTCCGGGTCACCACCTCCAGCTCGCGCAGTGGGTGTACGTCGCGCCGCAGCTGTCCCTCTTCCAGACCTCGGTCGGGTCCTCGAGTGGAGCGACCGAGGGTTGGGCGCTCTATGCCGAGCGGCTCATGGACGAGCTGGGCTACCTCGACGACGAGGCCCGCATGGGCTACCTCGACGCCCAGATGATGCGCGCCGTCCGCGTCGTCATCGACATCGGCATGCACCTCGAGCTGCCCATCCCGGCCGACTCACCGCTGGCTCCCGGACAGACCTGGACCCCAGAGCTCGGTGAGCAGTTCTTCAAGATGCACTCGGGTCGGCCCGCCGACTTCATCGAGTCCGAGGTCGTGCGCTACCTCGGCTGGCCGGGGCAGGCGATCTCCTACAAGCTCGGTGAGCGCGTCTGGCTCGAGGGTCGCGAGGCCGCTCGGCGCGCGCACGAGGAGCGGGGCGAGACCTTCGATCTCAAGGCGTGGCACATGAAGGCACTGTCCCTCGGCGCCCTCGGCCTGGACGACCTGGCGACCGAGCTGGCTCGCCTCTAGCCGACCAGTTCTCTAGCCGACCAGTTCTCTAGCCGACCTCGTCCCGGGACGCGACGAAGGCATCCACACACGTGCGGATGTCGTCGTCCGTATGCGCGGCGCTGAGCTGGACCCGGATCCTGGCCTGACCGCGGGGAACGACCGGGAAGCTGAAGGCGATGACGTAGACGCCGCGCGTGAGCATGGCGTCGGCGATCTCGGTCGCCCGACGGGCGCCGTCCTCTCCTGGGAACATGACCGGCACGATCGGGTGCGAGCCCGGCAGCAGGTCGAAGCCGGCCTCGGTCATGAGGGAGCGGAAGAGGGCAGCATTGTGCTTCAGCCGCTCGCGCTGCTCGCTCGAGTCGCGGGCGATGGCCAGCGCTGCCCGGGAGCCGGCGACGATGCTCGGTGCGACGGCGTTGGAGAACAGGTAGGGGCGCGCCCGCTGCTTGAGCAGGTCGACGATCTCCTGGTGGGCGGCGACGTAGCCGCCGCTCCCACCGCCGAGCGCCTTGCCGAGGGTGCCGGTGATGATGTCGACCCGGTTGGTCACCCCGTCGAAGACGCCGCAGTGCTCGTGCGTCCCCCGACCGTGCTCCCCGACGAAGCCCACGGCGTGGGAGTCGTCCACCATGACCATGGCGCCGAACTCCTCTGCCAGATCACAGATCTCGACGAGCGTGGCGTAGTAGCCGTCCATCGAGAAAACGCCGTCGGTGACGATGAGGATGCGTCGGGCGTCGGCGTCGCGGGCGGCCTCGAGCTGGCTGCGCAGGTCGGCCATGTCGCGGTTTGAGTAGCGGTAGCGCTGGGCCTTGGACAGCCGGACGCCATCGATGATCGAGGCGTGGTTGAGGGCGTCCGAGATGATCGCGTCCTCGGGCCCCATGAGCACCTCGAAGATGCCACCGTTGGCGTCGAAGCAGGACGGGAAGAGGATCGCGTCGTCGGTGCCGCTGAACTGCGCGATCTCGCGCTCCAGCTCGCGGTGCTGGGTCTGGGTCCCGCAGATGAAGCGCACCGAGGCCATCCCGAAGCCCCAGTCGTCCAGGGCCTTGCGGGCCGCGGCGACGACGTCGGGGTGGTCGGCCAGGCCGAGGTAGTTGTTCGCGCAGAAGTTCAGCGCCGGCCCCTGGGTCGTCCCGATGTGCGCCGACTGGGGCGTCGTGATCTGGCGCTCACGCTTGAAGAGCCCTGCCTCCTCGATGGCTGTCAGCTCACCGGCCAGCTGCTCGCGAATAGCCCCGTATGTCATGCTCGCTCGCTCCTTCAGCTCCAGTCCATGATGACCTTGCCGCCCTCGGCCGACCGGGCCGCGGCGAAGGCGTCGGCCCACTGCTCGGCCGGGAAGCGGTCGGTGATGACCGACCTGATGGCGTCGCGCAGCCGCTCGGAGTTCTGCAGCATGAACGTCATCTTGTACCAGGTGTCGAACATCTCCCGGCCGTAGATGCCCTTGAGCGTGAGCATGTGCGTGATGACCTTCGCCGCGTCGATCGTGAATGGATCGGAGGGCAGGCCGAGCAGAGCGACCTTGGCCCCGTGGTTGCAGTTCTCGATGAGCTCGGCGATGGCGTTCGGGCTGCCCGACATCTCGAGGGCGACGTCGAAGCCCTCCGTCATGCCGAGATCGCGCTGGGCCTCGGCGATGCGCTCGCGGGAGACGTTGACGACGCGGTCCGCGCCCACCGCCCGCGCCAGCTCGAGGCGGCCGTCCGAGACATCGGTGACCACCACATACCTGGCCCCGACGTGGCGCGCGATCGCGGTCGCCATCACCCCGATCGGCCCGGCGCCGGTGATGAGGACGTCCTCGCCGCTCATCGGGAAGGAGAGCGCGGTGTGCACGGCGTTGCCGAGCGGGTCGAAGATCGCGCCGAGATCGGGGTCGATGAGGTCGGGCTGGACCCAGACGTTGGTGTGCGGGACGACGACGTAGTCGGCGAAGGCGCCGTCGCGGTTCACGCCGAGGTTCGAGGTGTGCACGCACATGTGGCGGCGCCCGGCGCGGCAGTTGCGGCAGGCGCCGCAGACGACGTGTCCCTCGACCGAGCAGCGCTGCCCGACGCGCAGGCCGTACCGCTCGTCGGTCGGGACACCGGACCCGACCTCGACGATCTCGCCGTAGAACTCGTGCCCGACGATGAGCGGCGGGTCGACCATGTGGGCGGCCGTGTCGTCCCAGGACTCGATGTGCAGATCGGTGCCACACAGGCCTGCCCGGAGCACCCGGATCTTCACCTCGCCCGCACCGCACTGCGGCTCAGGGACGTCGATGAGCTCCAGGCCCGGACCGGCGCTGGTCTTGACGAGGGCGCGCATGGGGCAAGCCTGCCATGCCGGTGCCTCCCTCGCGCAGCGCTACATTCAGAAGATGCCTGATGCGCGCGCCGATGCGATCGTCCTCTTCGGAGCGACCGGGGACCTGGCCCGGAAGAAGCTCTATCCCGCGCTGTGCGACGTGTGCCAGCGGGACGGGCTGGAGATGCCGGTCATCGGAGTGGCCCGCTCGGAGTGGGACGACGCCGAGCTCCAGGAGTATGCGGGACGCGCCGTCGCGGACGCCGAACCTTCCATGTCGGACGAGGATCTCGACGCCTTCACGGGGCGGTTGCAGTACCTGCAGGGCGACTACGGCGACGAGGAGACCTACACGCGGCTGGCCGACCTGCTGAAGAATGCCGAGCTCCCGGTCATCACGTCCAGGTGACCTTCGCCGAGGGCTTCGGCACCGAGGGGCGGGCGGGGTTCTTCGACGACGTCGGGACAGTGCGCGACGTCCTGCAAAACCACCTGCTCCAGACTGTGGCGCTCCTCGCGATGGAGCCGCCGATCTCGGACTCGGCCGACGCATACCGGGACGAGGAGGTGAAGGTGCTGCGCCAGGCCAAGGCGCTCGACCCGGCCGACACCGTCCTGGGTCAGTACGTCGGGTATCTCGACGAGCCGGGAGTCGCGCCGGAGTCCAGGACCGAGACGTTCGTGGCAACGACGCTCTACATCGACTCGTGGCGGTGGGCCGGTGTGCCCTTCCACCTGCGGGCCGGCAAGCATCTGCCGGGGAACGCGACCGAGGCGGTCGTCGAGCTGGTCCGACCTCCGCGACTCCTCTTCGCCGGCTCACAGGCCGGGGTGCCCGAGGCGAACCGGTTGCACTTCCGGCTCGGCCACAGCGACGGAGTGACGATGAAGATGCAGGCCAAGGTCCCCGGCCAGGAGATGCGCACCCAGGAGATCGCGCTCGACGTCGACTTCGACGTCGCCCTCGGGCACCGGCGGGCGGCCTACGAGCGACTGCTCTCCGACGCGATGCTCGGCCGGCGCCACCGCTTCGCGCGCGAGGACACGATCGACGAGGAGTGGCGGATCGTCGACCCGCTGCTGCGCCGGGACTCGCGGCCGCGGCCGTACTACCAGGGGACCTGGGGGCCCGACGGGGCCGACGACGTCGCGGGCGGGCACTGGCACACGGTGACGCTCAAGTAGCTGACGCTCAGGTAGGTGACGCTCAAGGAGTGAGGCGCCCGTCTCAGGCCCTGACATTATCTTGACTCAATCAAGTTAATGGGGAAGAGTGCAGGGCGTATGAGAACCCCTGCCGAGGACCAGCTCCGGGCCGTGGGACTTCGGGTGACGAAGCCCAGGCTCGCGGTGCTTCGTGTGCTCGAGGACCACCCCCACTCCGACACCGCGACGATCATCGACGCGGTCCGCAGTCAGCTCGACTCGGTGTCGCACCAGGCGGTCTACGACTGCCTCGGCGCCCTCACCGATGCCGGGATCGTCCGCCGGATCCAGCCCGCGGGCTCGCTCGCCCGCTACGAGATCCGGCGGGGGGACAACCACCACCACATCGTCTGTCGATCCTGCGGCAACGTCGCCGACGTGCCCTGCGCCACGGGGTCGGCCCCGTGTCTCGATGCGTCCGAGGACCACGGCTTCACGATCGACGAGGCCGAGGTCATCTACTGGGGCCGCTGCCCCACCTGTGCCAGCCAGCTGGAGTCCAACCCCGCTGACCCACAGACCACCTGAACCAATCACTGGTCGAAAGGAACCGTATGTCCATCAATGAAGAGACTGCAGCCAACGAGCGCTCCGGGGAGTCGCACGGGGAGGTCAAGGACGTCGGCGGGCAGATCATCGACAGCCGCACCGAGCTGTCCGAGGTCAACGTGCATGCCCCGCAGTGCCCGGTCATGCCCGGCCACCAGGTACACCCCACCCAGGGTGACGCCAACACCAACTGGTGGCCCAACCGGCTGAACCTGAAGATCCTGGCCAAGAACCCCTCGGTCATCAACCCCTACGGCGCGGCGTTCGACTACGCCAAGGCCTTCGAGTCCCTCGACCTGGCCGAGGTCAAGCGGGACATCGAGGACGTGCTCACCACGTCGCAGGACTGGTGGCCGGCGGACTGGGGTCACTACGGCCCGTTCATCATCCGCATGGCGTGGCACAGCGCCGGCACCTATCGGGTGCAGGACGGCCGCGGCGGTGGCGGCACCGGCCAGCAGCGCTTCGCCCCCCTCAACTCCTGGCCGGACAACGTCGGCCTCGACCGCGCCCGCCGACTGCTCTGGCCGGTCAAGAAGAAGTACGGCCAGTCCCTGTCCTGGGCCGACCTGATGATCCTCGCCGGCAATGTCGCGCTGGAGTCCATGGGCTTCAAGACCTTCGGCTTCGCCGGCGGCCGCGTCGACGCGTGGGAGCCGGACGCCGACGTCTACTGGGGTCCGGAGACCGAGTGGCTGGCCGACGCCCGGTACCGGGGTGAGCGCGACCGCGAGCTCTACAACCCCTTTGCCGCGGTCCAGATGGGGCTGATCTACGTCAACCCCGAGGGCCCGCTCGGGGAGCCGGACCCGCTGAAGTCCGCCCAGGACATCCGCGACACCTTCGCCCGGATGGCGATGAACGACGAGGAGACCGTCGCCCTCATCGCCGGTGGCCACACCTTCGGCAAGACCCACGGCGCCGCCGACCCCGGGGAGTACGTCGGCCCGGAGCCGGAGGCCGCTCCGATGGAGGAGATGGGACTGGGCTGGAAGGGGTCCTACAAGTCGGGCAAGGGCAACGACACCATCTTCAGTGGTCTCGAGGTCATCTGGAACAACACCCCGACGACGTGGGACAACAACTTCTTCTGGACCCTCTTCGGCTACGAGTGGGAGCTGACGACCAGCCCGGCCGGGGCCAAGCAGTGGCGGCCCAAGGGCGGCGCCGGTGCGAACACCGTCATGGACCCGCACGGCACCGAACGGACCCGCACGCCGAACATGCTCACGAGCGACCTGGCGCTGCGCTTCGACCCCGTCTACGAGAAGATCTCGCGCCGGTTCCTCGAGAACCCGCAGGAGTTCGCCGACGCCTTTGCCCGCGCGTGGTTCAAGCTGACCCACCGCGACATGGGCCCGGTCACCCGCTACCTCGGCCCCGAGGTTCCGGAGGAGACTCTGCTCTGGCAGGACCCGATCCCGGCGAACGAGCTCGGCACCACGGCTGAGGACATCGCCGAGGCCAAGGCCCTCATCGCCGGCCTGGGCCTGTCGGTCTCGCAGCTCGTCAAGACCGCGTGGGCCGCTGCCGCGAGCTACCGCGACAGCGACAAGCGTGGTGGCGCCAACGGTGGCCGCATCCGCCTCGAGCCGCAGCGCGGCTGGGAGGTCAACGACCCGGAGGAGCTCGCGGTCGTCATCGAGAAGCTCGAGAGCATCCAGGACAAGGTCAACGTCTCCTTCGCCGACCTCGTCGTCCTCGCGGGCAACGTCGGTGTCGAGCAGGCAGCGGCGGCAGCCGGCGTGCCGGTCGAGGTGCCGTTCACCCCGGGCCGTGGCGACACGACCCAGGAGCTGACCGACGTCGAGTCCATGGCGTGGCTGGAGCCGAAGTACGACGGCTTCCGCAACTACGAGCGTCGTGACAACGTCCTGCCGGCGGAGTACCTCCTCCTCGACAAGGCCAACCTGCTGGGCCTCTCGGCACCGCAGATGACGGTCCTCGTCGGCGGTCTGCGCGTCCTCGGCGCGAACACCGGTGGCACCGATGTCGGTGTCTTCACCGACCGGGTCGGCACCCTGACCAACGACTTCTTCGTCAACCTGCTCGACCTCGGCACCACGTGGCAGCCGCTGGAGGGCAATGACCGGTTCGTCGGCACCTCCGCCGACGGCCACACCTGGACCGGCTCGCGCGCCGACCTCGTCTTCGGCTCGAACTCCGAGCTGCGGGCGGTCGCGGAGGTCTACGCCTCCGACGACGCGCAGGAGAAGTTCGTCCACGACTTCGTCTCCGCGTGGGTCAAGGTCATGGACAACGACCGCTTCGACGTGAAGTGATCTAGTCCGAGAACCCCTCGGAACGGGGCCCGCAGCCGGAGTGCTGCGGGCCTCGCGCCGTCTCTGGAACAGTGGGCTGCTGTTACAGAGGGCGTCCTCCCGGACATGTCCTAGATGTGAGAGCGCTGACGAACCTGGAGGAGGCACGCCCCCTCGTGATCACCGACGAGGCACGCTTCCGCAGCACGTATGCGTCGAGTGCCGATGACGTCATCCGTTTCCTCCAGCGTCGGGTCGCCCCCGCGCTCGTGGAGGACATCGCCGCCGACAGCTTCCTCGCCGTGTGGCGGCGCATCGACGACCTGCCGCACGACCCCTCCGAGGCGCGCGCCTGGGTCTTCGGCATCGCGCGACGGTGTGCCCTCAACGCCCTGCGCTCAGCGGGACGCCAGGAGGCGCTCGCCGTGCGGATCGCTGATGAGCCCCGGACCCACCTTGTCGACCTCGCAGACGCCGAGCGGGTCGAGACCCGCCTGGACCTCGTGACCGCCTGGCGGCGCCTCGAGGTCGACGACCAGGAGACGCTCGCCCTCACCGCCTTCGACGAGCTCACCTCGGGCGAGGCGGCCGAGGTCCTCGGCATCACCCCTGCCGCCTACCGGGTCCGTCTCATGCGGGCCCGTCGGCGCCTTCGCGACCTACTCGACCAGGAGGACTGACATGACCACCAACCAGCCCAGCGATTCCGCTCTGGACCGGATGCTCCGTGCCCATGACGTGGCCGAGCCCGATCCCGCAGCCACCCGTGCCCGTCTCGACGCGC
>Ga0209510_1002357_pt1 | contig 19509 bp, 28 predicted proteins | sample BiotimSIPDNA_FD_185749 | JGI IMG/M metagenome (GOLD analysis project Ga0209510, IMG submission 185749) | Anaerobic biogas reactor microbial communites from Washington, USA - Biogas_R1 time_0 SIP DNA (SPAdes) (version 2) | ecosystem: Engineered > Bioreactor > Anaerobic > Unclassified | place... | reverse complement strand
AGAATTAAAGAGGAGCAACGCAAATTTGCATATGCAATTTCGGTTTTTAAAGATGTCACGCAAATCTGCAGAAAGCATATTAAACCGGATAGGAAGATTGAGATAATTCTTAAGAACAAACAGAGCATTTCTACAAATCCCGCATTAAATCCGATTCGAAGTGAAGTTAATGCGTATCTAGAGAGAGAATATAACTCTCGAACGCCAGATGACCTTCGTTATTTGTACAGATTCGCGGAAAAGATGAGTCAGGGGTATCCGGTATCTACATTTAGAGTGTTAATGGATGAGACACGCGAATACAGTGGCGGGTGGTCAGGATTTGTTAAAAGTTGTGCAATGCTTATCATAGCGGGATTGGAAAAATATCAACTTGTTAAGGATCATAGAATATTTCAATTTTCTGCAAAGAAGCCATCGTATGATCCAGATAATCTCTGTCAAGAAGTTGTCAATCAGTATATGGTATATAGTTCGGCAAAAAAACAATTGACGACACGGAATGTTGGTATTGATCGACGTGATGTTTATAATCGGGCGTACGATGCCCTTCAAAAGATCAAGAACATTCAAACGCACGTAAAGAGGGATATCAAAACCGGTAAATTGAGTCGTGCTGTGTATGAACGTTCTCATTTGCGACAAGTATTTGATAAAATCAACGTTCCGGAACAAATACGCTTACTCGCCCGTCTGAAACCAACGGATGAAATAACACCAGGACGACATGGTCGGAAACCAACCGACTATTTCGATCATAGGATTCCAGAAACCAGGTCAAGCCGGAGTAAACCTACAATAAACCATAATGTTATGGATGTTATTGACCCTGGTGAACTTGAGCCGGCGGAGTTTGAAGAAGATTATGTAACCAACAACGTGCCTGAATACATGAACGATGAATACGAATATGATTTCGACAATGGCGGTAGTGCGCGGAAGATAGGGTCGAGAAAGAAGGCAGGTAGTGTTCGAAAGACACGGTCTCCGTCAAACCTCACCGGCGTCAAAAAGACGGCAAAACCGCGGAAACGAATAACATCAACGAAACCGGCCCCGACGAAACGGGTCACCGACATCGCCGGCCAGTTCAAGAAGATCACCGGGATTAAGTTCTGATCCCATCCATTTTTCCAGAAATCATTATATAGATTGTTGTCATATGCTGTGTCATTCACAGAGGTGTGGCATGGATTATCACATTACAAAAATCGTCGGCTACGTGGTGGACGCTTCTTCCGAAGCGGAGGCGGAACGGATCGTTCGCGAGAACGAACTGGAGAATCCGTTAGCGTATTTCTCGAAACGAGTGCCGTTCCAGTTCGAAGACGCGCTGAAAGCGTTCGACCGATCCCAGGTCGTGCACGTCGGTGATACCGTCAAATTGCCGAACGAAAATCCGTGGTGGGGCAGGATTGCCGAAGTCACGGCCGTCACCGAGATTGGTGGCGAAACGATGCTCGACGTCGTCTGCCGGCAAGAGTGGTTTGAGGATGCGCCGGTAGCAGGCGGTATTGCCAGGAGTCGAGTCAAACTGATAATGGAATAGCGGGGTTAGTACCGCAACAGTGCGGCAACCCCGCCAAACACATTTTTAATCGTCAATCCTTCGGGAAAATCGTCTGGAATCAGTTCGACGGTTGTCTTATACCGGGACGCGACGGCGACCAGAGTTTCGATCTGTCGGGGGTCGACTTGCGTCGAGATCAGCAGGGTGGCGACCGCACCCGATTGCAATTTCTCGAACACCTGCGGGTATCCATACGCCGCAGATCCGTCGGTCGCGATCGCCGTCAGGAATTTTTCCACGATCTGTTTCTTCTTGACGACGTCAAGGTCCGCCAGAATCTCTTGAGCCGCCGATACCGCGTCATAGAGCCCGGTCGCCGTCGTGTAGGGAACATCTACTACTCCGACGATCCGGGCCTGCAGTTCGTGGTGGAGATAGCCGTGGTTGACGAACCGATCTTTTGACGGCGACAGCCCGCCGACAATCAATCCTTTAAATCGACCGGGAAACCCGTCCATGGTGGTGAACAGTGCGGTGGCGGCGTCCGCGACCTTTTTGAAGAATTCGTGGATTGCAATCTCCCGTAACCGTTCGAACCGTTGCGCCGACTGTCCCCCCTGACTGTGTTTCCGCGGCACCTGGGAGGAGAACTCCGCGACCTGCTCGATCCGGGTTCCCCGCAAAATCCCGATTGCCGCATCCGCGGTATCAATTACCAATAAACCGTATATTGCTATATCGTTTTGCATGGCACGGAGCGGCTGGAGGTCGAACGTCGAACTGCATCGATACAGGTAAGTTGAAACAATGTCCGGCGGCGTCACGATATGGCATTCCAGTCGTTCCCGACGATCCTGGGCAATCGTGCCGCAGAAGATCGCGATCCCGGTCTCCGGCATCGTGAGATCGGATAACCGGGCCAGGATGGATCGGATCGCCCCTTGGACGTTCGTCCGGGTCCGTTTGCTCTTGATGTTGGCGCATTGCCCATATTCCGCCCGCAGATGAGCGACGACATCCGCCACCGGTTTCGTCGGCGGAATATAGAGGGAAATAAGTTCCGTGCCGCTCCCGGATTTCTGTTCTAACGATGTGAGAAAAGATGCAATCTGCTAATTTTTGTCGGTCTCGTCGAACGTCATGACGTTAACGTCCTCTTCGCCATGGTTGCCGAACCGGTCCTGCATTCTGGTTGGGTCAATGGTTGTCATACAGAGTTGTATGGCCGAAATACTATAAAAACATTGCGATCAGGCGGTGTACACCGTGTCTGTTTTTTTCCGGCAGGTATACTTATATATTTTGGTGACGCCATGTATAGATACTCATAAGGTGTGATGATGATGCAACGTGACGATCGATGGAAATCTAAAGTTCGCCGGAAAGGGTGGCGAAACGCGGTGTGGCTGAGAAATACGAACGATCGAGATTTGATGCTCGTCACCCCAAAGTATGCGTTTACTCGTAATTCCGACGAGTTTGTCTTTACTTTTGTGAATATTGTGCGGATGTCGGAACAGTCCGATCCGGATGTCGCTGAAGCAAAGAGGGTGTTGACGCACCTGACGAAAGCGTATCAGGACCTCGAACAGATGGGGAGAATCGAGAAGTTTCTTGCCCTCGACATGATTGTCGAGAAACTGTATCGCAACCCGGCATGTTCAGATGACCTGAAGGTTCGGTTGAACGGAGCCATGGACGCGGTGGCCGATCGGGTCTGGGGAGACGGCCGTCAGAACGAGTGGCGAGACCACGTTCCGGATGCGGTCAACGACGTGTATGGCAAAGAGATCGCCGCCCTGTATTTCTGGGCGAACGATGTGGTCAACGCCATTGCGGCGGGACGACACGTGACCTCGGCCATGGCGGACGGGGATATGCTATATACCCCGGCGTTCCGCACAACCAGGGGGCGGCGACCGGCAGCAAACCGGGCGAAAAAGACGGGGACGTCGCGGAAACGGGTCGAGATGCCGGTTACCGTTGCGGTGAACCGGGTCACCGACGTTGCTGGTCAGTTCAAGAAGATTACCGGCATCAAATTTTAACTTTTTGAACGGTGGGCGGGCAATTTCTGCCCGCCAACAGGTGTGTGTGAGGTTTGCACGTTCGAAACGCCGATGTCCAGTATGCACGCATCTGGTGCACCCCTCTATTTGGTCTGAAAAGAGATAAATGTTGTGGTTTTGAATCGTTACCCGGTTGCGGGAGAGGGGCGGTGCACCCAGCCGTCGAACACCGCATTCGTGTTGACCGATGTGTCTGGCACGAACAAACCACATCGGATTTGGATCGTTGAACCGATGGTCAAATCGCGCTGGTCGAACGGATTATAAAACCGAATATGCCAAACATTGCCGTCTGTGTCTTCGATACAATCGTCGATGATATCGACAACCGTGATCTCGCGTTGTTGAGCGGTTCCGACATACATTAACAATATAAGCGTGCCAACAACAATTACGCCTCCTATAACAGCGGTAACTATCATCGCGATGAGTTCTTGCGTAGATTGGTCCATGATGTCACCCGATCGGTTTGAGGGGGGTGGCGGCCGCCACCAGACTTCGCGCTTCCCGGATCGGCATGGTCAACATTTTGGTGGGAATTGCCGTGATGACCGGGATGGTCTCCCGGCGACCGCCGGTCTCGATAACGATTCTGCCGATTGTCGACATGTTCTCCGATAGATGTTGACGCACCGAGTATATATCATTTTGCAACGACAAGGTGCATGACACCGCACGCGGTCGGTTTATATAGTTCTATCGCAATAGTTATATCAAGGTGATGTGATGGTATACTCAGATGTCTACAAAGACCTTAACGATGCGATCAAAGTGACGTTGGTGACGGCGCGCAAGATCAAACAGTCGCCGTCCGACCGGGATGAACTGGTCGAACAGTTGACACAGTATCTCTGGTCGAGACCGGGACCAATACGTGACGATCTGCATCTGCTGGCCACCCACCGGCTCAAGCCGACACCGGCGACACGGGCAGCCGTGCGCGACGATCTCCGGGGCACCGTTCCGCTGGATGCAGACGCTGCTGCCCTTGTTGTTTCAATTCTCGCGCCAATTGGTGGCCCGTATGACGTGCCTCACGGAAAACACGGACATGAGTTATGGGAGATGGAACGAGAAGTGCGGTATGCGGTAATAGGCGACGGCGTCGAACGGCATCCGATCGGGTGTCCCCAGATCCCGCCAACAACGGGGTGGTACACGGATGCTTGATCTGACACCGTTTTTCGCGTGGTTCGACCCAGTCACGATTATGATAGTGGGACCGTTTCAGGTTCTCTACCTTCTGTGCTGGTTGCACGGCCCATCTGCCAAGTGATACATTTTTATAATTATAGTGCGTCTTATAGAACAATGCAGATCCAGTACTGTACCATCACCGGGGCCGACGACCAGACGTTCCCCGATGAGATCATGGAAATGACGGAGAAGTATCCGTTCGTCGAATGGGGTATCTTGATCTATCCGAAGAAGATGGGGACCCCGCGGTATCCGTTGTTACAATCGATCGACGAGTTCGTGGCGGTCCGACAGGAGTGCCCGGTCCACCTTGCCGCCCACCTCTGCGGGACCGCCGTCGACCAGTTTCTGACCGGCAACCCGGTCTCCCGCACCATGCTCGCGCCGTTCGACCGGATTCAGGTCAACGTCGATCCGACGATGATGGCTGTCAATCGGATGGGGATGGTGTTACGGTATGCCATCCGGCGATACTCGGATAACAAACCCATTATCACGCAGCACAACGCGGCTACTGCCGGATTCTACCGGCACATCGCCGATCTCGATACCCACGCCATCCTGTTCGACGCGTCGCGCGGGAACGGGGTCCGGCCGTCACACTGGCCCGATCCGTTCCCCAACAAGCGGTGCGGTTACGCCGGGGGTCTGAATCCCGACACTATTGAGGAGGATCTGGCGGCGATCGACCGGGCGGCCGGCTCCGCCACGGTCTGGATCGATCTGGAGACGGGGGTGCGGACGAATGACGAACTCGATATGGAAAAGGTCGAAACCGTCCTCGCTGCGGCGTCGAAATACGTCTAACTCCTTTTTCCGCAACCCTTATCTATCCTCCCACCCTACCTGTAACCCAGAGGTGATAGGATGGTGCTCACAACCATTGTGATGGCAAAAATATTTGAGACGATGGAGGATGCGTTCGGGACGAAAGGTCAAAAAATTCGGCACCGAACCATTCCCGACGACGTGCTCGGTACCGGGAAAAAGAAGAAGAAGAGTTCGAATAAACTCATGAAGACGGTTGAAGGCATGGTCGGCACGAAGAACGTGCCGGTGGTTGAGCGGAGGTCATAATGGGGATCATTAAACGGGTTCCGGGCAGTTTCAACGATCCGGCCGACTACCTGATCGACGACAACAAAACGCTGCACCATGCCATGAAGATGGTGAAGAATGCCCCCACCCTGGTGGATGGGGACGGGGAGATCCCGGGCGTTATTCGGAAACGGATCAGTGCGTACTTCCCGGTCGTTAAGAGGTGAACCATGCAATCGGACGTTGAACGTCATATCTTCGATACGAACGTCGACAAATTCGTCGGCCTCTATACGCAGATCAAACAGTTGCAGCAGCAGGCGAAGACCAGCACCGGAGACGACAAAACCCGGATCACTGCCAAGATCCAGGCGGCCAAATCGCAGTTCACGTTCTGCTGGATGTGGCTCAAGGGGTATCAGAAAGACCCGGAGTATCGAGAGATCATCGAGCAGAACAACCTCCCGGCGATGGCGAAAGAGATCATGACGGTCTCGGCCTACCGGAAATGTAAAACTCTCAAACCGCCGGCAAACCGAAAACGGGTTGCCCAACCGGCACCAGCAAAAACCCGAAAACGGTCGACCCGGTAACATCTCTTCTTTTTCGTTCCCGATTCGGAAACTCTGCATGAGAACCGGCCGGATACCCGTATCGCCGGCACGGTGGGGAAACGTTTAACTTGTTGAATCGGTATATGTAATACAGTCTGTGAGGTGGCATGTATGATCTATCCGATGGTGAAACATTCGGATTGGGAGACAAATCCGAAGGTGAAAAAGATTTTGAAGCTGAAACTGGCGGTGAACGAGATGGAGCGGGATGTCGTTCGCATCGACCGCCAGATCGAAGAGCAGCAGCAGGCGATCGAGAAACTGGCGGAAGAGAAACGCCATGTACGGACCGAGATCCGGCGTGTCGATGCGTTGATCGCGGATCTTGAAGCGGGGAAGACGCGGTCGGTACAGAAAGAGATCGACGCGTTCCAGGACGGGACCCCGTCATACCGGCGGCAGAAGAAGGCGGGTGCAACAAAACAAACCAAACGGAGGGTTCGAAAATGAGCAACTATACGTATACGAAATACTGGACGAAACGAGCGGGACGGATCACGCCGGGATGGGAGAAACCGGCGCGCGGCACGCCGTACGTGGAAGAGGATGTCAAGTTCGATATGGCGGCCGACCGGTACCGGTGGCGGCTGACCCTGTACACCGCCCCCCATCGGCAGGCCACCGTGCTGAATGGCACGTTCCCGGACGACATCTACAAACAGGCGCAGTACGATCGGGATACCGACCGGCGGATCAAGCAGCTCTTCCTCAACCTGACGGCGGTGGAGAAACCGAGCATCTCTGACACGTACGACGCAACCGTATACCGCAAAACGCGGGCGAAAAAACCCAAATGCGACCGGAAGGCGAAGCCGGCAGCGAAGAAACGGGCCGTGGCCACGAAGAAGAAGTAACCTTTATATACTCTCTTTTTGAAATATACACTGTATGACAGGAAGACAGAACGGCGGGTCCGCGTTTTGTACGACGGCGGCGGAGGGACGATGCCGGATTCGGCAGTAGTTGCGTGTGACGACGCAACCGAACACCAACTGATGACCATGATTCGGGTCCACCAGTGCGAACTCCAGCAGATCGACACGATCATCCCGCACCTGCTGCAACCGGATATCATTGCGATGTACAGCCGCCGGCGACGCATTCTCCAGGACGCGATCGCTGACCTGCAACAGCAGTTGGAGGCGCGTCGTGACCGTGGTTGACGATCTCGAACGGATCGAAGGGTTGATCGGGATCGCGATCTATCGGCTGCAGGCCGCGGGCGGCGACGCCGACCGGATTCGATACCTGAAACGACTGGCATATGGTGTCAATGCCTGCCGACACGGTCGGGGATTCTGTGTCCTCGTTGCGCTCACCGACGAAACGGTTGTTGACGCCGTTGGTTTCCGGGACGAACCATAACAACGTATATATGCGGGCATTTGAAACTACACTGTGTAGGATGATCTGTATGATTTCAAACGATGCACTTCAGAACAAGTTGTACCGGATCGACGATATCGAGGAGCAGGTCGATCTCATCTGCCAGTCGTGCGAGACGTATCCGGCCCCGTTCCATCGGGGGTGTCCATATATTCTCTCGAATGACCAGTTGATCTGTCCGCGTGTCAAACCCAACCTTCCGCAACTTCCGGTCGTTGCAGTGTCGGACGGCTGTGAACCGGGCGAAGAAACCGATGATTTCGATATCCTGTAGGTGATGATAGTGACAGAACAACACGAAGTCCAGATCTTCGGGCTTGCCCGGAGTTTGCATCTGATGGTGATCTTTATTGTAGCGTTCGTCGGCCTCTGTTTCGTCTTCACGACGACGTATGCTGACGCCGAATTTCCAGTCGTGGCGAAAGGGATTGTCGGGAGCGCCCTGGGACTTGCCGCCGTCGGCGTTATCTATGGGATCGTTCGCTACCATATTGAGCAGGCGATCGCGTATATCGCCATCAACACCATCCAGAACCGGCGAGTTTCATGACTGACGAACAGACGTGGCATGAACGGCCGGCATGGAAGAAAGAGCCGGCGTGGTGGTCGTGTGACCGGTGTACCCACGGCGTATACGACTCGGAATACGCGTACCGGTATACGAACGATGACGAGCCGGTGACGATGGAGATCGTTCTCTGCAACCAGTTCGATATCAAAGACGGTTACTACAACGGGGTCGGCACGCAGCGGAAGAAGAAGAATGATCTGGTCGATGTCACCAAAGAACCCGCGCTCCCATGTGGCATCGTCTGCTGGGCCTGTAACGGACGGTTTTTTAACGATGCCGGGCACACGATTATTTCCTGACCTCTCCACCCTCACCCCCTATATCGGCACGATCGGTGCGATCTTCGGGATCAGTGTGGTCGCGGCCCTCCTCCTGACGACGGTCGCGGACCTTTCGGTGATCTCCGGACAGGTCATCACCGATCCGGTAGCGTTACAGAAGAGTCTTGCCGGAATTCAGAGCGGCACGTTCTTTCTCCACGTCATTCTCAACAACGCACTAATTGCCCTCATGGTGATGATGTCGGCCGCGTTCCGCAAGAAGTTTATTCCCCACCTCTTCATCTTCTGGAACGGGTTTGTCCTCACCACGTATAGCCTGACGATCGTGCAGGCGATTGGCTGGCTGCAGTTCGTCAGTGCGTTCATGCCCCATGCCGTCATCGAACTCCCGACCCTGCTGATCGCGGCCGTCTACGCCACGCATGCCATCGACCGGTTCAATGCCGAGAACACGTCGTGGCGGGTCGACCGGGAATCCGCACACTGGTATCTCTTCATCCCGTATCTGTATCGGGTGGTGCCGTTCATTGTCGTCGCGGCGGCGGTTGAAACGTTTATCTCATTACCCGTCTTAAAACTACTGGTGGGGGTGTAACAGATCGTTAAACTTGATTTCAGCGATGCGACAGTGGTCCAATGGCTAACCTCGATGGGAAAACGGTGGATACGGATCGCCGAATCGATCGGTGACCGCATCGTGGACCGGCGGTTGAAACCGATCGAACTGTCATACAAATTGCCCGTCCCCAAACTCTCGCGCCCGCGCCCGGCAGCGCGCCCGACGGTGCAGGTCCCGGCGATCGTGCAGCGTATCCGGACACGTCTTCAGTCGCTCGACGACGAGTGGTATGCCACTCATATCAAGGCGTGTATCGGTCTCGACATTCTCGCGCTGATCGGCGTTGCCGGGATTATCGGTGTCGCCATCGTGATTGAACTGGTCGCATACTGTCTGATCGACCTGTTCGGGTTCGTCATCGGGATTCTTGCACTGATAGCCATGGTCGTCTGCGCGGTCGGGGTCGTTGCGTTCTACTTTGCGACGACTCCGCGGGAAGAGCGGGACGACCTTGAATTCTAATTTTTCCATGAGCGGCAGATGGTTGGTCGGATTGCCGAACGGCGGTAGTTTCGGATATATTGTGGGGCACCGTTATAATTACAAGGCGCATTACAGTCTGTATTCTTAAAACGATGGCAATCACAATCTTTAAATCGATCCGTAAAAAACAGATAGTGTGGTTTTCATGAGTCATCGAACAACAACCAGTGGGTATGAAGTGCGGACATCCGACGATCATGTCATACAGTGGGACCGCGAGAACATCATTCAGCAGATTCTCCGCGACACCTCGCTGTGCCAGAAGTTTTACGGGCATCCCCCGGCGACCCGGGAGATTGCCGAACACATTGCCATCGACGTCGAACAGAAGCTTACTGCCCTGGACACGTCGTACCTGACCTCCCACCTGATCCGTGAACTCGTCTGTATTTCGCTGCTGGAACACGGGTATCACGCCTACCGCAACATGTGCACGCGGGTGGGCACGCCCGTGTATGACGCCCACATGATCGATATCGGCGGGGGGTTCGAGTCGAACGACAACGCGAACCTGCAAGGAAATCCAGAGACGTCGCACAAGAAGAAGGCCGACAAGATCAGTAAAGAGCAATACCTCCTCCAGCTCCCGCCGCACATTGCAGAAGCCCATCTGCGGTCGGATATCCATATTCACGACCTTGAATACTTCGGGACCCGCCCGTTCTGCATGGCGAAGGACACCGTGGTGATCGTGCAGAAGCCGGACACCACCCTTACGTTCAACACCGTCGGCGCAATTTTCGGCGACTTCGCGTTCGCACAGGGTGCCGGCTGCGATCTCGCCGACGGTGCCGGGTATCGTGTCCTGACGCCGACCGGATTTGTTCCGATCACCTCGATATCGCGGCGAAGAGCGACGACGATGTGCCGGGTGACGACCGCCAGCGGCATGTTCGCCGACCTGACGCCGGACCACCGGGTGATTCTGCGGAATCCGGACGGCGGGTTCCGCCGGGTGAAAGTCGCCGACCTGACGGATGGTGACGCGATCGGCCGGATCGACTTCGCTCCGTCGGCGCTGACCCGACGATCGACGACGACGGAGATTCATGGCGTGACGATCACGCCGGAGATCGCTCTGCTGATCGGCCGATACTGCCGGGGCCAGGATGAGACGCTGGCGACCGAGATCCTCGACACGCTTCGTGTTTCGCGCGAGGCGCCGGACGCTCGATATCTGCCGGACTGGCTCCTGCAGGTCTCCGATGACCTGATCCAGTGCGTACTGCATGGTATGGGGATCGATCTCATGCACGATAAGAACCTGATCGAGAAGATCACGGCAATCCCGTCGCCGATCCTGCGGCAGCAGGTCCGGTGCCTGATCGAATCTCTTCCCCTCTGCGACTGGGATTGCGCTCCCATCATCGGCCGGATCGCCCGGGTCCAGCAGATCGACGCCGTCGTGTATGACGATTACGTCTACGATTTCGCGCTCACCGACATCCACATGTTCTACGCCGGGTCCGGCCTTCTGGTCTCGAACTGTCAGGACTGGGATCTCCGGTACTTCTTCTACTACGGCCTGATCCCGGACGGCCGGGGTACCAAAGCCAGCGTCTCGGCGCCCGCGAACCGGCCGGAAGTCGCGGTCCTCCACGCGGTCAAAGTGTTGGGATCGGCCCAGACCAACTTCGCTGGGGGACAGGGCTACTACAATTTCCTGACGTTCCTCGCCCCCTATCTCGAAGGGCTGACCTACAACGAGATCGAGCAGTTGATGCAGATGTTCGTCTACGAGATGACCCAGATGATGGTGGCCCGGGGTGGGCAATCGCTAAGTAAAGACGAACTGATTGTTGTACGACATGCAGATACTGGCGAAATTTCGATCCGGCCAATCGGCGAATTTTGCCACACGTATGTTCCGGGCGAAGGCACTCATATCCTTCACGATACGAGTCTCGAAACCCTATCACTGAACAAACAGACGGGGAGTCTTGAGTGGAAACCCATTACCGGGGTATATGTGCATAAACCCGCGTCACCGCTCAAGCGTGTCACCGTCTGGTCGGGACGGGATGTTGTCGTCACCTCGGACCATTCACTGTTCACGCTCGATGAGCATGCAAATTTCGTTGAAACGACCGCGGCATCGAATCCAAACACTATACTCTGTGCCAATCGCGTTCCTGTCGACGAGGTGACCCACCACTACACGCCGGATGATGCATGGGCGTTCGGAGCCATGATCGGCGACGGAAACGTCGTTTATCTTCACGACCGGATCACTGGCATATCCATATCGCCATCAAACGAGGCGGTAAGTGATCGGTTTGTCGACTATCTCAAGACGAAAACAACCCATACCATTCAATACACCCGTCCATCAGACGAATCTACCATCTATCACATTTCAGTCGCGGATCGTTCGCTCGGTGAATACTTTGCCAGGATCTGCCGGGGGGCGGCAAACAAGCAGATTCCCGACGACATGCTGGGAGAATCAGAAAATGTGTTGTGGTCCCTTCTGGACGGACTGCTGTTAACTGACGGAAACACAGCCCGGCGCCGGTACGAGTATTCGACCACGTCAGTAAAACTGGCACGGCAGATCGAATTTATTCTCATGCGGCTCGGTGTGACCTATGCCATTCGTACCCGAAACTCCAAAAGCAATTTCACCCGGAACCATCCGGTTTACTGTATCCAGATCAACGCCCAGGATTTGGCAAACATCAATATTGTGCACAGCGAACGGCAGTTTGAACCATCTGGTGACAGTGTATCCCAAAACAATCACGATTTCGCGGTGTTGAAACCGTTCATCAAAGCCAAATACGGCCGTGGTGTATCGGCGTTGAACTACGCATATAAGGCAACGGACCGGAAATTGAAGTATGAACAGTTGATGCTGGTCAACGACAAACTCCCGGAACTCTGCAACAAGATGCGGAACATCCTACCGATGGAGGTAAAATCGATCGAAGATGTGCCGGACGAAGAGTTCGTGTATGATATCGGGGTACAAGACAATGAGAACTTTGTCCTGCATAACGGGATTGTAGCCCACAATACCGTTTTCGCATCCGTCCAGCTCTCCCCCGGCGTCCCGACGCTCTGGAAAGACAAACCGGTGGTCTATAAAGGCCGGGTGTGGGACGGGGAACAGGCACCCAGCCGGACCTACGGGGAGTTCGAACGGGAGGTCCGGTTAGCGTTCAAAGCCCTGATGGACGTCATGCTGGACGGCGATTACTGGGGAAAACCGTTCAACTTCCCGAAACCCGAAGTGAGTCTGGAACCGGATTTCATGACGGAAGACGATGCATACAACGCAGAACACCCGGACCTGCCGACGTATCGAGACCTGTACGATATGGCGTTTGAACTGGCCGCGAAATTCGGGACCCCGTACTTCGACAACCAGATCCCGGCATACCGGGGGGCCGGGAAGGGCATATCGTGTTACCAGTGCTGTATGCCGGGGTTCACCCGGATCCCCGTCATGACCAAATTCGGCGTCCGCATCATCCGGCTGGACCAGCTGGAGAAGGATTATCAGGTCATGACCCCCGACGGGTTCAAGGGGTTTGAAGACATTCTGGTCCGCGACTTCAAAGGCGATCTTATCAGAATTAAGTTCGCAAACGGCCGGTTCTTCCTCTGCACCGACGACCACCGTATTCCGGTGATCCGGAACAAGACCCTGACGGTGATCCCGGCATCCGACGTCGTCGTCGGCGACGAGATCCCGTTCCGGCCGGTGGACACCGACGAGGTAGCGGACGCATATCCCCACGAGAAGACGGTGACGGTGACGAAACTGGGGCAGGAACCGTTCTGCGGCAAGGTGTACGACCCGATCAACGTGGAAGGGCACCTGTTCTACACCGCCGACGGGTTGCTGACGTCGAACTGCGCTTACCAGTTTGGGGCCAGTCCGGAATCCGACCCGGAGTTCTTCGATAAACTGTACTTCCGGAACGGGGCGCATTTCTCGATGGGGGCGGGGCAGGTCGTCACCCTGAACTGTCCTCGGGCCGCCTACGAGTCCGGGAAAGACGTGAAGAAACTGGTCGCCCGGCTGAAAGGGTTGATGGATATCGCGGCCGAGATCTTCACGATCAAGCAGCGGTGGATGCGGGAGATCGTCACCCATAACCGGATACCGTTCGCGCTGCAGCGGCCGCGGGACCCGATCACCGGAGAACTCGGTGCGGTTGCCGTCGATCTCCCCGGTCTGGTCTATACCGTGGGAGTCGTCGGGATCAACGAGATGGTGCAGTACCTCACCGGTTCCCAGTTGTATGAGTCGAAAGAAGCGGTGAAGGCAGCGGTTTACGTGCTGGTTGAACTGAACAAGTACGCCCGGGAACTGACCGAACGGCACGGGTTCACGATCGCGATGGCCCGGACCCCGGCCGAGACGACGGGGCAGCGGTTCGCGGTCGCCGACCTGCTGAGCGACCGGTACCGGGCTGATGCCCGTGTGGTCGTGAAAGGCGATCTGGAGACGTTCGATCGGGATGTGGGGACCACCCGGGACCTCCCGGTCTACTACAACAACGGCACCCATATTCCGGTTGACGCACCGATCTCGATCTACGACAAGATCCGGGTGGAAGAGATCTTCTTCACCCTGGTTCAGGGCGGCAACATCTTCCACGCGTTCCTGGGCGAGACGATGCCAGACCCCCGTGGGCTGGCTGAGTTTGGGCTGAACATCGCGAAGAACACGCAAATCGGCTATTTTGCGTTTACGCGCGATCTGACCATCCCGCTCCGGCGGTGCCGGCGGTATGCGGGGCCGGCCTGACCCGGCTTCCGAAACCTCTATTTAGCACCAAACCAAACGTAGGTATGATAAAATGACAGAAGAAATTACAATCTTCCGGATGGAGTTTTGCCCGCGCTGTGAACTGCTCGCCGACCTGCTGCGGCAGCGCGGGGTGCCGTTCACCGAACGCATGATGGACGATTCCGAATCGATCGCCGAACTGCTCTCGAACTCGATCTTCGCCGCAACCGCGCCGATTGTCAAGGTTGGTAACGAGTTCCTCACCGATAAAGACATCTTTGCTGGAACGTATAATGGAGATGCGTTATCCCAGACGCTTCTCGACCGGATCGCGGCTGCCCGGTGATCGGGCATCTCGTTCTCTCTCTTTTTCGGAACTTCTATATAGCAGAACAAGTAATCTGTACACCATATGGGAATTGCCTTTTCAACCCTCGACGTGACGAAACATCGGCGCAACCTCATCCTGATGTTCGTCGGTATCGTCTGTTTTATCGTGAATATCGGCCTGTACTACGTTCAGGACGGCCTGGGATCGATCGCCAACACCGGGGTTATCCTGATCGGGTGTATCCTGTTCCTCTGGGGCGGGATTGCCATCGCCAAAGATTTCCGCACCACGCAGACCATTGAAAAAGAGTGAGTTAATCTCTTGTATTGCCGGGTTCTCCCCGGCAATACCGCATTAGATGATGAATTCACGACACCGGGTCTTGTCCAGAGCGAACGTGCGGTGCAGTTTCTGGGTCTGCTGCTTTTTTGGACACCGGTCGTTGATAGCCGCGAGCCGGTGGCCGGCGCCGGCGATCAGGCCGAGGATCTGGTTGAACTCTGATGCCGGATACAGGTTCCGTTCGCAGAGGGCGTAGTCGGTGTTGCAGTAGACGAGACGGCGACAGAGGCCGTCGTCAACGAGCCACGTGGCGGGTATCCCGGCAAGATATTCGATGGGCAGTTCGTCACACGACAGCGCGTCGATTGCCACGACAAGATAGTACGGTTCGCCCTGAATCAGGAGCGGTTCGGCAACGATTTTGATGGCCATGGTATCGTATACGTGTCGGCGTTCCTCGCATATATAGGTTGTTCTCCATGTGCAATATATTTATAATGACAAACTGAAATACACATACTAGTATGTCTGGAATTCTCGTAGATGACGGCGTCTCAATGCCAACCACACAACCTTCCAAAAAACGACGCAACATTCTGGTCGTTGGGGGGTTTCTTATCCTGCTTGGAGTTGGGTTCCTGGTCGTTGGTAACCTGTTATCAACACCATCTCCTCAAACCGATCAGGCATACGCAATTACTGTCAACATTTCACTGATTACGCCGGACGATGCGCATGGACAACGTCTACTGGAGATCCGGCATACCGGGGGCGACATCATTGCGTCGGTCGATGAACTTCGGTTCACCCTGGCTCCGCCGGACGGCGATTCGATGTTCACCACTACCCCGCTATCAATCAAACGGGACGGGCAGGTTACGTTCGCAAAACCCGGCGACACCGTTTACGTGTATCTGCGCACGGACGGTCAGATGATCATGAGCAACGCGGTCCCTGCATATGCGACGTTTATGGATTTCTCGAACGGCCGGTGGCGGCTGCAGATCGACGATAACCGGGTGAACGCAAACATCGTGGTTCATACGTTCCTGATCGCTAATTCCATGACGTATCCGGTGCCGAGCGGGTACTCGCTTCGGAGCGGCATCAAAAAAGTGCCGGATTACGGCACGGTGTTCGTATACGGTTCCCTCTACAAAGAACGGTTGGAGATCGATCGACCGATGCGCCTGATCAGCACGTCACGGGCAGTGCTGGACGGGGGGAACCTGGAAGCGATCGTTCAGGTAAAGGCGAACAGCGTGATGATCGATGGGTTTGAGATCAAAAATTCCGGGAGTGATGAGTTTATTAGTGGTGGAATTGTTGTGCACGAAGGGGTTGTCGGAACGGTGATTCGAAACAACAATATTCATCACTGTTCGAACGCCATCTGGTTATGGGGTGCAGATTCCGCCATTATTCAGAACAACACGCTCTACAAGAACGATAATGCGGGCATTCTGATGGATGGGGGGGCACACAACCACTATGTGAAGTATAACACGGCGTATGAAAATCTGTACGGCATTCTGGTTACCGGGGGGAACTACAACACGATCAACGAGAACGTGTTCCACGACAACGACAAATATGCCATTTACATTGAAAACTACAAAGCACTACAAAACGTTTGTGAATACAACGATTTCGGCAACGACCAGTATGAGTGCGTCGATATGGCAGTACGGCAGTTGACCGATAACTAGGAGATTATCATGGGACGAATCAAAGAGAAGTTAAACAAAATCAAGGGTGGAAAGAAACATCCGGTCGATGATGAGACGTATAAACGCGTTGTGGTCATGATCAAGGAGGAGTACCCGTTGTGGGCGGAGATCGACGACGATCTCCTCGTCCTCTTCATCAAACTCGCCCTCAAACGTTATCCGACCGATGCGTTCGAGAACATCGGTGAAGAGGAACTGCGGATGAAGGTCAAGAACGCGTTCGTGTTCTCCAACGAAGCCGCGTCCCTGACGCCGGACAAGATCGCGCAACTCAACACCGCGTACCGAAACGGGAAGAAACTCGGTGTTGATATGAAGAAAGTCTTTAAGAAAATCGGCTGATTGCGGAAATATCCAACCATCTTTTTTATAGGGCAACTCTTATATAGGTTCGTCGGCAACGTATACATGATCGTGTACGTAATTTCATACTGACAATCGAGGTGACCTATGGGAGAGATCAACAAAGAAGCTTTAAATCGGTTGAAGAAACTGAAAAATGAGCAAGAGAAGATCAACGAAGATATTACATATTGTGTTTCGCAGATCGAACTTGCAACAAGCCGTATCGCGACCGCACAGAACCGTAACGATTACCCCCTGATTCTGGCGATGGCGACCGAGATGGCGAACCAGAACACCAAGCTGCAGTCCGCCACCCAGAACATCATTGCGATCCAGGGCGACATCCAGCACCTGCGTGCCAACAACCCGGAGATTGAGAAAGCGGAGGAGGAGGCGAGGAAACGGGGGTATCCGTATCGGGGAGGGATGATGGGTGGATACGACATCCCGCGGCGGGCAACCAAAAAGCCGGCCGGCGTGAACCGGGTTACAAAGCCGGCGAAGAAGAAATGCGCGGCACCCCCGGCCGGCAAGAAACGGGCGGGGACCAGGAGATAAACTATGGGTATGATCAAACGACCGAAGAAACTGGCAACGGTAACGACGTACAAAACAACCACCGGAAAGAACGGCTAGCCCCATCTTACGGGCGGCCAGAAGATCCGATATAAAAAGCGGGTGTAATCATGGTGAAAAAAGGTAAACGACAGTATTTCTACATGAACAAGAATGGGAACGTGATCTATACCGACGACCAGGGCAAAGTCATTGGCAACCACGTGGTCTGGGACCAGCGGCAGATGAACGACGGGGTGATCGAGCATACCCTGAAGACGCCGGACGGGAAAGAGATCGCCGTCATCAAATCTGGGTCCTGGTCCTACAACGACCGCTACAACACTTTCCTTCGGGTGAAAGAGAAGGCATCCAAGACCATCCGGTCAACTACCCCCCGCTAACGCAGGGGGCTTGCGAACGGCTAAGCGGGACTAAACAGTTCGACTAGGAGGCAAGCAATTGCAGCAGCGTTACGGGCTACAAGAACGGCAGGATGTTTCCCTAGTCCTGCCCTCTTCTGGACACGCCGAATCCGACACCCTCTTACGAAGGTTAAGCCTGTTGCGCAACTCCGAAGGGATATATAACTCCGGGTTAACCGGAAGCAGGTAATACGTATGCGAGTACCCGTTTTGGATACCAACAGAACGCCGTTGATGCCGACGACACCGGTACGGGCACGGCTGCTCCTCAAGCAGGGAAAAGCCCGACCGTACTGGAATAAGATCGGCATCTTCTGCATCATTCTGACCTATGCAGTAGAGCCTGACAACCAGCCGCTGGTTGTCGGGATCGATCCCGGCAGTTCGTACGAGGGCTGGTCGGTGGTCGGAACCCAGGAAACCGTCATCAACGGTATGTCGGAGGCACCCAAGCATGTCAAAAAGGCAGTAGAAATCAGAAGAACGATGCGGCGAGCCCGGCGGTTCCGGAACTGCTGGCGGCGACCGTGCCGGTCCAACAACCGGCTGAAAGGACGAACGTTCATGCCGCCGAGCACGTTTGCCCGGTGGAACGCGAAAATCCGAATCCTTCAGCAGTTGCAAAAAATCTTGCCGATCACCGATGTGGTCGTGGAAGATGTTGCGGCCGCGACGAAGAAGAACGGTAAGCGGTGGAACAAAAACTTCTCGCCTCTGGAAATCGGAAAGAAATGGTTCTACCGGACGATCCGGTCGTTGGACGTCAACCTTGTTCTGCGCGCCGGGTACGAGACCGCGGCGCTCCGGGACCGGTTCGGGCTGACGAAGATCGGGCAGAAAGACAAACCGGTCTTCGCCTCCCATGCCGTGGACGCCTGGGTCATGGCCGCGGACGTAGCGGGTGCCGAACAGCCGACGGAGTTCGGACTTTTCTACTGGACGCCGATCCGGCTGCACCGACGCCAGTTGCACAAACTGCAACCGGGAAAAGGAGGAGTTCGCCGGCGCGAAGGGGGGACGAGATCGCTCGGATTGAGCCGGGGCACGTTAGTCCGGCACATCAAACACGGTTTGACCTATATCGGAGGGACGTTGAACGGAAAAGTATCATTACACAACACGGTTACTGGGAAACGCGTAACACAAACAGCAAAGGTTGAGGATTGTAGAATCCTGACCCGTATCGCATGGCGAACAACACGGTATGCCGGGATAGACAGACGGCATTCCTCCCCCCGCTTGCGCAGGGGGCCTCCTGCCTGAGTGAGGTGAACCGTATATTGCTATACAGCCGTGGGGCACCGGTATGCACCGTGCAGACCGGTGCAGCGG
>Ga0209510_1002356_pt1 | contig 19521 bp, 18 predicted proteins | sample BiotimSIPDNA_FD_185749 | JGI IMG/M metagenome (GOLD analysis project Ga0209510, IMG submission 185749) | Anaerobic biogas reactor microbial communites from Washington, USA - Biogas_R1 time_0 SIP DNA (SPAdes) (version 2) | ecosystem: Engineered > Bioreactor > Anaerobic > Unclassified | place... | reverse complement strand
CCGCTAGCTCACTCGCAGAGCCGCCGGCGCACTCACGATTCGCTGACTCGATCACCGGACTGGTGGCTGTCACTCACCGGAGCGATGGCTCAATTCATCACGGAGTATTCATCATATTGAATATGCGTAAAAATGAACCGGACATTTTCCATAAGAATATGATTGACGGTATGACGATGAGCAAGGCAAGAATCCCCCAGACCAGAAACATGAGACCGATTTTTGTTTTCCTGTTTTCAAAAGTGTTCAACACAAGCCGATTGTGATCGTAGTCCGAATTGTAGTGCGTATGAATTCGCGAGGTTCTCGCAATCGATGCTCTTTCGAGCAGGTCGGAATTCATCTCCAAATGTGTCGTCGAGAGCATTTTGGCCTCTAAATCGCCAACCAGTTTATAGACCACGACTTTATCCCCCTCTTGAAAAATCGAGGGATAAAGTTCGGGATCCTGTCGCACATACTTGATAAATGTCATGCTCTCCGGGAAAAAGACGGTCGCAAATATAACGTATTTTCTTCGAGGCAACCAGAGGCGAATGGTCGTATTACTTACGACCACACCGCGCATCAGACCCTCAAGAGACGAATCCAAGTGAAGAATTTTGTGGAAGTGTAAATAAATCTGTGTATTCTTCAGATATGAACCTATTTATGAGCTTATTGCTCAGATCTAAAATAGATCTCTATGGCAACAGCATAGCATGTACCTCTTCTTAACGTAAAGGAAGAATAGGAAAGCAGGCTCACGCTGCGCGTCTGCAAAGCCACGAACCTGTGTTCTATCAGGTGAAGAATCAATCAATATCGGACGGGAGTATGCGCTCTTCAAAGTAGATACACAACTGTCCTTGTATGAGATACCAATCCTGTCGGCGTCCGGGCCATTTGTTTGTTATGTCCGAGATGGCCAAATATAAGGACTTCAGAAGCGCCTCTTCCGAAGGATACGAGCTTTTAGCCTTGGTCACTTTCCGGAGTTGACGATTGAAGTTCTCAATTGCATTGGTGGTGTAAATGATCTTTCGAATGTCATTGGGATACCTAAAGAATGTGGAGAGATCGCTCCAATTCTTGCGCCAGGAGTTTACACTGGAGGGGTATTTGACACGCCATTTCTCCTCAAATCGATCCAGTTCAAGCAACGCAAGATCTTCGGTAGATGCGGTATATACTTGCTTCAGATCGGCGGCAAAATCTTTCCTTTCCTTCCAAGCAACATAGCGCATACTGCTTCGGATCTGGTGAACAATGCATCGCTGGACATCCGTTTTCGGGAATACGGTTCGAATGGCTTCTCCAAATCCCGCAAGGCCGTCGATGGATGCGATCAGGATGTCCCTGACGCCCCTGTTCTTAAGTTCGTTCATAATATTCAGCCAGAATCGGCTGCTTTCCGCTTCACCGATCCACAGTCCGACCACTTCGCGATCCCCGTTTATGTCGATTCCGATCGCAAGGTACACCGCACGTTGTTGCACCACACCGTCGGTTCGGACCGGATAATGGATTGCGTCAAAGAACATGATTGCGTAGAGGGGTTTCAACGGACGGCTTTGCCATTCACGAATCTCCGGCACAATCTTGTCCGTGATCTTCGAGATGAGGGTCGCCGAAACGTCGATTCCATAGAGAGCCTTCAGATGGTCCTCGATATCTCGATTGCTCATCCCTTTCGCGTACATGGAGATGATTTGCGCGTCGAGACCTTTTATGTCCGTCTGATTCTTCTTGATTACCTGCGGTTCGAATTCTCCGTTTCGATCCCTAGGTACGCCGATGTCGATGTCCCCGTACTCGGAACGCAATGTTTTCGGACTGTACCCGTTTCTCGAGTTCTCGATTTTCTTGTTGCCGTAATCGTACTTGCCGTAACCGAGGTCATCTTCCAGCTCGCTTTCCAACATACCCTGCAGGGTGCTGCCGAGCATGTCGGCCATTGCCGCCTTAATGTCATCCGTATTCTTGATGTCGTAGGCCTCAATAAACTGTTTGATGAATTCAGGGGGTAATTTACTCTCTCTTCTCTTTGTCATGTTTTTTCCTCCAGTGTTATTTTATTTCACTCTGAAGGTTTACACAAAATTATTTACAGTCTCAATTTTGTTTGACCTTTTACGCAATAGAATAAGAAAATACACCACGCACAAGACAAGAACCGTACCGCCCACCAGCCATATTCCGGAATTCGGCATGAATACCCTGACAAGTATTGCGTATAGCAGGAAAAAAATGCCGAGTACTACAAATTTCAATTGCTTAATCCGCTGGTTCGCTTTCAATTGTTTCAACTCGTCGTCAAAAAATTGGCCCGTCGGCAATTGCGAATCGTCTATCTCCCGGTAATCATCAAATACGTCAAAATCGAATTTACACCGTCTCTCTGCTTCTTGACGAAGTGCGGAAATCTGTCGTTCATTTACTAACATATCTTACTTCTTCTCCTTATTTCTAAGTCTATTGCGCAGGCACACCGACCACATCCGGGAAAAACTCAAAGGTATTACCTTCACCGTCCTCACATAATATGACCGTTCCATTCGGTCCATCCTCGAGCGAAATGAAGTATACACAATTCCAGAGCGGGGCAAATGCTTCATCCGACACATCAAAATCGCGACCCCAAATCTCATTACTGCCCCCGATATTATAATCATCAGCGATAAAACCACCTGAAAGCTCGCGCTGCGCCGAAGTCATGCCGAAATACATCAGCCCGCCGCCGCCCATGCCGTTTTCAAAAGTCGTATCCGCATAATAGTAATGATCATTCAACCGAAACAGCGTCCAATCATGAGCCACAAAATCCCCTGCTGTCCCATCCGTCATACCGGACGTGGTCGTCGCATCAATTCCGACCTGCAGGCACAGATACGCGTACGCCGGCGCGAATGACTGGCATATGCCCTCACATTGCATAATGGCTCGATACGCGCTCAAGTCCACGATCTCCTCGGAAGCCTGCGCCTCATAATCATACGAAACAATACCCGAAAACATCCGGTATAGCTTAATCGCACGCACGGTCTGCGAATCCTCCTCCTCTACTTCGGCGAGGTGAATCAGAAAGGCGAGTTGATCCGCAAATTCCCTCAGAATTTGATCTCTCGTATCCGCATCCGTGGAAAATCGCATCTCAATCTGCCCGTCCGAATAAGTACACTCCGACACCAAATAATTAAACGGCGGGAAAAACGTCGACATCTGAAACTCTAAATCCCACATCAAATCCTCACTCGGACAAGCCACCGAGGCCTCCCCGTTGATGATCGCATCGATCCAATCATAAAAGACCATATCTGCGCCTTCATCCAGTGCCGACAAGTTGACCTGAGAAAACACATACGGATTCCAAGAATAATTGATCGGCGTCCCCTCGCTAAAATCTTCGACTTCAGTAGTCGCCTCGATATCCTCTTCGTGTCCTGTCGCTTCTGACTCCGAAGATCCTAAATCTTCAATCTCCCCGGTCGAAAAAACCGACGTCTCCGACACCGCATCCGCCTCTTTTTCCGCCCGCCAACAGGCGGAAAAACAAGACACACTCAGCGACAAAACCAACACCATCCCCAACCGTTTCCTCAACCGAGCACCCATTTAACTAATACCCCTCTGCGACATATTCTTTGACATATTCCAATCTGATAACACAGCATCTATTGATGATTCTCGAAAAACACAGCTAATCTATTTTACGCCATCCGCCCGATACTCGTCATTGATCACCGCATACACAAAATTCCCCATGTTTGTAACTGTAAGTATCATGTTCCCTCCTTATTGCGTGAGGACGGTATAGCACTCCCATTTATCTTTCGAAAAAAAGTGCTTCTGCTCACACCAAGCGCTGTGCAAGCTTCCTGCGCAGTTATCTTTCCGCTTCTGTATTTTGATACGACTTCAATAAGCTTCGTATCATCAATTTGAACAGGCGTTCGGCCGCGGTACTTGCCTTGAGCCGCAGATTCCCTGATACCGAGTATCCGCTTCTTTTCGATGTAACTCTTTTCTTTTCGATAGAGGCTCATCAGAAGGGCGTAATATTCTCTTCTGTTGCTGTCATTAATCGAAAAATCTTCTGCCGTAACATCGTCGCCGGCGCAGATAATCCGGAGGAGTTGCTGTATCGTTGCCGCCGACCTTGGCTGTGCCTGTTCGATACGTGTATAGTTTACGTACTGCTTCGCTTCATCGGGATTCCATCTTACGACGTAGAGGCCATCTCCACTGTATCTTGTATTTGTTCGGATCAGCCATTCCAACCGGTTCAGATAATCCATCTTTGCGTCCGCAAGTAATTCCCATAGATCTTCGCGGTTATCGGCGGGCGTTCTTTCGCTGATAAAAACCGGAGTCATATTTTCCCGAACATAACGGGACTTCCTGAGGTCCATGTCCAATCCGGGAATCCCCTGAAACAATTGACTACTCAGCAAATCGATAACATTATAGTTCGGCGTAAAGACATAGGCGAAGCGCTCGTCTTCACGCAGAATAAATTCTATCGTAGAGATTCTGTAGGTGAATCCCAAAGGGTCATCCAGGCAAATCATTCCTGTCGTTACGATCTGATTCATATGTAGTCCTTTTCCAACAAGTCGTATGTCGATTTGATGATCAGCGAATAGCGGGCCTCAAGCATTTGTTTGTAAAAGCGTTTGTGGATCTCGCTGATAAATGGCGTCTCATCTACCAAGTCAAATATTCGATTTATATCGAGCCTCTGATAGACCGATGCAAGTGCTATGTTGCATTCTCTAAAAGCACGGCTATGAATCACTTCATAATATGAACTCTTCTTTCCATCCAGCATGATCTGTGAGGTCGGATAAGTAAATACCCTCTTCTGTGTTTCTTCAACAGAATGCATGACCGATTCCATCTCTTCCTCGCTCGTCATGCTTGGGAACAGGCAGGATCCATTATCAAACACAGGAGCAAGTGAATAGGTGTTATTTATCTTAATAAATCCCCAGTTGCTACCGTGCCGGTCAAAGTTGCCGAGCAGAGCATCCACAATATATATCTCCCAGAAGGAACTGATCGTTTCTTGCACCTGTGTCAGTTTGGAATTATCCTCAAGCATCTTCATGATGTCTTCATACGAATATTGATATCTTTCCTTATCCTGATCCAGCGTACTCTCCCCAACATCATTGAACGGCACAAACTGCACTCCGGGATCAATAAAGTCCTTACATGCCACGACCTGCTCACCGTGATAGAGGCCTAAATACGTCTCTTGCGTCGAAAAGCCCAACAAGGCAAACACATGAGAACCCATATATTCTGATATGTGATTGTATCGCAGGCCAAAAGCAGTCTTCTTCTGGAACTTCAGCATATACGGAGATCCGTTGATCCGGATACCGACCTTCTTCTCTGATCCGCTATAGTAGCGATTACTTAATGGATACATCGAAAAATCCATGCCTTCACCCCTTGATTATGATCATATCAGAAATATGGCCAGTGTCAATAGAATTAGGATTTATTTATGAGACTTCCGAGAGCAGAATTAAAACTGATGACAGTCTCATAATAAGGGCTTAATTCTAATGAGACCCTCTGATTCATAATACCTTCGATTAGTAGAGGATGAATATGCATGCACTATCCGAGCGGCGATGCACCATTTACTCCGGTCGCCATGCACCATTCGTGCGGTCAGCGTGCACGATTAGCAGCGGCATATTCAAAACACACCTATTCATCACCATCAACGTGCCACTCATCGCGAAGCACAGCATACACATACGTATCTTGCCAAATCGGTTCGCCCTCGACATCGCGATCGAACCACACATTGTGCACATGATGCGCCTCCCGACGAAATCCCACGCGCTCCAACAGGCGCCACGAAGCCACATTCAAGGGGTTACACATCGCAACCACGCGCCGTCCCCGCCCGCTCGAAAAGATCTCCGACACCATAGCCCGACACGCCTCCGTCGCCAAACCCTGCCCCTGAAACGCTGTCGAGAACACATAGCCCAATTCCCACGTCCCGAAATCCTGCTCCGCCAAATACACATTGCCAATCAGCTTCCCGGACACCTTCTCGCAAACTGCTTGAAAACAAGGATCCCCAGCGCGCCGCACCGCCTCCGCACAAGCCTCCGCCATCGAAAAAACGCCATACGGCTCATACATCACCACTTCTTCATCCGAAAGCATCTCGAAAAGATCCGCCCCATCGGTCGGTTGGTAATCTCTTATGATCAGGCAAGGGGTGTTTAGCATGGGGGCTCCTTTGGGGAATGAATAAATGTAGACACATCATCGTTTGATTGTAAATTCTACTAAAGACTCATCATCTCCAGTTCATCTGTCTTATTTTTTTAATCTACTTATAAGCAAATTGGATAGAATGCTAAGCTCTCTACACCTCATAAGCAATAGCATTCCAAAATAGACTGAAAACCCTATGGTTATAACAAATACAAACCTGAACAAATTCGAAAGTGCTAGCAAGTATTGCTGCAAAACAAGAAGTGATATAATCATAATTATTGCAGATAATAAAACTTTGCCTGTAGTAGGAATTAATGAACGAAAGTCCAAATCAGTGATTTTCTTTTTTAAACTATAACAAAGGATAACTGCGGCCAATCCCGTTGAGATTGTTGTCCCTAGTGCGATACCGCCAATTCCAATGAACCGAACAAGCACAACACTAATTACCGAATTCGCTACTACTGCTATTGCACCATTAACCATTGGCGTCTTAGTGTCTTTAAGCGCATAAAAAGCTCGAATAATAACTTCCTGAATTGAGGAAAAAACATACATCCCCGCATAGAACATTAGCGCAGCGGCCGTCAATTTGGTTGCATTGCTATCAAAACTTCCTCTTTTGTAGACAATCGACACAATATCTTTAGCATACAACGTCGTTATGATTGAGATCGGCAGCACTACAATTGGCAAAAAACTCAGGCTATTGAGCAAATCCCGCTTGAATTTTTCTTTGTCTTTATTTGCAAGGCTTGCAGTCAAAGACGGATAAATAACGGTTGATAGCGTTGTGATAAACACTCCTGTGACAAATCTATTTAATGAATTCGAATAGGATAACGCTGATACCGCTCCAGTTTCGAGCAATGAAGCTAAAAGTTTGTCGACAATATTATTAATTTGCACAATACTGTTGCCAAATAATATAGGCGACGCAAGTTTTATCAATAATTTAGTATCACTATGAAATGGGTTCAATCGAATTGTAAATTTAAAACGCCTCCATGCAAAAGCTACGAGGATCATAACTTGAACAAAATGCCCAATGATAACTGTAATCGTTAATGCATCTACACCCTGGTTTTGGCCTAATATGATTGTGATAATAATAACTATCAAATTATAACCTAGCGCTGCTAACTGAGATCCGTAAAAAAACTTCTTCGAGTTCAATATTGCAGAGATCATGTAATGGACCATCGTCAATACGAACGCACCCATTGTTAGCCGCGTCAAATGAATTGCCAGTTGAGTCTGAACAACTGAAAATCCCGGAGCAAATACGGGCACAATCCACGGAGCGAATACAATGGCAATAATACTCAATGCCGCTGCGATGCATATTGTGGAAATTAACATGCGCGAAGCAAACCGCTCGCCAGAGTCTTCACCATCTTCTATTGAACGAGAAACATATAAGGAAATAAATGCTGTAGACAGGCTATTACAGACCGCAGGAAAAATCATAGCCGGCATGCTTTGTGCAAAGAAAAATGCATCTGTCTGCCAATTCGCGCCATAATATGCTGCTATAACGGCATCTCTCGCAAAGCCAAATATCTTGCCCAAAAGGATTATTACAGTGACAATTATTGAAGCAGTAAGAATGCTATGACTGGACTTGAAGCGCTTATTTATCATCAAGCTTTCCTCGGGAGCTTGCGGCTCTCATGTCTTCAGAAATGTCGAGCAAATCTCCCATGCTAATTCCGTCTACATTTGTTTCTTGCATATTAATGCAACCATTAGGGAAAAAAGTCATTTCACCAAATATAGGTTCGCCATCAATTTCATACAAATCAATTCGTACAAAAGGGAACGGACCGCTCAGTTTTTTTGATATTTCTATCATTTTACTTAATGATATTGGCTTGTCAAACATTTTATCCGGGGTACTATAGTTATTATTTAATGCAGATAAATATGTCCATTCAGTTGTCATAAAGACTCCCGCTTTTTCGGAAAATCTTCCTCCTATAACAAGAATAGCCTTCGGCTTACCATTGAAACAATATATCTTGTAATCTATCGGAAATTTTTCACCCTTCTGGGATAAGAACTTCTCACATATGTAGTATTTCCTCAAATTCTTTACGGGTACTCCTCCAATCCTAGACATCATCTTGTCATAAAAAAATTGTTTTGACTTCCAAGCTAACACTAATGATTCCATTTCTTCTTGATCCAAGGATTTTTTATTCGAACAAAATAGATTCGTTTGACATCCTTGACTTGCCTTTAGAACAAAACTTTCAGGCAATTCCTGCAATACTATATCTTCCGGAGATTCCCAAACACCATATAATTCGTTAAGAACATCTTCTCCAACCTTTTCAATAACATACTCTCTTACAAGATATTTATCGCTAAGCTTCATAATTAACTCATTATTTTGATATGTATGGAGGGATAACCACAGCAGCTTTTCACTAAATGTTGATGGTTTTTTTAGGTTGCATATATTCCCATATGCAATAAAGTAAGCTACTTTCGCCCTTGACTTAGGGAAATATGCCTTCATGAAGTCCATGGTTCTAGAGTATATTTTTTTCACAATCCTGTTTTTTTTCAGAGCTACTATCATCATTTCACACATCCAATCATCTCAGCTAGAGCCAGAAATTCGAATTTCGTCATTATTATGTACTCGTCAACATTGCTACAGTCATTCAGTATTTTGTACTGAGCTTCTACTCTCTCTGCGCAGCAAATACATTATGAAACAAACAACCAGAAAACCGTGTGTAAGTAAGGCCGGAAACAAAAAGGAGCTAATCAAAATAAAAGCCATAGTAACTGAGGATATTACATATATTCTTTTATCGATACCCTCTGCACAAGCATCAAGAAATTTGAGAAACAGAATTAACATCAATGGCATGACGAATATACCAAGCGTTCCTAAATTTGCATATGCATCGCTGATTAATCCGTTATTTGCCGCCATATTGGGCTTGTTATAATATATGTCACCAATCATTCTGTTAATTGATGGGTAAGGAGAACTGAATCCTAGATGTCGCAAAAAACTCTGTCTAAAATAGTCTGGAGAGTTCTTTGAAAAAAAGTCAAAGTAATTATATCCTAATAAGTTTGGAACAAAAAACACTCGTCGTATTATAAAAGCCACCAGCAAAAAAGTATCTTTTACATATATTTCAAGCGAACTTAATGCAGTCAATATAAACAGAAACCACGGGATTTTTGATATATATTTATCGTTATAAAACAAATAGAACACGACCGCTATTGCCGTGCTAAACAAGACTGTTTTCAGTCCATTTATCGAAAAACTAAGAATTTGAATAATGAAAATTGCACTTGCTGCTTTATATTTTTTCCTCGACAGAAAATATACTAATAAAACTGGATTCAAAGCCTTCGATGCTGCATATATATAATCTATTGTAGCTGGTAAGTTTACGTTTTTTATCTCACTACGCAAATCATAGACATTCAATAAGTCAAAAGTAATTCTGAACCTGGTGTATCTCCACGAAATATATATGATGGTTGCACAAAAAAGAAGAACAAAGCCATATAAAACACCATCTGCAAGTTTGTCATGTTTAAGTCTGGGTATTGTAATCATTGGAATATACCTGTTAAACCCAAGCATTACAGCCCAATACAGTGTATTAATGCATATGTAACTGATTCTGAACGGATAATATGCGACCATTGTTGTAAATGGAATAAACGAAAAATAGGCAAGAATTATAATGATAAAATTAGAAAACCTAAGTCTTTTGTGAAGGTCAATAATCATTGGAATAAACAAAATTAGGATGCCCCACGACAAAACTATTCTCCTAAGATCAAAATCGCTTCTAAATCCGTCATATCCATAAATTGAAGAAATATGAGTAGAATATACATAATCTAATGTTACCCGAAATAGAATGATTCCAAAGAAGATCAGTCGATTAGTATTATCATTTGTTTTTTCGCACTCAATGTTTTTCATATGAATTTTTAACTCTTCTCTCAAATATGGATAATGATAAAATCTGATACAACAAACACACTCTATTTAGGCAGAGAAACCGACGAATATAATGAAATTAGTATCTCCGATTGTTTTTGCCAATTATACTCCATAATTACTTTCTCCCGGCCATTTTTTCCCATTTTTTCAGCTTCGCCAGGATATAATCGAATTCTGAGTATGGCATCAGTAATAGCATCAATATTTTCTGGATCAACCGTAAGGCCACAACAACCGTCATCCACAATGGTCTTCCACAGTGGGAAGTTAGAAGCAATGACCGGAATGCCTCCGGCCATATACTCGAACATTTTTATCGGATACGAATAGAAGTGATTCGGAGTATATAGGAGTGTTACAAAGCCCATTTGAGAGGACTGAATAACTTCGGCAATCTTTTTTCGATTAACCACACCAAGATATTCAATATGCTCATACCGGCTTAAAATATCGTTCTTTACCTCTTCTGACTCAAATGGACCGCACAACAGAAGTCTTGTTTCAGCTCGACTCGTCGCTTCTGCAATCTGGTATATCCCACGATTTCGCGTGATTCCGCCAACATAACACGCTTGAACTCGTTTCTGAGTGTTATCCGTATGAGCAAATTCTTCAAGAATGGGAAAATTGGCGATGATTGAAGTGTTGCTATTGATTGGAAGAAATCGATCTCGGATGTGTGGCGTCGGGACAATCACGGCATCAAGTTTATTGACTATTCGGTTCTCGTATTTTTCAAAGATATACGAAATCGGCTTTCTAATCCATTTCGGAAGCCATGTCTTAGCAAGTATTTGTCTCGGTACATCTTCATGAGAATCATATATTACAATTTTCCCGAACTTCTTAAGCTTCATCCCAAGGGAAAGAAGCTCTGGATCATGAAAATGATATATCTGAGCATCCACGCTTCTCGCCTCACGGATGAATTTCCGCTTAGCTGATATAATTCGAGCCACTCGATTTTTTGATATGTTCTTCACTGAATAAACTGCAACGCCCTCATAAATTTCTTGAGGCAAGCCGTCAGCAACAAGAAGCACAACATCATTCCCAGCCTTTGCCAATGACACACATTCTTTCCCAAGTATTCGCACGTCATATCTTGGATGGACGCTAGTAATGTGACATATCTTACTCACACTGTTTCCTCCCCAAGGTAAATTGCCTTATCAAAGCAGCGACTTTTCGCACATCACTCTCTGTTAAATACGGATGCATCGGCAAAGACAAAACGACGTCACTGAGTTGATTTGTCACTTCATAATCTGAGTCTTCATAACAGTTCTGATCGAAAGCCCCTTGTCGATGCATTGGCTTTACATAATATATCATGCTCGGAATGCCTTCAGCAGACAAAGCTACTTGAATTTCATCTCGATCTGTTTTGCTCTTGCATTTCACTGTGTATTGGGCATAGCTCGAAATATAGTCATTTGGAATTTGAGGAATCTCGACAATTTCTGATAACTCCTGATTGTATATGCCCGCAATTCGATTAACGTCATTGAGTTCATGATTCATGAAGGCAGTAAGTTTTACGTTTAGTATTGCCGCTTGTATCGCGTCTAATCTGGAATTAAGGCCAACTCGAACATTGTCGTATTTATCCGTTCCTTTGCCGTGCACTTTAAGCGATTGAAGGTGCAACGCCAAATCGTCATCATCCGTAAATATCGCCCCCCCGTCGCCATAACAACCCAGCGGCTTTGCAGGGAAAAATGAAGTTGTCGCGGCATCTCCAAAGCTACAAGCCTTTTGACCCTTAATGCTACCTCCAAATCCTTGTGCTGCATCTTCAAGAACCAACATATTATATTCCTGAGCGACACGCGAAATCTCAACATGATTTGCAGGTAATCCAAACAAATCCACCGGTATGATGAGCTTAGGCCTCAGACTTCCCTCCTTCATGACTCGAACGATCGATTCCTCAAGCTTAACTGGGTCGATATTGTAAGTATCTCGATCGACGTCGACAAATATCGGCGTTGCGCCACGAAACGAAACGACTTCCCCGGTAGAAAAAAACGTAAAATCCGGAACAAATACTGCGTCGCCTTCCTTAATGTCCCATGCCATCATTACCAGTGTCATCGCTTCGGTACCATTCGCACAAGAAACGCAATGTTTGACACCGACATATTCAGCGAGTCTTTGTTCAAATCGTTTGACTTCCGGACCACCGATAAAAGTGCCACTTTCCATCACCCGAATCACTGCGGCGTCGATTTCCGCTTTGTAGCAATTATATTGTGCTTTTAAATCTCGAAATTCCATCAACTACTCGCCTCGCTGACTTGCTCAATTATATGATCCTGGAACTTCTCATAATGTCTTCCGCACGATTCGCAATAGAGACGAGCATTTAGTGACAGTCCACACTCACAAGCCCATCCTTTTTGTCGCGCCGGAATGCCGACCATCAGCGCGTGCGGCTTAACTTCTTTTGTCACTACAGCACCTGCCGCAATCATTGCCCATTCGCCGACTGTAACGCCACAAACTATAGTTGCATTGGCGCCTATTGAAGCTCCACGTTTCACAATCGTCTTTTTATATGAAGCTGATCCTTTGGGATATTTACTTCTCGGCGTTAAATCATTGGTAAAGACCATCGAAGGACCGCAAAAGACATCATCTTGGATTTCAACACCTTCATATACGGACACGTTGTTCTGTATTTTGACACCGTTGCCGATAATAACACAATTTGCAACATTGACATTCTGGCCAAGAGAGCACTTCTCTCCAATCTGCGCGCCAGATTGCACATGGCAAAAATGCCAAATCTTTGTGCCGTCACCGATGATCACCGAGTCATCAATGTAACTACTCTCATGCACGAAATAATTCATTTCTCAAACCTTCCTTTGTAATCGAGCGTTGCCTTACCCTGCATCGGAAGCTTTACGCTCTGACCGGTTGCCGCAGACTCGTATATCGCTAATACCAACTCTAAAGCATCCCGTCCGTCTTTTGCTGTCACATAGGGCTCTCGATCCGATTGAATCGCCTCTATGACATCCGCATAAAGCGGCTTATGTCCAAAACCGTAAACATTCGGAGGATTCTCATAGAAATTGGACTTCACCTGGTCCGGATCGTCCACACTATCAGAAAAACGCCACTCTTCAATACGATTGACCGATTTTCCTCCGGCCTTTACCGTTCCTTTTTCCCCAAAGATATACAGTGTTTCTTCAAGGTTCTGGGGGAACACATTGGTAGTACCTTCTATAACGCCGTAGCTTCCGTTAGAAAAACGAACTAACGCTAATCCGAGATCTTCGGCTTCGATATAATCATGTGTCAGTCGATCAGTCATTCCGATTACCTCAACGACGTCACCGCCCATCATCCAACGAAGCAAATCGATATTATGGATACATTGATTCATCAGAGCACCACCATCTTGAGCCCAGGTGCCGCGCCAAGGGGCTTGCGTATAATAATCAGGCCCTCTGTTCCAACGAACATGCGCGGTGCCATGTAATAGTCTCCCAAATCGTCCGCCTTCCATCGCTTCTCTAATTTTCTGGATGGATTTGTTAAAGCGATTCTGATGACACGCGCATACAATCCGCCTTGTTTCAGCCGCTTTCTCTATAATTTGGTCGGCCTCAACCAGAGACAACGCGATTGGCTTTTCAATGATCAGGTGTGCTTGATAGTCTAAACAATCCAAAGCAATCGCACCATGCCCGCCACTTTCCGTGCAAATCGCGACAAGATCTGGTTTCTGCTCTTCGAGCATTTGGATATAATCGTTATAGGCTGGTGTATTTTGAGGAAGATTAAATCGCTCTATTGTATGCTTCATTTTTTCGGGAACAACATCACACAACGCGACGATCTCCAAATGATTTTCAAGAGCAGCGGCAACATGATTCGGCGATATTCTCCCGCAACCGATTAGTGCAAACTTCATAATAAAACCAATCTCCCTTACAACAATTCGATATTGTCTCTATTCTCGATGTGCTTCATTGCGTTCTTCGTATCAAAAATGGCTTTAGCATTTTCTTGTACTCGCAGATAATCTACAACCGTGTGTGCCGTTGTAACAATTACAAGGTCAACACTCTTAATCAGGTCACTTGATAACTCGGGCTCACTACGTTTTAACACACCGTGCTCATTGTACTCCGCGACGAAAGGATCATAAAAAATAACCTCCGCACACATTTTCTCAAGTTCCTCAATCACACGTATGGCCGGACTCTCTCTATAATCATCGATGTCTTGCTTGTATGCGACACCCAGAATAAGTATTCGCGAACCGTTCATTGCTTTCTTTTGTCGATTAAGTATTTTGCTTGCTCGCTCTGCGCAATATTCAGGCATACGATCATTGACCATCATCGAGGCTTCAATCATCGATGTATGAAAGCCATACTCTCTGGCTTTCCATGACAAGTAATACGGGTCTAAAGGAATACAGTGCCCCCCTAATCCCGGTCCCGGATAGAAGGCTTGGAATCCATAAGGCTTTGACTTCGCCGCATCGACGACTTCCCAGAAATTAATGCCCATCTTGTTGCATAGCATCGCTAACTCGTTTACTAGTCCAATATTTACGTTACGGTAAGTGTTTTCAAGGATTTTTTCCATCTCTGCTACCGCAGGAGAAGACACTCGATGGATTGGCGCCTCAAGGATCGCTTCGTACATAATCGCCGCAATCTCCGTGCATTTTGAAGTAATGCCACCAACCACTTTCGGCGTGTTCTTGGTTTTGTATATTAAGTTTCCGGGGTCTACACGTTCCGGAGAAAATGCGAGATAAAAATCTTCACCGCATTTGAGTCCGGATTTTTCAAGTATCGGTAGCAGCAGCTCTTCGGTAGTCCCAGGATATGTCGTAGACTCCAACACGATTAACATGCCCTTATGCATGTACGGTACGATGCTCTCAGCGGATGCTCGCACATAACTGATGTCTGGTTGCTGATAAGCGTCCAATGGTGTCGGCACACAAATACACACGCAATCCGCTGTTGCTACTGCTGAAAAATCTGTCGTCGCCGACAAGCGTCCGGACTTCACTATCTCATATAGATCATCGTTGACCACGTCCCCGATATAGTTCTTGCCAATATTAACCATATCGACCTTGCTTTGTTGAACATCAAAGCCAATTGTCTTGTATCCCGCTTTAGCTTTTTCAACTGCTAAGGGAAGCCCGACATATCCCAGACCAATCACCCCAAGCGTTGCGGTTTTGTCTTTGAGTTTTTGATTGATGTTATTCATATTCAACCTCCACGAGTAATTATTTCACAAATAGTATGCGCAGCACGACCATCACCGAACAAGTTAACCCTCCGTTCTGACAAAAGGGATACTTCACGACATGCGTTACAAATTATGCTTTCTTCATCAATAGCGCTTAGGCGATTCCAATCATCGGATAAAGTCTCTACCCATTCAGTCTGATCTCGAAGTGTTGTACAAGGCGTTCCAATAAAATACGCCTCTTTCTGTAATCCACCTGAATCCGTAATTATCATATGAGCATTTTTCGTCAAACATAACATTAATAAGTACCCAACTGGATTTACAATTATCAAGTTGTTCGATTCGTAGTTAAGACTGTGAATAAGCTTCCGAGTTCTTGGATGAATTGGAATCAGAACCGGCATATCAAGCTTGTTAAGAGAATCAAATATTTCCTTGAGTCTCACGGGGTTATCAGTATTTTCAGAACGATGAATAGTCGCTAAGTAAAATTTCTTGGTGATCAATTGAGGAATGGAGCCGTTATCTTGAACAAGCTCATCAAACCAACGACTATCTCGATATTTCTCATTTGCAATTTCAATATTGCGCACCACCGCATCATACATAATATCACCAGTATTATAGACGCCAGTCGTGATGCCTTCTTTCTTCAAGTTCTCCACTGCCGTCTGTGTCGGGCATAAGAGAATATCCGAAATATGGTCAGTCAAAACCCTGTTTTGCTCTTCCGGCATCAATTTGTTATAACTTCTTAATCCCGCCTCGACGTGAAAAATCGGCACGTGCAATTTGCTGGCAGCAAGAGATCCCGCTAGGGTAGAATTCGTATCTCCATACACCAACAATCCGTCAGGCTTCTCATCGTAAATAACTGATTCTATACCCTCAATCATGCGCGCAGTTTGAGCGCCATGTCTTCCTGACCCTATGCCGAGATTGTAATCTGGCTTCGGAATGCGAAGTTCATCGAAAAAAACACCAGACATATTCGAGTCGTAATGTTGCCCAGTATGCAAGAGAATTTCTGTATTCTTTCTCCTAAACGCTTCAGAGAAAGGAGCGGCTTTAATAAACTGTGGTCTTGCACCGATAACTGTTAATAATTTCATTCCGATACCCCTAGTAGTTAATTGTTTCAAAAACACCAACTAGATCATTCGCGAGCTTATTGAAAGCATATTCCTGCGCTGCGATCCTCGCATTGACACAATAGTCATCATACTCACCTTGCCCCAATTGCGCGAAATCAATAATAGCATTTCCAATGAATTCTGGACTCTGAACAGGTAACGAAACACCCGCTTTGTACTTCAATATAATATCAAACCCCATCTGTATTGTGCTTATCACTGGTTTTCCAGAAGCCAAATATTCAAAGATTTTATTCTGGCTACCACCGTACTTCCAAATGTCTTTGGAAGCATAATGTAGAATATTTAAATCTGCACAAGATAAAATGTATGGTATATATTTTTTTTGAACAACTCCTTTGAAAATAACGTTCGTGATACCAATGGAATGACAAAAGCATTCGAGCTCTTGTCTTTCATTTCCATCACCAAATACAAACAACTTTATTTTTTTCTTTGAGTTTTCTTGAATGTGTTTGGCGGCAAGCAACAAAACTTTAAGATTATTTGCCCTTCGAATAGACCCAGCATATATGACTTTGAAATATGTCGAGTCCACTAAATCATGATCATCAATTGTGAAAAGCTTAATATTATTGTCAAACGTTTCTATATCTACTCCATTATTTATGTGATGAATCTTTTCTATCGCGATTGGCCCTCCGTTGCCAGTATCCCATCCTTTTTCTTTAATATATTCAACCCCTCCCTCCATCGTGAAAATAATAGCATTCGCTTTTTTGTAAATTGTTTTTTCTCCATGAAAAAGCAATTTTGCCACTACAGAAGTTTCTCTCAAACCTTCATACGCGAATATTGATTTTGGCCACAAATCTCGAATTTCGATAATGCAAGGAACTCCAATTTTCTTTGCTATTTGAATGCCGGCAATACATGTAAGTGGATGCGGGCTTGAGGCAATTATGATATCTGGTCTTTCTTTCAGTAATAGTTTATTAACAGCACGTTTCAAGTTTACACAATACATTATCATGTTGATTATTCTCGAGAATTTGTTTCCACGATATCTATTTGACTTAACAAATACAAAATTGACGCCTTCTTCTTCAATTTCAGTAATCAATACTTTTTCATCCGAAATGAATCTCCTCGCATAATGAAGATACGATGAAGAAAATATCCTGCAGTGATGTCCCCGTAATTGAAGTTCCTTAGAAAAATCAAACGGCCGAGTCAATCCAGCCACACTTGGTGGCGTAGCATAATGATGAAAAAACCAAACGTTACTTTTCGTCTGCACGTTAATTCACCCCTCTGAAAGATTTATAGTATTTACAAACTGCAACGGAGAGGAATCCTCTTTTCCCAATATCCCTGGCAATTCATTACTATACATTAATGTTCCGAATACTTTGTTGATATTATTGACTCGTATAATTTTAATCAATGGATTGAATAATTTAGTAATCCTCAGTTCCTTTCCGTGTGCCTTTGCAATAAGAACAGCCATTTCTGTAGTGTTCACGTATTCAGAATTCTGCGGGTAAAAAATGCCACCCTCGATATTATCCAAAATCTTCCTTACAATGGCAGAAAGATTGTCAATATATATCATGCTGCGCTTGTTTTCGACATCTGGAAATATCGGCGCTTTGAGCACCAGCTTCGCCAGTCTTGGATAATTCCCTTTGCAACCTTTGCCGTAGACCATTGGCGGACGCAAAACGGCTACGACAAATTGATTATCTGACAGTGAAGATATTATTCGTTCTGCTTCCAACTTCGACTTGCCATAAGCATTAGTGGGTATTGTAGGCGTATCCTTAGTAATAATTCCTTTTTCAAGACCATAAACACTCATCGTACTCAGGAAAACGAAATGCTTTACGCCTTCCGCCTTCGCTTTCCTCGCTGTATCTACTGCTAAGTCACGATTAACTTGATAATATAGATCACGATTTCTCTTAGTCTCTTTGACGTGCGCGATCCCGGCGACGTGAAACACCACATCATAGCCGGAGAAATTGAAGGATCGCCAATCGTCACCGAGCATATCCAGCGTGTACACTTCATAATCATCCGGCCATTGGGCGAGCCAGTTTTCGAATGAGGTGCCAATATAGCTGTTCTTCCCGGTAATGAGTACACGCTTCATTCTATACTTGCATCCTCTTCTGTTATTCTGGCGTCTTGATTCTTTTTGCGGACAGACCCCGTTCCGCCTTCGACAACCCCATCGCCACGGAAGACGCTGAGGAATGTGCCGAAGAAACATCTCAAATCCATGCCGAGTCCGATTTTTCGAGCGTACTCTCCATCGAGTTGGGCTTTGACTTCTATCTCCAATTCATCTCGGCCGTTGATCTGTGCCCAGCCGGTCAGTCCGACCGGCACATCGTTGGCGCCGAAAAGGTCACGTTGCGCGATGAGATCATACTGATTCCACAGCGCGGGGCGAGGCCCGACAATGCTCATCTCACCTTTGAGGATGTTGATGATTTGAGGCAATTCGTCGAGACTCGTTTTTCGCAAGAATTTACCGACCCGCGTAATATAGCAGTCGGGATTTTCGAGCATATGTGTCGGTGTATCTTTGGGTGTGTCGATCCGCATGGTTCTGAATTTCAGGATATCAAAATGGCTTTTGTGAGTGCCGACACGCTTCTGTCGAAATAGGATCGGACCCTTGGAGTCCAACTTAATGGCGACAATGAGTATCAGAAAGATCGGTGCCAGAATAACGAGTCCGAGCACCGACAGCAGTATATCCATGAACCTTTTGATGCCTCTGTAAATCAATCCTTTGCCCTCATCCTCAGAAATTAAAATGATCCGGATCCGGTCCGACGCGGCGATCCTCGTTGAGCGCGTCAATCGCGGCCATATCTTCGGCAGAAAGTTCAAAATCAAATATGTCCATATTGGCGGCAATGCGCTCGGGGTGGACGGATTTGGGGATCGTTA
>Ga0209510_1002354_pt1 | contig 19535 bp, 10 predicted proteins | sample BiotimSIPDNA_FD_185749 | JGI IMG/M metagenome (GOLD analysis project Ga0209510, IMG submission 185749) | Anaerobic biogas reactor microbial communites from Washington, USA - Biogas_R1 time_0 SIP DNA (SPAdes) (version 2) | ecosystem: Engineered > Bioreactor > Anaerobic > Unclassified | place... | reverse complement strand
GGGTGGTCTTCCCGGTGGTTCGCCCGGGACATCTCCGCCTCCGGGCGGTCTTCCCGGTGGTTCGCCCGGGACATCTCCGCCTCCGGGTGGTCTTCCCGGTGGTTCGCCCGGGACATCTCCGCCTCCGGGTGGTCTTCCCGGTGGTTCGCCCGGGACATCTCCGCCTGTTGCGGAAGATTTCGCTGATGCGTCGCTGAAATTTTCCCCGGCCTTTCCAGTTCCCGGAACTCCATCGGCATCAGCCTGAGAAGCAGCTCTTCCAGTTCCCGGAACTCCATCCGCATCAGCCTGGGAAGCAGCCTTGCCTCCGCCTCGGGCTATATCATCAGTGCCGGAAGTGGCTGCTCTTCCCCCGCTTTCGCCCACATCCGTCCAGCCTTCAGTCGCAGATTTTGCAGTTCTGCCCGCCATACCGTCGGTAGCGCCTAAAGTCTTACCAGTGCCTTTTGACACATCATCGAAGGAATCCGCCACTGACAGTCCGATTTTTTCACGGGCGGTCTTTGTAATACCCTTTGCCGCCTCATCGCTGCCTATATCCACCAACCGCTTGTTGATCTGATCCAAAGCTTCCTCGGCCGATTCTTTGCTGACCATACCCACATATCTGCTTCCCATCTGGTTTAGAGCTCTGGTCTTTAAGATCCCTGTTTCAATGGCATCAGCCACCTTATTGGTAAATGCCGGGAATCTCTCCATCAATTCATTGCTCAGGGTACCCATGCCTTTGCCTGCCAGCCAGCCTATTTGTTCTCCCAGAACGTATGTTCCTATTGCTTTGGAAACGGCCCTGAAATCTGATCCGCCTTTATCGATCTCATCCTTCATGCGGAAAAAGGCTTCCGCCACATTCATTCCCCCGTCCAGCGCTGCGTAAGTAAGGCTGGCGGGACCAGCCAGTCCGGCGGTACTGACCAGCATGGTAAGCTTGGCTAATGTGCCCAGATAGGAGATACTGCCATCTGCTTTCTCCCCACTGAAAACTTCCCTGGCGGTTGCTAAATTGGATTCCAGAGCCCAGCCCAGGTTCTTAAACCAATCCTCCTCCCAGCGTTGTCCGGTATCGGCAGTGGTTTTACCCTGGATGCGATTATCTATGACCCGGCGGATCTTATCCATTTTTTCCTGATCCAGTTCTTTGCCGGCCAGCATATCATCTTTTAAATTTTGGATGGCCTTGTCAACATCGCCGGGACCGCCTGGTTCTCCGATATTGTATTTATCAGCTACTTTTTGCATTTGCTCAAGTTTGCGCCAGTCTTCCAGGTTTTTGTCTATGGCCTTGCTGGTGGCATCCTCGCGTTTGCCCATCTTCTCCAGGTCTATAGCAGCCCGGCGCTTATCTTCAGCAACATCCTGCTGCCAGGACTCAAAGCGGTCGGGATCAAAATCATTACCGGTTTCGGAATTGACCCATTTTCCTTTTACCGCATCGAATTCGATTTCATAAGTCTGCCCGTCGCCTGATCCCTGAAGTATTTGCCGTTCTCCGTGCCGGGGGCCGGTATATCCCGGTTCATATTCATAGGTCGAAGTAGCTCCTGTTTCAGGATCCGTATAATCGAAAGTGTTGCCGGACTGTGTCTCCGGAATTTGATCCCCGGGGAATCTCTCCTCCTGACCTGTCTGCACATCATTATCGATTCCATGATGTTTTAAGGTGTTCATGGGATCTTCAGGACCAATAACCCCTGAGTCTTCTGTTGAAGGAATTGTTGGTTTTTCCGGTTGTGGAGCCGGTATCTCATCATCCCAGGGTTTGGCGCCGTATTTTTCCACGGTTCGAGGATAGGGTTCTCCTAGTGGAGGTTTGGTGGGATTCCAGGCTTCTCTTCTCCCGCCCAGGTCAACAATTCCGCCATCAAAAGGATTACGGGTATCTACATTAAATGGGCTGCCTTCTTCATAAGGATTTTTTGACCAATGCATCCCCGCCCGATTATATCCGTCGGCATTATAGCCGCTCCAGTGATAACCTTTCTTGTCATATCCCTGTTTATCATAGCCCCAGGGGTCGCGGCCGCTGCGGTTGTAGCCTTCATAATTGAAACCTTCCCGGTCATAACCGTCCCGGTCATAGCCGTGCTCATTAAAGCCTTTTTTATCATAACCGTCGGCATCATAACCTTCCTGGGACTGGCCTTCCCGGTTGAAACCATCCCGGTCATAACCATCAGCATCATAACCATTCTTATCGTAGCCTTCCCGGTCCCAGCCATTCTGGTCAAACCCGTTGCGGTCATAACCTTCCCGGTCCCAGCCAGCCTGGTTGAAGCCTTCTTTATCAAAGCCCTGTTTATCAAATCCTTTAGCATCGAAGCCCTGACGGTTGAATCCCTGGCGGTCATAACCATTGACATCAAAGCCCTCCCGGTCAAAGCCCTCCGGGTCAAAGCCATTGCGTCCATAACCCTCCCGGTCAAAGCCTGCTTTATTGAATCCCTCCCGGTCATAGCCTTCCGTATCGAATCCAGCTTTGTTGAAACCTTCCCGGTCCAGCCCCGCCTTATCAAAGCCCTGGCGATCAAAACCTTCCTGATCAAAGCCGGCTTTATTAAAGCCCTCCCGGTCATAGCCTTCCGTATCGAACCCGGCTTTATCGAATCCTTCCCGGTCAAAACCAGTTTTATCAAAGCCTTCTTTATTGAAACCTTCGCGGTCATAACCAGTCTTGTCAAAGCCGGCCTGATTGAAGCCTTCCTTATCATACCCTTCGGCATTGAATCCGTTTTTATCAAAACCTTCCTGGTCAAAACCTGCTTTGTTATAGCCCTCCCGGTTGAATCCAGCTTTATCGAAGCCCTCTTTATTGAAACCTTCGCGGTCAAAACCAGTCTTGTCAAAGCCAGCCTGATTGAAGCCTTCCTTATCATACCCTGCGGCATTGAATCCGTTTTTATCAAAACCTTCCTGGTCAAAGCCTGCTTTGTTATAGCCCTCCTGGTTGAATCCAGCTTTATCGAAGCCCTCTTTATTGAAACCTTCTTTGTCAAAACCAGACTGGTCAAATCCCTGCCGGTTAAAACCTTCTTGATCAAAACCAAGTTTGTTATAACCTTCTTTATCGAAGCCTTCCACATTGAAGCCAGCCTTGTCGAAGCCCTCTTTGTCAAAACCTTCTTGATCAAAACCAAGTTTGTTATAACCTTCTTTATCGAAGCCTTCCACATTGAAGCCGGCCTTGTCGAAGCCCTCTTTGTCAAAACCAGCTTTGTCAAAACCGTCTGCATCAAAGCCAATTTTATCGAAGCCTTCCGCGTCAAAGCCCCGGGCATCAAAACCGTCCCGATCAAATCCTTGCGCATTGAATCCATCCTGGTTGAAACCGTTTTTGTCAAAACCGTTCTGGTCATAGCCGTCACGGTCAAAGCCTGCTTTATTGAATCCCTCCCGGTCAAAACCCTCGGCATCAAATCCGTTCTGGTCAAAATCTCTTTCGGGTCCGGGAACCGTTTGTGTTCCGGTTCCGTCCTCCAGAGAACTGGAGTCATGAAGGACTTCCGCATCTCCGGTATCCGTATACAGATATTCCGGCTGTTCCGCAGCCGGAGCTCCTTGGTCGTTCCCCGCCACAGCAAAATGAGCTTCTCCAGCCTCCCCTTCTCTGGCACTGAAAGCTTGCGGTCTCATTTGCCCGGCTTCCATATCCAGATCCATATTGCTTTTCATAAACAAGGCTGCTTCGTCTTCTGTTCCAATGAGTATGCCCTGGTCAACCTCTACTCCTTTGCCGGGTGTTCCTTCGAACATATCGGTAGTATCGATGAAGATACCGGCTTCTCCTCCCGGTTCCCTGATACCGATGGCCTGCTCATGCATATCGATGGTATCGATAAATATCTCCGGCCCCGGATCATTGCTAAAGGGTTCCGGCTGCACAAACAGGCCGGTTTCTCGTTCTGTTTCTATGTAGATACCCTGATCTGCCGGTGCACTCTGGGTCACACTGCTGTGATGCATATCTGTGGTATCGACCCTAATCCCTTTATTCCCCCGACGTCCAAACTGACTGGTAGCCTGAGCCATTCCCGGCGCGCCGCCGCCAGCTCCGGGAACTCCGCCAGCTCCGGGAACTCCGCCAGCTCCGGGCATAGATCCTCCGCCAGTAGGATACATAGAGGTTCCCCCGGCTGGCGGAATAAATCCTCCGCCGCCCAGTCCGCCTAAAGCTCCTAAGGCAGTCGCGATCAATCCAGGAACGACCACACCTGTCACTGCTTCGGTGGTATTGGACGGTCCGGGTATGCTTCCCACCGAACCAACCCCTGCCGGACTGAGGCTGTGCCCGGGTGGATAAGAGCCCGGCTTGGCCCCGGCATCACCGGGAAGAGCACCGGTCGTTTCGAAATGTGGCGTTGCCATCACGTAGGACATACCTTTTCCGCCGGAGTCTCCATTCTGTGACCAAGTGGACGGATCCGAATCAATAATTGTATAGGTGCCGGCCGGGATAACGATATTAGGATATACATGCCAGTTGGCATCAGGAACTCCCCCTTGTCCCGGAGTTCCTACCGCCTGCCAGGGTCCGTACACTTGGCCATTCTGAGCCTGTAACCCGATAGTTCCGGGTGTTTTCCCCTGGGCATCATTCCAATGATAATCATGAATCTCGGTTACCAGATGGGGACTGTTGACGCTAAAAGTGGTGGGCGCCGTAGGCCCGTTATAAACGGCCATAATATTAGTTGTATCCGCCACGCGGACCGGCTCCTCCAGGGGTTCAGCAGTTGCCGGTACGGAGTCTGCTGGAACAGTGGCTTCAGGCGCCTCTTCCGCTAGTTTTTCAATGTCGGGAGCCGACTGACTTAATAGCCCGGCTCGTTCCAACCCATCCAGCGTCTGTTGGGCAATTTTTAGACCGGTTTGGATATCAGCCGCCGTACTGTTGCCAGTTTCATAAAACTCTACCGTCATAAAATAATCAGGTAGTATCACTCCTACTCCGGCACCATCAAGCATGGTGTATTTCCTGACTTCACAACCCTTCATCTTATTAGTGTCGATACTGGTGTGATTGGTTTGACTATCAACATAATCAAGCATTGCCTGCATTCCTGCATTGTCAGTCGGACCCAGAACCGACACCCCTCCATATCCGTTTGCATACCCACCGTAACCGGAATGCAGCTTAATCCCCAGCCCGGTCGCAGGTTCTGTACCAAATTCGAAATCTGGAGATGAAAAATAGTCCTGAGCTACCTGGGTAACAACATCTCCGACACTTCCTGCCACAGCAATTCCGCTAAAAGCATTTGCCATGATCAACGTGAATACCAGTGATAAAGCTATTATCGAAACGACGCAGTTAATTAACCTCTTTTTATGCTCAGCTATATGTAAAATCGACATTTTTTCACCTCTCTGTTGCTTCATGGTAGAATGGCCGTAAGCATCATCCAGCCTGTTGAAAGCACTATGGCTACCAGGGACGGGATCATTACATTTTTCACCCCTTGAGCGCCCCTTTTCATGGCTTCCGTTCCTGCCGTTGCTGCTGCTGTGGTAATGGCTGCCGAGGCAAAGGGCATTATCGCATTCCACCCTAGCATTGCCAGGGCCATTATCGCCAGAGCCGTAAAAGGGATCATAAATAGCATGCCCGTCCCTACCGCTTCCCGGGCAAACCCTCCATCAGTTTGCCGCAAAGCAGCGTTTCCGCTGTTAAATACCAGGATCAGCAGGTTCACAGCCAGTAAACCCACGACAAGAGCAACAATAACGGAGTATATCATAGTAGTAAATTTAAATTCCGGTTGGCTGAAGGGTATCAAAATCCCGAATATAATGAAACACAGATAAGCCGGCCATAGTTTTACCCCGTCAGATCCGGCCCCTCCGGCATATCCCAGTTTAGTATCCACGTTATTCTCCTCCTGTTCGTTGATTGTTATTTGATCTGCTAAGCGCCGAATCTTCCCAGCAAAGCCCAACCAATCAAGAGGATCGCTCCACACAGGGTGGTCATGGCAATGCTAAATGCAACCCGTTCCCCTGACATCTGCTTGATGGTATATAAGGTAGGTCTGAGTGCCCATAAAACTCCGGTAACACCAAAGGCCACCGCGGTTTTCCAACCAAATGCCAAGGAAAAGACCAGACCGCTCAGAGCATAGATAAAAGTAGCCGAATACCCCAGGGCAAAAGCAGATATAGCCCACTCCATGTTGAGACCTCGCTGTCCCGCCTGGGATAAGGCCCAGACCATAACCGCCATCAAGGCCACACCAACGGTACCGTAAAGCAATCCCAACATGGCCATAAGAACCACCCCGGACGCTTCGATTTGTCCGTTCCGCTGCAGGTCCAATCCGGTCTGCAGGAAAAAGAGAGTGAAGGACAGCCCTGACACCGTTAAGGAATAGGGCCAGGGAACCTTTGTCATTTGGCTTTTAACAACTTCACCTGGATTGATAATCATGTTGAGTGCTGTTTTCCAGCGGGGTACTGCCGGTGCTGCCATAGTGTTCATAAACTTGCTGATACCTCCTGTCGAAACATCCGTATAAAGGCACTGGTTTATAAGCCCTGATCCATTGCTGCACTAAACAGAACTAGTCTTTCGCAATTTATATATCGATATTATGCATAGTCCTTATTGATGTTGGACCATTCTAGATATTTCCGCGCTGAAAAACAAATTTCGCCCCGAATTCCCGGTCCAAATTACCGGCAAGTTTCTTCAGGTCAGTCTGCGCTGCCAAACTACCAATATATATGTTGTTTAGTGTAACAATTTCTAGTTCAGCGGAGCCCCAGTTTCTGCTCATCAAGCTTACCGACTGCAGTTCGTCCTTATTTATAACTACCCGATCATTGCCATCGTTATCTTGAGGTGTCATAATTATTTGCCCGTAGCCAACCGTGAGATAATAAACCTGAGTTTTAAAGAACCCGACTTTAAGCCTGATTTCAAATGTCATCATAATCACCTCTACAGTAGTAGTTTAGCAATTATTTTGGCGAAATTTTTGCTCCTAAGTAATTTGGCATTGCCAATTTCCTGGCACGATTTGTGCCAGGAAAGCAGCAGATATTTTTAACAATATGTATATAGGTTGCGTAGCAGAAAAAACAGGCCTCAACCCTTGTGAACAGAGAGGTTGCGGCCCTTGTTTGCTTGCACAAATATGTAGGAGAACAGCAGTATCACCTACAGGAGATATTCGAGCCGCTGGAAATCGTTTCGGTTTCCAAGATACGGCTTCCCTGCTTTACCTGCTCTCGATTATACTGATCCCCGTTGTAAAGAAACATTTAGTGAAATTCTAAGTTATGAGAATTTCACTAAACAAGAAATTGATCTGCCAATTGGGAATTAGTGAAGGGAGATTGCCCTCCTGAAGCGAAGTCAATACTAACGGATTCAACCAATGAATGGGTTAGAGATATCAAATGATATATGCTCAAAATAAGGAGCCAATACTATGCATATGCCTGAAATGCTGGATAACGTGAGCAAAACCGTCAAGGATGACTTGGCGGTAACAATAAAAAAGGGCGACAAGCTGTCCGTGGCGGCGGCTTGTTTCTCCATATACGCATACCAAGTCCTCAAGAAACAGCTTGACGGCATTGCTGAACTGCGCTTTATTTTCACCTCGCCGACATTCCTTAAGGAAAAGGCGCCAAAGGAAAAGCGGGAGTTCTACATACCCCGCCTTGACCGTGAGCGTTCCCTCTACGGTACGGAGTTCGAGGTCAAACTACGCAATGAATTGACTCAGAAAGCCATCGCCCGCGAGTGCGCCGACTGGATTCGCAAGAGAGTGCATTTCCGCTCCAACCTGACGGCTGGCAACATTAGCAGCTTTATGAATGTGGTCGGGGCAGACCGCATGACCTATATGCCGCTGAATGGTTTCACAACCGCCGACCTCGGTTGCGAGCGTGGCAACAACATCATCAACCCAGTGACAAAGATATTCGCTCCCGTGTCGGATGAATACATCCGTTTGTTTGACCAGATTTGGCATGATAAGAGCCTGATGCAGGATGTGACCGAACAGGTCATTGACGGCATTACGGTAGCCTACAACGAAAATGCGCCTGAGTTTATCTACTTCGTGGCTATTTATAACATCTTCAACGAGTTCTTAGAGGACATCTCCGAAGATGTGCTTCCCAATGAAGCGACCGGCTTCAAGGAGAGCAAGATTTGGAGTATGCTCTACACTTTCCAGAAAGACGCGGTTCTGGCGATTATAAACAAGCTGGAGTCGTACAACGGGTGCATCCTTGCGGACAGCGTCGGCTTGGGTAAGACCTTCACCGCCCTTGCTGTTATCAAATATTACGAGAACCGTAACCGCTCGGTGCTTGTGCTTTGCCCCAAGAAGCTGTCCGACAACTGGAACACCTTCAAGGACAACTATGTGAATAACCCCATAGCCTCTGACCGCCTCCGCTACGACGTGCTTTACCACACTGACCTTTCGCGGGAGCGCGGCAAGTCCAATGGGCTTGATCTCGACAGGCTGAACTGGGGCAACTACGACCTTGTGGTCATTGATGAGTCACATAACTTCAGAAATGGCGGCGAGGTCTACGGTGAAGACCGCCGTGAGAACAGATACCTTCGTCTAATGAACCGCGTTATCCGCATGGGCATAAAAACGAAGGTTCTCATGCTTTCCGCGACCCCGGTCAACAACCGTTTTGTTGACCTACGCAACCAGCTGCAACTCGCTTACGAGGGCAACCCGGCCCTCATCAACGAAAGATTAGGGACAAAACGGCCGATAGACGAGATTTTCCGAAATGCCCAGAAAGCGTTCAACCAGTGGAATAAGCAGGAGGGTGGCGAGCGAACGACGGACTCGCTGCTGATGTCCCTTGACTTTGACTTCTTTGAGGTGCTCGACAGCGTGACGATTGCCCGCTCCCGCAAGCACATAGAGAAATACTACAATATGGGTGAAATAGGCTCGTTCCCGGAACGGCTGAAGCCCATATCCCTGCGCCCGCGCATGACCGACTTGGAGAGCGCAATAAACTACGCGGATATCTACGAGCAGTTAATGAGGCTGAATCTATCAGTCTACATCCCGACGGACTTCATCTTCCCGAGCCAGCTCGGTAAGTATGTGGATACTTCTCGCAACATCAACCGCGTCGGTCGAGAAATGGGTATCCGCCGATTGATGAGCATTAACCTCATGAAGCGGCTTGAGAGTTCCGTGGAGTCCTTCCGGCTTACGGTCAGCCGCGTCAAAAAGCTGATTGACGGCACCATTGCCGACATTGATGCTTTCGCCAGCGGCCTGCCTGCCGGACAGGCGGGTGGCGGCTCGGTGATAGAAGGACGCGAACTGGTGGGCGTCGATTCCGACTTTGACGACGACGACCGCAACACAGAATATTTCGCAGCGGAACACAGCATCAAGATTGACCTTTCCGATATGGATTACAAGACTTGGCGCGACCGCCTCGCAGAGGATGCCGAGACCCTTGAACTCCTGAAGCTGATGATTGATGATATCACACCTGACCATGACACAAAGCTCCAAACATTGTTTGCCTTGATTGAGGACAAGCTAACAAATCCTATAAACGATGGGAACCGCAAAATTCTGATATTTTCAGCGTTTTCAGATACAGCCGAGTACCTGTATACTCATGTGCGCGAGTTTGTCAAAGCCACTTATGGACTTGATACGGCTATGATAACAGGCAGTGTTGATGGTAAGACCACAATAAAAGGTCAGCGGGCCTCAATGAATAAAGTGTTGACCCTGTTTTCTCCGATTTCTAAGGACAAAGAGCTGTTAATGCCCGGAAATACAAACGATATCTCCGTCTTGATCGCAACCGATTGTATTTCAGAAGGTCAAAACTTGCAGGACTGCGACTACTGCATCAATTATGACATCCATTGGAATCCTGTGAAGATTATTCAGCGTTTCGGACGAATTGACCGTATCGGCAGCCGCAACGAAAAAATCCAGCTCGTGAACTTCTGGCCGGATGTGGATTTGGATGAATATCTCTCCCTTAAAGGCCGTGTTGAAACGAGAATGCGAATTACCGTTATGACCTCCACCGGCGATGATGACCTGATCAATGCCGAGGAAAAAGGCGACCTTGAATACCGCAAAGCGCAACTCAAGCGACTGCAGGAAGAAGTTGTGGATATAGAAGATATGCAATCGGGTATTTCCATCATGGACTTGGGGTTGAATGAATTTCGCCTCGACTTGCTTGAATATGTAAAGCAAAACGGGGATATGGATAAAGTTCCTTTTGGGCTTCATGCCGTTGTCCCCGCCTCGGAAGATTGTCCTCCGGGAGTTGTCTTCGTGTTGAAAAACCGCAACAACAGTGTCAATATCGATATGCAGAATCGCCTGCATCCGTTTTACATGGTTTATATCGGCTCAGACGGTGAAGTCGTTTGCGATCACCTTTCTCCGAAAGAATTGCTTGATAAGACACGCTCACTATGCCGAGGCAAAACCGAGCCTGTAATGAATGTTTGCCGTGAGTTCAACGAATATACCAAAGATGGCAGAGATATGCGGGCTGTATCCGCCCTGCTCTCGGAGGCAATAAATTCGATTATAGAAGTGAAAGAGGAAAGCGACATTGACAGCTTATTCAGTCCCGGAGGCACCTCTGCTCTTAATAATAGCATCAATGGGCTGGATGATTTTGAGCTGATATGCTTTATCGTGGTGAGGTGACAGTATGTTAGGATTGCCCCGTACAACCGAGGTGAATCGCCGTGTGGCAAAAGAAAAGCTCTATGCCAACGCCACGCTAACCCCTCAGACACGAGATGTGATAAAAGATCAGATAGAATCAGTCGTCTGGCGAAACAAATTATCTGACAGCACAATCGCAATCAGTGCCGGTGAAACAGTAAAGGAACTGCAAATTTTCGATATTCGGCTTCGCCAAAGAGAGCTTGATAAACGCGTTTTGCCTGCTATTGCTAAGGCCATACCGTATAAGATTCTGTTTATTCTCGTATATGGTGATGAAGCTCAGGCGCAGATTGAAGTCTCCGGCACATTTTACGGCACGGATTGGATGCCGATGAATAACATTGCGCTCAAGCTTGAGGGGCTCAATTTGGACGCCGTGTATGAGAACTTGGCGCGGCAGATTTCAGGCGGACGGCTCGGCTCCGAGGGTAATATTGAGGAAGCTGTAGAAATCGATAAACGACGGCAAAAGCTTGAACGAGATATTGCCGCATTGGAAAAGAAGCTGCTGCGGGAGAAGCAGTTTAACCGCCAAGTCGAACTGAACGGTGAATCGAAGCGGCTGCGGGCGGAATTGGAGGGGCTGAGATGAGCGGAGATAACCGCGAAATACGCGAAAATCGCGAAAGTATTTTGTATAAGGATGAGTGTTACTTGATTCAAGGCGCAGCGTTTGAAGTATATAAAGAAATGGGCTGCGGTTTTCTGGAAGCGGTTTATCAGGAGTGTATGGATATGGAGTTGAGAAACCGAGGCCTCCCTTTTGAAAGGCAGGTTGATTTATCATTATCTTACAAAGGCAACCGGCTTAAACAAGCGTACATTCCCGATATAATTTGTTACGGCAAATCAATTTTCGCGCTTTTCGCGGTTGAATAAATTGGAGGAAGAAACTAATGGATAAAATGAAATTTGAATCCCCTGACCTTACCGCCGAAAATGTAGAAAAACTAGCCTCCCTCTTCCCCGGCGTTGTCACCGAGGGCAAAGTTAACTTCGACCTGCTGCGCTCTATGCTTGGCGATGAGGTGTTTGGCGATGAAGCCTATGAGTTCACATGGGTGGGCAAGCGTGCCGCCATTGCCGAGGCCGGGCGACCTATCCGCAAAACCCTGCGCCCCTGCGTGGAGGAAAGCCGCAACTGGGACACCACCGAGAACCTATACATAGAGGGTGACAACCTTGATGTGCTCAAGCTCTTGCAGGAGAGCTATCTGGGCAAGGTGAAGATGATTTATATCGACCCGCCGTATAATACAGGTAATGATTTTATATATCGAGATAGTTTTGCACAAAGCCGCGAGGAATACGACGAGGCGGCAGGCGTTTACGACGAAGAAGGCGACCGTTTGTTTAAGAACACCGAAACTAATGGACGCTTTCATTCCGACTGGTGCAGTATGATTTATCCACGCCTTGTGCTGGCAAGGAATATGCTGCGGTATGATGGGGTACTCTTTATCAGTATTGGTGATGATGAGCTAAACAATTTGAAGAAAATTTGCGATGAAGTTTTTGGCGAAGCAAATTTCGTCACCATTGTTCCACGTATTGCGAAAAGAACATCTGACAAAGGCACTCATTTTAGGCCAACCAAGGACTACATCGTAGTTTTTGCAAAGAACATTTCCGCTTTGCAAGATTTTGGAATCGCAAAGGTTAGAGATGAAAAGGAATATGAATTATTCGAGCAAGATGGCCGTCGTTATAAAAAAAGTGGTGCCTCGCTCTTTCAACCGTCACTCGATTCAAGACCGAATCAACGATACTATATTGAAGCACCTGATGGGAGTCTCATCATACCTCCCGGAACAGTATTCCCTGATAAAAAATGTGACGGTGCAAAGGTGAAACCAGTTTCTAATGCTGACAAAGTTTGGCGATGGTCAGTCGATTCCTATTTGAAGCAGAAAGACCTGCTAATTTTCACACAAGGCTCAGCCAAGAATCCTTTGCTTGACGAGAACGGTAATCAGTCAAAATGGAACATATATCCGAAAGTCTATTTTGACGAAGACATTGAAGCAACCTTACATCCAGAAGATGTAATTTATGACTATCCGAATTCTCAAGGTACAAAAGAACTGAACTCTCTCGGAATACCCTTTAGCTTTGGAAAGCCTACCGGGTTGGTTCATTTCTTGGAAAAGCTGCTTAACGATAAACAAATGATTGTCCTCGACTTCTTCTCCGGCTCTGCCACCACCGCCCACGCCGTCATGCAACTAAACGCTGAGGACGGCGGAAAACGCAAGTTCATCATGGTACAGCTACCTGAAGAAACGGATGAAAAGTCAGAAGCATATAAAGCCGGTTATTCGACCATCTGTGAAATCGGCAAGGAGCGTATCCGCCGTGCGGGGGATAAAATTCAGAGTGAAGTGTTAAGAGTGAAGAGTGGAGTTGAAGAACCCGAAAATAACTTTACTCTCAACTCTCCAAATTCCATACTGGATATCGGTTTCCGTGTCCTCAAACTCGACGACACCAACATGGAGGACGTGTACTATGCGGCAGGCGAAACCACGCAGGATATGCTTCTGATGCTGGAATCCAACATTAAGCCCGACCGCACCGATATTGATTTACTGTTCGGCTGCCTGCTCGACTGGGGATTGCCGCTTTCTATGCCGCACACCCACGAGAAGATTGACAGCTTCACCGTCCACACCTACAACGATGGTGATTTAATCGCCTGCTTTGACGAGCATATCAACGAAAAGGCAGTGCGTGAAATCGCAAGACGAAAGCCTCTCCGTGCCGTGTTCCGCGACAGCAGCTTCACCAGTTCGCCCGAAAAAATAAACGTATTCGAAATCTTCAAGCTTCTCGCGCCGAATACGACTGTCAGGGTGATATAAGGAGGCGCAACGATGAAGCTACAATTCAGACATCAAAAATTTCAAGCTGATGCGGCATTAGCTGTCTGCGATGTGTTCGCGGGGCAACCATTCCATGCACCGACTTATATGATAGACCCCGGCTTAGGACAGATATCACTTGATTCTGCCCGAGAATTTACGGGTTTTAATAACGCACCCGTGACCCTTTCTGATGAGAAGGTTTTGGCAAATATTCAGGCCATACAGCGCAGCGGAAATATTAAACCGTCCGACTCACTTGAAGGACGGTATAACCTTACCGTGGAGATGGAAACCGGCGTCGGTAAAACCTATACCTATATTAAGACAATGTACGAGCTTAACAAGCGTTACGGGTGGAGCAAATTCATCATTGTCGTGCCCAGCGTAGCCATTCGCGAGGGCGTATATAAGTCTTTCCAGATGACAGAGGAGCATTTCGCAGAGGATTACGGAAAAAAAATACGTTATTTCATCTACAACTCCGCACAGCTTACTGAGATTGACCGCTTCGCCTCCGACAGCGCGATAAACGTTATGATCATAAACAGCCAAGCTTTCAATGCACGGGGCAAAGACGCAAGGCGTATCTACATGAAACTGGACGATTTTCGCTCCCGCCGCCCTATTGATATTCTTGCTAAAACCAACCCGATCATGATTATTGACGAACCGCAATCTGTAGAAGGCAAAGTGACAAAAGAACGGCTCAAGGAGTTTCATCCGCTGGTGACGCTCCGCTATTCGGCGACCCATAAAACCGATAGTATCTATAATATGATATACCGCCTTGATGCGCTGGAAGCTTATAATAAGCGCCTGGTCAAGAAAATAGCGGTTAAAGGCATATCCGTTTCAGGTAGTACTGCCACTGAGGGATATGTCTATGTGCAAAGCATAAACCTTTCCAAAGGAAACCCAACCGCGACAATAGAGTTTGATATTAAAAACAACACAGGATTTAGCCCTAAAACAAGAATAGTCTCCGAGGGCTACAGCCTGTTTGATAACTCCGGCGAACTTTCCGAGTATAAGGACGGCTATACCGTTTTGAAAATTGACGGCAGGGATTCATCTGTTGAGTTTACCAACGGCAAAAAGCTATTTGCCGGGGATGTTATCGGTTCGGTCAGTGAGGAACAGCTTAGGCGTATTCAAATAAGAGAAACAATTCTCTCTCACATTGAGCGGGAGCGTCAGCTTTTCGCTAAGGGTATCAAAGTGTTATCGCTGTTCTTTATCGATGAGGTAGCAAAATACAAACAGTACGATACTCAGGGCAATGCTACGGGCGGCACTTATGCGCAGATTTTTGAGGAAGAATACCGATCCACCATCGGCAATATGCAGCTTGCCTTTGATGATTCCGAAGAGTATCTGAAATACCTTGAGGATATGCCTGCGGAGCGTACACATGCAGGATACTTTTCTATTGATAAAAAGAGCGGCCGCATGATCAACAGCAAGCTCGGCGATAGGAGAGAACGCACCTCCGACGATGTTGACGCTTATAACTTGATTATGAAGGAAAAAGAACGTCTGCTTGACCGGCGTGAGCCTGTACGATTTATATTTTCTCACTCTGCCCTTAGGGAAGGATGGGACAATCCGAATGTGTTCCAAATTTGTACCTTGAAGCAAAGCGGCAGCGATGTGCGCAAGCGCCAGGAAGTTGGACGCGGATTGCGCCTGGCCGTCAATCAAGGCGGGGAGCGCATGGACGAGAATATCCTTAGCCGTGAGGAGATTCATAATGTCAATGTACTGACCGTTATTGCCAATGAAAGCTACGACAGTTTTGCCAAGGGTTTGCAGAGCGAGCTCGCCGAAGCGGTCGCTGACCGTCCGCGCAAAGTCGAAGCGAAATTATTTAACGAGAAATTTGGTGAGGATACCGCCCTTGCTATCTATGAAAGCCTAATTGAAAACGGCTACGTCAAACGCGGTGAACTGACCGAGAAATACTACGAGGCAAAGAAAAACGGCACACTGGAAGTACCAGAAGAGGCCGTCGGCCGAGCCGCCGATGTTATTGCTGTGCTTGATTCCGTCTACGACCCGAACGCAGGCAAACCGGAGGACGCTCGCAAGAGAAATTTAGAAGTCACGCTTGACAAGGATAAGATGAACAGCCGCGCATTTCAAGAGCTCTGGTCGCATATCAACGGAAAAAGCTATTATACGGTCGGATTCGATGAGGATGAACTGGTCGAGAAGTCTGTTACAGCATTAAATGCCAGGCTGCGAGTATCTAAGGTTTATTTCAAAGTGGAGAAAGGCGAGCAGACAAAGACTATCGAGTCCAAAGACCAGCTTAAAGCAGGTGAAGCCTTTGTCCGTTCGGACATATTACGTGAGGAAGCATCGCCATACACCGCTATGAAAGCAAGCAGTTCGGTCCGTTACGATCTCGTGGGTAAAATCGTAGCTGAAACCGGCCTGACAAGGAAAGCTGTAGTTAATATTCTGACCAACATAGAGAAGGTCATATTTGACCAGTTTGGAGATAACCCCGAAGAGTTTATAATTCGTGCCGCCAATATTATCAATGAGCAGAAAGCCACCGCGATTATAGAACATATCACCTATGATAAGCTAAACTCGGTGTTTAGTACAAAGATATTTACTGAGCCTGATCTTAAAAAAGGAGCTTTAGGTATAAACGCCATTGAAGCCAAGCGGCATCTGTACGACTATGTTATTTATGATTCAACAAACGAACGTGACTTTGCCGCAGAGCTGGAAGCACATGGCGAAGAGGTTGAAGTCTATGTCAAACTTCCCCGGGGGTTTTATATAAGTACTCCTGTGGGTAAATACAATCCTGACTGGGCTATCGCATTTTATGAAGGCAAGGTGAAACATATCTACTTCGTCGCTGAAACGAAGGGTGATATGTCCTCAATGGAGCTACGCAAGATTGAAGAAGCGAAGTCACACTGCGCCCGCGAACACTTCCGCGCCATCAGCGGCGAGAACGTCAAGTTTGATGTGATAAGCAGTTACGATAAGCTGTGGGACTTGGTGCAGGGATAGATTTGCAGGGTCCGCACAAATAAACTCTGTCGGGATATACTGTGTATATACATTCTTTTAGGAGTGGTGTACGTGCAGACACGTATCCAACGATGGGGAAATAGTTTAGGCTTGAGGATACCAAAAACAATAGCTCAACAAGCTGGGCTGAACGAAGGGACTCCAGTCGATTTCGTAGTTCGCGGCAATTCCATCGTGATTAACCCGCAACGATACTCCTTGGAAACAATGCTATCGCAGATCACACCCGATAACGTCCATAAAGAGATAGATACCGGGGATATTTCTGGGAACGAAGCATGGTAGGGCGTGTTAGGCCGTATATCCCCGACCGCGATGACATCGTTTGGATTCTCCTGCTGGGAGTGTAAATAAGACTGTGTAAATGGAATAATCAACCAATCATTTGGTGCCGCAAACTCTCGTATATCAAGGGATTGCGGCTTTTTAATTGGAAGGGGTTAACAGTGCCATCATTGGCTCGCAGATGCCAAATGCAACACACAAAACGCCGCCGCTGATACCCGGCAGTATGGCTCCAACACCAACAATAGCACCTTGAATTGCATACATAATGCTTTACAAAAGCATACTTGGTTTCATTGCTCGTTACTCCTTTGCTATCCGGCCTCGGTTTTTGCTTCGTCCGGATGATGAACCTTTTACAGGCTCAAGCTTTCGACCCATTCTCTGATTTTAGTTTCATCAAAGCCGGTCAACATTTTTGCTTCTGCCCAATCAGGAGTGCCTTTACAAATTTCCCTCAAGCGTTTTTCTGTGTCACCTATGGGGCTTTCGATGGAGGTTGCAAAGGGAATGATGGTTTTTCCGGAGAAATCATAGGACTCCATGAAGGTATCGATGATGCTGGGCTCACGGAACCACCAAATCGGAAATCCCACAAATACCGTCTCATACTGCTCCATATCGCAGACTGGCATGGCGATTTCCGGTCTGCAATCAAGATCCTTCATTTCAAGGGTAGAGCGGCTGGTTTCATTTTCCCAATCTAAATCCTTCGCCTGATACGGAATTTTCGGGCTGATTTCATAGGTATCAGCGCCTACGATTTTTGTGATAAGCTCGGCCTTCCCTGCTGTGACACCGCTGATACTGAAATAGGCTACTAAAGCTTTCTTCATTTTGATTTCCTCCGTTTCAAATATTTATTTTGAATAAGTAACATCTCATTGTGGTCGATTGCAACCGGCAAGATTCATAGTCATTTGCCATCTTTCCCGGTGTCAAACAGCTACTTCTATTCATCGAAAGCTTCTCCTTGCGCTTTTTCTTTACTTGCCTTTTTGTTTTTGATTGCAGTTTTTGAAAAAAAGATACCATGATTTTCAATCTCATGATATCCATTTTTGACATTAAATTTGTAATAATCATGAAAAAAAGATTGCTTAACGATATTTGCAGATCAGTGCGGGTAATTGACATTTATCTGCTTTGAAGCCGGCAGCCATTCCACCGTGCAACCCAAGTTCTCTGCAACAAACCGCATGGGAAGCATTGTTCTGTCATTCATAATAATCGGGTTGACTGCCGGGTTTTCGGAATCGATGGGTGTGGAAACCCCATTCACCAAGGCTATGCCCGCGCCGATCCAAAGTTCGATCGTCGTTTTATCAAGTTTTACGGTTACCTTTCTGTCCGTTCCGTTCCACACGGTTTCCGCGCCGATGGGATCCGCAGCAAAACGAATCGGCAGCATCGTGCGGCCTTCCAGGGATACGGGACTCACATCCATAGTCTTTGTCACGCCGTTTACGGAATAATCTCTTTGATCCAGAGTGAATACCATATTTACTTGGCCTGCTTTGCCGGGCTCGGACTGAGGAATGACGATTTCGGGTTTTTTAAAGACCGGCTTTGACACTTCATTGGAATATCCGGAAGACAGCTGATTGTTCACTGCTTTCACTCTATAAGAATAGGTCATTCCAGCTTCAGCCGAACTGTCGGTATATTTGGTCTGATCCGCGGCAACTTGAGCCAGCTTCTCGTAGGATCCCGTCGATTTCCGCTCGATCACAAAACCGGTTTCATTCGTGGAATTATCCTGCCAGTATAGCATCGGTTTGAGCTGCAGCAGATTGGATATGGCTGTAAGATTGCTTGGCGCAGCCGGAGCCAGCAAAGCTTTCATTGCCAACGGCTTAAAGGCAAGAGCCCAATTGATCGGTGTACCTACCCCTAACTTGATGGAGAAATATTGATCACTTTGGTCATAACAGTTGGCGTCAATCCCTTCATAGCTCCATCTGGCTTCCACAATCGCTTTGCTTGCCGCGCTGTTGGGCACAGTCCATTCATAGCTTCCGGTATTTTCCAGGTCTTCATCAATTACCGACCACCCTTCGGATGGATTCAGGGTGTAATAAAGACTGATGTTGCCGCCCGGAATCATCGTCTTCCAGCGAATATTGACCTTACTCCCTCCGGTCAGGGTTTCCCCCCCTTTGGGTGAAAGTACATCGATCTCCTGCAACGTCGAAGCGTCTGACCAGACTCGGAACTGAGGGCCTTCGTACTTATAAGAACTGATGGAAGCGACCACGGTATTGTAATAATGGTCCGCATCCCATTTATTATCATCCAGGCCGTATAACTCAGCCAAGGCGGGATACACGTAATCTGTAGCGCCTCGATACCACTGATACAATTGGGCGTTGCCGTGAGCCGCGTCGTTCAACGCGACCACATATCCCATGATACCGCAGTCACAGTAACCGTATTTACCGATCACATAATCACGGCTCTCTTCGCTTGTCACGAAATACTGCTCCGCGTTGTTCTTGACCATATTCCACATAGGGACGGTATAGGGCAGGGGTACGGGAGAGATGTAAGCTGCAATCCCGTCATTGTTTATGCCTTTAAGGCCGGTCCAATAATTAAATTCATCCGCGCTTGTAGTGTACCAATG
>Ga0209510_1002347_pt1 | contig 19560 bp, 9 predicted proteins | sample BiotimSIPDNA_FD_185749 | JGI IMG/M metagenome (GOLD analysis project Ga0209510, IMG submission 185749) | Anaerobic biogas reactor microbial communites from Washington, USA - Biogas_R1 time_0 SIP DNA (SPAdes) (version 2) | ecosystem: Engineered > Bioreactor > Anaerobic > Unclassified | place... | reverse complement strand
ATTTCTCGACCGGTATCCGAAAGCAGCTTGTTACGGGCTTCTTCCCGGAACTGCTCCATACGAATGTTCCTTTGTAACCTGCGATTACCACTTGACTTAGTGCATTGGTTTTTTACGGGGCAGCCAGAACAATCTTCGCACTCATATATTCGCGTCTCTGTTTCATAACCTTGCTTGGTCTTGCCGTGCTTGGTAAAAAGGTAAATCATGCGTTGCCCCTGCGGACAGATGAATTCGTCACAATGGTCGATGTACGGCCAATTGCCGGTCCAGAAGGGGTCTTTCTTAGTTTTCCTTTTCTGCTCCTTGTGATAAGTGTTGTACTTTATGTAAGAATCGAGCTTGTTTTCCTGCAGATAAAGGTAATTCTCTTCACTGCCATAACCGGCATCGGCTATGATTTTCTCTGGCACTCGGCCATTCATCTGCTTTAGTTGCTCTAAATGATCGATTAAACAGCCAGTATCTGTGCGGTTTTGATGCACACTGTAACCTAAAATGAACTGATTCTCGGTACCAATCTGGATATTGTAACCCGGCTTAAGTTGCCCGTTTCTCATGTGGTCTTCCTTCATCCGCATGAAGGTAGCATCCGGGTCTGTCTTTGAAAAACTATTCCGATCCTCCAAGATTTCCTCATAACGTTCGTATTTTCGTTGCCGTTCCAAGCAATCTTTTTCTAGTGTCCTAATTAGGCGATAAATCTTCTTCGGTTGAGGCTTACCAGCCAGTTTCTCGTTAAGCTCACGAACCCTCTTTTCAAGCTTTTCTGCAGTTAAGGTTGATCTTTCACCCATTTCGTCGAGGTCGAAGCCTTCGTATTCCTTGTCCTCCAGGGCGTTCAATTCATCGATTTCTTCAAACAGGCGTTTAACTTTTTGCTCAAGTTGTTCTTTATATCGCTTCGTGGATTTGGCACAAACAAAGGTGTATTTATTCGAGTTTGCCTCGTCGTTGACTTTGAGAACGATATTGCGTATAATATCTTTGAATTGATAGCACGAGGTGATCGAATGGATTACATGAATGAGCTGGCTTCCATTGCAAAAGAGCATGGCGGCATTGTTGAAACAAAGGTTGCGATAGAGCGTGGTATCTCCAAAGCTATGCTTTCTAAGCTGTGCAAAGAGAATAAAATCCATAGAGTTGCCCAGGGGCAGTATATTCTTCCCGATGATATGCAGGACGAGTTGCTTTCCATCAGCAAGAGGTCTGAGCAACTTATTTTTTCTCACGAAACGGCGTTGTTTCTACATGGAATTTCTGACAGAACCCCCTTCGAACATACCATCACAGTACCATCCAACTACACCCCTTCTGTTGTGACCAAAGCGGCCTGCAGGATATATTACATCAAGCCGGAGCTGTTTGAGCTTGGGAAGACACTGCTGAAAACCCCTGCCGGCAATGAAGTGCCGACGTATGACTTGGAGCGTACGATTTGTGATGTGATACGCAGCCGTAATAAATTGGGAACGGAAACATTTCTTGCAGCATTAAAGATGTATGCTGTAAGCCCGAAAAAGGATTTGAACAGGCTGAACTCTTACGCAAAAAAGACACGGGTATCCAATGTCCTGCGTCAGTATTTGGAGGTACTTTTGTGAGCAATGCAATGAGCCTAAAGGCGAGAATTCGCAATATCGCCAAGCAGAAAAATATTCCTGCCCAGGTTATTCTACAAAATTATATGTTCGAGCGTTTGCTGATGCGGCTCTCGGCCTCCGAATACAAGGAGAAATTCGTATTGAAGGGTGGTATGTTGGTGGCAGCCATTGTCGGCTTGGACAACCGGGTAACAATGGACTTGGACACAACACTCAAAAATCTGCCCCTCACGCCAGATGCAATCCGAAATGCGTTGGAACAAATTTGCTCAGTCTCCTGTGAAGATGTCGTGACATTCAAGCTGGGAACGATTTCCCCCATCCGTGAGGATGATATTTACGGCGGCTATCGTGTGATGCTGAACGCAAAATTTGATACGCTGCTGACTCCGCTGAGCATTGATGTATCCGCGGACGACGCCATTACGCCTTATGCGGTGCAGTACAGTTTCGCAGAAATATTTGACGATGAAAAATCTTATGAACTATGGGCATACAACATTGAAACCATTATGGCCGAAAAAGTAGAAACCATCCTTCGCCGTGGCGTATTCAATACCCGTCCAAGAAATTTTTATGACACATACATCCTGGCAACCACGCAGAAATTCGACAAGCGACTTTTCGCAGAGGCTCTGCGTGTAACAGCGGCCCATAGAAGAACGACAGGGCAGATTGCAGACGTGCCGGGAATTTTGCATAACATTGAAACAAGCCCGGAATTAAAGGAATGTGGGACAAATACCGCAAACAGTTTGCCTATGCCGCAGACATTGAATACGGGCAGATTTTGGGGATACTGAAAGCTCTTGTGCAATAATTTTACAGGTAGCCGTATTTGTGAATTTCATAGTGTTCGATACGGCGGCATAGACACAAAGTTGAATACAAGGTATATGTGCCATGAACTAATAGATAGTAGGGAACACCTGATACAAGGAGATGAATATGATGCCAGAGAGAGCAATAGCGGAAAAATCTACGGAACAAAACAAGGTTGTTTCCTTGTTCCAATACATCAAAGAATTAAACAAACTGAAGCAGAAGGCTATTCTGAATATTACTGATTATCCGTGGGCCAGAACATTGTCCAGCATTCCTGACGACCCGGAAAATATCTCTATATTTTATCGTGACCGTGTTGAAATTGAGGATACTGTAACAGCTGACGATTCTGTCTTGCTTTCTATTCATAAACCAGAATTCGACGGATGTCCACAGCCGGATTCTATGCTTTCTAACTGGCTGGAAGATGGATGGGACTCATTCCCTAATGATGTACAGGTTAAAGAAAAAATCGCAATCCGTCCTGCCGGAGCTAAAAAGAGTACAGTGCCTCAATTAGGTATAGCGTTACAAGATGATGGCTCGGAAAAATTTGAATACTTTGTTGATGACCCCCAAAGGATTGATTTGTACAATGCATGGCTCAAAGAGCGAGTTGTTTGGGTTGAACGTCAAAAAGTTATACTCCGCACACGAAACCTGTTTGCAGACCTTTACCGATTGTATTTTGAGTTGCAGAGAGATTCTGAAACAATGGAGCTGGTTGTTGCCAATGGTATCTTGTGCGACAGAAATAACCCGAGTCTCCGACATCCGGTTCTTACGAAGCGTGTTAAATTGAATTACAATCCTGCTGAAAATATCGTATTTATCGAAGAAGTTGAATCGTCTTCTGAATTATATGCCATTGCGTTTCAAACGATGGATGACATCAATCTTAGTGCTATCAATCAGCTTCAAGAAGATTTGCAAAAAAATGACTATCATCCATTAGACCGCAACGATACACCATCATTTCTCAAGGTGCTTGTTCATCAACTATCTTCAGATAGCAGATTTTCCGAGGAAGGTGTTCCAGAAAAATGGATGTCCACCAACCGTCTCCTTATGTATACCGACCCTTGCTACATTATGCGAAAGCGTATCGATGGAACATTAAAAGCCATAGAGCAGATAATCGAGAATGTTCAGGAAACGGGCTATGTTCCTGCCCCTATTAGGGAAATTGTAAGTGGAGGAAAAATCGAACCGCCCAAAGATACGGAGGAAGAGACGCTGGAAGAGCAGCTTGCATCTGTAGGTGGAGAAAGTTTTGATGTTCTTCTTTCTAAAGAAGCAAACAAGGAACAGCTTGAAATTGCGAAAAGAATTGAGCTATACAATGCTGTTTTGGTGCAAGGCCCTCCCGGAACCGGGAAAACGCATACCATCGCAAATCTGATGGGTCACTTTCTGGCACAGGGCAAAAGCGTTTTGGTTACTAGCCAAACACCGAAAGCCCTAAGTGTTCTGAAAGAAAAGGTGGCACCCGGCCTGCAAAATCTTTGTGTGTCTGTCCTGGAAGATTCTAATGTGGATATGGAGCGTTCCATTGATGGTATTACGGATTATATGTCCAAGACCACATCCCACGAGTTAAGACAGGAATTGGATCGGCTTGCATCCGAACGGAAAGAAGTCATACGGGATTTGGCATCAGTACGAAGGAAAATATTCCGTATCATCAATCAGGAATGCAACTGTATTGTTTACAATGGAGAAGAAATATCGCCATCAAAGGCCGCAGCCTTTGTTTTGGAGCACACCGAGGATTTATCATATATTCCCGGTAAAGTACGTCTCGATGTCCCTTTGCCGCTTTCTTTTGCGGAATTAACCGATTTATACAGAAGCAATGAAGGAATTTCCGTACAAGATGAAGCTGAACTGGCAACCACGCTCCCTTCTCCTGAAGAACTGATTTCTCCCACAGATTTTTCTAAGGTATGCGAGACATTAAGAACGGAATCAAATCGGCTGCAAGCATTGTCTGATAAATCCAAATGGAGCGTTTCCAGGGATAAAGAACACGGGTATATTATTTTCGCATCCAGCACGCAGAGATTTTCAATTCCTGTTCCTGAAAAATCAGATGTGGAGCAGCTACGGTATTATTTACTATCACTGGGGGATTTCCAGCCGTGGATGATTTACGCTTCTGTAGATGGGAAAAACGGTGGTGCTTATCGAAATAGATGGGAACTCCTGATTCAAAAAATCCAGCAAACCTGCGAGTTTGCTGAATCAACATTGGGTGAACAATTCGGCCATGTCATCCGTTTTGCAGATAATTGTAATTTACAAGCACTGAACGCACCCATATCAAAACTTAAGTCCATTTTTGAACAAAAAGGAAAGATTTCTAAATTTACCTTAATGCTCAATAAAGATTTGGTGCCAGTGCTTGAGGAAGTGACCTTTGATGGTAATGCTGTTCAATCTGTAAAGGATTGTGAAATTATTCTGCATATCATAGAGTTGGAGGCTTTGCGTTCTCAATGTTCCGTATACTGGAATGAGCTTCTGGCAATACATGGTGTCCCTCGCTTTGAGACACTTGCTACAGAGGAACCAGAAAGAATTGCAAAAAGATGGCTCCCCAATATCACTCGTTTCCTTGGTTGGTATCAGAACGAATATGCCACGCTGATTTCCAGATTGCAAGCAATCGCCATTAGTCCAGATACCATATTTTTGGCAGATGCATTAAATTCTGATGTTGTCAAAACCGAAAAAATGCTTTCTTCCCTGTCCACAGAATTTCCAATCATTTGTGATGTCTGCAATGCAGTAATCGAGATTGATAAAACCGAGAACCGTTTGCTGGACAATCATCGCATTTTAAGAAAGGGCAAGCGAGTAAACAGTAAATTGTGTATTCTTCTGGAAAAGGCCAACACTTCGCGAAACACAACGCAATACATAGAGGTCTTTACGAAATTGGAGCGTATGCATCAAAAATATACACTTCAGGAACGCAGAAAAGAAATGCTGGCTATGTTGGAGCCGATTGCACCTCAATGGGCAGAGGCCATAAAATGCCGTGATGGGATACATGGGCAGTCCGTTCTCCCTTCTTCCATTGAGGAAGCATGGAAATGGAAACAGCTTTCTGCAATGATTGAAGATATGACCGCAATGCCTTTTCGTGATTTGCAGAAGGAGAGTATTCGTCTAAGCAAGGAATACCGTAAAATCACCGCTTCCTATGTAGAAAAGAGTGCTTGGTATCATCTTCTGCTAGAGACAGAAGGCGATATCGATATGCGTCATGCCCTTCAGGGATGGAAACAAACAGTTAAAAAAATCGGCAAGGGGACCGGCAAAAATGCACCTGCATTGAAGGCGAAAGCTCGTGAACTAATGAGCCGGTGTCAAGTGGCTGTGCCAAGCTGGATTATGCCTATCAACCGTGCATTGGAGAGTCTGAATCCAAAAGAAAACAGGTTTGACATTGTAATCATTGATGAAGCAAGCCAATCGGATGTTTCTTCTCTGGCAATTCTCTATATGGGGCGAAAACTTATTATTGTAGGTGATGATAAGCAGGTCAGCCCTATGGCCGTTGGCGTCGAAATCGATAAGCTAAATGCACTACAGCAAATGTATATTCAAGGCAAAATTCCTAATGCTCATCTGTACGATGCCAAGACTTCAATTTATGATATTGCCAAGACGACATTTCAGCCGTTGATGCTCCGAGAACATTTCCGCTGTGTTCCCGAAATCATCGGGTTCAGTAATATGCTGTCCTATGACTACAAAATCAAGCCGCTTAGAGATGCCAGCAACAGCATACTGCTCCCGGCTGTGGTCAATTATCGTGTTGCCGATGGTGAACGCCTAAATAATAAGACCAATCCCAATGAAGCCAAGGCAATTGTTGCCTTGATGCAAGCGTGTATGGAACTGCCCGAATATGCGAAAAAATCATTTGGCATCATTTCTCTCTTGGGCGATGAGCAAGTGAAGATTATCCAACGCTTAATTGAAGAAAAGATTGACCATAAGGATTTGATTGGGAGAAATATTCTTTGTGGAAATGCTTCCCATTTCCAGGGCGATGAACGTGATATAATATTCCTAAGTGTTGTGGACAGCGGAAATGGAAAAGGACCTGTTCATTTGCAAGGATTTGGCCCGGATGATGCTTTTCGTAAGCGGTATAATGTTGCCGCCAGCCGTGCCAGAGATCAGCTTTGGGTTGTCGATTCCTTGGATGCGGCTACAGATTTGAAGCCAGGCGATATACGAAAAATATTGATTGACTACTCTCTCAACCCGAAGGCTCTCGAATTAAAGCACACCGAAATTGAGGAAAAAGCAGATTCGCCCTTTGAGGTTGCTGTTGCACAAACACTGGTAGACCGGGGTTATCATCTTGTTCAACAGTGGAAGGTCGGTGCATACCGACTAGATATGGTTGCCGTTTGTGGTAAGAAAACCGTTGCTATTGAGTGTGATGGTGAGCGTTATCACAGCGGCGAAGCAAAAATACGGGAGGATATGGAACGCCAGACCATTCTGGAACGCTTGGGATGGCGGTTTATCCGTATCCGAGGAAGCGAGTATTTCCGAAATCCAGAAAAAACGATGGAACGCGTCATTGACGAACTCTCTGCCTTTGGTATTGTTCCAGAGAATACGGGGTCACAGGAACCTCATGCAGATGATTGTGAGCTACTAAATCGTATTAAACAGCGTGCCGCACAGATTTTGCTGGCAGGACAACCTGATGATGCAGTTGACTTGGGGACGATTGCGATTGCACTTGACACTAAGAGCATTGTCCCTGATATTGAACCAAAGCCCATAGGTTCTGAGGAAAATATTCAGGGCGGTACGCAAGAATTGAATTCCGTTAAAATCACTTCCGTGCCTCCTACTCATGAAGTATCTAAGTCAACCTCCGACGCAAGTAATGTTCGCAAAGAAGCAAAAACATCCGCAAAAAATGAGTCTAAAACTGATGTGCAACAAATGACGCTTCCAGGTATGGAAAATTCCAATGATGCCTTTGATATCATAGCCGAATTGAAGAACGCAGGAATTTCCTACATCGACAAGCGTAAAAACGGGGGTTCACTATGGATTGTTGGAGGGAACGAGTTGTCAAAATTCGTTGCTGAATGTCGGTGTAATGGCGTAAAATTCACTTTCAAAGCGGATGGAGGTAAGACCACTAAAGGAAAGCCTGGATGGTGGACTAAGTAAGTAGATTTCCTCAGTTCTTCAATGCTCAAAAACATCGCCCATCGGCTGTCATACGCCCTCGTGGGCGATGTCGCATATTCAGTTAATCCATCAGCCTATGCTCCAGTGTACCTTTCAGATACCCCTCAAAGTCACCGCCGAGGACAAGCTGAGCGTATTCCAAGGGCTTATTATAAATCAGCCAGTCCAATTCTGACCTTTGATACATGGTATCATCAACTTCATTCTCTATAGCAATGGTGTCAATGACAATCATGCTTCCATCGGAAAACCGCTGCTCCACGCAGGCGGTATCCATGTTGAACTCGCAAGATAATAGATTGTTCATAGCCAAACCTCCAATATTTGATATAAATAGCAAAAGTCCGTCCAAACATCCTGTTAGGAAGTCAGACGGACTTTTCGTATGCACCCGAAATCGTCAGCTAACAGTTGATAAGTAATTTAGTTCCTTATCACTATTAATCCAATGGTTTGGGGGATTAACCAGCATCTCGCTCACTTTGTCTAACCTTGGTCACTTAGAGCACATTTCCTGTTTTCATACTAACATGCTCCTCTCTTGTTTACCGGCAATAATCAAAATCTCGTACCACATAAAATGGTACGAGATTCCAGCGAACTTATTAAGTAATAAAGCTATCTGTTACAGATATAAGCCTGCAAGCTATCCCAAAAACTCTTTTTTTATTTCGTGCTTGAGAAGTTTTCCGGCTCCATTTCGGGGCAGAATGTCAACAAAGATTATCTGCCTGGGCAGCTTGAACTTGGCCAGATTTTCACTGCATGTTTTCATGATGTTTTCCTCGTTCAAATCGGTGCCGGGGGTTTTCACAACAAAGGCCACCGGTATCTCTCCCCACTTTTCATCGGGTTTTCCAACCACTCCTACATCAGCAACACCTGGAATGGTGATGATCACATTCTCGATCTCGGCGGGATAAATATTTTCGCTTCCACTGATGATCATATCTTTTACCCGGTCTACCAGGAAGAAATATCCGTCCTCATCCTGATAACCTACATCACCGGTATAATACCAGCCATCTTTTTTAGCTTTTTCAGTGGCTTCCGGGTTGTTCCAGTAGCCATTAAAGACCTGAGGACCGGAGAATAAGATTTCTCCGCGTTGTCCGGCAGGTACTTCCTGATGGGTTTCCGGATCTACGATTTTCATATCGGCACTAAACACAGGTTTGCCTACGGAGTGGTGCTTATCCCAATCCATAGGTGCGGACCAGTATGCCAAAGCCCCGGTACATTCGGTGGCGCCATAGACATTTTCTATGGTAATGCCCAGCTTCTTATATTCGGTGAATAAGTATTCCGGAACAATTGAACCTCCGCAGGTGAAATGCTCCAATGCCGAAAGGTCCATTTTATTAATATCAGGTACTTTCAACATGGCCGCCAGCATAACAGGGACTGTCATCCCGATGTTTATCTTTTCCTTTACAACTATCTGCCAGGCTTTAACGGGATCGAAGTCCGCCATGAATACGCAGGTAGAACCGACTAGAGCAGTACTGATCAGAGGGCTTAATCCTCCTATATGAAAAACGGGAGCTACATGTAAGAAGCGATCCGAGTAAGTCCATTTGATATTGTGGACCTGCGCACTGCTGCTATGATAAAAATTATTATGAGTCAGCATGACGCCTTTCGGCTTGCCGGTGGTCCCGGAAGTGTACATGATAATAGCGGTGTCGTCTCCGCCGGAAAACATGCCGGGCTCGTAGTCGGGTTGGTCTGCCAGGGTTTGTTCAAACTCTATATCCTGCCCGCTTCCGCCTATTCTGATAAAATGCTGCAGTTGAGTGGTGGATCGCAATTGATCCACAGTCCCGGCGAAAGCCTCGTCATATGCCAAAAGAACAGTTCCTGAGTTGTTCAATATATATTCTAATTCCGGGGCAGTGAGGCGCCAGTTAAGGGGTACCGCAGCGGCTCCCAGCTTGGCGGCTGCAAACATTGCGACGGCAAATTGATATCGGTTTTTACATAAAAGAGCAATTCTATCCCCAGGATAAATAGGGAGACTTTTCATGTAGTGGCATAGTTGATTGATCTTGCTGTTGATCTCCCTAAAGGTAAATCGATAGTCATCCCCAACATAACAATCAAGGTTTGGAGTTAAATAAGCACGTCTTCGCACCATGTCGCCGATATTAATTTCCATAACAATCCTCCTCAACAAAATAAATTTTTATTCCATCTCTTGGACAGCGGCAGCCTGATAGGCGTGGATGAGATTGTGGCAGAATTTATCCCAGCGCTCACAGATTTCAAAGGTCTTATCATCCATTTGCATAAGGCTGGGATGGGAGATTAGTTCGGTCATTTCCAGAGCTAGACTCTTGACTTCTGCGGGATCGCTGCCTTTGAGAATTCTTTCTACGAACTCGGCCGGAGAATACCAGGAAGATGCCCGTTGAAAATCGCGGTGAATTTGAGTCAAAAGTACGTTTCGCGGCCCTTCCCATAGTTCGTTTACGGCTGCATCTCTATAAAGCCGGGGCAGTGAAGAGAAATCTTCCATAACTCCATGTCCGCCAAAGGCCGACATTGCTGTGCGCAAAACATCGGTGGCATCCCAGGCGGCCCCTATTTTTTGCAGCATAATCAACTCCCGAACCTCGAAAGTTCGTTTGTTGGTTTCTTCATTCTTTGATGTTACCAGGCCACCCATTAGTCCGCTCTCCATCTGCAGGAAATCCCGGTAGAGCCTGAAAACTCCGGCGGTCGTTTGCTTGGCTAATTGGTCGGCTTTATTCAGTTGGGCGGCCAGCAGCGGGAAATGGCCGATTTTAGTCCCAAAAGCATCACGAAGCTCGGCATATTTTTTGGCTTCGCGGACTGATCTGGTCATGAAGGCGGCTGATCCATTGCCAAGACCTAAGCGTGAAAGGGTAAGAACTATACCCACTACATTGGCAACTCCCCTATCAAGAGGACCGACCGGATAGGCGATGGCGCCATCATAAGTCAGTTCCCCGGTAGTCAGTTCACTGGTGCCCATTTTGTACTTAATGCGGTCAATGGTAAAGCCGTTGCGTTTTTCTTTCTCCTTATCTCCCTGCAGCCATGAAGGGACAACAAAGAGAGCTACCTTTTCACTGCCGGCCGGTTTAGCCGTAACCAAGGAATAGTCGGCATGAGTAGCGGAACAAAAATGCTTGATGCCGTATAAACGCCAGGTATTTCCATCCTGCACTGCTTCCAGCACGTTGGCTTGAATATCAGACCCGCCCTGTATTTCTGATATATACTGGGCACCGATACCAAAGTCACCGTCTATGCCTTCACTGCAGTGTTTTAAGATGTGTTGGAGTTCCGGGGTGTCGGCGTAACGGCGAAGGATAGTTACTAAGCCTTCGGTACAAGCGGTGGGACAGGTGATGCATGCTTCGCCGTTTTGAGAAATCAAGTATATCTTAACTAACCGGACCCAAGGTGATGTCTTTTCTGAATACATGGCCTCGGCAAATATTTCTTTCTCCATGACTTCGGTTTCGTGGGGGCGTACGATCCGGTCGATTCGATTTTTGTGCCCATCGTAGTGCATCATATAAGGCCGCTTCTCCGGCCAGCCTATGGCATCTGAAATATCCCGCCAACGCAAAGATGTCTTTGGTGAAATCTTACGGGCTTCCTCGTCCACCAGTTGCCATTGATCTCCGGTATAGTGTTTGACTACCTTCTGAAAAAACAAATCGTCACGGTAATAATCGCAGTTTTGTCTCCATTCCAGGAAGTCATTGAAATTGTAAGGGTTGTTTCGATCAGAGAATGACATATTAATACCTCCAATTTTTAAAATTGTCCGATTATCTGCCGGGTTCACCTCCCCGAAAACTAATAATTAACTAAAGTGAGGGTGGTCTAAATCGTGTAATATTTATAACAATATGTTGATTTAATTGTAATTTTCTAATCAATAATTGTCAAACAGCAAATATTATTCCTAAAGATAAATGTCCATTGGCCTCGGAGTACATCTTGCATTATAATTATTGCAGTAAAGGATTAGGTGAAGAGATTGTGAAATATCGTGAGATAGGATACCGGATTATTATAGCTCGTGAGGAAGCCGGTTTAAACCAGAAAGAACTGGCCGAAAGACTAAAGATTTCCCAAGCTACGCTGTCTAACTATGAAAAAGGGAAACGTCGGGTGTACTTACCCCAATTGCAAAATATTGCGGATGCGGTAGGAAGGCCTATTGATTATTTTTTGCAGCCTATTGACCCGGTGACTTCGGAGTCCGCTTCTTCCAGTCATAACGAGGTTGCAGAGCTATTGCAGATAATGTCGGAACTAAGCGACTTGCCGCGAGAGGATCGAAAATCAGTAGTGGACTATATCCGGTGGCTTAAGTCCAAAGGGAAGGAGAATTATCGTGATCGCATTCCAGATGAGTGATGAGCAGTCTAACCTTGTAGCGTTGGTCCGAGATGTTCTTGAACAAGAGGTTCGACCTTTGGTTCATGAGATGAATAAAAGCGATCAAGAGGCGTTTGACTGGCGGCCCGTGGAAGCTCTGGCCCGACTAAACATGCTGGCGCCTAACATTCCCCGTAAATACGGGGGGCGAGGGCTGGATTTTTTGACGCTGGCTCTGATTATTGAGGAAATTGCGGCAGTATCCGGCGGCTTATCCTCATGTATAGTGGGTACGATTCATGCCACATTGCCAATCCTTATTGGGGCCGGTGAAGAACAGAAGCAAAGATTTCTTGCTCCACTGGTTACTGACAAACCTGCATTAGCCGCTTTTGCCCTCTCCGAGCCTAAAGGCGGTTCAGATATCCAGAGACTGGATACGGTTTATAATCCTTCAGGTGAAAACTACGTATTAAATGGGGTAAAGGACTATATAATCAATGGCGGGGTGGCTGACTTCGTAACTGTTTGCGCCAACGCCGATCGGAAATCCGGACGAGGATCGTATCAATTTTTCGCTGTACCCCGTGAGCAGGTGAAGGTGGGAGTAAATCGGCAAACAATGGGGTTAAAGTACTGTAATATAGCCCAGCTGTTATTTGAAAACGCTTTGGTTTCAAAAGATGAAATGCTGGGAAACAGCGATACCGGTTACCTGCTGCTGAGCCAGACCCTGGATTGTGGCCGGGCTCTTATTGCCGCCAATGAATTGGGAATTGCCCGAGCCGCCTATGAACTGGCTCTCTCGTATGCCCAGACCCGGGAACAGTTTGGCCGTCCCATTTTCTCTAACCAGGGAATTTCTTTCCCGCTGGTTGAGATGGCGACCGCTATTGATGCGGCTAGATTTATGGTCTGGCGGGCTTGTTATCTTATCGATAAGGACGGGGACTATACCCGGGCTTCTTCCATGGCCAGGCTTTATGCCGGTAAGGTCGGACATATGGTCACCTCTCAGGCCATCGACATTATGGGGGCGGCTGGATATACTGATAAAAGTCTGCTCAGCATCTATTTCCGGGATGCCAAGTCCTGCAGTATCTCCGGCGGAACCGATAATGTCCAGAAAATGGTCATAGCTTCACTGCTTTAGCTTTGCCGTAACATTATAATGTGGAGCTGATATATTGCGATTACTGTTGCCATAAGCCGGTTCACTTTGTTGTGATCCGGCTTTCGTCATAATCGGTAATGATGGTATCAAAACCTATCAAAATCGGGTATCGGTATCAGGCAACCGGAATTCCGGGAGTGATGAGCAGAGCAGGAATCCAAGAAAAAATGGGGAATTGGTGAGGAACACGAAGGGAGGCGGAGGGTTGAACCGGTTGATTGAGGAGCTTGATAAAGTCTGTCGGAAGTATCGGCTAGAGGAGAAGATTCTGATAATGCCCACTTTGCTGGCGGGATATGAGCTGAGGAATGCCTTGGCAGCTTGTTCATCGGGGTGGATTAATCTCTTGCCAGCGACGGTTGCCGGCCTGGCCGCTGATGTGGCCGCAATGGGGATGATTCAGGAAAGACGCTCCTACTTGAAAAGGTTGGATGCTTTGCAGGTGGTAGAGGATGTGCTGAACGGACTGATGGCCGGCAACGGGATGGAGTACTTTCCTGAACAGGGGAAGCAGAACGGTCTGGTGTCGGCTTTGACGGCTTCCATATTCGAGCTTCGTCTTTGTGGGATAAAGGCGGCGGACCTGAAAGAGACTCAGTTTTTAACGGAAGCTAAGGCGCGGGATATTACCAGAGTATTACAGGGCTATGAAGATTATCTGGAGAAAAACCTGCTGGTGGATTCACCGGGGCAAATCAAGATGGCCATCGATATTTTGGAGAATGGGAAGACGGCTGACAGCCGGGTTTACCTGATCCCTTCATTTATGAAATTGTCTCCCCTGGAAGAATGCTTGCTGGATCTGCTCTCTGGCGGAAGGCTGATAAGGCTTCAAGCGGAGCCGGAGAAGGATGAGGATCTGATATTCCCGGATCTGGGAGTAGTGAAGGCGGAGTTTTTCCAAGCCTATGGCAAGGTTAATGAGGCCCGAGAGGTGCTGCGAAGGCTCAATTCAGACATTGTGCCCTTGGACATGGTAACGGTTGCCTATTGTTCAAGTGACTATATACCGGTTTTCTGGTCCTTAGCCCGTGATTTGGGTTTTAATCTTACCGTGTTCGAGGGGCTTCCGGCGGCTGTGACCCGCCCCGGCCGTATTCTTCTGGGGTTGATCAACTGGATTAAACAGGACTTTGCTGTTTTTCAGCTGGTATCTTTGCTGCATGAGAATGATATTACCTGGTCCGAGCAGGGTGGCCCGGATATCTCCGCTGCTACCGCGGAACGATTGCTTCAAAGGGCCCGTATCGGCTGGGGGCGGGAGCGCTATACCCGGCTTCATGAGCTGGCGGAGAAGTTGAAAACTTCCGCGCCGGAATCGGAAACCGATGGAGAGGCAAGGGGCCATAAGCCTGAGGTGCCGGACCAGGCGGAACTTGTTGACCGGCTGCAATCCATGCTGGATGAGATCCTGCAGGCAGTACCTGAGCCGGATAACGAAGGCATGGTTTCTATGGAGCAGATGGGAAAAGGGCTTTCTTTCCTGGTGAAAAGGCTGACAGTAAGCAGAGATGAGCTTGACCAAGCTGCCTTGAATGAGATAACTGCCCGCTTGGAGCGCAGGGGATATGAAGCGTTGGTCGATTGGGATGATGCGTTGGAAAGACTGGAAAATCTGATATTTACTATGGGGGTGGGGAGAAGTCCTGCCCGGCCAGGCTCTCTGCACCTGGTCAATTACCGGAATTTGATATGGTCTGTGCGTCCGGTTACATATGTGGTCGGACTGGATGCCGACAGTTTTCCCGGGCGGGGATTTCAGGATCCGGTGTTGTTAGATGCAGAGAGACGACTTCTGCATCCGGGTCTTAAGCTGAGTGGCACCCGCCCCGAAAATAACCAGATGCTAATGGAATTAGGGCTAGGATCCCGACAGGGCAAGGTGGTCATGAGTTGCAGCTGTATCGATTTGGTTGAGAATCGTTCTCTGCAACCGGCTTTCCTGATCTTAAAGGCATTTCGCCAGCTTAAAGGCAATGTCTGCTTGGATTATAGTGATCTGGCCAAGGAGTGGAAGGAACTGGCTGGATTTATACCTCCTGACGGCCATGCCCTTGATGAGGGCGAATGGTGGCTCCAGGCGGCGATTGGACGGCGGTATGAGGTTATGAATCTGATCCTGACCAGATTTCCCGGACTGGGGAGGGGGGCCCGGGCCCGGGAGGAGCGCAAGAGGCCCGAACTGACTGAGTACGATGGGTTGGTTGCTGTTTCGGCATCGGACTACGATCCCCGCCGAACCGGCATAGTATTGTCATGCAGCATGATTGAGCATCTGGCCGGATGTCCTTTTTCATATTTCCTTAGATACATTTTGAATGTTAAACCTCCGGACAGAATTGAATATGATTCTGAGCGATGGCTGCAGGCTTCTGAACGGGGGAGACTCCTACATGCTCTTTACTGTAATTTTATGCGCTGGGTGACCGAGCAGGATGAGAAGATTGACGAGTCTGTTCACTTTCCGGTTCTGCGGCAAATGGCGGAAAAAATCATCGAGGATTATCGTAACCAAATACCGCCTCCCAACGATATGGTTTTTGGGTTGGAGGTTGAGAATATTCTGGAGTCATGCGATCTTTTTATTAAAGGGCACCGGGTTTTCGCCGGTTGTCGGCCCCGCTATTTTGAGGTGCCTTTTGGAATGGGAGCGAAGTCGGTGAAAGAGGCCGGATGTGGTCTGCCTGATCCGGTGGAGATTGAACTTGGATCCTGTGAGAGCATTCGTTTACGGGGAGTGATCGACCGAATCGACCAGAAGACGGAAGATGCCTTTGTGGTTTGGGACTACAAAACCGGGAGTTCGCGAAAGTATGAAGACCATCAGTATTTATGCCGGGGGCGGCAAATTCAACATGCCCTGTATTCCATGGCGGCCGAAAAAATTTTGGCAGCTCAGGGCCACTCTCATCCCCGAGTCCCGGAGGCTGGTTACTACTTTCCCACCGAGAAGGGCGAGGGCCGGAGAGTACTCCGCCGGCAGGATCAAAGAAGTGTGGTCTTAACGGGTCTGAACTATCTGTTTGACTTGCTGAGAAATGGGGTTTTTACGGCTGCCGAGGAAAAAGAAGCCTGCGTTTACTGTGACTATGTCGAAGTTTGTGGTGGCCCTGCCGCCACATCCCGAACTAAATCATTGCTGGCCACCGAAGAAGCCCTGGAGCCTTGGAGGAGGTTGATGGATATTGGGTAACGCTGTGATGCTCCCGGATCATGATGCCCGGCGGCAGATAACAGAGGATCTGGACCGCTGTCTGCTGGTGGAAGCCGGAGCCGGTTCGGGCAAAACCGCCAGTTTGGTACTCCGGATACTGGCCTTAGTGAGGGAGGGCAAGTGCCGGATTTCAACTATTGCCGCAGTTACTTTTACCCGGAAAGCCGCTGCCGAGATGAAGGGTCGCCTGCAGGTATCTCTCGAAAAGGCCTGGAGAGATGAAACCACTTCGGACAAAAAGGAGCGGCTGGGGCAAGGGCTTAAAGAAATAGATAAATGTTTTATTGGTACTATTCATTCCTTCTGCGGGCAGCTTCTGAGAGAAAGGCCGATTGAGGCGGGTATTGATCCGGAATTTTTGGAAATGGATGAGCTGGAGGACCGGCGGTTTTGCCGGGAGGTTTGGCAAGAGTATTTGATGGAGTGCCGGTCGGACAACCACCAGGCAATAGAAAGGCTACTGGAAATCCAGGTGGATATGCGGGATCTGGAGCATTTTTATATGACTATTTGTACGTACCCGGAGGTAGAGATAGTGGCCCAGAGCGCTCCTTACCCCCACCTGGAACCAACCAAGGCTGCATTTGATGTTCTAATGAAAGTATCCGCCCGGCACTGGCCGCAAGGAATTCCTTCCGATGGACCTGATGCTCTGCAAAGCATATTGGCCCAGATGAAACAACACCGTGATTTTTTGGGCATCGATAATGATCTGAGATTCTTAAAGGCATTGGAGATCATGGAAAAAACGGGGAATATAATCCTGAAACGCTGGGATACCCCTGATGACGCAAAAACAGTGAAAAAAGCTTATGATTTGTATCAGGATGAGCATGTAAAGCCGATTTTGCGGCAATGGCGGGAATACAGACATGAACAATTGATTAATTTCGTGCTGCCGGCGGTCAGAAGATGCGGACAAAAGCGGGTTCGGGAAGGGCGGTTGAATTATCAGGACCTTTTGATATTGGCCTTGCAGTTGCTTAAGCATAACTCTGAAGTGCGGAAATACTTTCAGGAACAGTATACTCATCTGCTGGTCGATGAGTTTCAGGATACCGACCCCTTACAGGCGGAGATTATGCTCTATTTGACCGGTCAAGAGACCGACGAGCTTGATTGGCGTAAGCTGACTCCCCAGCCCGGCAGCTTGTTTGTAGTAGGTGACCCCAAACAGTCCATCTATCGTTTTCGCCGGGCGGACATCGATACTTACAACGAGGTCCGACGGCTGATTAAAAAATCCGGCGGCCAAATTCTGAATCTCACCACCAATTTCCGCTCGCTGGATGGTATCGGAAGATGGGTTAATCAGTCCTTTGCTGAATTGCTGCCTGAATCTGCCGACCAATTTCAGGCCGGGTTTAATCCCTTGGATACGGTGAGGGTCTGTGGAGGAGGAGATCTGGGTGGGATTCACAAAATTTCCATCCCAAGGGTATCTCGGCATACCCAGGAAACTATTGCGGTTTTGGATGCGCAGCGGATTGCCCGGTGGATCCGAATTGCCCTGGATGGAGGAATTACACTGACCCGGACAGACCAAGAAATTGCCTCCGGGATCGGCGGAACACCGCGTCCCCAGGATTTTATGATTATCTTCCGCTATAAATCCCATCTGAATATCTATGCTCAGGCCCTCGAAGAGTATGGCATTCCATACAAAATATCGGGCGGTGACGGTTTTGCAGAGTCCCCCGAGCTTATCCAGATGATTAGATTATTGCGATCTTTGCTTGATCCGGAAGATCCCATCAGACTTCTGGCGGTTTTGAGAGGTCCTCTGTTCGGACTCAGTGATAACCAGTTATTGCGTTTTCGCCGGGCAGGGGGGAAGTTTAACTTTCAAGGGCCAGTCCCAGATGACCTGGCACCGGAGGATACCGAGGCCTTTTCCTGGACTTTCCGGAGCCTCCAACAACTGCGAGGTTACCTGATGGATCTGCCTGCCTCAGCAGCTTTGCGGCGGATTGTGGTGGAAACCGGGCTTTTGCCTATGGCTGCTGCCGGAGAGCTGGGCAAAAGCCGGGCCGGATATGTGCTCCAGGCCCTGGAACTATTAACTGCCGTGGAAAGATCGGGGATGGTTTCACCTCTTCAATTGGTGGAGTATCTGGAGGCTTTGCGCGAGCAAGGTGTGGAGGAAGAGATTTCCGTGACTCCGAAGGCGGATGATGCAGTTCGCCTGATGAACCTCCATAAAGCCAAAGGACTGGAGGCAGAAGTGGTATTTTTAGCTCATCCGGGCAAAACGGTCAGCCATGAACCCACGGGCCACATAAAGCGGCAGGACGGAGTGCCAAGGGGGTACTTCGTGGTTGAAAGCCGGACCTCCCTTTTTCACTCTCAGGTCTTAGGGTACCCGTTGGACTGGGATAACTTCCTGCAGAAGGAGAGGGAATATGCTGCTGCCGAAGAAATTAGGCTCTTGTATGTTGCCGCCACCCGAGGAAAAAATCTGCTGGTAATCAGCTGCTATGAAGGCAAACCAGAAAACAGCCCGTGGATGAAACTGGAACAATTTTGTGCCGGAGTACCGGAACTGGAAGAGATAACAGTCAAGCGAGCGCGAATTGACAAAGTGCCCGGACTGGTGATGGATGATCTGGAAAAAGCCCGTCACCGGTTTTTTAATACAAATGCTCCAGTAACAGTTCCCAGTTACTCCACGACCACAGTAAAGCGGGCATCTGACAGCTTATTCCCCCGAACGGCGGGGGAGAGAAAGGGCAAAGGCACCGAATGGGGAGGGCTTATTCACCAGGCACTGGCTGTTCTGGCCGCCGATCCTCGACCCGATCCGGAGCTTCTTTTTGTCAACGTTTTGGCCGAAGAGGAGCTTTCCGCCGAAGAAACAGATGAGGCCATCTTGCTCCTCAAGGGTATTATTCAGTCTCCTGTCTGGCAGCGTATGGCTCGGAGTTCGCAAAGGTTTATGGAGATCCCTTTCGCAACGACGGCAACAGATGACATCCTGGGCATACCCATGGGAACAGCTGTGAGTGGCGTAATAGATCTGGTATTCAAAGAAGCGGGAGAATGGGTGATCGCCGACTACAAGACCGACGCCATAGAAACTCCTCAGAGGTTGACTGAGCTAAAAAACTACTATGCCCCGCAGGTGCGACTTTACAAGAGATTCT
>Ga0209510_1002345_pt1 | contig 19573 bp, 16 predicted proteins | sample BiotimSIPDNA_FD_185749 | JGI IMG/M metagenome (GOLD analysis project Ga0209510, IMG submission 185749) | Anaerobic biogas reactor microbial communites from Washington, USA - Biogas_R1 time_0 SIP DNA (SPAdes) (version 2) | ecosystem: Engineered > Bioreactor > Anaerobic > Unclassified | place... | reverse complement strand
GATTTGGATCATGACTCATTTTCACCGCTCGCTTTTTGTATTCTTCACTGTACTGCTTTCGCTTTTCCATTTCGTCCTCCATGACTTTTGTCTCTTGTCATCTTGTCCGAAATTTTATCAAAGACCCCCCTATTCCCTACTCCCTACTCCCTATTCCCTATTCCCTGTTCCCTATTCCCTACTCCCTATTCCCTATTCCCAGCCACCACCTTATTCACCCGCTCACTTCCCCAGATCATCACCGCCAACAAAATCAACAAAGACCACGGAAAAATCTGCAAACTCCACCGTCCGGCGATCAACCCCACCAAACCCGGCATTGTCGTTTGCCCCACATACGCCACTGCCATCTGAATTCCCATCAGCCGTGAAGAATTTTCTTTGCCAAAACGTGCTGGCGTCTCGTGCAGCATCGACGGAAAAATCGGTGCGCAGCCCATGCCCACCAACACCAGCCCCACCAGGCTAAAAAGATCCCCACCCGGTAAAAACAACAGCAAAATCCCCAGCAAAATTGAGGTTTGCCCCGCCCTGATCAGCGTCTTGCTCGAGAATCGCATCGTCAGAAAACCGTTGATCATCCGCCCCAGCATGATTCCAAAATAATATGATGACGCCCACGCTGTCGCCGTCTCTGCCCGCACCCCCCTTATCTGCACCAGGTAGCTGGCGAACCACAGCCCCGCCGCCAGCTCGAGCCCGCAATAAGCAAAAAACGCAGCCAGGTTCGGCACCATACCCGAAATTTTCCAGATACTGCCGTTCTTTTGCTGCTGGGCGTGTTCTTCAACAACCGCGTGATCGCTCTTTCGCCAAAGTGGCAGCGAGGCGATCAATATCACCACCAGCCCAAATTGCACCGTTGACACCAACCGATACCCATTTTGCCAGCGCCCGCTCAGGCTGATCATCCATGCCATCAGCAGTGGTCCCGCCGTTGCCCCCACGCCCCAAAACGCGTGAAGCCAGCTCATATGTTTTGCGCCATAATTGCGTGCTACAAAATCGTTCAGCCCCGCATCCACCGCCCCCGCCCCCAGCCCCAACGGCACCGCCATCAGGCACAGCCACAGGTAACTGGTCGTAAACGAATATCCCAAAAGCGCCAGCGCCGTCGTCAGCACGCTCAGCGTGGTCAGCTTGCCTGTCCCCAATTTTTTTTCCAGCGTACCGCTCAGCACGCTCGAGACGATCGTGCCGCCCGTGACAATCATCGAAACCAGCCCCGCCCCCTCCAGCGGCAGCCCCATCTCGATCTGCATCACGGGCCACGCCGCCCCCAACATCGAGTCTAGCAGCCCCAGGCTGATGAACGCAAGATAAATGACTGATAACAGAAGTGTCGCCATGGATTAACCCTGTTCTTTTATAATCGAAATTGTGACTGCCTGTCTATGGGGCAGCAATGCGGCGCAATTGTGCTTTTGATCGTGCCGGTCTGATTGCCAGGTCCCCCACTGCCGAAAACAGGCGTGCCCAAACCAAGCCCCCGCTCTGACCACGCGGGCGCTATTCCTGCGCCCTCCATTTCGGCGAGCCTCCCCGAAGCGGGGGTGAGCGGTCCAGTTAACCTATCCAACCCTGGTTTCCACAACAAAGACGGTGCGCACACACCCGCGAAACGCAGCCGTGCCACCACCGCCCGTACCTTAAACAATGCTTCATTCCAGGCAGCTCAAATCAAATCCTGCCGACCCTGCTCCTTCAGCAGCTTCACCAACTCGCGCACCTGCCCTGCCTGGTTCAAATCGCATACCATCAGCGCGTCTGGCGTGTCGACGATGATCAAATCTTTCAACCCGATCCCCGTCACCAGCCGCGTGCCGCCCATCACCAGCGTATTTTCCGAATCCATCAGCAGCGCCTCGCCCTTCACGCTGTTGCCCTTTTCGTCCATTGCCAGCAGCTCTTTCAGGCTCAGCCACGTGCCCACATCCATCCAATCCATAACCGCCGGAATCACCACCACCCGTTCGGCGTGTTCCATCACGCCATAATCGATCGTCTGTTTGCCGATTTTTGACCAGATCGCCGGTATTTCCTGCTCATATTCCGGCTTGCCGATCATGCTGGCTATGCGCATAAGGCTCTTGTGCAGCTCTGGCATATGCCGATAAATTTCTGCCATGATCACCGAAACTTTCCAGATGAACATGCCGCTGTTCCAGCTGTAATTCCCCAGCGAGAGCATCTTTTGGGCGTTGGTCTGGTTCGGTTTTTCTACAAAACGCGCCGCGTGATACGCCTTAAATCCGTTCGCCTCGCCCACCAGCCCATTTTGCTCGATGTAACCATAATCGGTCGAGGGCCAGGTTGGCGTGATGCCCAGCGTGATAATGTAACCCTGCTGTGCCAGCTCCAGCGCCGCCTGCACCGCGCCTCTGAAGACCTGCGGCTTGCCGATGTGATGGTCTGCCGTCAGCACCGCCATCGTCGCCTCCGGGTCGCGCTGTGCCAGGTGGATTGCCGCCAACCCGATCGCGCTCGCCGTGCCCCTGCCTTCAGGCTCGATGATGTAGTTGTGCTCTGGGATCTCGGGCACCTGTGCTGCCAGGTCGGTGATGTGTTCGCGGCTGGCAACCACCAGGATTTGCTCGGGGGAAAAGAGTGGATAAAGCCGTTCGACGGCGATTTGGAACATGCTTTGGTCGCTATAAAGCGAGAGAGACGGTTTTGAGTGCTTTTCTCTGCTAAGCGGCCACAGGCGCGTCCCCGCCCCCCCAGCCATAATCAGCGCATAGTTCATACCTTCCTCCGGAATTGATTTGTTAACCGCAATTATACCCTCGTCAGTAGTTTACCACCCCCTCTTAAGAGGGGGACGGCGAAGCCGGGGGGTGACTGCCTGTTCCGATTATGTGATCCTGTAGGGAACAGGCCTGCCTGTTCCAATTATGTGATCCTGTAGGGAACTTGCCTGCCTGTTCCGATTATGTGATCCTTTAGGGAACTGGCCTGCCTGTTCCAATTATGTGGTCTTGCGGGGGACTGGACTGCCTGTTCCTCAAACTTCATCCCGCCATCATCTCGAGGTTGAGGCGGGCCTCAACCCTACAAAAACCAGCGAAGCCATCTTTTCCTCCGGTCACTATTAAATGGCGGATTGAGGGCAATCTGCGAATTTTGTAGGGAACTGGCCTGCCTGTTCCTGTTACATGACCGGTTGAGGCGGGCCTCAACCCTACAAAAACCAGCGAAGCCATCTTTCCTCCGGTCACTATTAAATGGCGGATTGTGGGCAATCTGCGAATTTTGTAGGGAACTGGCCTGCCTGTTCCTCAACCTTACAAAACCCACAACCTCAACCCTACAAAACCCACAACCTCGCGGTAAAATTCGTGCATGTTTACCCGGAAACCAACAAGAAGGATTGGTTTTGACTATTCTGCTTCCTTGATTTATTTTGTAACAATTAATTGTCATGAGAAGAAACACCTCTTCGGCAGGATTGTGGTTATCAATAATGAGAACCATATGCTACTATCTGAAATCGGTTTGATTGCGGACGAGAAGATTCTTGAAATAAATTCCCACCATCCCGGAGTTTAAGTGTTGAAGTATGTTGTCATGCCGAATCATATCCATATGTTGATTTCATTGCTCAATCAGGAAAAGGCTTCGACCTTGTCTACAATTGTCGGTTCATACAAATCTGGTGTTTCGAGAGTAGCGAGGTTAAGGTTTCCGGGTTTGAAATTATGGCAATCTTCTTTTGCAGATCGCGTCATTCGTGATGAGAGGGATTTAATAACCCACGGAGAGTATATTCAGGCAAATGTCGCTCGATGGCATAAAGACCAGTATTTCAAAATCGAATGAACCAACATTCAAAAAGGATTTATTTAAAAACCTGCCTGCCTGTTCCAATTATGTGATTCTGTAGGGGACTGGCCTGCCTGTTCCTGTTACATGACCGGTTGAGGCGGGCTTCAACCCTACAAAAACCAGCGAAGCCATCTTTTCCTCCGGTCACTATTAAATGGCGGATTGAGGGCAATCTGCGAATTTTGTAGGGAACTGGCCTGCCTGTTCCAATCCCGAACTCCATCAACGACGTTTTGTGGGGAACTGGCTTGCCTGTTCCAATCACGTGGGCTTGTAGGGAACTGGCTTGCCTGTTCCAATCACGTGGGCTTGTAGGGAACTGGACTGCCTGTTCCTCAAACTTCATCTCGCCATCATCTCGAGGTTGAGGCAGGCCTCAACCCTACAAAAACCTGCTCCCCGTTCCAATTACGTTCTTGTAGGGAACTGGCCTGCCTGTTCCAATCCCGAACTCCATCAACGCGTTTTGTGGGGAACTGGCCTGCCTGTTCCAGTTATGTGATCCTGTAGGGAACTGGCCTGCCTGTTCCAGTTATGTGATCCTGTAGGGAACTGGCCTGCCTGTTCCAGTTATGTGATCCTGTAGGGAACTGGCCTGCCTGTTCCTCAAACTTCATCCCGCCATCATCTCGAGGTTGAGGCGGGCCTCAACCCTACAAAATCTGCTTGTCATCCTGAGCGCAGCGAAGGATATTGTCGGTCGGATGGGCAAGATTCTTCACTTCGTTCAGAATGACAAAAACCAGCGAAGCCATCTTTTCCGGCTCCCGGCTCCCCGTTTCCCGCTCCCCGCTCCCTTTTTCCCTCTTCCCTCGTGAATATGTAAACGGGTATAATAAACATTATCCAATAAAACCAAGCAAAAGGGGCAGGCATGGAGAGTGGCAACGCGAGTTTACAAAGGGCAGCCAAAGCCAAAGCAGACGAATTTTACACCCAACTTCCCGACATCGAGGCAGAATTAAGGCACTACAAAGCCCATTTCAAGGGCAAAAAGATCCTCTGCAACTGCGACGACCCCTTCGAGAGCAATTTTTTCAAGTATTTCGCCATGAATTTCAACCACCTCGGGTTGGCAAAACTGACCGCCACCAGTTATGTTGACTCTCCCATTGCTGAAGTGCAGTTGCCGCTCTTTGAAGTCCATAATTTAGGGATCAAACAGGGTGATGCCAAAAAACCTTACAAGATCGAAATCACCGAGGTGACTGATGAAGACGGCGATGGCGCCACCGACCTGGCTGATGTCGAATATTTGCTTAAAAACCGGTCTAACACGCTAAGCCTGCTGCGGGGCGACGGCGATTTCCGCTCGCAGGAATGCATCGACCTGCTCCAGGATGCCGATATCGTCGTCACCAACCCGCCATTCTCGCTTTTCAGGGAATATGTGGCGCAGTTGGTTGAATATGACAAGAAGTTCATCATCATTGGCAGTAAGAACGCCATCACCTATAAAGATATTTTTCCTTTGATCAAGGAAAACAAGATCTGGCTCGGCAATGGCTTCCCTAATGGGAACGCCTTCTTCATGATCCCTACTCAATATGCCCGGGAATGGGCAGACGGGGTATACGACTCATCTACAGGTTTGGTCAAGTTCCGTAATGTGGGCTGGTATACCAATCTGGACTTTCCGAAACGCCATGAAACCCTGACCCTTTACCGAAAATACGACCCTGACGCATACCCCCATTATGACAATTATGATGCAATTAATGTAAATAAGGTCGCGGAAATCCCTGATGACTTTAAAGGAGCAATGGGAGTTCCTATTACTTTTCTGGATAATTTTAATCCTGACCAGTTTGAAATCATCAGCTCTAATGATATAAGGAAAACAGATCAAGTTCCTATCAAACCACACGGGCTTATTAAAGATAAAGATGGAGCAATTAACGGAAAACCAACCTATGTGCGAATTGTTATCCGTAGAAAAAGGGCAGCAAAATGAAAATCAATCTACATGAGATCACCATCGGCGAAGTTACAAAAAACTACGTCGACAACGACGAAGAGGGCGTGCTCGGCTATGACCTCAGGCTCAACATCCGCCCCAAATATCAGCGCGAATTCGTCTACAACACCGAAAAACGCAACGCGGTGATTGACAGCATTCGCAAGGGCTTCCCGCTCAACGTCATGTATTGGATGAAGAACGAAGACGGCACCTTCGAAGTCATGGACGGGCAGCAGCGCACAATCAGCTTTTGCCAGTATGTTCAGGGTGACTTCTCGGTTGACCATCTCGCCTTCCACAACCTGACCCAGTCTGCCAAAAACCAAATTTTGGACTATAAGCTGATGGTCTATATCTGCGAGGGCACCGATGACGAACGCCTGGCATGGTTCCGCATCATCAACATGCAGGGGATGAGACTGACCGAGCAGGAGCTGCGCAACGCCACCTACACCGGTCCCTGGCTGACGCATGCCAAATCGATCTTCAGCAAATCGATGGCGCCGGCTTACCTGCTGGCGAAAGATTATGTCAATGGCTCCCCCATCCGGCAGGAGCTCCTCGAAACCGCCCTGAAATGGATCTCAAAAGACAAGGGACCCGGTGACCAGATCAAAGACTATATGTCCAGACACCAGCACGACCCCAACGCCAACGAACTGTGGACCTACTTCCGCAACGTGATCGAATGGGTGCGGGCTACTTTCACCACCTACCGCAGGGAAATGAAGGGCATCGGCTGGGGACCGCTGTATGACCAGTATAAGGATCAGCTCATTGACACCAAGGCGCTCGAGCGTGAGATAAATCAGTTGATGATGGACGATGACGTCACCAACAAGCGCGGCATCTATACCTATGTGCTCACCCGCAGCGAGCGCGCCCTCAACCTGAGGAGCTTTACACCCAACCAGAAACGCTCGGCATACGATAGGCAAAAGGGTGTCTGCCCGGTCTGCGGCAAGCATTTTGAGATCGAGGAAATGGAAGCCGACCACATAAACCCCTGGCACGCCGGCGGCAAAACCGACCCCGCCAACTGCCAGATGCTCTGCAAAGACGACAATAGAAGGAAAGCCGGGGTGTGAGGGGAGGCAATTTATATTTTGAGGATGGTTCTCGAAAATGAACTACTAAAATGAGAGCTAACAAAAATATGGACATCGGCTTAATCAGGGAATTAATTGAACAGCGTCGGGAAACCGAAACCCTTGACTTCAAGGAACAATATCACGAAAACAAGGCTGAACTCATACACGACATCCTCTGCCTGGCTAACAATACAAAATTTAAGGATGCGTATATTGTTTTTGGAATTAATGATAAGGGAGAAACCGTTGGAGTTGAAAACCAGCAAAACAGAATTACGTTGGCAAACATCCAAGGTTTACTTCAAGACAATAGATCAAAGTTCTTCAATAATGAGCTTCCAACGGTAGATGTTATTAGGCTTAAGGATAACGGACACGAAATTGATGTTCTTCAGATAAAAAGCACATTTAATGTTCCATTTTTCCTTGTCGAAAATTATCCAGATGGGAAGAAAACAATAAGGTCTGGCCATATTTATTCTAGGTCTGGCGACAGGAACACCCCCATCAACGGATATGCCGCTCCTGTGCAAACTGAATTACTATGGCAAAAACGGTTCAATTTACTTGAAACGCCAGTTAATCGGTTGTTATCCTTACTGGATGACCCAAGAGATTGGATTAAGGAAAGTGTATATAGTATTAAAGTGGAGTCTTTTTACTATCAACATGATCCTCTGTACAAGGTAAAGAATATTCTTGATGAAGATCCCAAATTTGTAAGTGTGTATTTTTCCTTACAACAAATAAAACCCACAATCTATTTAGGCTCTTATAGTTGTTATCACGGAGATACTTGTATTAAATCTGGATGCATTTATGAAATTAATGAAATGAGAACAACAGTGACCGAACCTCATAATTGGACATCAGATGGTATGTCAAAGTCAAATATTGAGGTCGATTATTATTTGATAAATTCGATAGAATACAAATTGTTACCGTTGTTTAATTCACAAAAAAACTTCAGCCACAATCATGGACTACATTTGTTCTTTAAGCATATATTGGTGTTTTTGAACTCAGAAGAACGTGATGATTTCTTTACTTATATTAATGAAAACCACCTACAAACGGAGGAGGCTATCAATGCCAGGATGGATCAGGTTGTTTACAACAAAAGGGAATCAGAATACCATCGTAAAAGATTGGCAACAGGCCATCTGTTGAAAGAATCCCTCGATGAGTTCCGAAAGAAAAAACTTACATTGACTAACAGGGCTTAGTGTGCAATAGATTTTAGTGGACTGCAGGCATTGCTATAGCAATAAACGAGAAATTAGGCGGAGAGATGATATCTAGCCAATTATCAGAATAGACGCGTTGATTAGTCAGCGCTTAAAGACAAATGATCAAGATTAGTCACAGGACACGCCAAATTTGAGGTCAGATAGATTACTATAGTACTGCTTAACGAATAACATTAATACCAAATTACATCGTCCGTACACAGGACAACCTTGGTTTTTTGGCTTGATTCAACGGTAATTCCACAACGAATTAGAAGCCATCTTTTCCCGCTCCCTGCTTGTCATCCTGAGCGCAGCGAAGGATCTTGTCGGTCGGATGGGCAAGATTCTTCACTTCGTTCAGAATGACAAAACCCAGCGAAGCCATCTTTTCCCCCGGGAATGATACATGGCTGTCTCGCGACAATCTGCGTATTTTGTAGGGAACGTGGCTTGTCCCGTCCCGCCACCGGTGAATTGGATTTCTGTTCATGCGGAAGGGGTCGAGCCCCTTCCTTACTCAACCTTCGTTTTTATCAAGCCAGGAAGCTAATCTGCCTGGAGAAACGATGGAGAAAAATGGACATCGGAATTGGCTGAGAGCGCAAGCTTGTCGTAGGGAACGTGGCTTGTCCCGTTCCGCCGCTGGTGATCTGGACTTCTGTTCATACGGAAGGGGTCGAGCCCCTTCCCTACTCAACCTTCGTTTTTATCAAGCCAGGAAGCTAATCTGCTTGGAGAAACGATGGAAAGATGACTTCGCACGAGACATGAACCCCAACTTCGCTGGCTCCTCGCCTCCTGCCCCCCGAACTATCGTAAATTAGACGCAAGCACACTTGGAATGTGTTGAGCAAACGGTCTCGTAGTCTACGGTTGTAACCAGGTCCAGGTGCCGCAATCTTCAAACAACACCTGAAAGGCACTGGAAGGAACATAGGCGGTGCCACCAGCCAGACCGAAATGATTGCTTATTATATCCCCCTGGGCATTTGAAACTTCCCAATAGCAGCGGTCACCGCTGCCGTCAGAATCCCAGACCCCAGGTGCGATTTCTGTGCCTACCAGGTAAAAGCCGTTTCCTCTTGGGGCTTTGAGGGGGTCAGAGGTGGCTGTTTGGGTGGCGGTTGAGGTGGCTGTGTTGGTGATTGTTGCCGTGTAAAGAGGTGTCGACGTTTCGGTTGCCGTTACCACCTTCACAATCTGCGTCAAGGTTGGTGCTTTGGTATAAGTTGGCAGTGGCGTGTAGGTTGGCATTAGCGTGTAGGTTGGCATCGGCGTGTAAGTTGAATATGGTGTGTTTGTTGGGTAGGTCGTTCTGGTCGGCAGAGCAGTCAGTGTTTGGTCTACCAGGGGTTGCAGCTGTTCTGGTTTCGGACTGCAGCCGAAAAGAATGATCAGAGAAATTAAGATCACGATCCATTTTTTCATTTCATAGTCCTTTTCCTGTGATGGCGGGGATGTTATTTTTCAGGAACAGATTTGTATAAAAATTCTTCTAACATACCTGACGGGGCGTGACCGCTCTCGCCGGGGATGAAGACAATATCGTCGCGGTGGCAGTAATAGAGCTGCTCGTAACGCTGCATTGCGGTCACGTGTTTGGCGGTAAGCAAAGCGTATTCCTGGTTGAAGTCCTTTTCGTAGGCTTCGATATATTCAACCCAGTCAGCTTCGATCTTGTCGTGCCTGGATTCCCATTCACTTATCAATCGTTTATGTTCCTGCTTAACCTGTTTATCCTGACTCTTCCCAACAATCATTAATGTGATACCTGCAAATAACAATGCGAGAAACAGAATGGTGCCGACGGCTCCTTTATCAAAAATATAAAAAATGAGAAAGAAAAATACTGCGAACATGAGAACATACGGTCCCAACTCTGTTTGGACGCTATTAGGGCTGGTATCTGATGGTCTGGGACCTGCATCGGGTTTTTGATTCGGTTTGTAAGAGAGAGATTTTGTTGGATCGGAAGGCGGGGCTAACCTGGACGAAAGCGTGCTTTTCTTATAAAAAATTGCTCTGACCTTTTCAACCTTATCGTTTCTTCGGCAGACCGGACAGCGTCCGAATTCTTCAATATCTTCCTGGCGCAGGCGGTGCTGCTGCCCGCAGTAGTCGCAGGTGTAGGTGCTGGTGTTTGACCCGCGCTGAAGTTGACCACCGCAGGATGGGCAGGAAATGGTAATGAAATCGCTCACTGATAAAACCTCCCACTGGTTGCTGATAGGGTAATTATAGCAGGGAACGGGGTAGGAAACTCGGCTTGTCCCGTTCCGCCGCCGGTGAATTGGATTTTTGTTCTTCCCACCCCCTCTAAAGAGGGGGACGGCGAAGCCGGGGGGTGGCTGCTTGTTCCCATTATGTGATCCTGTAGGGAACTGGACCTGCCTGTTCCGATTGTGTGGTTTTGTAGGGAACTGGCCTGCCTGTTCCGATTACATGACCCGGTTGAGGCAGGCCTCAACCCTACAAATTCTCCTACGCGCATCGATTCGCAGGGAACTGGACCTGTCTGTTCCAAATGTGTAGGCGTAGGGCGTGATTGGAAGCACCAGAAACTTTGACCAACGAGAATCTTGTCGTGCTTCCTATCCGCCGTGCGACGTCATCTTTTCCCACGGTCACTATAAAATGGCGGATTGAGGGCACACTTCGGCGGATTGGAGGTGCAATACGCTCTTTGCACTGGAATTATCCGGCACCTCCAATCTCGCCCTACAGCCTGATCTTGTCATCCTGAGCGCAGAGCCTCATCATCACCACCCCAGGGGACGGCGAAGCCGGGGGGTGAGAGAGGCGAAAGCACTGGTCAAAGAAAGGTGCAATGCCTCAAACAGAATCAAATCAAGCTGATCATACAGATCGGTATGAACGGTATCCGGGATAACCATCCGTTCCATATTATCCCGGTTATCAGCTCAAGAGCATCCTTACCAAAATAGCAGGAATGCACTTTTCCCTCTTGGAACTACTTCCTGATTATTTAGCTTTGAATTTCATTTGCCCAGGTTCTTAGTTCTTCCACAGAAGCATCGGCTTCGAGCACTTCTCCAAAGAGGAGCTTGGCGCCATCACAGGAAGGAAGCAATTCCTCATTGGTACTGCCCATATCACTGCCTAAAGATGTTGCAAAAGGCACAATTGTTTTCCCGGACAGGTCATAGCCTTCTAAAAAAGTGTTAATGATTGTCGGGGCGACAAACCACCAAATGGGAAAACCAAGGTAAAGAACATCGTACTGTTCCATATTTTCCACTTTATTGGCAATTGCCGGGCGATATGACTTATCATGCATTTCCTTGGTACTTCTGCTCTGCATATTGTTCCAATCCAAATCTGGCGCTGAATATTTCTCTGCCGGCTGAATCTCAAAGACATCAGCCTGGACAGCCTCTGCTAATCTCTTTGCGACCTGCTCCGTGGTTCCGGTTGCTGAAAAATATGCAACTAATTTTTTGTTCATATGGATCACTCCTTTGTGTCAGTTATTTCTAAAATTTAAGTTTTCTTTCGCAAACTATGTAAACCACAATTGATTATAAACCCTTAGCCTTGCTTTAGGTCAACATGTATGGTTATTGCTTTCAAAAACCGAGCAGTTGGGCGCTGACCGCGAGGCTGCCCGCCAGCGCCAGAAAAACGGCTTTAATAGTGCTTCCCCACTCTCGTGGGGATTAAGTTGTTGCCAGCAGGAGCAAAACGGCAAAACCGGGTGATAATGAGGGGCGGGGAGCGGGAAACAGGGAATGCTCACCCCCCTGCCCCCCTCTTTAGAGGGGGTGGTGTTTTAATCTGGCAACAGCAAACAAAATCTGCCCAATCCTCCGCACACCGCCTCCAGCCGCACTAGCCCCCCGTTATGGCTACGCGCATGGTGCTACTCTTCCGTCTAATCCCACCACCAGCCCCTTGCTTTGGCTACGCGCATTATGGTTGTTGGCTGCCCCCGGGTTTTGTCATTCTGAACGAAGTGAAGAATCCGAGCCTTTACCGACAAGATCCTTCACTATGCTCAGGATGACAGATGGGGAGCGATGGCAGGGAATACTCACCCCCCTGCCCCCCTCCAAGGAGGGGGTGGTGTTTTAATCCGGCAACAGCAAACAAAATTATGCCTAATCCTCCGCACCCCGTCTCCAGCCCCACTAGCCTTCCCTACTCGTTATGGCTACGCGCATTAAGGTCGTTGGCTGCGCCCGGGTATTGTCATTCTGAACGGAGTGAAGAATCCGAGCCTTTATCGGCAAGATCCTTCGCTATGCTCAGGATGACAGATGGGAAGCGGGAAACAGGGAATACTCACCCCCCTGCCCCCCTCCAAGGAGGGGGTGATAAGGTCGAATATTCTCACGCAAGCGGGACGCAAGCAGTAAAGAGGGGGTGGGGCTTTAATCCGGCAATAGCAGCGAATCGCGCAGGCGGGTGATCAGGCGGAGCTGGGTGGCGCGGTCTTCGACACCCTGCAACAACTGGCTCAGATCGGCGGCACCCTGACCCATAAAAGCAAAACGCCCGGCTTGCCCGGCATTGAGGCGCTGGCAAACCGAAGCCAACAGGTCTTCTAAAGCGGGCGCCGGCAAAGCAGCCAGACGGCGCGCTGGCAAAGATGCGGGCTGACGGGTCTGGAGCGTGCGGCTGATTGCCAGGCTTAGGGGGCTGTGCACGCCCGCCGAGAGGTTCGCTTCGATCAGCCACGAAAGAAAAACAGCCTGCAAGCCGGAAGCAAGAATCCGGTCTTTTAAGTTTGGATTGGCGCCCGAGAGCAGGGTTTCGAAATCCCATAACTGGTCAGGCGGTAATTGTTCTTTCAAATCAATTTGACGATCTGCATCGATGTCATTAATTCCTTCCACCGCTTTCATGAGGCTTTCGCCCGGCGCGTTCAAGTCCGCATGATCATCTGGGGTATCTTGCTGGCAGGAATATTGATGGTCTGTCAAAGTGTGTTTTATTTTAAAGAGTATATTAAGAATCGTGTCAAACTGACAAATTCCAGCGTCGACCAAGGTCTCAAAATAACTATTTAGCCCATCTGCAAGCGTATCAAAATGACATATTTCAGCAGGGGTCAGGGTCTCATTCTGACAAATTCCCTGATTTACTAAGGTCTCAAAATGACATAATCGCGGCGGCTCAGCCTTGCTTTGGATGAGCATCAACTTTTGCAGGTTGGATGACGTGGCAAAAACATGCAAGCTTTCGGTTGTAACCGGTGCGGGAAGGGCATATAGCCACGAGCTCAAAGCCTGGCGCAGGGTTTCGTCCTGGGCGGTAAGCTGCACCTCACTAACACGCAACTGCCAGTCGGTGCCGGTTTTGGTTTTGCGGGTTGCGGTGCGCACCAGGTATTGGCTGGCAAGCTGTCGGTTGGCGGCGCGCCAGTCGCGGGTATATTGCGATTCGGGTTGAATATCTTTGGTGCGAGGGCGACCGCGGTTGCTCTTGTTGGTGTGAGGGATGCGCTTGGGCAGGGTTTCGGACCCAATCCAGCTTTGCAGGGTTTCCAGCCCGCCAATCACCCAAAAATGGTTACGGTCATGCCCGCGTGCCCAGTCGATGTAACAGCAATTTTTTGACATCAGATAGAGCATGCCCAGGTCATCGCCCAGTTCTGGGAGCACATTCGTAAACCAATACCAGGGCAGCGCCAAAAAACTTTCCGGGCGGATCAGGTGGCTTGAAAGCTGGTCACACAGCCCCGATAAGTTGGCATCGAGCCGCGGGGAATTGAGCAGCTGGCTGACCACCTGATGGACGCTGCGTGCTTCGCCGAGCTGCGTAGCATCTCCTGGCAGTCGGTAAGGGAAGGTCAAAATCTGGCTGCGCGGACTGTTGAGCGCGCGCGTCAACACGGCGGCAGGCTCTTGCGCCAGGTCTTGCTGCCCGAACCAGGCTGCCAAATCATCGGCATCGCCGGGGGTGAGCATTTGACCACGGTAGTGGTAGGTGTTTGGCATGCGCCTGATCTGACCATCTTTGAACTGGTGTGCCGGCTCGGCGCGTTCGACGAACCAGTCCATTTGCCCATTCTTGAAGATGCGGAAAAACTTAGCCCGGCTAATGGAGTTGCCGAGCATGCGCAGGATTGATTGAACGTCGACGGTGACTTCGTTGCCAGTTTTGGGATAAAGCTGGCTGGCGCCGTCGTCTCGGGAAGAAAAGTAAAAAGCCTGGCGGAGGGCGGCGGCGATGAGCACCGGCGCGGCACCGACAAAGGGCACAAAACGGAGCAGGTAGGTGGGCAAAGCGACGATCCTTTCGGGGTTAATGATCGCGTCGCTGATGTTGGCAGCCCCTGGTTGGATCTGGAGCGTGTCAGCATCTGTGCCCATGGGCACACTTTGTTGCAGGTTTAGGCGAAAATGTTTGCCGGAGTGGTCTTGCACAACGGTTTCGATCAGGGGAAAGTAATGGCAAAGACCGGAGTAGATCTCTGGCTCGGCGGCGATAATATAGTTGCCATCATAGAGCTGCTGGCTGCCGAAAAGCAAATCAGAAAGCGTATCGTCGTTCAACGCGTTGAGCGTGGTTGTGATTTGCGTCCAGACATTGTGCTCGGTCATTATCAATTACCTGATGTTAAGAATAGCAGGTTCTTCTTGCGAAAACTAGAGAGCAAAAGCGGAAATTTAGGCACCAGTTTTTCCACTTTCGGCAACTTTTGCCTCAAAAAGTTCAGCCGCGCCAGCCAGGCACTCCGAAATTGAGCTGCCATGGCTGGCTGTGAGCGTCTGCATTTCTTCTTTGCTGATCACTGAATCAGGGCTCAGGTTGCCCGCGGCAAACATGCGGTAATATAGCAATTCGACCAATTCAGACTGGGAAGGTTGACGGAAGGGCACATATAGCCCTAAAAATTGGCTGAGCGGTCCAATGTTGCTGGTGACGTTGTTGATATCTTGTAAGAAGATCACCGTCTTGATTTTCTTGTTACTTTCTACAGACCATTCCAGCAGTTGAGTGAGGTATTCCTGGTCTACCGGAGGACCATCGAGCACGATCAATAGCTGGTCACTGCTGTCTTGCAGGCGTTCAAAAATGCTATCCATGCGGTTGGCGTTAGAGCGGGAAGAGGGCAGGGAAAGCGTCTCGATCAGTGCCATCAGGAAGTGGCGCGGCTCGGTCAGTGTGTTGGTGTTCATATACATACCGAAGATCTGACCGGTATTTGGCGAGGAGTAATGTGTGGCGGCGATCTTCATTGCCAGCATGCTTTTGCCTCCGCCGGCGGGTCCGGCGAAAACACCGAGGTTTTTGGCTGGATCGCTGTTATCATAAATGAAGTCATTCGCAACGGAGAGCACTTTGCGCTGCTCTTTGATGCCTGGGAAGAAATGGCGCGTGTCGGCATATCTCCTGAAGGGGTGTTCAAAAAAATTGGCTTGCAACAACTCGAAACTGTCTGGCATAGGTCACCACCATATATTTTATACCAGAAGGTTAGCAAAAACGAGGAGTTAAGTCAAGTAGTTAAATAATATTGATCAGTTGCTTAAACTCAACGCGAAAAATAAATAACAACATTATTCTGACTTGATATTCTGTTCATATTATTGTAAAATTGCGTCAAGGTACATTTCACGAAAAGGACGCTTATGGCAATTATATCCTTGGTTAACCGAAAAGGCGGGGTAGGAAAGTCTACCATCAGCATCAATCTTGCTGCCGGGCTGGCAATTCATGAATCCCGCAAAAAGAACAGTAAGCCGGTTTTATTGATCGACATGGACGATCAGCTCTCTGCCACGATTACTGCCATGGGGGGCGGTTTTTCGGAAGCGTTTGTGCCTGTGATCACCGCAGACAACAATTACCCCCAGGCGCTCGAAAATGGCTTTAGTGCCAGCGAATCGCTGATTGTCGACTCACTTTTACCGCGCAAGCGCGATCAGAAGGTCAAACTTTTTCGCACCAATAAAGCCCGCATGGAAGGGCTGGAAGCAAGCCTGAAATTGCGCGATGAAGCCGACTTTCAACTGACTTATTTTTTAGAACCAGTCCAGGACGACTACTCTTATATCATCATCGACAACCCACCTTCCGCCGGAATGCTGCCGATGAACTCGCTTGTCGCCAGCTCGCATGTGCTTATTCCAATCGAGCCAGACGGTCTCTCCCTGATCGGGCTGGCAGATATTTTGCGAATGGTAGAAAACGTGCGACGCACCAACAATCCTGATCTGGAAGTGCTGGGCATCATCCCCTCCCGTTTTCGCATGGTCAGGCGCCAATCGCAAGATGTGATCGCGGAATTGGAGCGAATTTATGGGCACTTGCTGCTCCCCTACATAAAAGATTTAGCCGATATCTCAGCAGCTACCACCGCAGGGTACGATGTGTTTTCATATTGCCCCGAAAAATCGCAAGCCTATCGCTGTGTGTCTAACCTGGTCGACGCGGTTTTGGGGAAACTGGGGGCGGCTTAATCTGTGCCCATGGGCGCAGTTTGGCGGATTGAACAGGAGTAATAATGGCAAAAGAAATTAAACGTAGTTTTGGAACCTTACTGGAAACCACCAGCGGGGCTTTTGAATCGAGCCAGCAAACCGATGAGCAGGCAATCACCAGCGGTCCAAAGATGACCAATCACCGCCAAAGCGTCTATCGCGTGCCGGTCTCGATGGTTCGCCCCGATCGCTTCCAGGCACGACTTTTGCTGCCGCTGCCACTGCGCAACCGATTTTATGGTGGCTCGCGCGACTGGCGCGAAACCGTTTTGGACTGGTTTGCACTGGCAAAAGCTGACCGCCTGGTCAGGCGCGTGCTGGATGAATTGATCATTTTGGGTGACTCGCTGCACGACACCGGGCAGATCAAACCGGTCACCGGACAAATCGCCAATATAGATGGAAAAGATGTTTTCAGGATGCTCACCGGCGAGCGGCGTTTTTGGGCGACTGCTATCCAGGCTGTGGTTGGCGAGGACCCGGATGAGCCATATGTGCTCGCGTTGATTGACAACCAACCGTCACTCGAAAAGCAAATTGCCGAAAACATGGCATACAAAGCGCTAACGCCGGTTGGCAAAGCCCGCGCTGCCGCCCGCCTGGTGCTGGAGGCTAATCAGGTTGAACCTGCCGAAGGCGAGAAAGAACTTGACTATTTCAAACGCGTGGCTGACCTGCGCTTGAATGATGAGGTTAAAGACCTTTTGCAGAAAAATTTGCAAATGGAGCGCACTTATTTCGGTCGCTTGATGAAGTTTTTTGAGCTGCCGGAAGAGTCGCTTGAACTGGCAGACCGCTCTGAAATGCCCGAGCGCGTGCTGCGTGAGATTATGCAGCATGACCAGAAGCTTTGGCCCATGGCGGTGGAATATTTCGCTGAATTCGACAACCGCTCTTACCTGGACGTGCAGGCTTTTCTGGAGCGTGAATCTGGCAAAACCCAGACCCGCACACCGCGCATCCCGGTCGACCCGCTCACAAAATCTGCCCGCAGCCTGAAAAAGGTGCTTTTGCAGATGGATGAATTGCCCCAGAAAGATAAATCTGGCTCTATGGCAGATGCCTTGATTGGTGATAGTGACAAAAAAGAAGCCCAGGAAATCGCTGACCGCATCTCTGCCCTGGCGCAGGCGGTGCAGATTCGCGTGAACGCCTTGAAGTAACCGCTTCGCGCTGACGCAAGTTTTGTTGTCAAACTGTGCCCACGGGCACAGTTTTGGTTTCAATACTCTCATTTTGCTGGCAGTAATCCCACCCCCTCTTTACTGCTTGCGTCCTGCTTGCGGGAGTGGGGGCAGGGGGGTGAGAGAACTGGCAAAGAGCGAATCCCCGCCTCAGGCTGGTCCACGCAGCGGGGATGAGGTGCCCAGTGGAACCTCTGACGGTCAGGTTTCGCACTCGGCACGATCTGTGTAGGGAACTGGCCTGCCTGGTCCAAAAACTTCATCTCGTCAATTCCCTCGTGGTCGAGGCAGGACGCTGCCCTGCGTAAAATCATCTCCCTCCTGGAGAGGCGAAGTCCCGCCCCAGGCTGGTTCCGCGCAATGAGGTTTCGGGAAAAGCTGGTCAGCGAGAACATAGATATCACCACTACTTCGTAGTTCACTCCCGCTTGCTCTGCCGCTGGGATCTACGACCTCCTCTAGCGGAGAAGGCAAACCCAATCAATCATCAGCCACCTCCGCCGCACTCCCTGCATGAGTCATTTGATTCTCACGGCCCACCACACTTCGGACACTGCGAGCCCCCTATCTGTGCCTCGCGCGATGCTAAAAATGACGCAAAGGGGGCGTGGCAGTCTGCCTGTAAAGTTTTTCTGGTAAAAGTGGAGTTCTGACAACCAAAAACAACTGACCACATCGGTCCATTCTTCGCAATCACGAGCCGTAAATATTTTTCGAGAGCTTCATCAGGCGTTCATCCTGAGCGCACAAAGCTGATAGTCTCAAAATGACATATTCACATGTTTCATGCTCTGCGGGCGGGACCATCGGCTCATTCGGGGGTAAAGTTTCGAAGTAAAGCCCACAACATGCGCGTAGCCATGTCGCTAATTATCGGTGGAGGGATCGTTTTGTCCTGCTGAGAGGCACAAACATTGTGCGCGTAGCCATAGTGGATAAGAACGCTGTTGGTGGTAGGGCGGGTTTGGCTTGGATAAGAGGTGTAAATTTAGATTCTTTATCACATTCATGTCGCGGTTAGAAACTATCGCTTGAAGATGGTTCTATAATGCGCGTAGCCACAACGCTAAACATGGGTCGAGGGATCGTTTTGTCCTGCTGAGAGGCACAAACATTGTGCGCGTAGTCAAAGTTGATGTGCGCGTGTTTGCTGTTGGGGCGGGCTTGTGGTTGGTAAAGAGATCAATGCTGTTTCCTTTCACTTTCGCACTTGATCATATCTGACCGATCAAAGATGCCTCGGTGTTGCGCGTAGCCAAAGCGGTGAGAATTCCAGGGGCGATAGAGAGGTGGGGGATGCTGTTATCACCAGAGTCTTAGCAAAACAAATTAATGCGCGTAGCCAGAATGGATGGGGAGGCGAAAGCGGTTGGAGCGATTCAATCAGGATGTGGAACGGACATCTGTTTCTGCTCCCCGCTCCCTGCTTCCCTCAACCCGTTGCGTGTAGCCATTTCCATTAGGATCAATCTTAGCTCAGAGGGAGGGGCCTGTGGTTGGGTAAAGAGGGATCACTTTTGTTTGCCTTTCACTTTTATTTCGTGATTCTTCTAGGCCGGTCAAGTGGGTCTTTGATAGAGTTTCGGACAACATGATGAGGGGGAGTAGTCAGGAGAAACGAGATGAATAAACAACTCAAGCAATTCGATGAGGAGTTCAAGAAGCGCGCGGTCTGGCTCAGTTACGACCCAAACCGAACAACGATAAGGTAACATAAGTTTCGCACATTCAAAAAGGACATGGTCCTGAAATCACTTGGTAAGATGTAGTTGATAAACCAAAACAACCAAGGAGAACAAAACCATGTCAGACAAGATTGTACAATTAAACG
>Ga0209510_1002336_pt1 | contig 19596 bp, 15 predicted proteins | sample BiotimSIPDNA_FD_185749 | JGI IMG/M metagenome (GOLD analysis project Ga0209510, IMG submission 185749) | Anaerobic biogas reactor microbial communites from Washington, USA - Biogas_R1 time_0 SIP DNA (SPAdes) (version 2) | ecosystem: Engineered > Bioreactor > Anaerobic > Unclassified | place... | reverse complement strand
TCCTGCCTGGGCTGCGGGGTATGCACCTTCCTCTGCCCCACCTGTTTCTGCTTCGACATCGTCGATGAAGCCCAACGCGGGGAACGCGTCCGCAACTGGGACACCTGCATGTTCCGCACCTACTCCCTTGAGGCGTCCGGGCACAATCCGCGCCCAAGCCGCGTGGAACGCACCCGCCAGCGTCTGAGCCATAAGTATAGCTATTGGGTCGATCAAATCAACCAGATTGGCTGCACCGGATGCGGTCGTTGCGTGCGTTATTGCCCGGTCGGTCTGGATATCCGCGCGATGTTGCGCAAAGCTCAACAATTTCCAAGTGAGGTGCTCCATGCCAAATGAGGCTAAAAGCCCCTATCTTCCCATTACCATGCGCGTCTTGCGCGCCTATTACGAGTCCACAGACCGCTCACTCAAAACACTTGAGTTGGGTTTTGACGATCCCCAGGACGCGCGCGACTTCTTCGCAGCCTTCAATCCGGGGCAGTTCTGCCTTCTGAGCGTTATCGGCAAGGGTGAGTCCGCCCTGGGCGTCGCCAATGCCGCCTGGGAGGGCGACTTTGTACGCTTCACCGCCCAAAAGATGGGTTCGGTGACCACAGCCCTCCATGCCCTAAAACCCGGCGATCCGATCGGCATGCGCGGTCCGCTCGGCAACGGATTCCCTCTGGAAGACTGGAAAAGCAAGAATCTGGTCATTATCGGCGGTGGCTGCGCCTTTTCGACCCTTTACGCCCTCACCAAGCATCTGCACCACCCCTCCAACCGCGGAGATTACGGCAAACTGACCGTCATATACGGCACTCGCACCTCGGGTTTGTGCATGTACAAGCAGGATATCGCCGCATGGCATCAGCGCGACGACATGGAAGTGCATCAAGCCATCGATGTCCCCGAGCAGGATTGGCTCCACCACGTCGGCTACGTGCCGGATGTGGTCAAAGAGGTCAAACCCTCGCCCGTAAACAGCGTGGCGGTGGTGTGCGGTCCGCCCATCATGACAAAATTCACCCTGCCAGCCCTGGTTGAGCTCGGATTTGCCCCCGAAACCATTTTCACCTCGCTGGAAAAACGCATGAAATGCGGCATCGGTAAATGCGGACGCTGCAACCTTGGTCCAAAATACATTTGCAAAGATGGTCCGGTCTTCAGCCTGGCGGAGCTCAACGCCCTGCCGGCAGACATTTAGGAGAGACATGAGCCGCGGAATTCCAAAGAAATCCAAAACCGAACACGAGATGACCATCGCGCGTCCGATGGTGACGCGCAACTACCTGATGCGCTGGGACCTCGACCGCTGCGTTGGCTGCCAGATTGGTCCGATCGTCTGCCCCAAGGGCGCGCTCACCCACGTGGAAGCCGAACTGCAAGACGGGCGCGTGGTCAAACGCTCCTCTGTAGACGTGGACGAGAAAAAATGCGTCAATTGCGGCATTTGCGTGGTTTCCTGCCCGACTCATGCCATTTCCCTGACCATCAACGGCGAGACCGAAATACCAGTCCTTGAGTACGGCGCCTTTCCTGAATTCATCACCAAGACCATCTTCCGTAAAGAAAAGTTTGACTTTTCGCTCAAAGACTTCATCATCGAAAACTGCCCCACCGGAGTTATCAGCTATGATGAAAAGCGCGAGACGATGCGAGTCGACTTCGACAACTGCATCCACTGCCGTCAGTGCGAGGTCGCCAGCAAGGGCGCTTTCGAAGTCCGGCAGGCGTGGGTCGGCTCGGTCGTGCTGCACCGTGAACGCTGTGTGGAAGGCTGCCTGGCATGCGCCGATATCTGCCCAACCCGCGCCCTCCACATCAACGATTCCGGAGAGCTGGTTTTGGCGGATTATTACTGCATCAAGTGCGGCGCCTGCATGGAAGTCTGCCCTGTAAAGGCGAAATATGTCGAGGAGTCCTTCGAATTTGAATCGCAGGGCATGACACACCAGCGCACGCTCAGGCGCCTCACCAACGCGGATAAACTGCCGGTCAAGGTGGAGCGCTGGCGGGTGAACCACACCGAAGTCTCCAGCGCCGCCTGGATCGAAGCCCTGCGCAAGCTCTCAGACGAGAAAGCCAAATCCGTCGAGATCGACCGCAAGCGCGCGCTCCGCCGCGCGGACCTGATCGACGCTTTGCGCGGGAACCTGATGGCAAAAGCGAAACTGAAAAAAGAAATCGAACCATGAGTATCGGAAAGGAAAGTATTCCATGAAGCTGCCTCAATTCCTGATGTTCATACCATTCCTAAAAAAGTTAACGGTGGATACTTCCGCGGAAGCAATCCATAAGACCTGCAAAATACTCGAAGAAAATGATATCCCCTACCGCATCCAGACTTTGCGATTGCGCGGCACCATTGGAAGTGCGCTGCAGGAAAGCAGTTACATGCGTTTCAATGTAACGCAGGATAAGTGGGGCTCACCGCAGTCAACGTCCTATGCCATTTACGTTCAGCGTGGAGATTACGAAAAAGCCCGGAGCTTAACCGGATCAATCGAAATGTGGTAAGCCATTTTTTTTGGGCGGCATCGCTCCGAAGCCATGCCGCGCGGTAAAGTCGAAAGACCATCCCGTGTTGCGGTTATACTCCGGGTTTTGTTCACCCTGCTTGAAGAGGAGTACCCTCGCTTTGGAACGCAAACGCCCAAAATCGCGCAGGTTCGGCGTGGCTGTGATGACATTCCGAAAAGTCCCCGAATTGATGTAGTAAGTCTCTATCCCCTTTTCCACCCGCAACAATTGCACCATCGGGTTGTGGGTATGCCCACAGACGATGCAGCGCACAGGCGACGCCTCGTCGTAAATGCAGGCTTCTTTGAGAATATGCTTCGATATGTCGCCAATTGTCGACTGTCGTGAAACCGGCGTGAGAATGGTCCTGAAAAACCAAAAAGGCAAACCTCCCCGCCACAAGCGTATCTTCAGGAAAGCCAACAGGCTGGCAGCCGAAAATCCCTTTAGACCGCCGAATTCTACGATCAGCCTGCCAATTTCCGGGATGAAAGACAGCTCATCGAGCATGCGGACAAACACAGGCTCGATCAAACGCCAGACTTCCTGCATTGAAAGCCCGGGCGTGGAAAACAGGAAATTGATCAGCGCGTTTGTCGGGCGCACGTTGTCAAAATCAATCAGCCGCTGGAACATCGCGGAGAGGTCAGCATCTTCAATGATGCGATCCTCATGATAAGTTTCCTTGAAAATAATGGGCAGCTTCGCCGCGATCTCAGTGGTAACAATATCCCCAAAGCAGGGGCGATCATAATAGCTTTTTTCAATGATCGTTGGGATCTCGGACCATTGGCTCAGGTCTTCCCCGAAGTTTGCCGGATCGTATTCATGCCCGTGGCGAACCAGTAAACGGGTTTTACCATTGGTTGGAAGTAAGAATTGGTTGTCAAAGGGCAAATCGGAATCCTCTATTCCCAACAGGCTGCGGGTGAGGGTTCTCACGCGCTGGCTGGAGTTTAGCAGCCGGTCGTGGTTGCCGGGGATGAAGTGTATCCGAACCGGACGATGAAATTGACGCATCAGATTTTGAAAAATTTCCAGCGTAACCGATACGCGTGAATCTGCGGAGATGGCTCTCAGGATCTCAAGGATACGCCCTTCCAACGCGCTGCCTTCGGTGACGTCATCATTGTGTGCGTAAGGGCGCAGCTCGTCCTTCCGCCACAGCGCAGAGCGGGTGACTTCAAAAATATCCCCAGCCAAGACCAGGTCGATGTCTTTGATGTTGTCATTGCGGATGAATTCGCTGATTTCGTTGAAAAAGGCGCGATACACTTCGGGCGGAAGATTGTGATTGTAATGGTGATCGCCAATCGAGAGCGAATTGCTGTCCGCCAGGTGCAAATCCGACATTACAATGATCACGTCATTTCTCCCGCCCCATTGTATTACATCCCCCACTTGGCAAGGAATAATTTAATCTGATATTAAAGAACATTAACCTGGTAGGCGCCCGCTTCCCGTGTGCCAACCAACAGCACGCCCGCGTCCAGCGGGTCAAACGCCAGAGCCTGTACAGTCCATTCAAAGCTATGCGCAGTCCATATCTGACCACAGTCCTTACTCACCCAAACCATGTTTTGGTTACCCACAGCCCAAGCGCAGTTTTCAGCTCGGGACCTTGCGATCGTCATTCCGCGCGGATCGAGGTTCTTAACCTCTTCAGGCAACGCGATCGCAGCCAAATCCGCCACATAAGCTTCCAGCGCAGGTACTTCAAGTCGGTTCAGGCTCTCAGCGGTCAGATGATAGCCACCGCAGGCTCCCTCTTCGCCGCAGGCGATGACCATCGTTCCGAGTCCGGGCAGGGAGAAAACCCTTTCGATGGTCTGGTTTTGGAGCCCGACCTGCTGCCATTGCTCCCCACGCACTTCCCACAAGCCAGATCCGGCAGTCCCCACCACCAACGCGCCATTCTGCCATGCCACGCTGCTAGGCTGCACGCGCCCGACCGGTTCCATCCAAAAGGCTTCATCCGGCAGCAGCGCACGTCCTCTGACCCAATTCTCTGCCGCTTCCACCCCCTCAGCGTCGGCTTCCGGAAGGCTGAGATCATTCCACCTCGCGCCGTCCCACAGGCTCAACCAGCCTCTCCCGATGGCATAGAGACGTTCATCCGCGACCGTCAATGAAAGCACGTCCAGGCTGTTCAAGCCCTCGTTCATCGCCTCCCAGTTTTCGCCTCCGCCGCTAATTCTGAAAACCCCTTGCCCGTAGATGCTGCCGGCAAGCGCTTCCGGATCACCGGGCATATCTGTTAACCCTGTCACGGCTGTCAGGGAAAGATCCGACATGATGGTATTCCAGTTGGACCCATAACTGTTTGAACGAAAAATTCCGTTGTTCTCTGTTGCAGCATACCACCGCTGCGGGTTCCCGTCAGCGATTATAAAATCATAGATCCGCTGCCCCGAAAGCCCTCGCGTTGACCAATTATCCGCAAAGTTATCGGAGGAGTACATTCCATAACCGTAGGTACAGGCAAAAACCCGCTTTTGTTTACTTCCAAAGGGATCCGCGTAGACCTTCAATATCCTGGCGTCAGCCGGCAGACCGACGCTCCTGTTTAGCCAGGAAGCGCCACTGTCCCAGGTACGATAGCCCCCACTCCCATGCCAGACCACTCCATAGACCAGCCCGGGATGGGCGCTGTCGATGGCGAAAGACCGCGCAGAGAGATCACTCACCCCCGCGTTGATCGTGCTGAAATTCACTCCGCCATTCGTGCTCTTGTAAAATCCATGCTCATGCGCTGTCAGGTAAATAACATTGCCATTCGCGGGATCAATATCCACGTCGTAAAAGTAATCCAGGGATGAAAAGCTGTCGCCGGTCAGGAGGACTGTCCAGTTTTGACCTCCATTTAGGCTCCTGGAAAGGTATCCTCTCAAACTGCCGCTTATGCGCGAAACAGCAAACATGCGCTGAGGATTATTCGGATCGATCTCAATATCATAGATGATATGGTTGTTCAGCACCCCGCCACTATAGGCATGCCAGTTTTCACCGCCGTTGGTCGACCGGTAAATGCCTCCACTATAGGTGCCCGCGAAGACGATATTGGAATCAGTAGGATGGGTGGCGAGAGACTGGATTGTTAAATTTCCCAAACCGGCGCTCTTGCTGTACCAGGTCGCACCCTGGTCAAAGGTTTTATAGACACCGGTGCCAAAATGTCCGGCATAGATATTGTCGTTCTGACCCGGGTCGATCGCAAATGAAGTAAATGTTCCTCCCACAGGACCAACAGGTACAGGCTTGCTCGCAAAAATCAGAGGAAAATAATAGTATCGGATTTCAGCCGTAGGGATGGATTGACCGGAAACAGCCTTCGGGGCAGGAACCGCGCCAAACAGGCTGACCAAGATCGCCAGCGCGACCAAGGTTTCCAGGGAACGAAAAATCTGCCAATTCCTTCGCATATAAACCTCGCGAAGTTGGCTGCAATTCCCGTGCCTGAATCAAAGTAACAGCTTAACCGATGACTTTCCGGAATGCCTTCACAGCGCACTCGACTGCCTCGTCGGAGATGCCATGGTGGGTTACCATACGGTATTCCCCGGGGCTCGAATCCATCAGCAGAACGCCCTCCTGCTTCATCGCCGCCAGGAATTCCGGTGTGGAAAGCCGGACGTTTTCATCCAGCCTGAAGAAGACCATGTTGGTTTGAGGGGAGTTTTTCGCCAGGCGGATTTGAGGGATGCCGCGAATGCCTTCCGCCAGGGCTGCCGCGCGCAGATGATCCTCCGCGAGGCGCTCCACCATCTCATCCAGCGCGACGATTCCCGCGGCTGCGATGATCCCTGCCTGGCGCATGCCCCCTCCCAGTATCTTGCGCAGACGGTGCGCTTTGTGGATGAAGTCCGCGTTCCCGCAGAGCACCGAACCGACCGGCGCGCATAATCCCTTACTCAGGCAGAAGGTGACGGAATCCGCTGGAGCAGCCAGCTCACTCGCGGACTTGCCCAACGCCACCGACGCGTTAAAGATCCTCGCCCCGTCCAGATGCAGCAGCAGCTTGTGCTTGCGGGCGAAGTCGGCAGCGCTTCGAGTGTATTCCAGGCTGATTGGTACGCCTCCGCAGGCGTTTTGTGTGTTCTCCAGAATGACCAGCTTTGAAATCGGTTCGTGAGCATCCTCCGGATTGCGCAGCGCAGCCTCGAGGTCTTGCAGAGCGATCGTCCCATCCGCCTGGTTGGGGACGGTATGGATCACCACTCCTCCCAAAACCGAAACACCGCCCGCCTCATGCAGGAAGGTGTGCCCCTGCCTGCCCATGATGGCTTCCTCGCCTCTCGCGCAGTGCGCCATCACCGCCACCAGGTTGCCCATTGTGCCCGAAGTCACAAAGAGCCCGCGCTCTTTCCCGAGCATCCGGGCTGCTTTCTCCTCCAGCGCGTTGACAGTGGGATCTTCCCCGTAAACGTCATCGCCCACTTTCGCGCTCGCCATTGCCTGTCGCATTTTCTCGGTGGGGTGAGTGGTGGTATCAGAGCGAAAATCAAAATATTGCATGGTTCATTCCCTTTCAAGCGTGGTAAGTATTGCTTTCAAGTCAGCCGCGAGTGGAGCGGTAAATTCGGTGGTTTCGCTCTCTCCCGGCAGTTTGATGCGCAGTTTGTAGGCGTGTAGGAAGAAACGCGAAATGTCAAGCGATTTTTTCCGGCGCCCGTAGATCCGGTCTCCCGTTACCGGGCAGCCGATAAACGCCAGATGCACGCGGATTTGGTGGGTCCTGCCGGTCAGAGGGGTCACCTCCAGCAGGGTATGACCCTGAAACCGTTCCATGGTGTGGTATTCGGTGACCGCTGGTTTGCCCTTGTCGCCGTATGCCACCGCCATGCGCTTGCGGTTCTTTTCGTCGCGTCCGATTGAAGTTTCTATCCTGCCGCTCGGGGTCGGCGCCTCTCCGTCTACCAAAGCCAGGTAGGTTTTTTGCGTCTTTCGCGATTTGAACTGCCGCACAAGCCAGGTGTAAGCCGCCTGATTGCGCGCCAGAATCAAAACTCCGGAGGTGTCCTTATCGAGGCGGTGCACGATGCCCGGGCGTCCAGCCTCCCCAATCTGCGCGATTTCAGGCCAGCGGTGAAGGATCGCGTTTACCAAAGTGTCTTTCATGGTGCCGGCGCCGGGATGCACGACCATGCCGGCAGGTTTATTGACAACGATCACATTCTCATCAATATAAATCACATCCAGCGCGATAGCCTGACCTGTTAGTTCGTTTTCTTCCCGGCATGGGGACTTATAGCCGACCAGACTTCCAGGCTCGAGCTTAAAGGCGGGTTTTTGCTGGACTACACCGTCCACCCATACCCCGCCTTCCGCGATCACCTGCTGAAATTGCGCGCGCGAAAATTCCGGTTCGGATTGGGCAAGAAACTTGTCGAGCCGGATTGATCCTTCCCCTTCGTAGCGCAATTCCTTAGGCATTTTCCTCGGTTTCTTCCTGATCTGAATCGGGTTTACTTTTCTCCTTGAGCAGCATGTCCAGAAGCATCAGCCCTACCCCGACCGTCACGCAGGAATCCGCTATATTAAAAATCGGAAAGCTGCCAACCGCGATAAAGTCCGTCACAAAACCCATTGTGAATGTATCGATCAGGTTGCCAATCGCGCCGCCAAGCATCAGGCTGAGCGCGACTTTCATCAACTTGTCCTTTTTCTCAGCCTTTTGGTAAACCACGACAATAAAAATAACGATCGCGATCCGCACAACGGTCAGTATTGGTCCGGCGTTTTGCAGCGTCCCAAAAGCCGCCCCCCGGTTTTGCCAATAGAGGAAGCGGAAAAACTCACCGATCGCTGGGATCGGAGCCCAAAAGTCGCCCAATGCCAGGTTTTGTCTGACCAGCGCTTTGGTCAGTTGGTCTGTTGCGATAACCGCGGCGCTGATCAGTAACAAAAGACCATTATGTTGCAGATGTTTTTTCACTCGGCAGCTCCCCGGGCAATCTGAATGGCAAACTGCAAATCTTCCCCGTCGAAGGAATCGTCTGCCTGGGTCAAACCTTGCGGCAGCGGACTATCCAAAACCGCGACTGCCAGCGTTTCTGCGGCAATATACGCTTCGTTCTGTTTCACCGCCTCGCTCAGAGCGGGCGTCGCCTGGTAGTAAATGCGAATCCGGTCAGCAATATCCAAGCCAAGGCTCTTGCGCTGATCCTGTACCCGCCGCACAAATTCCCGGGAGAGACCTTCATAGAACAATTCCTGACTGATGGTCGTGACCAGGGCAGCCATATAGGGACCTTCCGTCGCGACGGAAAAGCCCTCTTTCGCCGCTGCGTGTACTTCAACCTCTTCCGGCAGGATTTCGTAATACTTGTCGTCGATCTTTACCACCAGGTTCAAGCCTGCCAGCAGCCTTTCAGCGCTTTCTTTCGCGGGCAGCTCAAGGATCGCCTGACGCACCTTTGGTGACAGTCCCTTGTATTTCTGACCCAATTGCCTGGGCAGAGGATTAAGGCTGTAATCAACCGCTTCCTCGCTGCCGCCCAATACCCGCACCCGCTTCACGTTTAGTTCATCCTCGAGGATGTCCCGGAACTTTTCCACCACGTCCAATTCATCCGCGCTGCCAACGGCAAAAGCGATTTCGGAAAGCGGCTGGCGGACCTTGACGTTCGACTTGTTGCGCGCGGCATGCCCGAGCGATGCCAGCTTCATCACTACCGCCATCTGGTGGTTGAGGGTTTCATCGATCCGGTCTAAATCCGCCTGGGGCCACTGCGCCAGATGCACAGAGATGGGCGCAAGGTCATCATCAGACCGCACCAAATTCTGGTAAAGCGTTTCCGCGATGAAGGGCATGGAAGGCGCCAGAAGCTTGCTCACTGTTACAAGCGCGCGATAAAGCGTCTCATAGGCGGCAGCCTTATCCGCATCCGACTCGCTTTTCCAGAAACGTCTCCGCGAGCGGCGCAGGTACCAGTTGGAAAGGTTGTCCACAAACGCTTCGATCGGGCGGGTGGCGCCGACGACGTCATAGGTCTCATAGGCTTTGGTCACATCTCTCACCAGGGCTTCCAAAGAAGAGAGCAGCCAACGGTCCAAATCGGAGAATTGCGGAATGGCAGAAGAATCCGGCGTCCAGTGGTCCAAATTCGCGTAAGTCACGAAGAACGAGTAGGTATTCCACAGCGTCAGCATGAAGCTGCGCACCACTTCGCCAACCAATTCAGTGCTGAAGCGACGCTCGTTGCCGGGAGGACTGGAGGTGTAAAGATACCAGCGCATCGCGTCCGCGCCGTAGGCGTCGATTACCTCCCAGGGATCCACCACATTGCCTTTGTGTTTCGACATTTTTTGACCTTCGGCGTCCAGGATGAGCCCCAGGCAGATGACGTTTTCGTAACTCAGGTTATCAAAGACCAATGTGCTGATCGCCAGCAGCGAATAGAACCAGCCGCGGGTTTGGTCAACGGCTTCGCAGATGAAATCAGCAGGGAATTGCTGTTTGAACTTATCTTGGTTCTCAAATGGATAATTCCATTGCGCCGCGGGCATTGCGCCGGAATCGAACCAGACGTCAATCAGCTCGCTCACGCGGCTCATTTTGCCTCCTCCGCACTTGGGGCAGTTGAAATGCACATTGTCAACGTAAGGACGGTGCAGTTCGAGTTTGGATTGGTCCTGCCCCGTCAGTTCAGAAAGCTCCTTGACCGAGCCCACGCAGTGCTGATGTCCGCAGCTTTCGCAGACCCATACTGGAAGCGGGGTGCCCCAGTAACGGTCGCGCCCCAGTGCCCAGTCCACATTATTTTCCAGCCAATTGCCAAAGCGTCCTTCTTTAATGTGCTCCGGCACCCAGTTGATCTTCTGATTCAGCGCGACCATGCGTTCCTTTACGCTGCTGGTGCGGATGAACCAGGTGGAGCGCGCCATGTACAAAAGCGGCGTATCACAGCGCCAGCAGAATGGATAGGTGTGCGTGATTGTCCCGCGGTTAATCAGCAGCCCCCGCTTTTTCAGGTCCTCCATGATCAAAGGATCAGCATCCTTCACGAACATCCCAGCCCAGGGCTTGACCGCCGGATCAAACTTGCCTTCATTGTCGATGGTCAGCAAAACCGGCAGGTCGTAGAGTTTCGCCACCTGCATATCGTCCATACCGAAAGCCGGCGCGATATGCACCAACCCGGTACCGTCACTGGTTGTGACGTATTCGGCGTTGACCACGTAATGGGCGGGTTTATCGGGCGGTATAAAAGAATAGAGTGGGGCGTACTTCTTGCCCTCAAGAGCTTTTCCTTTCATGGTCTTGAGCACTTCCACTTTTCTGTCGCCGAAGACCGCCGGTATCAATTCTTTCGCCAGGATCATGCGTTCGTCAGCCTCGCCCTCCACCCTGACCATTACATACTCCACATCCGGATGGGCGGCAACCGCGACGTTGCCGGGAAGAGTCCAGGGTGTGGTCGTCCAAACCAGTAAATAAGTGTTCGGTTCGTCCACCAGCGGCAGACGCACGGTGATGCTCGGGTCTACCGCGTCGGCGTAACCCTGAGCGACCTCGTGGTTTGAAAGCGGTGTGCCGCAGCGCGGGCAGTATGGAACGACCTTATAGCCCTGATAGAGCAAGCCCTTGTCCCATATCTGGCGCAAATGCCACCAGACCGATTCGATATAAGGATTGGTGTAGGTAATATAAGAACGGCTCAGATCCACCCAATAGGCGATCCGTTCGGTCATTTTTTCCCAATCCTGGATGCGCGAGAAAGCCGATTCACGGCAGAGCGCGTTGAACTTTTCGATGCCATATGCTTCGATTTCGCTCTTTTCGGTGAAGCCCAGTTTCTTTTCAACCTCGATTTCAACAGGAAGTCCATGCGTGTCCCAACCGCCGCGCCGGTCCACAAAGTAACCCTGCATCGTGCGGAAACGCGGGAACATGTCCTTGATCGCGCGCGCCAATACATGATGCACGCCCGGTTTCCCGTTGGCAGTGGGAGGACCTTCAAACATCACAAATGGCTCGCGGTCTTTGCGTTCATCGGATGATTTCTTAAAAACCTCATGCGCCCGCCAAAAACGCAGGCGTGCTTCTTCCTCCTGCTGGATATTCAATCGCGATGACACTGGTTTGAACATAATTACTCCTCATGCGGCTGGTCTTTACCAGCCTATTAATAAAAATAGCCCGTCCCACTACAGGGACGAGCCAAAACTCGCGGTACCACCCCGCTTCTCAGCTGTGCTGAGCGCTTATCGCATGCTGCCTATTGAACATGCACCCTCTCTAACGGAAGGGCGATCCGGCTCGCTTACTATCGTCAAACGTGTTCAGCTTGCGGCTCTGGAAGGATTTTCCTACAAGGGGTTCTGCCCGGCTTACACCATCCCGGTTCGCTATCAGCCTGCCTGCAGTACTCGTTTCCGTCTCAGCCAATCATTCGCAGATTATCTCACACCAGTACCACCCTGTCAAACTTTTTCGACCCATTGGATGACCCATTGGAGTCTGGATAATTGACAGCATTTTCCTTTGGAATTTATGATAAGACCATCAATCCGATCGGATCCCCTATCCGCCTTCCCTGCTGGGGAAGGGGAACCGTCTGCGGTGGATGAGGGATTATCCAGGTTAATTTACGACTAATTTCTTTTTCAAGATTAAGCTGGATTGGAAATGCGATCCACACTACCGTACCTTCACGGATGAACTAATACCCTTATAAGCGGGCACGTGAGCCCATCCATACAGCGGGGTCCTGTTCCCACAAGGCAGGGTAATGCGCCCGCGAAGCAGGGGTTTGTTCCCACCGCTATCAAAATCGGAGCTATACAAGGTAGCTTTTCGCTGTCTGCCAGACCTGATCGAACATTTCCGCGGTCAGGCGTCCTGTTTGGGTGTTTTGCAGGCTGGGATGGTAGGAACACAGTAACCAAGGCAAACCAGAGCCCATCTGGTACAAGCGATTGTGCCCAAATAGGAATTCCTTTTTAGGCAAATTACTAAAAACGGGCAGGGCAAGCAGCCCATCGAGCGCAATTTTCCCCAACACGACCACCCCCTGGAGGTGCACAAGCGCGCGCATCTCACGCTCCAGCCAGGGGAGACAATTGGCAATTTCCTCGCGCGTGGGCTTATTCGCCGGCGGGGCGCAATGGCAGACCGCCGAAATGAATATATCATTCAGCACCATGCCGTCGTTGATGTTTATCGCTTCCGGCTGACTGGCAAGCCCCGCCCGAAACAGCGCGGGATAGAGAAAATCACCCGATCCATCCCCGGTAAACATCCTGCCGGTACGGTTCGAGCCATGAGCGCCGGGCGCCAAACCCAAAACCAGCAGCCTTGCGTTGGGATCGCCAAACCCCGGCACAGGTTTGCCCCAATAGACCTGGTCGCGGTAGGCTCTGCGCTTCACCCGCGCGACCTCTTCCCGCCACGCCACCAAGCGCGGGCACAATCGGCAGGAAATCAAATCCGCTTCTAATATCTCTATATTCTCTTTCATTTTTAAAGTTTACCAGACCTGAAGAAACAAAAATGCCAAATCCAGCCTGCTTGCGTTCCAAAAAAGCGTATTAAAGGACAAAAAGAAAGTCCCAATTCGGTTAGTTTCGTTCAAACAAATCGAATAGAACTTCCCGTGACCACGATACTAATATTAACTCCCTCTCGCTACCTTTCGTGGATACCATTTCTGGAACCATGCGGTAAAGATTCCCATGATTGCCGGCAGGATTGAGTTGATCGCCCCGATATAAGTTCCTGCGGCAGTACGCATAATAAAATATGTCCAGATTGGAGTAAGCAGGTAGAGAACACCCCACGCGGCAGTCAAAATGCGGTTGGTCTTAATGAAGAGGGGATTCCGAAAAGCATCCTCTCCACCATAATCGTTCATGGAATATTCCGCTGTAAGAGGAATTTTGAAAAACACGGAGATACTCCACATCAATCCAAACGCCAAATACGACAAGGGAACCACAACAATTGTCGAGACATCCATCAGCAATAGGATCGAAAACACGCTCACCAATATGCCGGAAATCACGTCATAGGGAGTCTTTTTGTTTTTATAAAAGACCAGAGGCAAAGCGATGGATACCAGGATACTGATCAAACTACCCCAAAAGTGATCAATACTGGCGGCAACCCAAAACACGATCCACGGGATCAAAAGATAGCGCATATCCGTTTTTACTTTTGCTGCTGGCTGAGCCTCCTCGCTCGTACTCACGCTTGCACTTTGTGTACTACCAAAGTATTCGTCCCATTTCAGCATCAGATCAAAATCACCTTCAACGGTATATTGTTGTTTCATCAAAGCCTCAGCGCCCGCAATTTCACCGGATGCAATAGACTGCCATACACTCAATGGCGTATGAATTACCGTTGTCGGTTTCTCCTCGAACTGTTCAACTACACGGCTCTCCGTTTTTCCGAGGATAATGCGATACCGCTTCCCAATATCCGTATAATCCATATCGAGAATAATATCTCTTCCAGGATAGGCTGCCGGGTTATAAAGAGCCGCCATCTGCTTTGTAAAAGTCAAAGAAAAATCTTCCCTTTCGCCTGTTTCTGATATCCCCCAGCTCGCGTCTGCCATCCGCTCGAAAACATCTCTCGAAAATAACAATTCCTCCAATTTGGCAGTCGTTTCCTTGTTAATTCCGCCGGATGCGTATTCCCGCCCTGCCTGGCGAACAAGCGCGAGATATTCTCCTGTCCGGTTTGCTAATTCCGGCACGCGGAATAATTCGCCCTGCCCGGTAAATAGAGCCGTATAGTTCCCTTTGCCGCAAATTTTGTCGAATTGAGCAGTTACGCTTTCGTAATTTGACTTTGCGGTATAAAAACCGCAAGTGGAAATCAAAACGGTCTTTTTCCCACTCATATCATATCGTGAGGGATGTCCGCCGCCCTCAACATCAGAGGACATAAAAGGCAGATTTAATGGAAGCTGTCGATCGATTAAGGTTTTCAGCTTGCCGGGCAAACTAAAGTAATAGAGAGGAAAACTCCAAATTGTAAGGTCAGCCCAAAGTAATTTGTCAAGGACAGTTTGCATATCATCGTGAAGACAACATTGACCAGGAGTGGTTTTCCAACAGGCGAAGCAGCCAAGACAAGAGCCAATATTCATCTGCGCGATATTGAGCGTTTCAATCTTAGGTAAATCGTCTTTTCTGGCTGAATTGATTCCCTCTAAAAAGGCGTTTGTAAGCTTTATAGTGTTGCTGCGTTCCCCTTTGGGACTTCCATTAATTACAAGAATATTCATATTCATTTCTCCAAATTGTCTAAAAGTTGAATACAGTGCTCTGTCCAATCAATGTACATTTCCATATACCTCTTCCCAAAGTCAGAAGTCATTTGCCAAAATAATGCGTTCTTTTTATCTGGCAGCAATTCTTGATAAAAAATAATTGACTTGTCCGCATCCTGGAGACTGGCTAAATCATTGCGATATTTTCGATTGAGTTCTTTAAAGAAGTCCAAACTATTTGAAACAGGCAGTTCACCCATAAAAAAAGTTATCATTAAAGTCGGGAAGCGCTTATCTATATCCACGTCTACATCCGGTTCTGATAACCAACGCAACAATTCTTTCCGTCCTTCACCTGTAATAGAGCAGATGTTTTTATTTGGTTTTCCATCTTGTTCAACAGTTCGCTTTTCAATCCAACTGTTCTTCTCTAAAACACTCAGTTCACGGTAAATTTGGCTGGTCTGCGCGGTCCAAAAATAATTCAATGAGTCTTTAAAGACTTTGCGGATTTCGTAACCGCTCATATCGCCATAATTTAATAGTCCCAATATTCCATGTTTGAGCATAAATAGATTTTCCCTTACAAGTTGTTATTATTCCACTAGTGGAATAATGTGTTTATATACCACTTGTGGAATATTGTCAAGACCTTTTCCAGAGAAAGAGTAAACAAAAAGCGTGATTGACAGGGAATCCAAAGTAAGCTGAGATACGATGGAAAAAGCCGCCTTCTCATCAAAGGCGGCTTATTTTTCGAACAAGCTCTTTAATTTAGCGTTTGAATGCCAGGGCATCCCAACCGGCATAGCGGCTGGTCAGGTCCAGTTCCTGTTCGATCCGCAGGAGCTGGTTGTATTTTGCCACTCGGTCAGAGCGTGCCGGCGCGCCGGTCTTGATCTGACCCATATTCATCGCGACCGCCAGATCGGCGATGGTCGTGTCTTCCGTCTCACCCGATCGGTGCGAGCAGACCGCCCTCCAACCATGGGATTGGACCATGCTGACGGCTTTCATCGTCTCTGTCAGGGACCCAATCTGGTTGACCTTGACCAGCAGCGCGTTGCAGGCTTTTTCCTCGATGGCGCGGGCAACGCGTTCGGGGTTGGTCACAAGCAAATCATCACCCACGATTTGCAGGCGATGTCCGTTGAGGGCGGTGAAGTTCTTCCAGCCCTCCCAGTCGTCCTGAGCAAACCCGTCTTCAATGGAAACGATCGGATACTGATTGATCCAGTTCGTCCAGAATTCCACCATCTGATCCGAGCTTAGTTTTCGACCTTCCTTGCGAAGATTATAGACCTTGGTGTCTTCTTCATACAGTTCCGAAGCGGCGGGATCGAGCGCGATCGCCACATCCGTGCCGGCTTTATAGCCCGCTTTTTCGATTGCCTCAAGGATGAGCTCAACGGCTTCGTTGTTCGCTTTCAGCGCAGGCGCGAAACCACCTTCATCGCCAACAAGGGCTGAGTAACCCTTGCTCTTGAGAACGGTCTTGAGCGCGGCATAGATCTCCGCGCCCCAGCGCAGCCCCTCAGCAAAGCACGGCGCCCCGAAAGGCATGATCATGAATTCCTGGGCATCGGTGGACTGCCAGCCGGTGTGGGCGCCGCCGTTGAGGATGTTCAACATTGGCACAGGCAGCACGTGAGCATAAACACCGCCGAGGTAGCGGTAGAGCGGCATTTCGAGCGAGTTGGCAGCAGCTTTTGCCACCGCGAGGCTGACGCCCAGGATGGCATTGGCGCCGAAATTAGCTTTATTCGGGGTGCCGTCGAGCTCGATGAGCAGCTCATCGATGGCTTTCTGTTCCAGTGCGTCTATGCCGAGCAGTTCGTCAGCGATTTCATTGTTGACGTGCTCAACCGCCTGCAGCACGCCCTTGCCGTTATAGCGGGCTTTATCGCCATCGCGCAGCTCAAGCGCCTCGTGCACACCGGTTGAAGCGCCCGAAGGCACCGCCGCGCGTCCAAAGCTTCCATCACCTAAAACGACTTCAACTTCCACAGTTGGATTGCCGCGGGAATCAAGAATTTCTATTGCGTTGATATATTCGATAATTGTGTCCATGGGTTAAGCTCCTTTGTCCAAAAGTTTGCAATCAAATTATAACCTGCTATGCAATCAATCCGTAAAGTCAATATCTACCTTTTGATCCGATAAACCCGCTTTTCTACAGGCTGCCTCAATCAACCCGAGGAAGAGCGGGTGCGCCCGATTCGGACGCGATAAGAATTCAGGATGAAACTGGGCTGCCATCATAAACGGATGATCGCTCAGTTCCGCCATCTCCACCAAGACGCCATCCGGTGAGATGCCCGAAAATACCATGCCCGCGTTTTCAAATTGCTGGCGGTAGTCATTGTTGAATTCGTAGCGGTGACGGTGGCGTTCGTGGATAAGATCTGTCTTGTATAACTCAGCCGCTTTGCTACCAGGCAAAATTTGGCAGGGGTAAAGACCCAGGCGCATCGTGCCCCCGAGCTGATCCAGTCCGCGCTGATCGAGCATCAAATTGATGACCGGGTCGGGCGTGAGTTTGTCGAATTCATAAGAATCCGCATTTTTCAGGTTCAGGACGTTCCGCGCAAAATCGATCATCATCACTTGCAAACCAAGGCAGATTCCCAGGTAAGGGACCTTGTTTTCCCGCGCGTGCTGCGCCGTCAAAACTTTGCCTTCCACTCCGCGGCTTCCGAAACCTCCGGGCACAATGATCGCGTCCAGGTCAGTGAGCAATTGCTTTCCATCATTCCGCTCAACATCCGTCGAGGGGATCCACTGCAAGTCCACACTGACACCGTAGTATAGAGCGGCATGGTTAAGGGCTTCCCGGACGCTGAGGTAAGCGTCATGCAATTCTACGTACTTCCCAACCAACCCAACCTTGACGCTCGGCTTTTCCCGTCTGAGTTCTGCCACCATTGTGTTCCAGCCCTGCAATTTCGGGGCTTGTTTGGGTTCCAGCTCCAGGCGTTCCAAAAGAATGTCCGCGACACGCGATTGTTCGAGAACCAGCGGGATTTCATAAAGCAGATCCGCCGTCACCAGGGGAATCACCGCTTCCTCGCGGACATCGCAAAATTGGGCAATTTTGCGGGCGAGTTCCCGTTCCACAGGATAGTCGCTGCGGGCAAAGATCATATCCGGCATGATACCCACAGAGCGCAGTTCACGGACGGAATGCTGGGTGGGTTTGGTTTTCGTCTCGTTTGTGGCGCGCAGGTAAGGGAGCCAGGTGATGTGCACAAAAGCGGTATTTTCGCGCCCAAGGTCATTGCGCAATTCCCGAATGGCTTCGAGGAAAGGCTGACCTTCGATATCCCCGACCGTTCCGCCGACTTCGATCAGGGCGATATCCGCTTCAGCGGAGCGGGTCAGCATGTCTATCCGCCGCTTGATCTCGTTGGTAATATGCGGAATGACCTGGATTGTGCCGCCGAGGTAATCCCCGCGGCGTTCGCGGTTGATCACTTCCTCGTAGACCTGCCCGGTCGTGACGGTGCTGGTCTTTTTGAGGTGGAGATCGCAGAAGCGTTCATAGTGCCCCAGGTCCAGGTCGGTCTCCGAGCCATCATCCAACACAAAAACTTCACCGTGCTGGTAGGGGCTCAGTGTGCCGGGATCCACATTGAGGTACGGGTCCAGCTTTTGGATAGTGACCTCAAAGCCCCTGGCTTTGAGCAGCCTGCCAACAGAAGCGGCAGTGACTCCCTTGCCCACAGAGGAAACCACACCCCCAGTAAAGAAAATGATCTTTGTCGCCATCAAACCTCCAAAAAGCCTTGCCATTAAAAGTAACGGGGAGGGCTGATTACCGCAGCACCTCCCCGGTTCGCAACTAAAACACCATACGCAGTCGCTTTGCGTCGCGCATTTTAATCCTTGTTGATCTTCTTTTGCATCGTTCTTTCAAAGATCTCATCCGCTTCGCTGTTGAAGGATTTAGCCTTCTTGACGCGGCTGGCGATTTCGGGCAGGCGTTGTTCGGCTTTGTCCATTGCTTTTCGCAGGGCTATTTCCATATAGGTAGGATCCGGAATCACTTCCTCTTCAGGTTCTTCAACAACTTCCTGCTTATGCCCCTTGCCCTTGCGACCAGAACGTTTCGGTTCGGGCGCTTCAACTTCAGGCGCTTCCAGCAGAGCCTTCAGGCTGAGCTTGATCTGCTTCTTGCGGCGGTCGACTTCCAACACTTTGACGTCAATCTCATCGCCAACCTTCAAGACCTCTTCAGGAACGCGCACGTAATTGTGCGAAAGCTCGCTGACATGGATCAATCCGGGACGTTCAGCGCCGATTTCGACAAAAGCGCCGAAGGATTCGAGGCGTAAAACTTTGCCATGCACCACCATCTCGGGCGCCAGATCGCGCCATTCGTATGCCAGAGGCTCGTGCATTGTCAGTTCAATGTGGTCTTTCAAAACACGCCGCACCCAGACCGTGACGACATCATCGACCTTGATGACATCATCGAGGGTTTTTAAAATAGCATCCGGGTTCGCGGGATCGACAACCTGAGAGATATGCAGGAATGCCGGCAGCGGGCAGCTGATATCAATCAAAGCGCCCTGCAGCGAGGTCTTCAATACCTTCCCTTCGAATTTGTCTTTAGGCTTAATACTAGGTTTTTCTTTCTTGTTTTCGACGGGAGCGTCCATAGTCAATATCTCCAAAGGTAAATGTTCACAGCAGGTTAGTATAATCCCTCGCGTGGAAAGAGTCAATAATTCCGCGCACGGAGTTGTGAGGAGACCAGCACATGGTATACACTTTTTAGGAAAGTCATATGAGTTGTATCGGGATCGATGTCTGGAGTTATGGGGGATAAGATATCAAGACCTCGAGGTGTATATTGATCAAAGCTATA
>Ga0209510_1002335_pt1 | contig 19602 bp, 17 predicted proteins | sample BiotimSIPDNA_FD_185749 | JGI IMG/M metagenome (GOLD analysis project Ga0209510, IMG submission 185749) | Anaerobic biogas reactor microbial communites from Washington, USA - Biogas_R1 time_0 SIP DNA (SPAdes) (version 2) | ecosystem: Engineered > Bioreactor > Anaerobic > Unclassified | place... | reverse complement strand
TGAGACAACCCATAACGGCTATGGGTTGTCTCAGATGGGGGGGCCGGCATTTGCCAGTAGGAGGCCCAACTATGAGAAGAGCAAAGGGTTTCACCCTTAGTAACTGCTCAAGTTGACTGACTTTGTGTGTTGGTTTTCATGCGGCCACCAGGAGTCGTTGTAGCTCTTTGATGACCTCCGTGCCGCTGGAGAAGTGACGCAGGTGTTTCGTCAGATTCTCCCAGACCCGGCACCTGTACATGGTCTTCCTGGCGTACAGCGTTCGTGATGCGTCAACTGCGGCAGGGTCGTTCGTGTGCGTGGGCGCTGGAGCGTCTGACGACCATCGGTGAAGCCTGCATGACGACATTGCGACAGACTCTCAGGGATACATTGGCCTGGGCTATCGAACGGATCGAACAGGGACGCTGGGATTTCCAGAGAATCAAGGTTCACTTGGGTTTAACCTGAAATGCAAAAGTCCAGTACTATAGTTAGGAGGTCAGATGGCCATGAAGAGAATGTCGCGACGAGATGTGTTGCACCGTGCGGCCGCATGCGCGGCAACGGTTGCGCTGCCCCCCATGATCCATGGTCTTCGGACAACGCGGGCCGCCGCTGCGCCCAGTGAGCGGTTGACAATGGGTGCCATCGGCCTGGGCGGCCAGGGCATGCATAATCTCAAGAACTTTCTGACCTGTGAGGATCTGCGCGTCCTGGCGGTCTGTGACGTGGACGCCAACCATCGTCAGCGTGCCAAGCAGACCGTCGACGCCGCCTACGGCAACCAGGACTGTGCCGGTTACAACGACTTCCGCGAAATGCTCGCCCGCGATGACATCGACACCGTACTGATCGCCACGCCGGACCATTGGCATGCCATTCTCGCCATCGAGGCCGCTAAGGCTGGCAAGGACATGTACTGTGAAAAGCCGATATCGCTGACGATCGCTGAAGGCCGCGCGGTCGCGGACACGATGCAGCGATACGGCACGGTCTACCAGAGTGGCACGCAGAGACGCAGCAACGCCTGTTTCCGGTTTGCGGTGGAGATCGCCCAGAGCGGGCTGCTCGGGCGGCTTCGCGAGTTGCACTGTTACTTGCACAACGGCCCGACTTGCCCGCCGCAGAAGCCCGTGCCTGTCCCAAACGGTTTCGACTACGACCTCTGGCTTGGGCCTGCCCCGTACGAACCATACACCCCCATGCGATGCCACGGCAACTTCCGCTGGCTGTATGATTACTCCGGTGGGCAGTTGACCGACCTCGGCGCGCATTTCAACGACCTAGCCCAGTGGGCCAACGGCACCCAATACTCGGGTCCCACCGAATACGAAGGTTGGGCGGAATTCCCCAAGGAGGGCCTGTTCAACACGCCGGTGCGATTTGGCGTCGTCGCGACCTATCCCGACGGCGTCAAAATGATCATCCACGACGAGACCGAACCCGGCAGAGGGCCCCTCGGCAACAAGTTCGTTGGCACCGAAGGCTGGATCAGCGTCGACAATACGGGAAAGGTCACCGCTTCGAGCGACGAGATACTGCGAAGGCTCAGCGGCGCGCAGCAGGGGGGCTACGAGTACATGATGGGCCACCACAGGAACTTCCTCGACTGCGTCAGGACACGGGCCAAAACCATCGCGCCGGCCGAGGTGGCTCACCGGTCCACAACCACCTGCCACATCGCGAACATCTGCCTGCGACTGGGGCGCAAGCTCACCTGGGACGTCGAGCGGGAGCGATTCGTCAACGACCCGGGGGCCGACCGCATGATGGCCCGCGCCATGCGCAGCCCCTGGCGACTGTAAGCGTCATTCGCTACAAACAGGAAAATCAGGAGGCGGTGCTCGTCAGCGCGTGAGCATCCGATAACGTGCGGCCCCTAAGAAACTATCTCAAAAGACTCACGCGATGTTGGCGGCGATACCAGAGCAGGTCGCAGCATAATTGGATCAGGCCGAGATAATTGCATGACTTCTTGGCATAACGAATCAGAATCGCACGGCACTTGCTCATCCAGCCCAGCGTCCGCTCCACGACCCATCGGCGGACTGGCTGCCGCTTGCGTTTTCTCTTGTCGAGTTTCTCCTCGCCGATCCGCCGGATGTGGGCAACGTAGTGCGCTTCCGCCGTCGCCCTATGTCCTGTGGGATTGTCATAGCCTTTATCCAGGCACAGATGCTGCGGCGTCTTGTCCGTCGGCTTGGGCCGATCCACCACAATCGCGTCCATGGTCTGCTTCAGCAGTTTGGTGTCGGGGATGTTGGCACCGGCCACAACCACGCCCAAAGGACCGCCGTCGGCCTCCACGATCACACTCCGTTTGGTGCCATTTTTCCCGCGATCCGTGGGGTTCGGTCCGACATGGTCCCCCCCCAAATCGCGCCTTGCCCATCGCGCCATCGGCGCTCTGCCATTGCCAGTCGACCCCGCCCAATTCTTCGCACTCCTGGATGAGGGTGGCCCAGATTCGCTCCAGGACGCCTTTCTGTACCCACCGATGGAAAGTGGGATGGACGGAAGAATCGTCGCCAAACTGTTCGGGCAGGTGATTCCATTGGCAGCCGCGGCGCATCTGATAGTTGAGGGCCGCTCGCTGGTCGATGCGGTCCCGCCCCGTCCAACTGGGTGGGTCCCGTTCGTCCAAAATGGCTTGAATGATGCTCCACGGTTCGTCGCTGACCTCCCAAATCGTGGGAAGTGGTTTCACTCTACGTTCCTGTCGTGCCATCCGTAGCTCCTTTCAATTGGCTCCTACGGATGCTTATCGGCCAGAATTACTGTCAAGGATCGGGTAGAACCAGCCAGTCGGATCGGGTTCAAAACCAGCCACTTTGAGGAGTCGACGGTTTGCTGTAAGGACTTCTCGAAATCGATGTTATTACGGTTTCGGGAGGTCCGGGCATGGCAAACCAACTCAAAATGGCTGTTATACATGCGATATTGACGCTTCATGGGTTGGGCTGGTCCCAGCGACAGATTGCCAGCAAGCTGGGGATCGATCGCGAGACGGTGGCCCGGTATGTCCATTCACCGCCGGCGGAGGCAAACCCAGCCATGAACCCGATCCCCGGGTTGGACTCGGTCGCGGAGGCGATCAGCGGGTCAAAACCGGCCACGAACCCGATCTCCGGGTCCGAGGCGACGGAGCCGACGTCCGGTGGCAGGAGTTCGGGGCCCGAGAGTCGCTGTGAGCCGTTCCGTGCGGTCATTGAGGCCAAGCTCGAACAGGGCCTGACGGGCCAGCGGATCTATCAGGACCTGATGACCGAGTGTGGCTTTGCCGCCAGTTACTCCAGCGTGCGACGGTTCCTCCAGCGACTGGATCGGAGTCGCCCGCTGCCGTTTCGGCGGCTGGAGGTGTTGCCGGGCGAGCAGGCGCAGGTGGACTTCGGCACCGGGGCGCCGATCGTGCGGGCCGATGGCACGCGACGACGACCCCATGTCTTTCGCGTGGTGTTGAGCTTTTCGCGCAGGGCGTACAGCGAGGCGGTCTACCACCAGACGACGGAGAACTTCCTGCGGTGCCTGGAGAACGCCTTCTGGTATTTCGGCGGCGTGCCGCAGACGATCGTGATCGACAATCTCAAGGCGGCGGTCAACCGAGCGGACTGATGACGTAGGATATTTTGCGCACATTGTTTTGGGACGTGAATGGAGTCCTTTCTCTGGTCGATGGTGGATAGGTCAAGACGAAACCATTCAATCAGAGAAAGGACGGAATGATGCAGAACTCTACATCGGCCACAGCGGAGAAGGACTTGAGCAACGTGATCAAGATCGATGACGGCCAGATTCAGCAGCACCTGGGCGAGATGGTACGCTCGACGGTGGAAGAGACGCTGAATGCGATGCTGGACGTCGAGGCGGATCAGCTTTGTAACGCCCGGCGTTATGAGCACACGGAGGGGCGCACCGCTCAGCGGGCCGGACACTATAAACGCAAACTGCACACCAAGGCCGGCGAGGTGGAGCTGAAGGTGCCGAAGCTGCGTCAGGCGAAGTTCGAGACGGCCATCATCGAGCGGTATAAACGCCGGGAGTCGTCGGTGGAAGAGGCGCTGATGGAGATGTACCTGGCGGGCGTGTCGGTCCGCCGGGTCGAAGACATCACCGAGGCCCTGTGGGGCATGCGGGTCAGCGCCGGGACGGTCAGCGATCTGAATCAGAAGATGTACGAGCGAATCGAAACGTGGCGCAACCGTCCGATCGAAGGGGCATATCCCTATGTCTATCTCGACGGGATCAGTCTCAAGCGGACCTGGGGCGGCGAGGTCCGCAACGTGGCGGTGCTGGTGGCGATTGGCGTGGGCGAGGACGGCTATCGTGACATTCTGGGCGTAGCCGAGGGCTGCAAGGAGGACAAGGCGGGCTGGAGCCGTTTCCTGGCCTATCTGAAGAATCGCGGCCTGCAAAGCCCCGAGCTGATCATCTCGGACAAGTGCATCGGTCTGATTGAGTCGCTGGCCGAGTACTATCCCGAGGCCCAGTGGCAGCGGTGCATGGTGCACTTTTATCGTAACGTTTTCTCGGTGGTGCCCAAGGCCAAGGTCAAGCAGGTCGCGGCGATGCTCAAGGCGATCCACGCCCAGGAAGATCGCCAGGCTGCCGAGGAGAAAGCCGATGCGGTGGTGGCCAAGCTCAAAGCCCTGAAGCTGCCGGCGGCCGCCGAACTGGTGCGGGAAGGGATCGGCGAGACGCTGACCTATTACGCCTTCCCCGACAAGCATCACCGCCAGATCCGCACGAACAATCCGTTGGAACGGATCATGCGTGAGATCCGCCGACGCAGCCGGGTGGTGGGCAGCTTCCCCGACGGCCAGAGTGCGTTGATGCTGGCGGCGGCGCGACTGAGATACATCGCGGGCACGAAGTGGGGCACGCGGCGGTATATGAACATGGACCGACTGAAGGAGCTCAAACAAGAACGCCAAGAAGCGGTACGCGTGAGTGCGTAAACGCCCGATAACACGCGGCCCCCTTAAGGGGGCCAGAGGCAGGAAGGCTAACCCCTATCCTTGGACCAGAGTGACGACTACCAGAAAATGTGCGAAAGATCCTTTACACTACCAGCGGACTGGTACGATCCGGATCTGCATCCGAAGATCCAGTCGTTCTGTCAGCACTATGGCACGGTGATCTTGCCGACCAAGCCTCGGACGCCTCGGCACAAGGGCAAGGTCGAACGGGGCGTCGGCTACGTGCAGAGCAACGCCTTGAAGGGCCGCACGTTCAGCTCTCTGGCCGAGCAGAATCAGTATCTGCTGGACTGGGAGAGACGGGTCGCCGACACCCGCATTCACGGCACCACCCGCAAACAGGTTCACCTGTTGTACGAGCAAGAGAAGTCTCATCTGATCCCGCTGCCGGCGGGACGCTTCCCCAGCTTCGAGGAGGGCCGCCGTTCGGTGCATCGGGACGGTCACATCGAAGTGGCCAAGGCCTATTACTCGGTTCCGCCCGAATACACGGGCCGCCAGGTGTGGGTCCGCTGGGACGGCCATCTGGTGCGGGTCTTCAACAGCAAGATGGAACCGATCGCGGTTCATGTCCAGGTCGAGCCGGGCATGTTCCAGACGCAAGATCAACACCTGCATGCCAAGAAGATCTCCCAGGTCGAACAAGGGACGGTCTCGCTGCTGCGTCGCGCGGCCTTGCTGGGGCCTCACGCCGAGCAATGGTCCCGCCGGATGCTACAAACGCGAGGCATCCCGGGGGTTCGGGTGTTGGTGGGCCTGCTCAGTCTGACACACAGGCATTCGAGAGGTGAGATCGATCGCGCCTGTGAGATTGCTGTGACCCACGGGGCCGTCCGGCTTAAGACGATCCGCCTGTTGCTCAGGCGAAACGGCCCCAAGCAGGAGCAGTTCGCGCTGCTCGACGAGCACCCGATCATCCGGCCGATGTCGGACTATCAAGCCATCGTCCAGGCCTCGTTGGGCACGGCCGATGGGGAAGAAACGAAGGCGTTATGAAGGAGAGACAGATATGAATCCCTCGATCCAAACGGCGCTACGGCAACTCCGGCTGTCCGGTATGCTGGGCTCCCTGGAGGTACGGCTCCAGGAGGCGGCGGGCAACAGCTTGACCCATGGCGAGTTCCTGGAGCTGATCCTCCAGGACGAACTGTTGGTTCGCAAGGACCGCCAGATGCAGCGGCATCTCAAGGCCGCGCAGTTCCGCGACCTCAAGACCCTGGAGGACTTCGACTGGCAGTTCAATCCGTCGATCAAGAAAAGGCAAGTGTATGAATTGGCCAGTGGCCGCTTCATCCGGGAAGCGCGGGACTGCCTGTGGCTGGGACCACCGGGGACAGGCAAGAGTCATCTCTGTCAGGCGATCGGATATCAGGCCATCAAAATGGGGTTCCTGGTGCTGTATCGCTCGATCTTCGATGTGGTCCGTGACTTCCTGGAAGACGAGGCCTTTGCCGGCCAGAACCAAGTGCTGAGCAAATACCTCAAGCCCGATCTGTTGATTATCGACGACATGGGCATCAAGCAACTGCCCAAGCGGTCCGGCGAGTGCCTCTTCGAGATCATCCTGCGACGCTATGAAACCAAATCGACGATGATGACCTCGAACCGTCCCCTGGAGGACTGGGGTAAGTTGCTGGGGGATGTGCCTGCGGCCACGGCCATCCTGGACCGGTTCCTGCACCATGCCGAGATCATCACGATCACCGGCCGCAGCTACCGCTTGAAAGACAAAGCCGCCAAAGAACCAGAGACACCGAAGGAGTCAAAGAATGATCATCCGGCCCCAGAGGCGAAATCGTAGCCTGGCTTCCATCCGACCGGCCTGGCCCGCTCGGCTGGCGACGGCCAGGCTCCGACGAGCTCGGGTAAGGCCCATTCTCGCCCGGCCGCCGGTCCGAGCGATCCAGGCCTGCGTCCGTCTGTCATCGCGCGGAACGGCCAGACCGATGGGCTTGACGGAATCCACCGAAATCGGTACGAAACAACAAACACACTGGCTGGTTTTAACCCGATCATCCGTGGCCGGTTTTAACCCGATCCGTGACAGAATTACCGTGTCCTTTCGGCAGTGCTGCGTGAAAAGGTTTTGTTGAGGGAGTATTGTCAGCGGTGGCCAGCAGACCTGATCGGATGGGCGGTCCCGATAGAGACTGCCCGGGTGAGCCGGCAAAACCAACTTTGTGGAGAACCGCTGATGAATGCGAGGACCTCCGAGATGGGTTTGTGCTCCAGCAGGTGGAGCCGGAGGATTGCTACTTTCTTCTGGGCCGAAAACTGTCGTCGTGTGGTCATGAACATTCCCTTTCAAGAAAACACCAACGCTACTTACTAACACGCAACTTGGAAATATCCAATTCCGTCTGAGGCAACACATTCTACGTCGACGAGTTCCAAGTGTTCCATGCCAGACGCCGGCATACGGCTGTCCGGTACACAGAGATGGGATTGACCCCGCTATTCGTCCAAGAGGGGACGGATTTCGATGTGCTCGAAGACTGCTTCGCCACCTTTGGCGAAGAAGAACAGACGCTTGCCTCCAGGGTCATTCCGCCGTGCGATGAAAGTGCGGCGGTCGTCGATGCAAATGTCCAAGATTCGGTCCTTTGCAATGAGATTGATCGTAAACGGACGGTTTAGCCCCGTGACAGGAGGCATCGCTCCCGTATCACCGTCCATCGTGAGTGCCACCGGTTGTTTCTTGTCCACGTCGCCTTCATGGGGATGCCCGAATTGAACATGCTCTTCCGCCGGCCTGAAGGCAAGCTCGTTTCCTTCGGCATAGTCGCCCTCCCCACGCAAACAGAGCCCGAACACCTCGACAGGGTCGGACGGACGAACGGTTAGACGTAGCCTGATGTCGCGCGGCGTCTCGTCCACCGCCGCATAAGCCAGCGATGATCCGGCTCGAACTCGCAGCGATTCCGAATCGCCGGTCACGTTGCCCTGTCTTTGGGCGATCACAAACGGCATCGGCTCTCCGGACGCCGGAATCATCTCCGGAACGAACTTCAGCCCCAGATTGCCATTGGATGATTGCACCAGCTCACGCACTACGATATTGCCTCCCCAGCCAGGAAAGGCAACCCAGCCGGCGGCCAACGCCCGTCCATCCTTAAATTCGTGCATTTTGGAGAAGAACAAGCCGTCAAAGATGTTCTTGGGGATCTCTTCCCACGGCCCAACCGGGCTCCGCGACTTGTAGACCCTGCTCGAACCGACTGTGAAGTAATACCAACCGTTCCACGCCAACGTATCGGGGCAAACTTCGCTCAGTCTGTCACGTTCGGCCGTCTTCCGGAACTCACTGTCCTCCACGGCGCTCCATTTCACCAGGTCCGTCGATTGATAGTGCGTTCGTCCACCTCCTGCGATCAGATGAAACTGTCCCGTTTCGGGCACATAGAAGATGTCGCTGTCGAAACCGGGCAGCACCGGTCGGAAATCTTTCTGGAAGTGGATGCCGTTGTCGCTGACCGAGCGGAAGAGCCATGCCCCGCGTTGGGGCTTGTCGAAGAATTGGATACGACTTCCGCAATCGGTGTAGAAAGCATACCACTTTCCGTCTTTTTCGTTGTAGATGATGTTGCCGGTTCCCATGGCGCATTCCCATTGCTTGTTGATCGGGACAATCAATGGATGATGGGTCCAGTTCTTCAAATCGCTCGACGCAAAGTGACCGTACTGATGGGCGCCGAGCCCCCACTTAGCGGCGTGGTGCAGACGATCGTATAGATAGTAGATGTGGAATTCGCCGTCCTTGCAGGTCACCATGCAATCGCCGGCATACGCTTTTCCACGCGGTTTCCAATATTGAACGCTCTTTTGTGGTTTGCCAAGAATCTGGATGTCGCGCCGCGCAACATGTTCCGGACCGCCAGACAGGGCGACGATTTCCTCCCGTGTGAGCGCGCGATTCCAGAACGCAATATGGTCGATTTCTCCTGAGAACCCGTCGGCCACTTTCCCATCACCCGCATAGCCAGCGCCAAACAGGAACGGGCTGCAGAATCTGTACAAGCCTCCATGCGGCCACTCTTCGTCAATCAGGACACCATCGACATACAGTTCAACAATCGTATCCGCGAAGCGGACGACCACATCGTGCCATCCGTCCCGACCGAACCAATCGACCGGCGCGCTGACGGGCAGCACGCCGTCAGCGAAGTTTCTATTTCGCATCCAGTGGCTGCCGTGTGACGCCTGTGTGCCTTGCGCCAGTAAAGCGGCACGACGGCCCGGGTGGCTATCTGATGAGTTTTGCTCGCAAATAACCTGAGAGCCATCTACATGGTCGCGGCGCCAAAGCCCGATGATCGTAAAACTGTCGTCTCCTTCGGCAAGCACCGCCGGCCCGCGCAAGAACGCCCTGTTTTGAAAACGGACTACCGGAAGATTCTTTGGCCCGGTCTCTACGCGCTTAGGCATGCGGCTTCTGAGAGCCTGCTTCATATCATTGCCATGGCTCGATATATCCTTCCAGAGCGTAATGCGTCCACTGTCCTCAGCCTGTGTCTGTGTCGCATCCAGATGCAGAACAAGGCCGTCTGTTGGAAACTTGGGCTTTGCAGCGACCAGACTCCACTTGGCCTGGAGGTCACGAATGATGCTCTGGGTTTCATTATCGCGGAGGGGCCTGCCATAAACCAGGATCTCGGCAATATCGCCCTCCAGGAATTCAGCGTTTCCCGCTTTCGAGCCCACATAGAAAGCATCATCACTGATCACCTGGCGATCGATATCAATCCTTCCTTCAGCCTGATGATTTTGATCAGTGACGATAACGCGTCCGTCATCGTATACCCGGATGATCGAACAGTTCCATTCACCGGCCGTGTATTCGCGCAAATCATGGGCGTCGTTTGCTTGCCCATTGAATCCGTAAGTTCCGCGGGCCGTCTTCCGTGTCCCTCCGTCATTTCCATCCGGCTTCTGTATTCCTTCCACACGCTCCCATGGCGGCGTGGTACGCCAACGGTAGAGCAGTTCCTGTCCATTGCCATAAACCAGATTGGCAAGCCGGTCTTCCTGGTTGGCAATCGCCAGCAGAATTGAATTCCAGTGGTGGGATGTATCACGCAGGCGCACGCAAATTGAGGCGTTCTTGCCGGTAAGCTGGATTGGTGTATCTGAACTTGTCATCAAATATCCACCATGGAATCTCGCAACGCGGCCGTTACCACCCCGCGCCAGCGATGCTTGGCGGGGCATCCCCTGCAGCCTGACGCCAACTTCAACCTTCCCATGGGGCAGTAGCGTAGAAGCCACCTTTCCGGACCCATCGAGATCATCCATCGACCAGAAGGCTAGGGCATCCTGAAAAGGAGACGGTGTTTCTGCGAAACCAATTGAGACCAAGCACAGAACATTCGACAACAGAATTACCCTACGGAGTCGCTTTGCATTCACCATCTTGTTCTCCTTGAAACGCGCGAAAGATAAAGCCCTCGCTGTTTGTCTAGTCTGTCCCCGGATCCCAGTCTCTTTCTGGGCCGGTCATTGAGCAGCATCCTCGTTCATTAGCGATCTTGAGCTTCTTCTCCATCTCTTCAAGCGACACGCCCTTGGTTTCAATGAAGCACCAAAGTACCACGAAGAACTGCAGGACCATCATGGCGCATCCGAATGCGAATGGCAGCGCCAACCCCCTGTCCATGATCCCGACAATAGGAGGATAAACCAGAGCAGCCACGGCGCAGAGAGCCCAGTGGGTGAAACTGCCAAGCGACTGTCCTTTCGTCCGGACGCGGTTGGGGAATATCTCGCTGATGTACACCCATATCACGGCCCCCTGAGAAAATGAGAAGAACAGAATGAACGCCGCCACGCTCCAGGGAAACAAATCGATAAGAGTTTGGGTCCAGACGATATAGGCGCATATTGCCAACGGGATGGCCGAACCCCAGGAACCAATTAGCAGGAGCGTTTTGCGCCCAATCTTGTCGATGGTCAGCAGTGCCACCGTGACTGCTACAACATTTGCCACGCCAACGATCACCGGTTGAAACTTCCCGCCAAAAGTAGCACCAACCGCATTCAGCGTATCATTTAAGTAATAGAGAAAGCCATTCACGAAAGACAGCTGGTTGAAAGCGGCAACCCCTACCCCCAGAAAAATTGGATACCAATACTTCTTTTGGAATAAGCGGTCTTTGACGTGATGTTCAGCCACGTGAAGTGATCTCTTAATCTCTGCCATCTCCTGCGAGACGTTCTGCTCGCCTACTGCGGTGAGAACCTGTTCGGCCTCCACGAAGCGCCCCTGGCTCACCAGCCAGCGCGGACTCCTGGGAATCGTAAACAGCATGACAAAGAAGAGCAGAGCGGGCAGACATTCCATCCCAAACATAACGCGCCATTCGATTCGCAGTATATCAAAGCCTATTGACGCGATCAAAGCATTGGACAGATACGCCACGAGAATGCCCAAGCACACATTGTACTGGAAAAGTATCACTAGACGCCCCCGGAGCCTGGCCGGCGAGATTTCCGCCGCGTAGACTGGTCCGAGTATTGAGGAGCCCCCCACAGCAAGCCCACCGATGAAACGGAAGATCACGAGTGACCAATAATCCCATGTCAGCGCGCAACCGGCCGCAGAAACAAAGTAAAGCATTGCCAACGCCTTTTGTGTCGCTGTTCGACCCCATATATCGCCCGGTTTGGCGAATACCAAGGTGCCAATAATTGTGCCGATGAGCGCAGAGGACACGGCGAAACCGAGTTGCCAGTTACTCAGTGCAAACACCTCGCGAAGTGGCGTTGTAGCGCCGGCAATCACTGCCGTATCAAAACCGAAGAGGAACCCACCGAGCGCAGAAACCACCGCTGCACGCACCAGCACGATTGTTATCTTTCCTTGCCGCTCACGCATCTCTTCTCACCTTTGTATTCAAATCCATCAACGTGCGAACCGCTCCAAATGCGGCCTCCTCGGGCACATCCGCCAGATGACATGGCATCCCGAAACGGGTCAGCAGCGCGTCGCGTAAAGCCGGATTCAGCCGGACAGCGTTTCCCACCAGCGTCAACCCATTGACGCCGCGCAGATCAACCACTGTCGCCGCATCGGCCAACTCGTTTGCGATCCCCTCGGCGAAGGCGCGGGCGAGGTTTCGCGGGGTGAGATTGTCCATCGTAATGCCTGAGATCGACCCAGTGCATTCTGTGTTGCCGTTCCGTTCGCCGGCAAAACGGGTATCGATGCGCAACCCGTTCGCGACTGCGCCTGAGGCGATGCGGTTCATCCGGGCGTAGACTTCACCGAGTTCGATCGGACGTTCCCCGATCTGCTCGATCACCTGACGGAAGAATCCAGCCAAATAGGCGTAGGACCACCCGCCGCAGAGCACCGCAAAGGTCTGGATGAACCTCCCGCCGGGGAAGGGGCGCGTCTCGAGTTTGGGGTCAAAGGCATACTCGTGCAACGGTACCGAAAGCTGGCTGCTGGTGCCGATGTTCACTAATGCCTGCGAAGCCCCCAGATTCGCTACCCCGGCTTGGTTGTCGCCCAACGGACTGTAGACCATGGTGCCGGACGGCAGTCTCTGCCCGCCGATCACCTGCCCGATCCGAGTGCAAGAGGGTACCCACTCCGGCAACAGATCCATGGGAATTCTGAGGTCCTCCAGCAGTGCTTCATGCCAACGGTTCTTGCGTACGTCCCAGATCCCCCAACTTGCGGCCAAGGTCTCATCTATCGTGCAACGACCGGATAAGTGGGACGCGACGAACCCGGGAACCGATAGCGCCTTGAAGGCGCCCTTCGGCATCGCCCCGGTCCGCAACATGTGGTGCAATGTCAACCCGCCATAGCCCGCATGTAGAAAGCAGCCCGTCTCCGATGCGTAGGAGTGCCGGACGACCCCGGCCGGGTAGCCAGACGTCCGGGCATCCTGCCAGGTAATACACTGGGTCAACGGGTTCAGTTCCTCATCGACGATGACGATGCCGTGCATCTGGCCGGTCAGGGCGATTCCCTCGATCGGGCCGGTCGCGCGCCGCACGAGGCAGTGTATAACGTCCAGCGCAATAGCGAGAATCCTCTCCGGCGATTGCTCGTGATGTCCCGGAGGGAGGTCCATTGCGCTGGCGTCGTTGCACGCTGATACCGTTGCTTGAACGGCCCGATCCTCCCCGCTACACAATACGCCGGTGATTGAGGAGGTTCCGATATCGATTCCGAGGATCACAGTCTGACCACGGGCCTCACAAGGAGATTTCCAAATTCCACGGGACCGCTCTCAGCGACATCCCACACCAGAGCCAGATCTTTGCGTTTGTTCATGCGAGGAATCCTCTTGTGCTCCCAGAGCCACTTGAGGACGGTCGTCCAAATGCCCATATCAGCACGGTGATGACCACTAGTAGACGGATGACACAGATGTCCTGCGTTTAAGGTGCACACCCAGATTCCCTATTCACTAGTGAATTATAAAGTATATGTCGGCTCCTGATACATTGCTGGCCACTTGCCAATAACGAGCTATGATAACATGTAGCTGATGACTTTGTAAACAGTGTGTCAAGATAAAACTTCACATTTCCTTCGCGGTTCTTCTTGCATATTGCTAAAATGACAAGTCGAAAAGCTGGCCGCATTCTTGGCAAGTTGCGGGGAATAGCCGCAAGAAACTCGCGAATTATGTCTGATGAGGAGGACAGATCGATCATAAGTCTTTACATTTTTGCTAATCTATGATATCATCATAGGCAAGTGGGAGTTTCTTGAATATATGGGTGATAATCTTTCTGGCGTTCGGCAAAGGTGGCCGACAGAAGCAGGCACCGTAAGTCTTCTTGTGGAAGAGATGTTGTGGGAAGCAATCTGAACAATGCAGTGCCGGTGGTGGTTGGAATCGGCGAAGTCCTCTGGGATATCCTGCCACAGAGCAGGTTGCCCGGGGGAGCGCCCGCAAATGTTGTCTTCCATTGCCGCCAGCTGGGCGTGGAATCTTACCTCGTCAGCGAATTTGGCAAGGATGACCTTGGCAGTGAGATGAAGAGCGTCCTCCGGGATTTGATGTTCAGACCTGATTTCCTCACCATCAACGAGGATTACCCTACGGGCACGGTCTCGGTTCGACTTGACGCTATGCAGAATCCCCGGTATGAAATCCAGGAAAATGTAGCCTGGGACCACATACGCTGGTCCGCGCACCTGGAGAACCTCGCTCGAAGAGCGGATGCGGTCTGTTTCGGGTCGCTCGCGCAGCGCAGCGCCGTCAGCAGGGAGACGATCTACCGATTCCTAGAATGTACGCGCCCCGATTGCCTACGGGTGTTTGACATCAATCTTAGAGAGCCGTATCCGGATTCCGCTGTGCTCCTGGCTTCCTTGGAAAAGGCAAATGTGGCAAAACTCAACATCGATGAACTTGACTACCTGAGCGGCCTGCTCCAGCTGACGGGCACTGTACGAAATCGTCTGACGCACATGATTCATATGTCAATCTGTCCTGCCTTGCCTTGACGCGCGGCGCTCAGGGCAGTACGCTCGTCAGCAACACCGAGGCCGTCGATTGCCCGGGATTAGACGTCGACGTTCGGGATACTGTGGGTGCTGGTGATGCATTCACGGCTGCAATGATCGTAGGTCTGGTAAGGAAGAGGCCACTGCGTGAGATCAACGCGATGGCAGGGCGAATTGCTGCATGCGTCTGTACACAGGCGGGTGCGATGGCGGACCTTGCGAGCGAGGTAGTGCAGAGTTTCCAGGGTATGAGTTTCCCGGTCCGAGAGTATCGGGGGCAGACGGTGATCCTGAACAGTGTATGCTCCGTGCGGGGCCTGACGGATGGAGATGAGAAAGGACAATAGTCGTTCATGAACAGAGGGTCTACCCACAAGGTAAAATATCGGCGCATATACGAGACTCTGCACCAGAGTATTCTATGCGGCGACTATCAAAACGGCCAGCGCATCCCCACTGAGATGGAACTCGCAGAGGAGTTCTCCACTTCGCGCCCCACGGTGGCGCGAGCGCTGGCCAAGCTGCAGAAAGAAGGGTATGTTGAGCGACACGCGGGGTCCGGGACCTACGTCCGTTATGTCAATCGGTCGAAAGAGACCCTCACTTTTGCCCTTATGATACCGGGGCTCGGAGAGAGCGAGATCTTCGAGCCGATCTGCGGGCACATGGCCCACAAAGCGGAAGAGGATGGATTTCGACTCATTTTGAGTGGCTCCATGTCTGAAAACGCTGAAGAGCGCAGAAGTCATATCGAAAACTTGGCACGACGCTACGTCCGGGAAAAACCCGACGGGGTCTTTTTCGCACCGCTGGAACTGACGACGGAGAAGGACACCATCAACAATCGAATTGTGGAGCTGTTTGATAAAGCGAACATCCCCATTGTATTGATAGACCGAGACATAGCCTCTTTTCCATCGAGAAGCGGGTATGATCTGGTCGGGGTGGATAATGTCCGGATTGGATACATGATGGCCAAGCACCTTATCGACCATGGATGCACCAGTCTGAGATTCGTGGGTAGGCCGTACTCCGCTCCCACAGTCCACTTGAGGGCTATGGGTTATATGGCAGCTTTGTGTGAGACCCGTCTCGCACTTGGGCCCGATGGTCTGGATACGATCAAGATTGGGAACGTGGAAGACCGGGATTTTCTGCGCGACCTGCTGCGCGAGGAGAAGTCGGTCGGCCTTGTATGTGGCAACGATGCCACGGCGGCCCGGTTAATGCATCATCTCTGCGAAATGGGATATGAGATACCCGAGCAAATCCGCGTCGTCGGCATCGACGACATGAAGTATGCAAAGTTCCTGCGGGTGCCGCTCACGACGTACCGACAACCGCTCAAGGGTATTGCCGCCGTTGCTGTTCAGATGATGTTGTCCAGGGTGGTCGATCCCAAGGCGCCTGCGCGAACGGTCTATTTGGACGGCGAGATTGTGGTCCGAAGATCCTGCGGATGTCCCTGAGTAGCAGACTCCTTATGCGTGCAGCCCATGCAGGCAGTCGGTTGGTGCGATAGCGGCCACGGCTTGCAGGACGACTTTCCGTTGGCGGATCCAGGCGGCGCCGGTTCAGTAAGTCCGCCGGTAGACCCGCATCAGTGCCGAGCAAAGCGGACCTTGCAGGGCCGGCAATAGACCGCACGAGTTTTTTTGCTGATCCACCCCCAGACGGGGAGGTCGCCGTGGACTTACAGGGGACAGCGAGAATTCTGGCAGCATAGGTGACCGCAGGCCAACCTCGGTGTGTGTAAGTCCAAGCCGGACAGCTATCTGAGCGGTTGCCGAAATGGGTCCGCGAGAACGTGAGAATCTCCTCAACCGCCTGTGGATGCGAGGTGGACTTTCCTTGACAACTCTGTCGGACCGCACAAGTATCCGAAAAAATGTTAGAAAAGTGTTGCATAAAGGTTGACGATATGATAAAGACAATGTAATGATCTATGACAAGAAGTGTGTAAGTAGAAGGTAGGCCTTGACGCTGTGGATACAGGTGTCTCTATCTCTCCAGATTGCCACAAGGCGCAGGTATATCTAAAGCGATGAAACAGTCGGGCTAACATCTATGAACGATTTCTGTAGGAGGAAAGACAATGCGACGTCAATGTAACAGTATTCTGGTATGTTTGGCTTTCACAGTGTCTTTGGTACTGCCAGCCAGTGCAGGGGTGTGGTTAGATAACTTTGATGGAAGCACACTGGGTGATGGCTGGGAATACATTGATCCCGATGCGGCTAATGAGTTTGAGGTCAAGGATGGATCGTTTGTCGTCCATTTTGAGGGTACCCATGACATCTGGGGCGGTTTCGATTATGCCCCCAAGCTCCTCCGCGAGGCACCGGAAGGTGACTTCGCCATTGAATCCCACTATGTGATCCAACCCGATGCGGTGGGGGGCCTGGCCAATACCTGGACGGGTATCATTGTTTTCGATGATACGGATAATCCTTCGACGGATTGGCTCTATGTGGCGCGTGGCGGGGGCAGCGTCATGACGTTCGAGTATGTGGCGGACGGCGGAGGCCATTCGGCAACCACTCACAGCACAGAGGCACTCGATGTCTGGGCCCGCATCGAGAAGACGGGAGACACCTACCTCTGCCGGTACAAGCTTGCAGAGGGTGATGACTGGACCGACCTGGGGGAATACACGCCGGCATCGATGAATCCACTCAAGGTGGGTTTGGTCATAAAGTCATGGGCAGCCAGGTCTATGGTCCTCAGTTTTGACTACTTCAAGATGGAAGGCGAGAAGGTAAGGTCCAACACTACCAAGGCTTCCAATCCCAGTCCAGCGGATGGGGCTGCCGATGTGGCCAGAGATGTGACCCTGAGTTGGGCCCCCTTTGACTTCGCCGTCCAGCACGATGTATACCTGGGTACAGTACGTGAGGATGTCAACGCCGCCAGCCGAGCCAATCCGCTGGGCGTGCTGGTCAGCCAGGGGCAGACCGCGACGACGTACGACCCGACCGGCCTGATCGCATTCGGCCAGACCTATTACTGGCGGGTGGACGAGGTCAATGCGGCTCCCGACAACACCATCTTCAAGGGGGACGTGTGGAGCTTCGCAATCGAGCCGTATGCCTATCCAATTGCGAGCGTCACTGCCACGAGCAATGGCACGTCGGAGGAGAACTCCGGTCCTGAGAGGACGATTGATGGATCTGGGCTCAACGCAAGCGACCAGCACTCAACCTTACCCGGGGATATGTGGGCCGGTACGACGGGCGGCGTCGAGCCGGTGTGGATCCAGTACGAATTCGACGATGTTTACAGACTGCATGAGCTTTGGGTCTGGAACTACAATCTGGCGTTCGAATTGATGTTCGGGTTTGGGATCAAGGACGTGACGATTGAGTACTCCGCCGACGGGACGGAATGGGCGAGCCTGGGAGACTTCCAGTTTGCCCAGGCGACGGCCAAGGCCAGCTACGTGGCCAATACGGTGGTGGACCTCGGAGGTGTCGTCGCCCGGTACGTTCGGCTGACCGCCAAGAGCGGCTACGGCGTTTCGGGCACCTACGGCCTCAGCGAAGTCCGCTTCTATTACCTGCCTGTCCAGGCCCGTCAGCCCGAGCCGAGCGACGGCGCGGCGAATGTCGCAGTGGACGCGGTTCTGAGCTGGCGCGGCGGTCGTGAGGCCGCGACGCATGAGGTGTACTTCGGGACGGATTCGGCGGCGTTGCCGTTGGTCGGCAGCGTGTCCAAGAGCACGTTTGCGCCCGAGACGCTGAACTACGACATGACGTACTACTGGAAGGTGGTGGAGGTCAATGAGGCCGAGACGCCGAGTGTTTGGGAAGGCGATCTGTGGAGCTTCGCCACACAGGAGTACTTCGTGGTCGACGACTTCGAAAGCTACAATGACGACCTCGATGCCGGCACGACGATCTTTGACACATGGATGGACGGCTGGACCAACGACACCGGTTCGACGGTCGGCTACCTCGACGCGCCGTTCGCCGAGCGGAGCATCGTTCGGAGCGGGCGTCAGTCGATGCCGCTGTTCTACGACAACACGGCGGTTGCCACGTCAGAGGCGGAGCGGACGTTCGCATCGCCGCAGAACTGGACGGCCAACGGCATCAAGAGCCTGTCGTTGTGGTTCCGCGGGGCCTCGGGCAATACGGGACAGTTGTATGTCAAGATCAACGGCACCAAGGTGGTCTACGACGGGGATGCAGGCGATATCGCTGCTATCGGGTGGCTGCCGTGGAACATCGATCTTTCGACCATTGGCGTGAATCCGAGCCTCGTCACGGTGTTGGCGGTTGGTGTCGAAGGTACGGGATCGGGTGTTGTCTACATCGATGATATCCGCCTGTATGCCCGGACACCCCAGTACGGCACGCCGGTGGAGCCGGATCCAGCGAGTCTGGTGGCTTACTATGCCCTGGACGGCAACGCGAAGGACAGCTCCGGCAACGGTTATCACGGACAGGAGAGTGGCAGTCCGACCTACGAAGCGGGCGTGAATGGTCAGGCCCTTGCCCTGGATGGTATCAATGATTTCATCGATTTGGGCAAACCGTCTGATTGGCCGGCGGGAAGGTCGCCACGTTCCCTCTGCCTTTGGGTCATGACATCGTCGATAGCCGAGGGCTACCGGGCCCCGGTAGCCTATGGTACGCCTAGCACCAGTCAGGGCATGAGCTTTACTCAAAATGGAACGACGCTCTATGGGGCCGGTTACGGCGACGATCTGGTAGTGCCCAATTTCTGGGAGATCGACGTGTGGTACCATATCTGCTTGACGTACGACGGGACGACCGCCCGGCTGTATGGCAACGGCATAGAGCTTGCCTCCGGTGAGAAGACGTGGAATCTCGTCCTCGACCGTGCCCACATCGGCCAACAGGTCAACGATCTACTGGAGTTCTGGCTCGGCAAGGTCGACGAAGTCCGTCTCTACGATCGGACGCTTACGGCGGAAGAAGTCGCTTGGTTGGCCGGCAGGACAATGCCTGTCCACGAAGCATTTGAATAACAGCGCATTCGCAGACTCGTCTCCCACGCTGGACAGCCGAGTCAGGGAGACACAGAGATGCTCCTCCTGAGACAACCCATAACGGCTATGGGTTGTCTCAGATGGGGGGGCCGGCATTTGCCAGTAGGAGGCCCAACTATGAGAAGAGCAAAGGGTTTCACCCTTAGTAACTGCTCAAGTTG
>Ga0209510_1002332_pt1 | contig 19619 bp, 20 predicted proteins | sample BiotimSIPDNA_FD_185749 | JGI IMG/M metagenome (GOLD analysis project Ga0209510, IMG submission 185749) | Anaerobic biogas reactor microbial communites from Washington, USA - Biogas_R1 time_0 SIP DNA (SPAdes) (version 2) | ecosystem: Engineered > Bioreactor > Anaerobic > Unclassified | place... | reverse complement strand
AATTAAACTACCATCAGCCAAAAAAAGGTAGTCAAACAAAAACCAAAAAGTAAAAATGGGAAATGTGTTAGTGTTAACGGAAAAGCCATCCGTTGCAAAGGATATTGCAACGGCATTGGACAAGAATGCAAGAAGCCATGAAGGCTTCCTGACGGCCAAAAACGGGCATATGATTATTACCTATGCCTTTGGGCATTTGTATAAATTATCTGATAGCATCATGCCTCCAACTCCAAAGGAGGAAGATTTACCACAATACCCGTCCCGCTTTATCTATGAGCCAACCAGCAGCGGTGTAAAACAAGGAAGGCTTATTAAAAAACTTCTTAAAGATGTGCAAAAGGTGGTGATTGCCACTGATGCCGGAAGGGAAGGAGAATTGATCGCACGACTTATCTTAATTGAATCCGGTTGGAAAAATTGGCAAAATACCTTTCGTTTTTGGACATCTGAAGCCTTAACCGCTGCAGCTGTGGAAAAAGGTTTTAATTCATTGAAACCTGCGGCCAACTTTGATAAATATTACTATTCTGCCATCAGTCGTCAGCACAGTGATTTTACCCTCGGATTAAATATGTCGCGTATTGCTTCAATGAAAGGAGCTGGGCGATGGTCCGTTGGTCGGGTACAAACACCGGTATTAAAGATTCTTTGTGATCGAAGCCTGGAGCGAGAAAATTTTAAACCGGAAGAATACTATGTGATTCAATCAACCTTTATTAAAAATGGGTTTGAATTCTCCGGAAATCTGTCTTTAAGGGATGATGAAACCTTAAGTAAGACTCGAGCGCAGGAAATTTTCTTAAGCATAAAGGAGGAGCAATATGCTACGGTAAAGAAAATTGAAAAAGAATACTTAAAAGAACCGGCCCCGGTACTTCATTCTTTAACTTCATTACAACGGGAGGCCAATAAAGTCTATGGACTGACTGCTCAACAAACGCTGGATTTGGCGCAAGCCTTGTATGAAAAACATAAAGCAATTAGTTACCCAAGAACCGACTCAAATTATCTTTCAGACAATGACCATGATCTGGCCGCAGGGATTCTTGTCCAGCTGGGCCATGAGAATTTGAAAGAAAATATTCAGGGCAACAAGATTTTTAACTCAAAAAAACTTACAGATCACCATGCTTTGGTTCCTCTTCTAGAATGTTCTTTAGAAGGGAATGAGGGGAAAATTTACCAGCTGATAAAAAACCGATTTTTGGCCGCATTTTCAAGTGATTTTGAATATGAGGACCAAAAAGTAACTATCCAGGTTTCAGCCTATGAATTTATTTCTAAAGGGAAAAAAGTTTTGCGCCCTGGTTGGAGGGTTTTTTATGAAGCCAAAGAAACACTTCTTCCTGCAATGCAGGAAAATGAAACTATTGGTATCCAAAAAATTGAGAATCTTCAAAAATGGACCAAAGCACCAGGCGAATACAATGATGCCTCAATTCTTAAAAAAATGGAGCAATTAAACTTAGGAACCCCGGCAACCCGGGCCGGAATTCTGGAAAAACTTATCAAAGTAGATTATCTCAAGCGAGATAAAAAAGCTTTGATAGCCACGCAAAAGGGGAGAGAATTGATTCAAAAGCTTCAGGGATCTGATGTTACATCAGCAGAATTAACCAAAACCTGGGAAGATAAATTGTTAAGTGTTTCTAACAAGAAGGATTATGAAGAATTTCTAAAAGAAATTCAAGGTTTTACAACTCAGGAAGTAAACAAACTCAAAAAGCTGGAGGTATCTCGTGGGGCCAGTCCAAAACAGCTTGCTCTTGCCAAAAAGTTGGCAAAAGAGAAGGGATTACCTCTTCCGGAAAATGTTGAAAATTTGAGCGTTTGCTCAGCATTTATTGAAGAAGCTTTAGACAAAGCTTCGGTAGCTCTAGGCAAATGTGGCATTTGTGAGAAGGCGGGCGATTTGATTGATATTGGTAAGGGGATAAAATGCAACCATTGTGAACGTATTGTTTGGAAAAGTACTTATGGAAAAACTCTCTCTGAAAAAGAGATCCTTTCTCTATTTACAGGAGAAGAGGTTATTTTGAAAAACTTAAAATCCAAAGCCGGGAAAGCTTATACGGCAGTATTTAAGCTGACAGAAAAAGTTGAATTTCTTCGTTATATAAATCAACCCAAAAAGTAAAAAGCCATGAAAACAAAAAGTTTAGTGAAGAAAATGAGTGGATTAGTAGTTCTTGGAGCAATGATTTTTTTCTCATGCCAGGAGCGAATGAGTCAATCATCCAAAGTCGCAGAACCCTCTAAAGACTCAAAACCATCGAGTACAGTTAAAAATCAGGTTCCATCTATACAGGCCGATACGGTCTACAACATTGCATGGGACAAAACCGAATATGATTTTGGAACGGTTACCAGGGGGGAGCAGCTCTCCGTGGGTTTTACCTTTCATGTGGTAGATGGAAAGGCCCAAATAACAGGTTCTGCCACATATTGCGGCTGTACTATTCCTGGCTGGGAACCGACCGTATTTTATACCGGTGATAGTTACACTATCACAGTTAATTTTAATACGGAAAATAAAATGGGGCCATTTTCTGAAACAGTTGATTTGTTTTTCAATCGAAGCAATGTAGCAGAAAAGTTGACTGTAAAAGGCCGAGTTGTTAACCCTTCATAAGTAAAAAGCCATGAATAACATGTTCGAATGTAAGGTAAAATATACCAAAGTTGACTCTGAAAGCGGAAAAGAAAAGAAACTGACAGAAACCTACCTGGTTGATGCAGTCGATTTCATTGAAGCTCAAACAAGAATTCACAAAGAAATGGAATCCTTGACAAGTGGTGAATTTGAGCTTCAGTCCATCAAGAGAGTAAAGTATGCAGAACTTGTCCAGGTTGATTGTGAAAACATCATCTGGTATAAAGCAAAAGTAAGTTTTACTGCAGTTGATGAAACCAGCGGTAAAGAGAAAAGAACAGCCTTCAATATTTTGGTTACCGGTTCCAATGTTGAGGAGGCCAGCCAAAATATCCAAAACGCTTTTAAAGACTCAATGTCAGATTATACAATTGAGGGAATAACAGACAGTAAAATCATTGACTATTTGCCCTATGAACAGGCATCTTAAGTTAAAGATGTATTAAATAATTAAGGGAGGCTGAATTATGAAGCCTCCCTTTTTTCTTTTCCGGCTCGAAGAGCCGGCGCGGATTTTTAAAAATCCGCGCCTGGTCCACTTTCAAACAAACAAACAAACATCTAGCTACAAACAATCTTATAATTTTCTGGCCAGACAACACAGTCAATAGTTTGGCCGTTGTAAGTTCTTTCAAAATACATTGCACCGGTAGTTCTTTGTGGAGAAGATGAAGCCCAAACAATATCCCCGGATTTCAGCCCAAGTACAATCAAATCAAAATCCAAATCGCCAATTAACTGAATTTTAGTCATAGCTAAAGATTTTTTAAGTGCTGTAAATGATTTAGATACAGGGGGGTAAAGCCCCCCTGCATCTAAAAAGTTTAACAATTTTGGAGCTCTTTTCTTTTTTCGGCTACCTGCAGCAAATACTCTGCTGCCTCCTGAGCTTTAGGAACTATCGAAAATAGCTCTTTGGGGCTCTTTTTAAGGCAATCGGCCCAACTTTTAAGATAAGCTCCGTGCTGATCGAGATCGCTTTCAAAACCATGGCTCTGGCACAAAAAGGCGGCACCCGTTTCAGCAATTAACTCTTCCACTGCATAAACATCACTTCCAAAATTACCAGAAGGACGATTTAAACGGCTTTCGTGACCGGTCCAATGAATGAGTTCATGAAAAGCGACACTATAAAAAGCACTCTCACTAATAAACTGCTGCATTGGCGGCAAAGAAACGAAATCCCGGGTTTTGTTGTAAAATGCACCTTCGGCAGGGTTAAAAGTGATGTTTTCTGAAAAACTGCTTAAAAATTCCTCTGCTGATTGAATTTTGGTCATAGTTTCAGCACCCTGCAAAGAGTGTATAAAATCATCTTGCAAGCCTTCAATTTGATTCAAATTGAAAACATTATAATAACGTGGAAAAGCGTTAACAACTTCTTCTTCTGAAGGAAAACAGTCGTATTTTTTCCGGTATTCTTCCTCGGTCATTGTTTTCCCGGAAAGAGAATCTTTGTAAAAGATTATATAATAAATAATTTGGGTGCTTTTTTCTCCTTTTCGGATTTTGGCTCCTAAACTGTTTGCTTGTTTGGCAGTCATCCAAAACGGGCTGCTAAATCCTTGATAAGCTGCCTCAATGGATAAAATAAATTGATTTACCCCACGATAGTTTTTTTTGGTTATCGCTGAAGCTGCCCCGCGCAAATAGAAAGGTTTTTTCCATTCTGTGGGGTTTTCCATTTTCTTGATCAGCTTTTCGGTAATCATTTCATAAACATTAGTTTTCATAGCTCAAAATTTAGATGTTTGTTAGTGTTGTTTGTTTTAATCACATTGTAAAATTAATAAAAAAGCAGACACAAAACAACAAAAAATGCTGTAAAGTTGACAAATATGCAACCAAACGAATTCTTTCCCTTATGTCTTAAATCCGTAGGATTTATAAAACATTTCAAAATTTGCCTTTAGAGAATGATCCGAGTTGTTAAACGTAACTTTCGAGGGCAAATTTTTCCTTATTCTGAAAGCAGCTGTTTCAGATATTTCTTTTTAAATAAGTCTTATATTTAATAATAGATGGTAAATTAGTAAGGTTATGGGAGGTTAAGCGACTGATTATCAGATGTAGGGTTTTTAAAGAACATGGTAAATTAGTAAGGTTATAAGCTCGATTTTGGCAACTATGGTAAATTAGTAAGGTTATAAGGGACAACTATGGTAAGTTAGTAAGGTTATAAGAGGCAACTATGGTAAGTTAGTAAGGTTATGAGGGCCAACTATGGTAAATTAGTAAGGTTATAAGTGTTCGTTTTCGGGCATTATGGTAAGTTAGTAAGGTTATAAGGGGGTATCTATGGTAAATTAGTAAGGTTATAAAGAGTGAAAAGGTCCCGTTTTCCAGGGTCTTTTTCACTAATAGATGCCAGGAATTTGGAAAAGAGTCAAGTGTATCAAGCTTTAAAAGCGTAAATTGCCTTCGGCAATTTTGATACTGTTGACGAAGAGCGTGGGGCAGAGTTTTTTTTAATTCTCTATTAAGTGAGAATTAAACCCCAAATCCGGCTCGAAGAGCCGGCGCGGATTTTTAAAAATCCGCGCCTGGTCCACTTTCAAACAAACAAACATAATGTATTAATAAATGGCCGGGATAAACCCGGCCAAGATGATTACTTAAGATTTTCTTGTACTTGTTGCAAATCTTCCATAGAATGAATAAACATCAAAATATCCTGCTTGAAATACTTTAAAAAGGCCGAATTATATTGCTCCTGGATATCATCATCAGAAAACCCTTTAGCAATTGAAAAATCAATACAACTAATTAAGATAGCCTCTTTAGAAATTACCTTGAACTTTTTCTTAGTTCCATCATCCAGGGTGACCTGACAAAAAATTGCCCAGGTGCTAAATTCCAAAAAATCCTTCGAGTAAAAAACATCCACCTCGAGTAATTCATCATTGTGGTTTTTAATTATTGTTTTCATAGATAAATTGGGTTTAAGATTAAGAAGCAAATAAAATCGGGTGCATATTTTTGTTTTGCGTCCGCTCTGTCCCTTTAGTTTTTCTATCGGTTTCTTTTGGCAGCCTCCAACCTTTAATTCTGGCCACCTCAAGATTGAATTTTTCCCATACCTTTTCATCAATAAACTCGAAGTGCATGGTTCCCTTTTTATGCCCTTTAACCCGGAAAAAACCCCACTCAACCCATTGGCCCCACAAAGTTTGGGTTTCAACAATTTCGACCTTAATCCCATTTTTCCTAAGTCGTTCTTGTACCCTTTCAGCATCACTGTAGCGAGAACACAAATAATCGTATCCAGATAAAAACTTCCCCTCTTCATTTTGCAGTTTAAAAGGATATTGAAAGAAGTTATATAATGAAATTTGCTCCTCATACCTTTGTCCGGTAATCAAACAAAGCGCTTTAACAATATCATCAAATCGGGAGCTTGATGCAGAAGAAATTTTAACATGATCACTTGGCCATCGCATATCATGATCACAAACATATGGTTTGATAAATCGTCTGTTAATTTTATAATCAGAGTTGGTTTTCCAACCCTCTTTGGCCGTACTGTTTTTATGAGAGAAACTGCAAATATCTTCAAAGGCTTCCACCAATACTTTTTCCAATCTATTCTGGTGAGTTCCAACAACCATTTGCACCATTAGATCGATGTTTCTCATCGTGAAAGGCACATGTGTTTGTTGTTCAACAAATTTATTTAGATCAGAAATAACAGATTGAGTTAAATACTTGTCCATTTTCAACTTATCAAAAACAGACATCCATGCAGACTTTTGGAGTTCCTTTTTAAAAGTTTTCCGGTCAATAGAAGAGGAAATCTCTTTTCTATGTGATATTGCCCCAAAGGAAACACCCAAACCCCTACTAATAGGCGCAATTACACTATTGATAGACTCGTTAGCCTCCATTACCTTGTTGAACATTTTCAAAGCCCCAACATAGCGATGAACAACATCCCTGATTTCATTAAAAGGCATGATAGCATTTTCTTGAAGATCCTCTTCCTCTTCCAGGTCAAAATACCCTTCAAACTCAAATTCATCCTCTTCCTTAGGCTTGAAAAGCTTAATAAAACCAATATTTACATTGGTTTTTCTGCTGGCAGTGGAAAATACATCTCCAATATTCTCAATATAGCCATACTCTTCAATGATATTCTTAAGGCTTTTACGCTTATAGGAATAAGAATTTCTATAGGTTTCATAGTTACACAAAGCAATAATTGTGCATCCAGAAGGCGCAATTTCCCAGGCATGAAGAATGTGTTGTTCATCAGCAGAAAAAGGGGGATTCATTACAATACATTCCACATGGCTTATATCCTCCTTTTTGACCGTCAAAAAATCGCTTGCAATCAGCTTGCCCTTTGATCGCACAATGCGCGCTAAATCAGGCTCTATCTCACAACAAAGCACCTCTTTGGCCCCATTTCTCAACAAATAATCAACAATATTGCCACTCCCGGCCGATGGGTCCATGCACACCCTATTTTGAAAATCAACACCAGAGAGAACAAAATCCAATGTTTCAAAAGAAGTAGGGAAAAAATCACGGTTAAACATACAATTCAAAATTTAATAAGTTAGTGTTTGTTTTAATCACATTGTAAAAATAATAAAAAAGCCGAAATATAAAAAAGAAAAGACCTATAATTCAAACAAATAACAAAAAAGGCAGTAGGAGAGAGGCAGCATAAAAAAAGAGCCCAAACCTTGATTGTGGTAAGATTCAAAACCATGAATTAACGCACAAGGTTTGGGGCTGCAATTATAATCTATTTGATAAATATTTCAAATATGATTTTACTAGATTAAAATGTGCATTAATTCTTGGGCAAGGCATTGGGCCTTCGGCCCAATTTTTCCATTGCCATTTCAAACCCCTTAATTTACCTGGTCCTCCATCCATTTGTCAACATCCTCCTCGATTATCGGGAAGATGCGCTCAAACCATACAGCCTGTTTGAAATTGTAAGGCTCCTGGTCCTTGGACATCTGGTTTATTTTGTCGATAAACTCGGAGTCATTGATAGTGCAGTAAAACGAGCCGATCTGGCCGTTTATGCAAACGTCACACTTAATGCGCCATTTGCCGCGTCCGATCAGGCGTGGCGTAAAATCGCAATTTGCGGGAGATACAGTATTTTTTTTCATTGTCGTTTATCTTTATGCCCCGGCCGGAGCCGGGGCGGTTGGTTATACATATAGACGCTATATCTGTGTTGGCGGTTATTGTTAAACGACAATCGGTTCTTCACAAACGGGACACTCACAAATCTGCAACGCCTTGTTTTTAGCAAATGACCATTTTGAAGCCATATCAATTTCTAAATGATTTAGCGGCTCAAATTGTCCCTCAACGATACCTGTTATATCAAAATGTTTACCTTTAAAGTAGGTAACAATATGATTTCTTTCTTTTGTTATTCTCGCTTCACATGAAGGAGCAAACTTTTTGAGCATCAAATGAAATTGATAGCATCCACCATTCAAGTAAATGTCGGCAATGTATTGGTCTGTTTCTCTAATAGAATTAATCAAAAACAACATACCGCCAACACTAGTTATAAGTAATGGCGGGTTAGTGCTTTTTTGATTATCTGTGCTTTCTATATTCATTTGTTCTTAAATTAAAGCGAGTAGTTCCAATACCGCCACTACTCATAGCGGAAACAGTTGACGCTATATCTGTGTTGTGTGCAATACTAAATTGGCTCAAAATTGTCCTCAAAGTATTGTTTTGCTACTAACCATTGGTCTTCGTGGTTCTTAGGGTTTCGAGCAATCATATCGCCACTTTGGGGAGAACCATTAGCCAAGTCTTCAACCGAAATTGAGACCTTAACAACTCTTTTCCCATTCATTACGATTAGTTCACCAGCGTGCTTGTTGTAAACTTCAACATCGTAATCTGTGACAGGTCTCATTTCTGCAATTTGTGTACGTCTGTACTGTTTAAATTCGCTCATTTTCGTTTAGTTTTACCCCGCCCTCTGGCGGGGTGGTAGTGCCCGGCCGGAGCCGGGGCGGTTGGTTAATTTTCAATCTGCTCTCTCATGCCGGCTTTACCTGGTAAACGAATTTCCCAAACACTCGCTCGTTGCCAAATGCATCAATCCGGGTGTCCTTGAATTCTTTAACCTTCGTGCCTTGAATCAGATAGTTACTGCCTTTTGCCAACTTTCCAGTATAATCTGACAAATCAGCTCCAGCGCCCAGCTCATACATTTCTCCAATAGTCAATTCTGCCTCTTGGTATTGGCTCACAGTTTTTTTGCTCACTTGGCGGGTGTCAATAAAAAGGCGGGTATCTGGAATGAAAGTGCGGGTAGCAAGCCCAAGGTGAAAAAGAATCTCCTCACGTGTAGCGGTCCAGTCCAATTGATCACCGAACAATGTAGCGTTATTAGAATGATCAGAGAAACGTACAACAATAGACTGGCCGTTGTCGCTGTTATAATAGCGAACATATACGCTTTCAGTATTATCACTTTTGCTTATGCTCGAACTGATTTGAGGATAATCTGAGAAATCCTCAACTCGGTAATACGTATGCCTTGAATCAGTTCCGATATAATTTCCAAATCTATCTGTTTTCATTGCGATATTTAATAGTTAACGCCTATAAAAACTGCTCATCTATAGGTTTGTACCCAAAATCGACAAGAACAGGAATAAGCGTATCTAAGTGTTCTGAATTGAGCAACCTACGACCTTTCAAAAAATGATTTAAAGTTTTTGCAGGTAGTTTAGCCTCAATTTCAATAGCTTTTACAGAGAGGCAACGTAATCGCCTCTCTGTAAAAAATTGCTGAATGTTTTTAAGCTCGCTATTCATTGTCATACATTTCAAGTTCTTCGATTTTGGCATCAATGCTTTCTTCAATTTTAGCATCCCAACCAAGTGCGCGAAAATCAATTTCTTCAAAATCTTCAACTCCAAATTCATCAGCATCAAAAGATTCATAATCTTTAATCGTAAGAAAACAATTGTCGCTTAATTTCTGCAATCCACAATATACCATGTAATCAACTTCAATCTTATCATCATTTTGTTTTACAAAAAAAGTTCTATTAACTCTATTTTCCCGCATTGCATTAGGAAGCAGTTCAATTACCTGATCTACGATTTCTTCTTTGTGAGTTTTGTAAATTTCTAAAGTTTTCATCTTTTTAAGTGTTTCGTCTGAGTTGGTTTGTCTCTCAAACATGTACTAAAGATAGTACTTTTATTTGAAAGTACCAAAGTTAGTACTGAAATAATTCACTATTTTAAAAATATTTATAAGTTAATGAATACTTTCCCTTATGCCAAAGCATACAATTCTTATCCCAGATGAATTTGTAATAAGCTGGATAAAAAAGCAGCGGGAGGGCCAAAAAGCAAGTGTGGCGATTTAAGAATTAAAGAGCCACTTTTGCCGTATGGTGCCGGTAGCGGGTGAATGAAGAGAACTGAAGAATGAAGGCATCTGAATGAACCGGCTAAAGGCACAGGCCGGGAATTTTTCCAGGGAAGAATAAAAATCGGAAAATGATCACAGCGGCATCCTTTTTTCGAGGAACGAGAAAAAAGATATAGCGAAGAGCATGGTTTTTTGTCTCAGCAAAAAATTACGCCCCCAAAAAACAAAACATGCAAAAAAGAAAATGGCCGGTATGTTTACCGGCCAAACCCTAACCCTACCTACTAAGAAAAGAGAACCCTTTCTTGTAACCCTGATAAAGCAAAAATATCAAATTAATAGTAATAAACCTCCCTGACCTCTTTATCAATAGATTCATGGGTATAATGAAAGATTTCATGTAAAGACGCCTTCCCCTTCAAAGAAAAAAAGAAAGTCCTTCTACCTTCCTCATGATAACGATTCAAAGAACCATAAGTCTTCAAATAAGCATTATCATATGCCAACTGCTTCTCCTTCTGATGAGCATCAGAAACAAGCCAGGAAAGAAAATTATCGATTCTTTTGGCATGATAAAATTTCGACGGTTGCAATTGCTGAAACATCGAGCGAAACTCATGAATAAGGCACTGACTGAGAATTACTCTTTTTTGCGTCTCCTGATACTTGGCCAAATCTGCTTGCGTAATAAAAGAGTTATGAAACGTGATTTTAGGCACATACTTCCATCTGGAGGAACCACCGGCCACAAAATCAAAATCAAACTTCATTTCCGATTTATCATTAATCGTTTTAAAAGCTTTCTTCAGATATTTCTTCTTATCGGCCTTATTATAATTTTGGCTAATGTTGGCCAAAGAAACCAATTCGTCGAAATTTAAGAGCTTCTCATTTTCAAGCTTGGCTTGCATAGAATTTTGCACATTTTTTAAGTAGAAATACAAATTATCAAGCCCATTTTTTCTCAAAGCAACATGACTTTGAATGCTCCCGGAAAGATAGAAGTTATTCATATTAGAAAGAAAGTCGTCAGAAACAGTATAATTGTAAAGGATCTTATCCTTTCCTTTTCCTCCCTTGCCACGTGTAAACTGACACGAAACCGATTTAAGATACTGGAAAGAACCAATTTCAGAATAATATCGGTTTCCATCCTGCCAGTAAGCAACCTTTCCACCTTTTCTAAACCGTATTGGTTCGGTAAGAAAATAAAGAGCGTTTTCCAGAATTGAATCAAACAATCGATTTTGCGGATTCATTCTTTCATCTTCCTCTAAAGCCGCAACTTCTTCTTTAGAAAGACCTTTGAGCTGAAGAGGATTAGGATGCTTTCTTTGCAAATAAGAAAGATCATAACCCATCACCCGACCGAAATCCTCCGGGTCAAAAGTTCCAAAACCAAAGAAATTAGATTGGTAAGAGAAAGAAAAATAAATGACTAAGGATCGGGCCACATTCTCCGAAAAGTCTTCGATGTTAAAAGCCATATTCTTATCAATTCGATAAGAACGGCTAATGGGTTCAAGTAGGTCCATAAAGGTTTTTACTTTTTGGTTTTTGTTTACATTAATATCGTTGTGATCGTTGGCTGCGATATTTTGATTGGCTTTTGATGTCATAAAAGTACAAAATTTTACTTGTTCTTGTCCTTAAAAATACTACGAATAGTATTATCGGTCAACCCTTTATTCTTATAATAAGCATAGAAAGAATAATGCTTCTTTGAGCAAAAACGGGCTTTCGTAGGCATATTCTCTAAAGAAACTCCGCATAAGAAACATTCCTTTCTATTTTCAATATCCTTTGCTACCTTAAAAATTTCATCCTGGCTATAACCCTTGCTTTCGTAATAATAGAAAAGGTTGGTATGTTCAAGGCTGCAAAATTTCTTACTGGCATCAATTTCCTTGTTACAAAAATGACAGAAGCCCTTTTTTTCTTCTTGTGCAATTTTTTGAATTTCTTCAAGCGAATAACCCTTACGTTTAAGGTTATTCATCCTCCACATATGCTCCCTTGAGCAATACTTCTGTTTATAAGTTGCGTAAGAAGGCAATGGCTTCTGGCAAAACAAGCATTTTTTCATTCTTCAAATATAGAAAAATATTTAATCACTTTGTAAAATTACCAAAAAAGAACACAAAAATAATTTTGGAACCCCGTGGCAGCCAAACCACGGGGGAAACCAAAAAGTAAAAACTTTCGTAAAAAAGCTATTTACTTGATGGCAAAACTACATTTAAAAAACCAGATTGTCAAGGTTACAAAATAGCCTATTATTTTACTTTATTGGTTTTAATAAACAGCTCCAAAGCCTTAAATAGATTGTATTTCTCAAGAAAAAAGTTTTTCATTTCAATTGGGGCTGATTTGATTTCAGCCAATGATATTTCAATCTCTCGTTGAATAACAGAGCGATGCGCCATTAAAAACAAGACAAAAGAATCCGCATCTAGTGAAATCTTATTAATATCATTCATTACAAACATAAGGGAAAAAATTAAGACGGTGAACAAAAAAAGGAGAACAGGTTTAAAGCTTAATCCTTTTGGATCGATCCATTGCCTTTGAGATTTCCTCCATAAGAGGGTCTTGGTTTTTTACCTGCTGTTTAGGGGCTTGCTTGCCGATATTGTTGAATTGATTAACCGAATTGTAGATGTTATATCTTTTTTTGAGTATTTCATCTATGCCTTTAACAGCTTTAAGATCTTCGTTCCAGTCCTTTAAAACCGGTCTTGCGATTTCTAACTTTTTAGAATCCTGAAATTTGAGTTTGTGAATAGCTTCAACAGCCAGGTTCCATGTTTTAGAGATGTTCTTAAATTCAATTTCTACTTGTAAAGGCTTTCCCTCTTGGGAAGGAATCTTTGATATATTGAAGGGTTCACCCTCTGAGAGTTTGTCTTTGAATTGGATGTTTTTCTCCTTAAAATAGTCAACAATCATTTGAGTTTCTCTTTGGCCATCACTTTTTTCAGTCGGAGAAATGCTCCAGGAGAGCCGTCCAATGTTGGTTTTGTTGTTTCTGTAAGGGTCTATTTGGGAACTATTCAGAGCTGAATTCTTATCGGGAACCTTAAAAAACTCAGAAGCTTGAAGTCTTCCCAAAACTTTTACCGTTAGCATAGCTCCTGCAGTATCATTATCAAAGCCCAGTGTAAGTTTTTCGGGCTTGTTGTAATGAACATGGGCCACTTGCACGACCTGGCCATTGGAATCTAAAACAGCTTGGCCTCTTTCATCCTTTTGAGAGGTTACCTGAGCGATATCCTTAATAGCATCTTGAGGAACCTGAGAAAGTAACATTGCTTTTCGTGACATCCCTTTATCAAGCATTTTCTGAAGTAAATCTATTTGTCTGCCGGTAATGCTTCCAGCCGTTGAAAGATACACGTCTTGTACATCGGTTCTAGGCTGCTGGCTTTGCAACTGTTTTAGTTCCCACTGGCTTAGAGCATCAATGGCAGATTCAGTAACAAAGATTTCTTTTACCGGCTTCTCATGATCTACATTACTTCGCCAAAAACCATCATTCTTATGGTCCAATACACTTTTAAAATCAGTGTTACGTACCTCAAAGCCAATCAAACCATTTTCAGAAGATATAGGGAAGGCTGTATTTAGGTGCTTTTTATCATCGCTTAGTGCATTATGTATGCGTCCTCGAAAGGTTGTGCTTTTTAATGTTTCATCGGAAATCCCTCTTGAGTTCAAATAAGAAGTATCCGAAAGGGGGCGAATATTATAATAGTTCTCCAGGCGTTTAACTTCCGATGCCTGTCCTACTGCAGTACCGGAAAGATGGAAAGGAAGAGCATTTTCTTTAAGCTCATTGTTTTTGTAAATGAAATTCTCTATGATTTTGATTGAATCCTTAAAGTCGGCTTTAAAATGCAATTGTACCAGGTCAACAATACTGCCATGATTCTTTTTATCCCCGGTATGGGCCAGTTGTTGAGAGAAATAATAATGTTCGTTGTATTTAAAATTCGGAGAATTGGGACCTTCGCTTCTGCGACTTATCAGTATTTGAGACGAAGCATTTTCATCACGTTCCAGTTCCGGGAACTTCATTTGCTTCTTTTCCATATAGAACCAACGCTGCCTAGCAAAAGCGGCTTGTGAAACGTTGGTGGTTTTCTCTGAATACTCGTAACCAATAGCCCTGGCAAAATCAACAGATTAATTTCCTTCTTGTAGAAATCAAGAGGAATGCGTGAGCCTTGAACTTCGTAACCTTTTAATTTCGCAAAATTCAGTAGTTCTTTGCGATTTGTTACATGGGCTAAACTAAGTTGCTCATTGCTTATTCTTCGGCTTTCTTCCTCTTTTTGAGGGTGTTGAAGATTGTTTTCTTTTTTCATGGCTTTTTGACGAACTTACTTTTTGGGTTGACGAATTACTAACCAATGAAGACAAATCTTCTGTTACTTTGTCTGGCTTATCAAAGGTTAGCAGAATTTTTTTTGTGATAATAATGTTTGTATATCCAAAAAACTCTAGGATTTTTCTAATTGTATCGGGGTAATAGTGTGGAAGGCTTTTGTTTTTTACCTGACTGAGAATATTTGTTGGTATGGCTAAGCCACGCTCTTTGAATTCTTTTTGCAATTCTTGTAAAGTCAACTGTTTTGTTGCTTTTCTAATAAAATTTGATGCCAGATTATATGCCTTTAAATAAGTAATGGTCTCCTTACTTTCATCTGTCTGCTCGATTCTTATCATCTCTTCTTGGGTGAATGCGTTCATAATATTAGGCGTGAAAAATAAAAATAAAATCTGGCAAAGTACAGTTATAATGACTTTAAAATTAAGCTGATAAAAAAGCAGCTAAAATTTTTTATTTTTAATCAGCTTTGATTAAATTTGTAATGTTAAATAATTCAGGATATGCAAAAGAAAAAGAGCAAATCACTAATCTACACTGGTTTAATCTTTGCAGAGATCGTCTTATCGGTCTTTTTATTTGCAAAATTTTATCAGTATGGGTGTAAAATTAGCGATTTTATTCGAAATTCACAAAAGATTTTGATGGATCCTTCCAGCCTGGAACAGATAAATTTGGATGTATATTTATCAGGATTGTATTTTTTCTTAGCAACAATAGTTACTTTATCCACGATTGTATTTAAGCTTGTAAATCACAAGGAAAGAAGAACAAGGGCCGTTGTTAAGCCAAAAAAGAATGTAAAGGAAAACAACTTTCTGGTTAAAAGTTCCGATATAGAACAGCGTAAAAAAATGCTTCATGCTAAGTCGGGTGAAAAGACGACTGATAATGAAATAATTCATCAAGATAGAAAAAATAACAACAACACTAAAAATCTTCCGCATCTTTCTGACAGCCAAGTCCATGAATCGGACGCGGGGAAACCAAAAAGTGAAGATGCCCAAGGCCAACCCTTGATTGTCAAAGAGGAAAATAATATGATTAGTTCTTCTGGAAACCAGAATGCTGATGATACCAAAGTTCTTTTTGACGTTAAGGGTGAGGTCGGGGCTGAAAAGTTGCCATTAAGCCAGGAAGCATCCTCTTCGGACAGCTCTAATGAAGAGAATTTAGATCAAACATATCCCCAAAGTGCAGAAGTGGAGCGTTTTCTTTCTTCTTCTTCATCCTTTGTTTTTGAAGAGTTTAAAAGTGAGGTTGAGTTCATCAAAGATGATCTCTTAGAGAGTTCTCCCGTGTATGGTCCCTCAGACGATGACGAAAGTCCATATGATGGAGATGGTTTCCATGAATTTTATTCGCGCATAAGTTCGAGAAAAGGGGGAAACTCTGAAGCTCAGGAGGATACTGTTCAGGAGAACCGACTTCGCCAGGTTATTCGGGATGAATTCTATGGTCTTGTTGATCAGACGAGCGCAAAAATGAGTGAAAACTATGAGCGCTTAAATCAGATAATGCGTGAGATAGTGGCTTTGCGGGATGAAATTAAAGAGATTCAGAAATCTGAAAACAAGAATAGTCGACATGTAGAAAAGGAGCTTAATCCCCGACTTGCTATGCTAAAAGAAATGGAAGCCGAAGGACAACTGGTTCTGGAGGAAATTGATGAAGCTCAAAGGAAGGAAGCTCAACAAAAATATTCTAAATACTCACTTGTTTAATCAACACAGGTTAAAGCATAAACATATGATATAAACATTGCCAATGATTAACTGTGGTAATTACAAGACTGTCAGCCAAAAGTCTTTATTTATATAATTCCAAGTTTCATTTTTACTAACATTAAATTTAGTGTTTTATGATTGCAAGCAAAAACCAAAAAGTTAAGAACCCCGCAGTAAAAAGATCTTTGCCGGATTCTTTTAGGAAAGCTCTAAGTGTAATGGCTGCTTTCTTTATGTTTCAAATGACTTTCGCTCAGGATGTGGCCAGGGAGATTGAGGACCTTATGGACCAACAGATCATGCCTATTGTCAACGTAATCGTTGCTGCAGCCCTTGTCTTTTCGGCTGTATATGCTGGCATCCTCTTCTTTCAGGGCAAAAAAGAAGGTCTCAAAATCGTGGGCTACATCATTGCCGGTGCGCTGGTAATTAAGTTCATGGCCGAAATTGCTCAAAGTATTATCGGTACCAATTAACCAGGTGATTTTTACTATGAGTAGTAAGGATTATCGCATGCCGATATACTATCTTTTTGAGCAAGAAGCAAAGATGCTGGGCATGTATATGTCCAGCTTCTACAACTTCGCAGCTCTGGCCATATTAGTGCTGATACTCCCGCAAATTGTGGGAGTTATCGGCATTAATCTTGGATGGAAATTCTACACCTTCGGTGTAGTAGCCCTTATTTTCCTTTACTTTTTCTTGCGCTCGATGGGAAAGAAATCTTATCCCAATTTTATTTATGCATGGCTATCATTTACCATGCTGCAGCCCGGACGCATAAGTAGTATGGATTTTGATTTGAAACTTAAAAGCCTAAAAGAAATCATCGATGACACTAGAGAGTCTGAGTAACATGCTTCCATATCTTGGATATGAAGATGAAGCAATGATTTTAAAAGATGGCCGTATTTGCTTTTTCTATGAAGTTGATGGCGTAGAGTATGAAGGTTGGAAGGAAGAGGATTACCAGGCAATGGTAGATCTTCTGGAAGCTTCGCTTCGGGAAATGCCGCTGGGAACAACACTGACCAAAACGGACATTTATTTCCGCAAGCAAAACCAATTGAAGCCCATCAACCAGTCCTATATTGAGGCTAAAAGAGTTGAGCACTTCAATAAAAGAAAAAGCCTTGAGCATCAGAGCTACATTGTTCTGAGTTTTGCTCATGAAAAGGCCCAAAAGCCCACTCCAAATTCAACAATTCTGGCCCGTAAGGGAAAGAATCTACCAGCGATCTTGCTTAAAGGTATCCAGGAACGCATTATTAAGGCCAAAGCAAAAGCCTCCGAGTTTTATTCCTTGATGAATGAAATGCACGGTGTAACCTTTAGAAAGATGCCCCTGGAGGAAATTAAACTTTCCATTTGTCGTTATTTGGATCTTGATTTTGAAAAAGAGCAGATAGATGTAAGCAGTGAAATTGAGAAAAAGCATAACTACCTTCAAGTTGGAAACCAAATTGTAAGTGCTATTTCTCTTTATGGGCAAGGTGAAACCCTGATGCCTTTTACAGAAAGACGGTACAATGACAAAGGTTTCATTAATCCTTATGCGACAAGTATTCATTTTCCTCTTCAAGTGCCGCATATTGTCACTACAACGCTGACTACCGTTGATATGGAGAAAACTTTAAAACCATTTAAGACGGAGGTTTTAATCAACAAGCAGCTTAGTGGCAACTCCCCCCTTACAAGGGGAAGTAACGACCGGGCATTGATGGTAGAACAAAGCATTGACGAAGTAAGAAGAAGAAAGGATGGTTTTGTAGAACTGTCTGTCAATATTCTGCTTTTTTCAGACAATTATGAGGAAATGCAGCAAAGCATTGAAAAAACCCAACAGGCCATAAAAAGCATATACCAAGCCAAATATCTTAAGGAATCCTGGGACATTGCCAATATCTTCTTTTCATCGCTACCAGGTAACGGGTGGGAAACCGTGCGTACTTTAATGATGCCTACAAAAAATGCCTTGCCATACTTTCATTTTATGAAGCCTTATATTTCCGATGAAAGTGGAGAGCTTTTAACCGATCGCTTTGGCCGTCCTACAAGAGTTGACCTTAATCGTTCCGATTTAACAAGTAAGAACCGTCTGATAGTAGGGCCCACGGGTTCGGGAAAATCCTTTACCGAAGGTGTTTTCATATCCACGGCTCATGAACGAGGGGAAATTCAGGTTATTATTGATAAAGGTGGCTCCTATAAAAACCTTATCAAATCACTGGATGGGCAATATTTTGAACACAAGGCAGACAGTCCTATGCGCTTTAATCCATTTGCTACGGAAATGGATCCTGATGGACTTTATATCTTGAGCCCGGATAAGAAAATTGTCTTGGTAACTTTTATCAAGCTCTTGTGGAAATCAACGGAACATCAGGAATATCTGACGAAAGCCGAAAACTCTCTTCTTCTTATATGGCTTGAAGCTTATTATGACCACTTGAACGAACAAAAAAAGTTGGCCGCAAATGACGAAAAGATTCCCGTGCCAACCTTAAGAGGTTTCGTGTACTTTATCAAAACCTTTCACGAAACCAAAATCAAGGAAAAAGATGCAGAATATCTACGGCAAAAGGAGTTTTTCAATGTGAACCATTTTCACACGGTAATGCACCCCTTCATTGAAGGAAATTACGCTGAAATTTTCAACGCTGAGGATGTTCTTGAACTTTCCAATTATCCTTTGATTTGTTTCGATTTAGAAGGAGTTCAGCAAGACAAAACTTTGTATCCGATAATTACCATGTTGGTAATCGAATTGGTATTTACACACATTGCAAAATTCCCGGACAATTTAAAGCACGTAATCCTTGATGAAGCCTGGTCCTTTTTCACCGGAGAAATGGCAGAGTTTATCGCACTTATGTATCGGACCATTCGGAAGAACAATGGTACTGCGACCATCATTACCCAAAGTGCTCAGGATATTTTGGATAGCGAGCTGGCCAATGCTCTTATTCAAAACACACAGATTTACATCATTCTTGACCATAAGGGGAAGAGCACAGAACCACTTAGAAAGATCGGATTGGAAGATTTTCATATTAGAAAAATTGAATCCATCCGAAAACATTGGTTCATCGATCACAAAACTGGAATTAAAGGTGGTAGGGAGTTGTTTATCAAACGTGAGGATAAGAGTTATAATATTTACGCCATTGAGGTTCCTATAGAACAGTACGTTCTATTAACCTCTCATCCCCCGGAAAGGAACCATTTCAATAAGCTTCAAAAGAAATATCCCCTTTCCAGGGCCATTGAAGAATGGAAGCGTGATAAAGAAGCAATGGTTTTTTAGCAAGTTTCAGCCAAGCAAATGCTAAATCAGTTAAGCAAAAACCAAAAAGTAAAGCCATGAAGTTGAAAAGAATAGCAACCGCTGTATTTTCTGCAGGACTCTTTGTCTGTGGAATTTGCAGTTGTAAGGATTCTCCCAGCTAGAATATATGCCTTCTG
>Ga0209510_1002330_pt1 | contig 19639 bp, 10 predicted proteins | sample BiotimSIPDNA_FD_185749 | JGI IMG/M metagenome (GOLD analysis project Ga0209510, IMG submission 185749) | Anaerobic biogas reactor microbial communites from Washington, USA - Biogas_R1 time_0 SIP DNA (SPAdes) (version 2) | ecosystem: Engineered > Bioreactor > Anaerobic > Unclassified | place... | reverse complement strand
TGACATTGCAGAAATTTTTACTCGTTTGGCGGTCGGGATTTAGGGCGGGTTGGAGGGGCGAATGGTGATTTTTTTTGGTCAAAAACGTGCAACACTTTCCAAGGGTAGAGGGCCGACGTCGGGTCGGCCCGGTCTTGGGTCGGCGAGCGGCATGGCTCGCCCCTGGATGTTGCGATGGATTCGAGACCGCTGGGTCGCACGTGTCGGCTGTGGAGGCGAGGGCCATCGAGGTCGTTGTGACCATTCCGTTGTGGCTGGCTCGGGCCGGCGTGGCGCTGGCGCTGCTGTGGCGTCGCGTCCGCTACGGCTACGCCTTCCGCCGGATCGCGCTGACCAAAGGCCGCTACGCCATCGTCGATCCTGACGACTATCCGCGTCTGGCCCGCTACAACTGGCACGTGAGCGAGGGGACGCGGACGTATTACGCCGCGCGCACCGCCCGCTTGAGCGACGGGCGGACGAAGACCGTCGCGATGCACCGCCAGGTGCTGCCGACGCCGTCCGGCGTGCTCGTCGATCACGTCAACCAGCACGGCTGGGACAATCGCAAGGCCAACCTCCGCGCCGCCACCCGCTCGCAGAACGCCCGCAACCGCGCCAAGTTCAGCCGGGGCGTCTATAGCTCGGCGTACAAGGGCGTCCGCCGATGTCGCGACGCCGCCGGCTGGGAGGCGACGATCACGATCCATCGCCGCTCGATCTTCCTCGGTCGCTTCGACAGCGAGATCGAAGCCGCCCGCGCCTACGACCGCGCCGCGCTTCGCTACCACGGCCGCTTTGCCTCCCTGAACTTCCCGCGCAGGACCGGCCGGACGCGCCTGCGCCAGTGGCTGGCCGCCCTGCCGGCGACGGCGGTGGCCCGCCTCCGACCGTCTCGGACAGAGCGACCGCCCCACCGCCGACGAACACAGCGCAGCGGGCGGTTACGGTGCGCGGTAGTGGTAGTTGAAGCGGCCGCCCGGGGCGACGTCGCCGTGGAGGTAGAAATCCGTGATCTCGCCCGAGGCGGGCACGTTGTCGGTCCACTTGAACTCGAAGTCCAGCGGCCCGCCCGGCGGCAGACCGACGAGCGAGCGGCTCAGGCGCAGCGCCATGCGTCGGCCCTCGACGCAAAAGGCGACCCGACCGACCTCGGCCCACTCGAATTGCGGAAAAGTGCGCTCCAGAATAGCCTCATCGCCGACGGGCGTTCGGCGGTTGACGACGAAGTCGTAGCCCTGCCAACCCGTGCTCTTGTCGCGGTCGATATCGATCAGCAGGGTCATCCAGCCGGGTCCGGCCGGGGCGGTGATCGGCTCGGCAGTCTCGACGTAGAAGTACAGATTCCCGGCGTCGCGCGCGACCCTGGCGGCGACGAAGTCGTTGCGTCCGGAGTCGTTTTCGTAGAACGTCTTGCCGTAGCCGCGATGGCGGCGGTGCATCGTGCTGCCCTTGTGGTGTCGAAACTCGGGCTGCACGTCGGCCCACGCGTCGAAGCGGCCGTCGAGGGCGATCGTTGCCGGCGGCGAGGGCGGAACCGGCGCGGCCAAGCCCTTGTATCGGCGGATGTTGGCGATGAGCTGGTAGTAGTAATTGTCGGCAAAACCGCCCTTCATCGGCTCGATGTCGCGGCTGTACTCGTTGTTGAACTGGTCGGGGAAGGCGTTCTCCGTGCCCTGCCACTGACGATAGCGGCCGGCGATCCACTCGTTCCAGCCGGTGACGAAGATCAGCTCGGGATCGATTGCGAGGGCGTGGTCCCACTGCTCCTGAAAGTTCAGGCCGGCGGCGACGGCGTCGTCGCTGTGATTGAAGCCGCCGGCCCTGGTGTAGCCGCGACCGTAGGAGCCTGTGGGGTCGTTCATCGCCGCCGGGGCGAGCACGTCGGTGGCGTTTTGCGAGACGCCGACCGTGACCTGCTCGAAGCGGCCCGGGGCCAGTTCGACGTAGCCATGCGGCGGGCAGACCTCGAGCCAGCCCCAGTGGTCGGGCCGCGAGGGGCCTCGTCGGTAGTCGGGCTGGCCCGGCCGGAAGGTGAAGAACGAGCGGATCGGCTCGGGAAGATTGTCGGGATAGCCCATCAGCAGCGGCTTGCCTTTCCAGTAGAACCACAGCTCCTTGAAGCGGCCCGGCCGGTAAAGATCTTCGTAGATCTTGGTGATGTTGACGCGACTGTCGTCGTGCGGGGCGAACGGGCAGAGGAACGCGATCTGTGGCGTCCGCACCCCGTCGCGCCGGGCGGCCGTCCAGACTTCGCCGAGGACGTCGTAAGCCTCTTTCCATGTGAAGGTCCCGTTGGTGCAGTCGAAGACCACGACATCCACCCCGGCGTCGGCGAGCATCTCGGCGTGCCTGCGGTAGACCCACGGGTCGGTGCCGCGATAGTAGCCGGCAAGCGGCTCGTTCCAATGGTGCCCGACGATGTGGCCAATCTCTTTCCAGGCGGGATGGTTGTAGTCGTTGATGGCCTCGGGATGGCGCGCGACAATCTCGTTGACGTTGGCCGGGCCCAGGTCGGTCTTGCCGTCAACGTGCCAAGTCCAGTAGAACATCGCCACGGTCCGGCCGGGGCGTGGGCCGCCCACCTCGGCGTGCGTCGGCAGCGTTCGGCCCAGGGCATCGGTCGCCACCCACGCATCGCTGATGCGCGCCGGCTCGGCCCCCGCCGGGCCCCACAGCAGCAGAGCCGCCCACAGGATCGACATCGTGACATAGCCGCGTAGAAACGGCTGAAGGCGTCCAGTCTGCATCGATTTCCCCTTCCTTCAATCGCCTTTGAATCGATTCCAAAGCCAGGTTCTCGACCATTGTAGACGATGGTCCGCCAAACGCAATCCAGGCTCGGCCCTTGTGACCTTTTCCAAGAAGGCGGCATTTGTGTTGCGTTCGAGTCGGATCGACCGTAAGATCGCCGCACTCGGCGTCCGTCGTGACGCAGGGTTTTCGTATTCACAGTGGTTTTCGATCCTCGCAGGACAACGGCGAAGCATCGTGAAGTACAGGCTCGTCATTTTCGATTTCGACGGCACGCTGGCCGACACGTTCGTCTGGTTTGCCCAGGCGATCAACAGGATCGCCGACAAGTACCATTTCAAAAAAGTCGATCCGGACGAGCACGACACGATTCGCGGCCTCGACGCCCGCGCGGTACTGAAGTATCTCGGCGTGCCCTTGTGGAAGATCCCGCTGATTGCCAGCCAAATGCGATCGCTGATGTCGCGCGATATCCACCACATCCGCCTGTTCGAAGGAATCGATGGCCTGCTGCGGCGGCTGGCCGGCATGGGGGCGACGCTGGCGGTGGTCAGCTCGAACTCGCGGGAGAACATTCGCCACGTCCTCGGGGCCGAACTGGCGGCCCTGATCGCGTATTACGAGTGCGGGGTCTCGGTCTTCGGCAAAGAAGCGAAGCTCAAGAAAGTCCTTCGCCAGAGCGGGGTCCCCCGCCACGAGACGATCTACATCGGCGACGAAATCCGCGACTGCGAGGCCGCCAAAGACATGGGCATCGCGTTCGGCGGCGCGAGCTGGGGCTACACGATGCCCGAGGCGCTGCGGGCCCGTGCCGGCGGCGACGTCTTCGCCCGGATCGAAGATATTTTGCCTCGCGTAGGCGGGTAGAAGCGATGGCAATGAAGCCCATCGCCGTCGCCTTGCCTGTCCGGGCCGGTCCGTGCAATGCGATCATCAGCATCGTCAGCCCGCACCCGCCAGATCATCACCCGTAGAGCGAAGAGATCGAGGCCTTCACCTTCGAGCAATCGCATCGGCCTGCAGCGGCCTCTGCTCCCTGACAGCCATAACGACCTCTCGAATCGCATTCACGACGACCCCGGGCTGGTCGAGCTGGATCACGTGTGTGCTCTCAGGCACCCGCACGTGAAGGCTGCCTTCGCATCGCCTCGCCAGATCCGCCTGCATCTCGTACAGCAGTTCGTTCCATTGGGCAAAGTCTTCATCTGTCACGCCCGGCGGAGGCTCATCCCCGTGCTTCTCGGCGGTCAACACCACCATCGGCACCTGGGGCAAGGTCCTGCCGGCCCGCACCTGGGCCGCACTCTCGCTATCGATAGCGGTCCATTCACTATAGAGTGTCTCAAGAAACGAGGTCCGGGCGTGCACCGCACGGTCCATCGGCTGCAACGCAGGGGGGAGTTTGGGATTGACCGGGACCCAATCGAGCAGACGCAGGAGGCCCAGTCGGCTTCGCAACCGTCCCGACCTCATGTCGTTCGTCCACCAGTCGTACAGGCCCTTGACCGACTCGGGCAGCCCGGGCCACTGGTCCTCGTGCGCTGCGTCGACCAGCACCAGGCCCGCGACTTCGTTCGGATACTCGTGGGCGAACAGGCGCACATTGTACCCCCCGAAGGAATGGCCGACGAGAACGTAGGGGCCCGGGACATTCGCCTCCTCGAGCAGGGTGTGGAGTTCTTGAACGATGCGCTCGCTCGTTCGCGGGTGGGGCCCGGTCTCACTCCAGCCCATGCCGGCCCGGTCGTAGGAACAGACGCGCGCGAATTTCGCCACCTCCGGCTGGACGAGGCACCAGTTCAGCGAGCAGTCGCAAACGCCGGCATCCAGGACGACGGTCGGTCCGCCGTCGCCGATAATGCTGATGTGCAGGCGATGCCCCCCGACGGCCACCATCCGGCCGGGCGGAGGATACCGCTTCCGATCGCGCGCCGTGCCCGTCGCCTGATACACCGCGCCGGCTACGACCACCAGCACCAGCAATGCGCCGGCGCCGACCGCCACTCGCAAAACCCAACACCCAACGCGGCATCGCTTCTTCGGTTTCGCCATAGCCTGCTTGGCCTGTTCTGCCATGCGTGTCTCCCATCCAGACAGTCCTTCGCTCGTTTTGGCTTCCGCACTTCGTCCGATCCGGTGGTATGATAGCGGGATGCACGACGTCCTGAAAAGCCATATTCTCCATCTCCTGCAAAAGGATGCGACGCCGCGAAACCTGGCGCACCTGGCCGAAGAGCTGGGCGTCAGCGGATCGTTGCGTGGGGCCTTTCGCGAAGCGGTCGAGTCGCTGGGCGCCGAAGGCCGCGTGATCCTGGGGCCGCGAAACACCATCGCCCTGCCGTCGCTGTCGAGCGAGGTCACGGGCGTCTTCCGGGCCAACCCTCGCGGCTACGGGTTCGTCAGTCCGCAGCAGTTCGGCGACGAAGGCGAGGTGTTCATCCCCGCCAAGGCCACCGGCAGCGCCATGACGGGCGACCGCGTCGTCGCGCAGGTGACGCGGGGCTCGAAGGCCGACCCGGACCGCCTGACCGGGCGGATCGTCAAGGTGCTCGACCGGGCACACACGACGGTCGTCGGGACGCTGCGCCAGGAGCAGGACCGCTGGCAGGTGCGGCCCGACGGCGGCGATTTTCTTCGCCCGATCGAAATCGAGGGCCTCGACACCCGAACCGTTCGACATGGGGACAAGGTCGCGGTGGCGATTCGCACGTATCCGACGCGCTCCGAGGCGGCCACAGGCACGATCCGCGAGGTGTTGGGCCGCCCGGGCCGCTTCGACGCCGAAACCTCGGCGATTATCCGCCGCCACGGCCTGCTGGAGGAGTTCGAGCCCAGCGCCCTGGTCGAGGCCAGCAACGCGCGCGAGAACTTCCGGCCGCAGCCCTCGCAGGGACGCAAGGACATCACCGACGCGCTGGTTGTCACGATCGACCCCCCCGACGCCCAGGATTTCGACGACGCGATCAGCCTGACCCGCACCCGGCAAGGCGGCTGGCATCTGGGGGTGCATATCGCCGACGTGAGCCATTTCGTGCCGACCGGCTCGGCCCTCGATCGCTGCGCCCGACAGCGAGGCAACAGCGTCTATCTGCCCGGCCGCACCCTGCCCATGCTGCCGGAGATGCTCAGCAACGAGATTTGCTCGCTCCAGCCGGGCAAACGAAGGTACACCAAGAGCGTGTACCTGACCTACAACAAGGACGGGCAGATGCAGTCGGTCCGCTTCGCCAACACGATGATCGAGTCGAAGGCCCGCCTGAGTTATCAGCAGGCCGATGCGGCGCTCAAGGGCCACACGGGCGGCCTGGCCGACGACGTCGTGGCCCTGCTGGGCGAGATGGACACCCTGGCCCGTGTCATCGAGAAACGACGCCGACGGGCGGGAATGCTGCAACTGAAGATGCCCGAGACGGACCTCGTGACGGACGAGTCGGGCCAGGTCGTCGGCGTCCGGCCCGCCGATACGAGCTATCCGCACACGATCATCGAGATGTTCATGGTCGAGGCCAACGTGGCGGTGGCGACCCTGCTGGATCGCTACTGTGTCCCGTTCATGCGTCGAGTCCATCCCGAGCCGGACGGCAAGGTCCTCAACCGGCTCAGTCAGACGTTGCGTCTGCTGGGCGTAACACTGTCACGCCGTCCCCAGCGAGGCGACCTGCAGGCCCTGCTCGATCAGGTGCAAGGCAGCCGGATGTCGCTGCCGGTCAATCTGCTGGTCCTGCGCAGCCTGGCCAAGGCGACCTACGCCCCCGCCAGCATCGGGCATTACGCGCTGGCCGCGTCGAAATACTGCCATTTCACCAGTCCCATCCGCCGTTACGCCGACCTCATCGTCCATCGGGCGCTCCAGGCGTATCTGACCGGCCAGTTGGACCGGGCCCGACGGCAGTACACGTTTCCCGAACTGGCGGCCATCGGCGAGCACATCAGCGAGACCGAACAGACGGCCGATGAGGCCGAGCACGAACTCAGGACGATCCTCATCCTCGGCCTGTTGCAGCAGAAGGTCGGCAGCGTCATGGACGGCGTCGTCGTATCACTAACCCGCTTTGGAGCAGCGGTGCATCTGGGCGAATATGGCGTCGAGGGGCTGATTCCGTGCGAGGCGCTGGGGCCGGACCGTTGGCGGTTCGACGAACAGAGCCAGTGCCTGGTGGGCCGTCACACCGGGTCGATCGTGCGTCTGGCCCAGCCGCTCCGCGTACGCATCGTTGCCGTCGCCCCTGCCGGCGAACAGCTCGATCTGGCCCCCGCCGTCGATCTGATCCGCAAGGTCCCCGATCGCGACCTGCCACAGCGGCCCGGGCGCGGGGACAGTGGGCCCCGCCGCCGGCGGAAGCGCAAGCCGCACGCCTGATCCGGCCGGCGGAAGCCGACGACTCTCTCTGGCTGAAATGACGCACCATTAGAAACACTCCATAAGCTTATGCAAACCTCTCTTCTGATAAACTGATATCGCAATTCTGTGGCAATGGCCCTGAATCGGGCCTATTGACGGCCTGAAACCAAATCGTCACGTCATTCGATGGCATGATGCAGTCGGCGCACGTCCGCCTTTGCCATTATAGTATTATATTTGCTTATTATGTATATCTTGTTAAATCGCGGGCACACACAGGCGTCATCTCGTACAATTGTGTAGGAATGTCGCCCGAATCGTTTGAGGGACACCGTGGCGACTTCTCGTTTTCGCAAAGACAGTTCGATCGCACGGAGAGTTGATGACTGCAAATCCAGAAAACCAGGGGCTGTACGACAAGCAGTTCGAGCACGACGCCTGCGGCATCGGGGCTGTGGTGGACATCGCCGGGCGGCCGAACCATGCCATCCTCGAATATGGCCAGCAGGTGCTGAAGAACCTGCGGCATCGCGGGGCAGCCGGGGCCGATAATGTGACCGGTGACGGGGCAGGCATCCTGCTGCAGATTCCCCACGAGCTGTTCGCCGGCGAATGCCAGAAGAACGGCATCGTGCTGCCCGCCCCCGGACGCTACGGGGTCGGCATGGTGTTCACGAGCAAGGACGCCCTGCTGCGGGCGAAATGGGATGCCCTTTTGGCGCAGGCGATGGGGCACTACGGGCTCGACGTGATCGGCTGGCGCGAGGTGCCGACGCAGCCGGATTGCCTGGGTCCGATCGCCCTGGCGGCCGAGCCGGCAATCCGTCAGGTCTTCATCGACGGCAACGGCCTGGCCGATGCGGACCTCGAACGGCGGCTCTACCTGGCCCGCAAACGCACCGAGCGCCTCGTCCGGGAGGACGCCGGGGCGGGGACCGAGGAATTCTACGTCGTCAGCATGTCGTGCCGCACGATCTGCTATAAGGGCATGTTCATGGACTGGCAGTTGTTCACCTATTACCCCGACCTGGAGGACAAGCGGACGACCACGTCGCTGTGCATCATCCACCAGCGCTACAGCACGAACACCTTCCCCAACTGGCGTCTGGCACAGCCGTTCCGCTGCATCGCCCACAACGGGGAGATCAATACTCTCAGCGGCAACCGCAATTCGATGCGGGGCCGCGAGCCCAAGATGGTCAGCCCGACCTTGGGCGACGACCTGACGGACGTGTTCCCGGTCGTCGATCCGACGGGTAGCGACTCGGCGGCGTTTGACAACGCATTGGAATTGCTGGTGCAATCGGGCCGGAGCATGCCGCACGCACTGATGATGATGATCCCGGAGGCCTTCGGAGCCAAGTACCATATCAGCACCGACAAGCGGGCATTCTACGAGTACCACGCCGCGGTGATGGAGCCGTGGGACGGTCCGGCGGCGATGGTCTTCACCGACGGACGGATCATCGGGGGCACCCTCGACCGCAACGGACTACGGCCCTGCCGCTACGTGGTAACCAAGGACGGACTGGCAATCATCGGCAGCGAGGCCGGCGTGGTGGAGTTTCCGCCGGAGCAGATCAGCGCCAAAGGCCGTCTGCGTCCGGGCCACCTGTTCCTGATCGACACCACCGAAGGACGCATCATCTCGGACAATGAGATCAAGAGCAAGATCGCCCGCCAGAGCCCGTACCGACGCTGGCTGGAAGAGAACCGGATCGAGCTGCGGGGCCTGTTCGATGCGCCGGACCTTGTGGAGACCGATCCGGTCGAGACGATCCAGCGGATGCGGGCCTTCGGCTATACGGCCGAGGAGAAGCGCATGGTCCTGGCCCCGATGGCCGTCAACGGACAGGAGCCCGTTGGGTCAATGGGCAACGACACGCCGCTGGCGGTGCTGAGCGACCGCTCGAAGCTGCTGTTCAGCTACTTCCGTCAGTTGTTCGCCCAAGTGACCAACCCGGCCATCGATCCGCTCCGCGAAGGGCTGGTGATGAGCCTGATGCTGTTCACGGGCAAGAAGCGCAACGTGCTGGACGAGTCGCCTCTGCACTGTCGGCAACTGAAGCTGCCGCACCCGATCCTGACCAGCGCGGACATGGCGCGTCTTCGTGCGGTCAGCCGGGCCGATTTCAAGGTCGCCACGGTCCCGATGCTGTTCGACGTGAACCGCCGCAGTCCGGGCAAGGCGCTGCGCAAAGGCCTCGACGCGCTGGTTAAAGCGGCCCAGACGGCGGTCGCCGACGGCGCATCCCTGGTGATCCTCAGCGACAGAGGCGTGTCACAGACGCAGGCAGCGATCCCTTCGTTGCTGGCGGTTTCCGCGGTGCACCATCACCTGCTGCGCGAAGGGCTTCGCAACGAATGTGGCCTGATCGTCGAGAGTGCCGAGCCGCGCGAAGTGATGCACTTCTGCCTGTTGGCCGGTTACGGGGCCAATGCGGTGAATCCCTATCTGGCGTTCGACGTGCTGGCGGAAATGAACCAGTCAGGCGACCTGGGCGAGGCGATCGAGCCGGTCGCCGTATCCGACCATTACATCGCAGCGATCAAGAAGGGCATCCTCAAGACGATGAGCAAGATGGGCATCTCGACCCTGCGCAGCTACATGTACGCCCAGTTGTTCGAGGCCATCGGTTTGAAGAAGAGCTTTGTGGACGAGTACTTCACGGGCACCACGTCGCGCATCGGGGGGATCGGGCTCGACGAGATCGCCCGGGAGACGTTGAGCCGGCACGCCTATGCGTACGACAACGACGACTACAGCTACCCGGAAATCGACATGGGCGGCGACTACGCCTACCGCCACCAGGGCGAGCGGCACCTGTGGAACCCGACGACGGTCGCCAAGCTCCAGGAGGCGGTTCGCAACAACGATGCGCGGGCATATGCCGCGTTTGCGGAGGCCGTGAACGCCCAATCCGAGCGGCTCTGCACGCTGCGGGGCCTGTTCGAGTTTCAGGCGGGCAAGCCGGTTCCGATCGAGAAGGTCGAGCCGGCCGACGAGATCGTCAAGCGGTTTTGCACGGGCGCGATGAGCCATGGGTCGATCAGCAAGGAGGCCCACGAGTGCATGGCGGTCGCCATGAATCGCCTCGGGGGCATGAGCAACACGGGCGAGGGCGGCGAAGACCCCGCCCGGTACGTCGCGGAGCCCAACGGCGACTCGAAGAACAGCGCCATCAAGCAGGTTGCCAGCGCGCGGTTCGGCGTGACGATCAACTACCTCGCGCATGCCCGGGAATTGCAGATCAAGATCGCCCAGGGCGCCAAGCCCGGCGAGGGCGGCCAGTTGCCCGGACACAAGGTGTCGCAGGAGATCGCGACGCTGCGGTACGCCACGCCCGGCGTGACGCTGATCTCGCCTCCGCCGCACCACGACATCTACTCGATCGAGGACCTGGCCCAGTTGATCTACGACCTCAAGTGCGCCTGTCCGGGCTGCAAGGTGTCGGTCAAGCTGGTCGCCGAGGTCGGGGTCGGGACGATCGCGGCCGGCGTAGTCAAGGGCAACGCCGACGAGGTGCTCGTCAGCGGACACGACGGGGGCACCGGGGCCAGTCCGCTCTCGTCGATCATGCACGCCGGTTGCCCCTGGGAGCTGGGCCTGGCCGAGACGCAGCAGACGCTGGTCCTGAACAACCTTCGCGGCCGCACGCGATTGCAGACCGATGGGCAGATCCGGACGGGCCGTGACATCGTCGTGGCCGCCCTGCTCGGGGCCGAGCAGTTCGGATTCGGCACCGCCGCGTTGGTGACGCTCGGGTGCACGCTGCTGCGGAAATGTCACGAGGGCGGCTGCATCTACGGGATCGCCACGCAGGACCCGGAGCTGCGCAAGCGGTTCGCCGGCAAGCCCGAGCACCTGATGCGCTATCTGACATTCGTCGCCGAAGAGGTCCGGCAGATCATGGCCGAACTCGGATTCGAGAAGTTCGAGGACATGGTCGGCCGTGTCGACCGGCTCAAGACCACCAAGGCGATCGGCCACTGGAAGGCCAAGGGGCTCGATCTGTCGGCGATCTTCCATCAGGTGGACACGTCGGACGGCCGGCCCGTGCGGTTCTGCGAGCGCCAACAGGACAAGCATCAGGACCACATGGACTGGAAGATCGTCGAGCTGGCCCGCGACGCCATCGAGGACAAGAAGCCCGTGACGCTGGAGTTGCCGATCCGGAATACCGACCGCACCGTCGGGGCGATCCTCAGCAACCGGATCGTGCTGGCGCACGGGCCCGAGGGTCTGCCCGACGACACGCTGAATGTGGTCTTCCGGGGCTCGGCGGGCCAGAGCTTCGGCGCGTTTGTGATCGGCGGCGTGACGCTCACGCTGATCGGCGAGTCGAACGACTATCTGGGCAAGGGGCTCTCCGGCGGGCGGATCGTGGCCAAGACGCCGGCGGAGGCGACGTATCTGCCCCACGAGAACATCATCGTCGGCAACACGCTGCTCTACGGCGCCACCGGCGGCGAGGCGTTCATCAACGGCATGGCCGGCGAGCGATTCGCCGTGCGCAACAGCGGCGCGGTGGCGGTCGTCGAGGGGGTCGGCGACCACGGCTGCGAATATATGACCGGCGGCTGCGTGGTCGTGCTCGGCGGAACGGGGTGCAACTTCGCGGCCGGCATGAGCGGCGGAACCGCCTACGTCCTCGACGAGCGGCAGCTCTTCGACACGCTGTGCAACCTCGACATGGTGGACCTCGAAACCGTCTGGCGCGAGGAGGACAAGAAGGTGCTGCGGCAACTGATCGAGCGGCACCGTGCGTTCACCGACAGCGTGCGAGCGAGGTACATCCTCGACAACTGGTCGGGAATGATCGGACGGTTTGTGAAGGTCATGCCCATCGATTATCGCAAGGCTCTGGAACGAATGCAGGCCGAAGAGCAGCGCAATACGGAGACCACGCCGGCCACCGAGGAGGTGTTCCATGGGTGATATCCGCAGGGCAGGGGCATCGTGGCGAGGGCATCTTGCCCTTGCGCCGCGAGAGCATTTCGCTCTTGTCTGTGTTGTTTCGGAAAAAGCCAGGAGCAGGGGCAAGATGCCCCCGAGACGCAAGGGCGGGACGCCCTCGCCACGAGGTGTATCATGGGCGAATTAAGGGGATTCTTGAAGTACCCGCGTCAGGAGGTGGGCCATCGCCCGGTCGCCGAGCGCGTCACCGACTTCCGTGAGATCGACCTGCCCCTGACGCCCGACGCGATGCGGGATCAGGCGGCCCGCTGCATGAACTGCGGCATCCCCTTCTGCCAGGGGGCCGGCTGTCCGGTGGTCAACTGCATCCCCGACTTCAACGACCTGGTCTATCGCGGGCGATGGAAGGACGCGTGCAGCCTGCTGCACCGCACGAACAACTTCCCGGAGATCACCGGCCGCGTGTGCCCGGCGCCCTGCGAAAACGCCTGCACGTTGAACGTCAACGACAACCCGGTGATGATCAAGCATATCGAGTACCAGATCGTCGAACGGGGGTTCGAGGAGGGCTGGATCGTCCCACAACCTCCCAGGGTGCGTACGGGCAAGCGCGTGGCGGTGGTCGGTTCGGGTCCCGCCGGTCTGGCGGCCGCCCAGAACCTGGCCCGGGCCGGGCACGACGTCGTGGTGATCGAGAGGAACGAACGTCCGGGCGGACTGCTGCGCTATGGGATTCCCGACTTCAAGCTGCACAAGGGCGTGATCGATCGTCGTCTGGATCAGATGCGGGCCGAGGGCGTGCAATTCCAGTGCGGCGTGGCCGTCGGAGAGGACATCTCCGTCCGGTACCTCCGCAAACGCTTCGACGGCGTGTGCCTGGCCATGGGGGCCGGTCAGCCCCGCGACCTGAACGTGCCGGGCCGAAGGTTCGACAACATCGTCTACGCCATGGAGTACCTCACCGCGCAGAACAAGCTCTGCGCCGGCGAGCCGCTGGAGGACGCCGCTCCCCTCTCGGCCAAGGACAAGGTCGTTGTCGTGATCGGCGGCGGCGACACGGGCAGCGACTGCGTGGGCACCGCCCGCCGCCAGGGGGCACGGAAGATCTACCAGTTGGAGATCCTGCCCAAGCCCCCGGAGCAGCGCCCGCCCGACACCCCCTGGCCTAACTGGCCGAGGATCATGCGCACCAGCAGTTCACAGGAGGAAGGATGCGAACGGCTCTGGTCCGTGATGACCAAGCGGTTCCTCGGCACAGACGTGCGCGTCAGCAAATTGCAGGCCTGTCAGATCGAGTGGATGCGGGGCCGCAAGGGCTGGGAACTGAAGGAAGTGCCCGACAGCGAGTTCACTCTCGCAGTCGATCTGGTCCTGCTGGCGACGGGCTTCGTCCACGTCGCGCACGCCGGGCTCGTCCAGAATCTCGGCTTGCAGCTTGACGAAAGGGGCAATGTCCTGGTAAGTCATCACCAAACCAGCGAGCCGTGGGTCTTCGCGGCCGGCGACACCGTACGCGGGGCCTCGCTCGTGGTCCACGCCATCCGCAGTGGGCAGGACGCCGCGGCAGCCATGGATCGGTGGCTGCGACAGGAGCATCGGGGGCAATAGTCCACTATCCACACCAAGGGAGTCGATTACGAGGACAGTGCAGGTCGATGCCAAAACGCAAGGACATCCATAAGATTCTGATCATCGGCTCGGGCCCGATCATCATCGGCCAGGCCTGCGAGTTCGACTATTCCGGCGCCCAGGCCTGCAAGGTGCTCCGCCGGGAGGGCTTCGAGGTCGTTCTGGTCAACAGCAACCCGGCGACGATCATGACCGACCCGGAACTGGCGGACCGCACGTACATCGAGCCGATCACGCCGGAGATCGTCGAGATGGTCATCCGCCGCGAGAAGCCCGACAGCCTGCTGCCGACGCTGGGCGGCCAGACCGGCCTGAACACCGCCGTAGCCCTGGCCGAGAGCGGCGTGCTGAAGAAGTACGGCGTCAAGCTGCTCGGCGCCAATCTCCGCTCGATCAAGAAGGCCGAAGAGCGCGATCGCTTCAAAAAGACCATTCAGGACATCGGCCTGGAGGTCCCCCGAAGCGGCTACGTCCACAACTGGCAAGAGGCCAAACGCGTCGTCGAGCAGATCGGCTTTCCCGCCATCATCCGTCCGTCCTATACCCTCGGCGGCACCGGCGGCAACGTCGCCTACAACACCGAGGAATACGAGAAGTACATCCGATGGGGCCTGGCGCTGAGCCCCCACAGCCAGGTGCTCGTCGAGGAGTCGGTCGCCGGGTGGAAGGAATACGAGCTCGAGGTCATGCGCGACCGCAAGGACAACGTGGTCATCGTCTGCTCCATCGAGAACCTCGACCCGATGGGCATCCACACGGGCGACAGCATCACCGTCGCACCGGCCCAGACGCTGACCGACAGAGAATACCAGATCATGCGCGAGGCGTCGCTGAAGATCATCCGGGCCATCGGCGTCGAGACGGGCGGCTCGAACATCCAGTTCGCGGTCAACCCCGCCGACGGCAGGCTCTACGTCATCGAGATGAACCCGCGCGTCTCGCGCAGCTCGGCGCTGGCCTCGAAGGCGACGGGATTCGCCATCGCCAAAATCGCCTCGCTGCTGGCGGTCGGCTACACGCTCGACGAGATCCCCAACGACATCACGAAGAAGACGCCCGCCTGCTTCGAGCCGACGATCGACTACTGCGTGGTCAAGTGGCCGCGATTCACATTCGAGAAGTTTCCGCAGACCTCGCCCGAGCTGACGGTCCAGATGAAGTCGGTCGGCGAGGCGATGGCCATCGGACGGACCTTCAAGGAGGCCCTCCAGAAGGCGATTCGCTCGCTGGAGATCGACCGGCACGCCCTGGCGGCCAAGCACATCGACGAGACGGTCCCGCCGAACCAGTTGAGGGACAAGCTGCGGAGCCACTGCTGGGACAAGCTGTGGTACGTCGCCGAGGCGCTGCGGCGGAAGATGCCGGTGGATGAGCTGTTCGCTCTGACCAAGATCGATCCGTGGTTCCTGAACAACATCAAGGACATCGTGACGCTGGAAGGCAAGCTGCTGGCCGGCAACGGCAAGCTGCCCGACGCCCGCATGATGAGAGAGGCCAAAGAGTACGGCTTCAGCGACCGCTATCTCGCCTCGATCTCCAACGTCACCGAGCCCGAGTTTCGCAAGCACCGCCAGTCGCTCGGCGTCAACGCCGTCTACAAGACGGTCGATACCTGCGGCGCCGAGTTCGAGGCGACCACGCCCTATCTCTATTCGACGTTCGAGACCGAATGCGAAGCAGCCCCGACCGACCGGCGTAAGATCATGATCCTCGGCGGCGGGCCCAACCGGATCGGCCAGGGCATCGAGTTCGACTACTGCTGCTGCCACGCCGCCTTTGCGCTGCGCGAGATCGGCGTCGAGTCGATCATGGTCAACTGCAACCCCGAGACGGTCAGCACCGACTACGACACGTCCGACCGGCTGTACTTCGAGCCGCTGACCTTCGAGGACGTGATGAGCATCGTCGAGAAGGAGAAGCCCGATGGCGTCATCGTCCAGTTCGGCGGCCAGACCCCGCTGAAGCTGGCGGTCCCGCTGGAGAGGGCCGGCGTCCCCATCATCGGCACCTCGCCCGACAGCATCGACCGCGCCGAGAACCGCGAACGCTTCAACCGCCTGGTCGTAAAACTCGGCCTGCGCCAGCCCGAGAGCGGCACCGCCATGACCTACGACGAGACGCTGAACGTGGCCGGCAAGCTGGGCTACCCGCTGCTGATCCGCCCGTCGTTCGTGCTGGGCGGCCGCGCGATGGACATCGTCTACGACGAGGACGGCCTCCGCGCGTGCGTCGAGGAGGCCATCGAGGCCTCGGGCGAGCACCCGATCCTGATCGACAAGTTCCTCGACGACGCCACGGAACTGGACGTCGACGCCATCAGCGACGGCTCGCGCGTCGTCATCGGCGGGATCATGGAGCACATCGAGGAGGCCGGCGTCCACTCCGGCGACAGCGCCTGCTCGATCCCGGCCGTCAATGTCAAACCGAAGGTCCTCGACGAGATCGCCCGGCAGGCGAAGCTGCTGGCCCTCGAACTCGATGTCAAGGGCCTGATCAACATTCAGTTCGCCGTCAAGGACGACGAGGTCTATATCCTCGAAGTGAACCCGCGGGCCTCGCGCACGATCCCGTTCGTCAGCAAGGCGATCGGCGTGCCGCTGGCCAAGCTGGCCGCCAAGATCATGGCGGGCATGTCCCTCGACGAATTGGGATTCACCGAGGAGGTGCGCCCCGAGCACTACGCGGTGAAGGAGGCGGTCTTTCCGTTCCTGAAGTTCCCCGGCACCGACGCGCTGCTGGGCCCGGAGATGCTCTCGACGGGCGAGGTGATGGGCCTGTCCGACGATTTCGGCACCGCGTACGCCAAGAGCCAGATCGCCGCCGGCAACAGCCTGCCGGTGACCGGCAGCGTCCTGTTCAGCATCCGCGACACCGACAAGGCGCGGGCGGTGCCCGTGGCCCGCAAGCTCGGCGCGATGGGCTTCAAGATCATCGCGACCAAGGGCACCTGCATCGAGTTCATCAAGAACAACATCCCTTCGGAGTTCGCGCTGAAGATGAGCGAGGGCCGGCCGAACATCGTCGACGCGATCATCAACGGCCAGATCGACCTGATCGTCAACACGACGGTGGGCAAGCAGTCGATCACGGATTCGTTCGCCATCCGGCGCAACGCCGTCGATCGCCAGATCCCCTACGTCACCACCATTCGCGGGGCCGAGGCGGTCGTCAAGGCGATCGAGTCGCTCAAGGCCAAGAAGATTCGTGTCAAACCGATTCAGCATTATTACCGATAGCGAGGACACTTCGTGAAAGCGGTTTTGCTCTTAGAAGACGGAACGGTGTTCGAGGGCCGGGGGTTCGGGGCCAAGGGCTGCACGTGCGGCGAGGTCGTGTTCAACACGTCCATGACCGGCTACCAGGAGATCCTCACCGACCCCTCGTACCACGAGCAGATCATCACCATGACCTATCCGCTCATCGGCAACGTCGGGACCAATCCCGACGACTGGGAGTCGCGCAAGGTCTTTGCCGCCGGGTTCGTCGTCAAGGAGAACTGTCCCTATCCAAGCAACTGGCGCAATCAGGAGACGCTCGACGCCTACCTGAAGGCCAACAACGTCGTGGGCATCGAAGGAATCGACACGCGCAAGCTCGTGCACCACATCCGCACGCAGGGCGCCATGCGCGGGATTCTCTCATCGAGCGAGTTGGGCATCAAGAAGCTCGCGGCACAATTGCAGGAATACCCCGGCCTGGTCGGTCGCGACATCGTCAAGGACGTCACCGTCGCCAAGCCCTATGAGTGGACCAAAGGCGTCCTCGACGTCCTGGCGAATACGCAGGACGTGCCGGAGCCGAAGTACAAGGTCGTCGCGATCGACTACGGCATGAAGCGCAACATCCTCCGCCTGCTGGTCTCGCACGGCTGCGAGGTCGTCGCGGTGCCGGCCAAGGCCTCGGCCAAGGAGATCCTCGCGCACAAGCCCGACGGCGTGTTCCTGAGCAACGGTCCGGGCGATCCGGCGGCCGTGACGTATGCCGTCGAGACGGTCAAGGCCCTCCTGGGCCAGGTCCCCATCTTCGGCATCTGCCTGGGCCACCAGATCCTCAGCCTGGCGCTCGGCGGCACCACCTACAAACTGAAGTTCGGCCATCGCGGCGCCAACCATCCCGTCAAGAACCTCCGCACCGGCAAGATCGAGATCACCAGCCAGAACCACGGCTTCTGCGTGGACCTCGATTCGTTCAAAGGCAAGGACGTCGAGCTGACGCACCTGAACCTCAACGACAACACCTGCGAGGGAATCCGCAGCGACAAGCTCGGCGCCTTCGCCGTCCAGTACCACCCCGAAGCCTCCCCCGGCCCGCACGACGCCCGCTACCTCTTCGACGATTTTGTCCGCCTGATGGCGGCCAAGTAGAGGACTGTTCGTAGTGTGCCCGAAAGGGCATCCATCTTACGCGCTGGCGCAGCCTCCGGCATGGCGTACGGTCTGCGCCGACCTTTTTTCATTTTCCTCTTATGCCGACCCCTGATCTCGCCGATGAACTGACCGAACGGAAGCATGCCGAGGGAAACAGCAGCGTACCGGATTCCCAGGAGGGTGCAGAGCACGGCTCGATTGTCGGGAATACGCGAATGTGTGTGGCATGCTCAACTCGAACGCGAGGTGAGCAAGGCGTTCATGGAATTCTGCGTCCCAAGAAAAGGAGGATAACCAATGCCTCGTTACTGGGTGATAGCTCCCGTCGAATGTAAGCCGCCTGAACTATTCGATAGGGTGTGGCAATTCGATCGTGCAAATGATCTCATCTCCATCGGATGGCACGAACTCGGTGATATCTCGCGAATGAGTCGGGACGAATTGGACGGAGCTGTTGCAGCGACATATCCGGACAAACCCCGGCAAACAAAGGCCCTCTATGGCAATATCCTGTGGACCTTTTACCATGAGATCAAGCCGGGCGATTACGTGGTTGCTCGGAGGGGTAGGAAGATTCTCGCGGCGGTGGGCAGGGTGAGTGAGTCGGCCATCTACAAGCCAGGCGGTAATCCAGCCGTTGAGCACGCAGGCTTCCTGAGCGTAGCGTGGCAGGATGAACCGTGCGACAAAGCGTTTAGCAGCATTGTCTTCCCCATGCATACGCTATCCGAGCTTTCGGAAGCGCGATTTCGAAAGCTCGTCGAAGACCCAGGAATGGGCACCGAGCCACCAAAGGATGACACACCGCTTGAAGACCCAAGCGCATTCGTCCTGGAGAAATACCTTGAAGACTTCATCGTGAGCAACTTCGACACGATCTTCAAGCAGCAGCTTGAAATATACGAAGATACGGAGGGAAACGATGGCCAGCAGTATAGCACGGACATCGGCTCCATCGACATCTTGTCAGTCGAGCCGAAGTCGAATTCCTTTGTTGTCATCGAACTCAAGAAAGGACGCCCTTCAGACCAAGTTGTTGGACAGGTTCTGCGCTACATGGGATGGGTCAAGAGGAATCTCTGCACAGAGGGCCAATCCGTAAAGGGGCTCGTGATCTGCCGCGACCCGGATCCCAAGCTTGCCTACGCGCTGGAAATGACAAACAACATCCGCGTTCGGTACTACAGCGTCTCTTTCAGGCTCACAGAGGTTCCCCAACACACAGACAGGACGCAATGAGGGGCACTCCTACAGGGAATCCGCAGCGGAAAATTCCGGGCCTTCGCCGTCCAGTACCACCCCGAGGCCTCCCCCGGCCCGCACGACGCCCGCTACCTCTTCACCGACTTCACCGCCCTGATGGCCGCCAGGTAGGAGTGACGAGCCGCTACAAGCCGAAGGCTTTCTCCATCTGCTGGCGGACGAGGGTGAGGCGTTGGAGGTCGCCGCCGCCGACTTCGGCGGTGGTCCAGCCGGCGAAGCCGATGTCGTCGAGCGCCTTGCGGACCTGGTCCCACGGCAGGTCGTCGTCTTCGCTGGTGATATCGACGAACTTGTTCTGGGCCCGGCTGAAGCCTTTGACGTCGAGTTTGACGCAGCGATAGCCGAACGTGCGAATCCATTCGTCGGGCCGGCCGTACTTCCAGTGGT
>Ga0209510_1002326_pt1 | contig 19654 bp, 15 predicted proteins | sample BiotimSIPDNA_FD_185749 | JGI IMG/M metagenome (GOLD analysis project Ga0209510, IMG submission 185749) | Anaerobic biogas reactor microbial communites from Washington, USA - Biogas_R1 time_0 SIP DNA (SPAdes) (version 2) | ecosystem: Engineered > Bioreactor > Anaerobic > Unclassified | place... | reverse complement strand
CCGTTCACGATTCAAACCGGATTTTTTTGTTTTTTTTGAAACGAAACCTTCCATATCTTCCTTTGCTGTTGACAGTATTGCTTTCTCTTGCCTGTAGCAGGGTCCGACTGAGTGATGCCAGGGAGCACTATGTGCGGGGTGAATATCATGAAGCTATCACTGCCTATCGAAAGCTATATCGGCACACCTCCCGTGAGGAGTCAGTCCTGCGAGGAGTGATTGCATTTGAGATGGCAGAAAACTACCGCCTGTTGAACAGGTCTGCACATGCTGTCACTGCATACAGAAACGCCATCCGGTATGGATATCCCGATACGCTTGCACAACTACACCTGGCACAGATGCTGCACAGGGAGGGTGACTACCCGAATGCTGTTGATGCTTACCAACTTTATCTTACCAAAGTGCCGGGTGATGCGATTGCAATCGCGGGACTGAGGGGTGCTCAAGAGGCAATGGAGGCCATCAGGCAACAGGAGAATCTATCGGGCCGTTATCTTGTCCAGCGCTTCGATCTCCTCAATTCATCCCGCAGCGATTTCTCACCATTCTTCGCGCATGACGATGAGATGCTCTATTTCACCTCTTCCAGGGAATCTATACCCAGTGATGTGAGGAGCCCCGTGAATGGTACAAAATATCACGATCTTTTTTTTTCAGTAAAGAACAACGGGGGCGAATGGCAGAAACCTAAAAGAATTGAATTTGCAGCTGATACCGATTCTGATGAGGGAGTTGCCTCTTTCACCTCGGATGGTATGATGATGTTTTTCACTGCTGTTGATGCTACAACCAATCGGTCGGCTCTGCCTGGCATCTTTTTTTCCCGGCGGTTCAATGGAAGCTGGTCGCCAGGAACCAGACTCATCTTGAACGGGAGTGATTCCCTTTCTCTTTTTGCCCATCCAACGGTCTCTGCTTCAGGGAGCATCCTCTATTTCGTCTCTGACATGCCGGGTGGTATGGGAGGAAAGGATATTTGGAAGGCTCATCTTGACAATCGGCAGCAGGTGATAAGACTGGAGAATGCAGGTGCTGCGATCAACACACCCGGGAATGAGATGTTCCCTCACTTGCGTAATGACACAACCCTCTATTTCTCTTCTGACGGACACCCCGGTCGGGGAGGTCTTGATCTCTTCCAGGCAGTCAAAATTACGAGCGGTGGAGGATGGCACCTCACCCATCTGCCACCACCATTGAACTCATCAGCCGATGATTTTGGAATCACTTTTGAAGAAGGTGAGGAGAGGGGCTTCTTCAGCTCCAACAGGGATGATGTCAATGGGTATGACCACATCTACTCCTTTGCGTTTAAGAAACCATTGATTCAAGTGGAAGGATTTGTTGTGGGGAGAGATGACAATCCCATACCTGGTGCGTTTGTCGATCTAGTTGGCAGTGACGGCTCTCACCGGCAATTGGTCACAAACCGGGAAGGAGTATATCACTTCACTGCAATAGAGGGAGTCTCTTATCTCTTTCTTGCACAGGCAGAGGGATTTTTAAACCAGAATGCATCGCTTGCACCCGTCATTGCAAATAAGGATACAATCTGTTATCTGGATTTTGAGCTGACACCCTACAACCGACCGGTTGTCATGGAGAATATCTTTTATGATTTTGACCGTGCAGTGTTGCGTAGTGAGTCGAAAGTGGAACTTGACAAGCTCCTGCAGCTCATGCTTGAACATCCGGAGATCAGTGTGGAGCTCTCGGCCCATACCGACCGCAGGGGTACAGATAGTTACAATGATGAATTGTCGCTTCGTCGTGCCCGCTCGGTGGTCGATTATCTTATCTCGTCGGGCATTGCTCCGGAGCGACTGATATCGGTCGGTGAGGGGAAGATGAAACCAAAAAGGGTGGATAGCACTCTTGTCCGGCAGTATCCATTTCTCCGGGAAGGGGAGTATCTTACTGATGAGTACATTGAAACACTGCTCCCGGCACAGCAAACTACTGCCGATCAGTTAAACCGACGTACCGAGTTCAGGGTGCTGCCTTTCTCATTGATCACCCCTCTGGAAAAAGAGTGATTCTCCGGAATTATATGTATTTTTGTAGTTGATTACCGGTTGATTGAAATGATTTTGGGATAATCAATAAGAATGTGATGAGAGGAGTTGTAACAGTTTTTCTCTTGTTGTGGAGTTGTACAACGGGTTTGTTCACACTTACAGCTCAGGAGCTCCGGGCATCTGTGACCGTGAACGGGGCAGCTCTTCACGGAAGTAGTCCGGAGCTGATTCACTCCATGGAAGAGTCATTGCATACTTTTCTCAACGGTCAGCTTTGGGGCGAAAGCTTTATGCAATCAGACCAGAAAGTGAGCTGCTCCTTTACCTTGATACTGACCGATCATGTTCCTGATGGATCATTTCGAGGTGAGCTCTATGTACAGTCAAGAAAGCGTGGTGAGGCTGTCGGTATGGGAGCTACTATGCTGGTTTTACGTGACAGGGAACTTGAATTCAACTATAGTCCTTATCAGCCGCTGAGATTCGATCTTCATGCCATCCGTGACAACCTGACCGCTGTAACTGCCTACTACTCCTGTTTGATCCTCGCGCTTGAACAGGATGCCGTTGAGTCGCTCGGTGGTACCCGTTTCTTTCGGATGATGGAACAAATTGCCTCCGGAGCAGCGTCCAACAGATGGAGAGGGTGGGAGATGAACCGCCGGCAGGGCAGCCGATCATCCCTAGCCGCTGCCTTCAATGATGGTTCACTGGAATCTTTTCGCTTGATGTGGCATCGGTTACATGCCGATCCACAGCTTACGACGGCAGCACAGGCGGTAGAAGTGCTCTACACGCTTTACAAGGAACAACCCGGTAATCCGATGCTCACCCTCTTTGCTGATGGCAGATTGCATGAGTTGGTCTCCATCCTCGCAGGGGGTGATCGTATTGATAGAGAGCAATGGCTGCGACAGTTGCGTGAAATTTATCCCACGAGGAACGATGCACTCGAAAAGCTGAGACAATAGCAATTTATGTTAAAGAGACTATCCATAGAAAATTATGCACTGATTGATTCACTGCAAATCAACTTCGACAGGGGGTTTACGGTGATTACAGGTGAAACGGGTGCCGGCAAGTCGATCATCCTGGGTGCCCTCTCGCTGATCCTCGGTCAAAGGGCCGATCTGCGACAGGTGAAACCGGATGAACCTAAATGTGTGATTGAAGGTCTGTTCGATATATCTGCATACCGGTTGAGATCACTGTTCGAAGAGCATGAATGGAATTATGAAGGTGATGAATGCATCCTAAGGCGTGAGATATGGTCTACCGGAAGGTCAAGGGCTTTCATCAATGACTCACCGGTATATTTGAACGACCTGAAGTTGCTTGGAGAACGTCTGATCGACATACATTCCCAGCATCAGAACCTTTCCCTGAATGACAACCAGTTTCAGCTCAACGTGGTGGACCTGCTCGCAGGCACCGGAAAGGAGCTGGCGAGCTATAGAGAAGCATACACTGCTTATCGTGCCGCTGAGAAAGGCTTGTTGAAACTGCGTGAACAGTATCGCCGTAACAGGGAGGAGGAGGATTACCTCCGCTTTCAGTATCACACCCTGACGGAGGCTTCGCTGGAGTTGGGAGAACAGGAGCGGTTGGAAGAGGAGCTTGAAACATTGACGCACTCAGAGGAAATCAAGTCGGGACTCTTCGAAGTCTCCAACCTGCTTTCGGGAGAACAGCAGAACGTTGAGGCGTTATTACGCATGGTGAGAGATAGACTGCAATCGTTGAAGATTGTATACGCCAGGGTGGGTGCTTTATCAGAAAGGGTAGAGTCAGCCTATCTCGACCTGAAAGATGTGGGTGAGGAGGCTTCACGCCTGTTTGAGCAGGTGGAGTTCGATTCGGGACGTCAGCAGGTCGTGGAAGAACGACTCAGTATACTCTATGACCTGGAGAAGAAGTATGGTGTTGCCGATCTGGATGGACTCTTGGCCTTGCGTGATGAGATAGGCAATAAGTTGCAGCAGATCGAATCACTTGATGAACATCTGGAAGAGAAGGAGAAAGAGGTTGCTGAAAAGAGGAGTGTCATGTTGGAGAAAGCAACCCGGTTGAGTGAAAAACGACGCTCTGCAACGGCTGACATTGAGCAGCAACTTATTGCAAGGCTGGAGTGCCTGAAGATGCCACATGCCCGTTTTAATTGTCAGATTGCAACCGGCAGAGAGCCTGAAGCCACAGGTATCGACGATGTGGAGTTTCTCTTTTCAGCCAATAAGAACAGGGTACCCCAGCCGGTTTCACAAATAGCATCAGGTGGTGAGATTTCTCGTCTTATGCTGTCGCTGAAAGCGATGATTGGAGGTGCTACCGCCTTGCCGACAATCATTTTTGACGAGATCGATACCGGTACGTCTGGAGAAATTGCCGACCGTGTGGGAGCGGTAATGAAGAATATGAGCAGGGAAATGCAGGTTATAGGTATCACCCATCTACCGCAGATAGCCTCAAAGGGGGAAATTCACTTTGCAGTCTACAAGAAAGAACGGGACAACAGTGTAGTCACGGAAATCGGTCGACTGAGCAGTGAGGAGCGGGTGGGCGAAATTGCCCGCATGCTGAGTGGTGCCGAAGTAACGGAGCAGGCTGTGGCGAATGCCAGAGTGATGCTCGAAACAAATTGAAAAGATGAAAGAAAAAGAGATGATCTTTGGCATTCGTGCCGTGATTGAGGCGATTGAAGCCGGGAAAGAGATTGACAAGGTGCTGGTGAAGCGTGAACTTTCCGGTGAGTTGTATATGGAGCTTCAACAGCTGTTGCACGATCGTGAGATTCCGATGCAACGGGTACCAGTGGAGCGCATCGATCGTGTCACACGCAAGAACCATCAAGGGGTGATTGCTTTCACTTCGGCGGTTGCCTACCAGAAGCTGGAGCATATCATCCCGTTGCTATATGAACAAGGTAAAAGCCCATTGATTCTGCTGCTTGACGGAGTCACCGATGTGCGTAACTTCGGAGCGATTGCCCGCACATGTGAAGTTGCAGGTGTCGATGCCATTGTGATCCCGGCAAGAGGCAGTGTGACTGTCAATGCCGATGCGGTAAAGACATCTGCCGGGGCGTTGCATACCATTCCTGTATGCCGTGAACAGAGCCTGAAAGAGGCGATCATCTTCTTGAAGAACAGCGGAGTGAAGGTCGTCGCTGCTACCGAGAAGGCGGCTGCCTTTTATACAGAGAGCGATCTTGCGGTGCCGGTGGCCATCGTGATGGGGGCTGAAGATACCGGGGTGGCCACAGAACATCTGCGCGTGAGCGATGAACTGGTGAAGATTCCACAATTCGGCACCATCCAATCGCTCAATGTCTCTGTAGCCGCCGGCGTTTTAATCTACGAAGTTGTAAGACAGCGAGGGATTTCGTTGAAATAATATTGAATGTATTAAAAATGAGCTGACAGCTGAAAGTTGACGGCTGAATCTGTTGAAAATCATGAATAAGAAAGTTGTTTTCACTGAAAGTGCTCCGGCTGCCGTTGGGCCTTATAGCCAAGGAGTAGAGATGAACGGGATGTTATTCCTCTCAGGTATGTTGCCCATCGATCCGGCTACCGGGGATCTTGTCACCGGTGGTGCTCGGGAACAGACCACACAGATATTCGCAAACATCCGGCAGGTGCTGGCCGCTGCTGGACTCAATCCGGAGCATATTGTGAAGACTACCGTCTTCCTGCAGGATATGGCACTCTTCGGTGAAATGAACGAGGTATATGCTGCACAGTTCAGTGGCAGCTACCCTGCCCGTTCGGCAATTGCGGTGAAGGGACTGCCAAAGAACGCACTGGTGGAAATTGAGGTGATTGCAATGAGATGAAGACTCTTGGAAACATTATCTGGGTGCTCTTCGGCGGTATCTTCATTGCCATCGAGTATCTGCTGGGCAGTGTGGCACTGATGATCACCATCATTGGCATCCCCTTCGGTTTGCAGTCGCTGAAGCTGGCAGAGTTAGCACTCTGGCCTTTTGGGAGAAAGGTGAAACAGCGAGAATCGGCATCAGGCTGCCTCTCTGTGCTGATGAATGTGATCTGGTTTTTCGTGGGAGGAATACCCATCATATTGACACATCTCCTTTTCGGCATCCTCTTTTACATCACCATCATTGGCATCCCTTTTGGGAACCAGCACTTCAAGCTGATGAAGCTGGCACTTACTCCTTTCGGCAAAGAGATTGTGAAGCGTTGAGCATGAGTCTTAATAGAGTCATTCAGTAGTTGCAGGTAAATCCTGTTCGTCTTCCACTGCCGGTGGTTCCTTCTTGACCATGAAAGCGCTGATCTCCCAGAGCATGTAGATGGGAATGGTGACTACAATGAGTGAGAAGGGGTCACCCGAGGGGGTGATCAGTGCTGCTGCCAGGAGTGCTCCCACCACTGCATGGCGACGATATTTCCGGAAGAAGGGCCTGTAAACCAGTCCCAGGTTAGACAACAACCAGAAAACAAGTGGCATTTCAAAGACCAGTCCCATGATTAGGATCAGGGTGTAGAAGTTGCTCATGTAGGAGTCGAGGGAGATCATGTTCTCAATGGAGTCACTGAGTTCAAAGGTGATCAGAAAGCGGAATATAAGGGGAAACACCACGAAGTAACCTACCATGGAGCCAATTACAAACATAAATCCACCTAACCCAAATGCGGTCTTCACCCCTTTGGCCTCGTTCTCATAGAGTGCGGGGCTTACAAACTTCCACAGTTCATAGAGTATGTAGGGAATGGTGCAGAGCACACCAAAAGCAAGAGAGGTGGAAATATAGGTCATGAACTGAGTGGTCATGCTGATGTTGAGAATCTCCACTTCGAATGCTTGTGCCGAAAAATCGGGCAGAAAGGGGATATATTCACCTGCTTTTTCCAGGAAACGGTAGGTGACAAAGTCGGAGGAGCGGGCAGCCAGGATGACATTGTCGAAGATCCTGGGTATCAGGATAAACCCTGCAATGGAGAAGGTGACCACTGCGATGATGATACGAATCAGCGTCCACCTGAACTCTTCCAGATGATCCCAAAAGGACATTTCTTTCTCTGTCATGTAAGCCTGCGAGATATCGTTTCAACTTATCGGGTATAACCCGCAAACGCGAAGTCATACCCGATAAAATAGGGGTATAATATAAAAAGAGTGGGTGTTGCTGGTTAAAGCACCCCTCCCGGTGTCTACTTCTTGTCGGTGGTTGAGTTGCTGTTGGTAGAGTCTGTCTTGATATCCTCTTCAATATCGTTCAATCCCTTTTTGAAGCTGTTGATGCCTTTCCCCAATCCTTTCATGAATTCAGGAATTTTTCTTCCCCCGAAAAGAATGAGAATTACCAGTACAATGATGGGTATCTCCCATCCGTTTAAGTTAATCAGCAGTGGATTCATAGATCTCGATTGTTTATTGGTTGTATGATTTGATGGTTTTGTGATGCAAATGTATAACTTATTTGCGTGAGTATGTCGGTTTTTAAGATAAAGTTTGATAACCGTCAACTGTCAATGTTAATTAACAGCGTCACGAATAATCAAATCCATCCTGATGGGCAGGTGATCGCTGAAGCCGCCCAGAAAACGTGGCCCCTGGTTTGTGCGAAAGGGTTTCATGCCGTAATAACGTTTGTCCTCTTCCAGTAGAAATGGAGCCTTAAAGATTTCAGCACTACCTCTCGAGACGGTGATGCTGCCATCCGGAATCAGAAGATTCCCGCTGACGATGAACTGATCCAGCACCTCCCACCTCCCCTGGTACTTGTAGGTCCCTTTTTCATTGTTTGATACCGTACTGTAAAAGAGGTTGTAGAGCTCCCTGTTTTCCTTCTTCCCGTCACATCTTTTTGCTTCAAGCACCCGCGAGAGGCTTTTGTCTTCAGGGTGGTCGTTGAAGTCGCCCATGATCAGAATGTGGGCATTCTCGCGTAAGTTGAAGATGCTGTCACTCTTCTGTCGCAACAGGCCGGCGGCCTCGAAGCGTGCCTGTTCAGTCTGCCGGCGCCCCTCACTGCGTGAGGGGAAGTGGCAGACAAACAGATCAAGGGTGTCACCGTTGATCACCTGACCCACTGCATGCAGGATGTTGCGGGTGGGTCTCCGGCCATGTTGCCGGAAGGAAATCACATATTCATCCCTCTCCAGCAGGCGGAACTGATGTGGTTGATAAAGAAGTGCCACATCGATGCCCCGTTCGTCGGGCGAGTCGGTGACGATGTATTGATACTCTTGGGCACGTAGTGGAGAGCGCTTTGTAAGGTCGAAAATGACGCTGTCGTTCTCAACCTCGCACAAACCGATCAGCGCCGGAGAGTACATCTCACCCACAGCGGTGATCACCCGTGTGAGGTTGCGCAGCTTTGTCCAGTATTTGTAGGGTGTCCAGTGCATGAACCCCTCCGGCAGGAACTGATCATCCTCTTTCAGTGTGTCGTTTCGGGTGTCGAATAGGTTCTCCACATTGTAAAACATCACTCGAAAGGGTTCCTTCGAGAAGGAGGGTGGAGCAAATGCCAACCAGCAGATCATGCAAGAAAGGAGTAATCGTTCCATTACAGCTGCGGAGAAGGTGTGACTACACCGCTTCCAATATCTTCACCAGGTAGTCCCAGAACTTCCCAACGGAGGAGATCTTCATCTTCTCATCTGGAGAGTGCACATCTGTCATGTCGGGACCGATTGAGATCATGTCGAGAGTGGGGTATTTCTCCAGGAAGAGTCCGCATTCCAGTCCGGCATGTATGGCTTTCACCTTTGCCTCCTTGTCATAAAGTTTCTGGTATTCATTTTTAGCCAGTTCCAGTATAGCTGAATCAGGATTGGGTTTCCATCCCGGATAACCTTCACTGTGGGTTACCCTGGCCCCTGCAAGGGTGAAGACCGAGGAGACCATCTCAACCACGTAACGTTTTTGCGATTCCACCGAACTGCGCTGGCTGGTGCCTATCTCAATCCGCAAATCCGGCAGCATCTTCACCGATGCCAGGTTGGTGGAGGTCTCTACCAGTCCTTCAATGTCGCTGCTCATACCAATCACCCCGTGCGGACAGGCACAGAGCGAAAGCAGCAGCCTCTCTGTAGTCTTCCTGTTGATCACCTTTGAGGGGATGGGTGCTGATTCGAGCAACAGATCAAGCTTCGGTTCCGTATGCTTGTACTCATTTTGCAGATCGGCAAGGAAGGTGTTGATCTTAACTCTTATCTCCTCCTTGTACTTCGCTTTCACACCCACCAACGCATAGGCTTCACGTGGGATGGCATTGTGCAGGTTTCCGCCACCTATCTCGGAGAGTACCATTCCATATTTCTTACGGGTGAGTGAATTCAGAAAGCGGGAGAGGATCTTGTTTGCATTCCCCAGGCCCTTGTCAATTTCACTGCCCGAATGTCCGCCGCGGAGGCCCTTCACCTCGGTGCGGAACCAGAAGTAACCCTTTGGTGCCTCTTTTTCCTTGTATTTGAAATATGCCCGAGTGCCCTTGCCACCGGCACAACCGATATAGATCTCACCCTCCTCTTCAGTGTCGAGGTTGATCAGGATGTTACCGGTGAGGAACTCCTTCCCAAGAGAGTAAGCACCTGTCAGACCGGTCTCTTCATCGACCGTGAAAAGAGCTTCAATCTTGCCGTGAGCAATGTCGTCGGCAGCCAGAAGTGCCAGTTGTGCGGCAACACCAATGCCGTTGTCGGCTCCCAGTGTGGTGCCGTTAGCCTTGATCCAATCACCGTCGATGATGGTTTCGATGGGATCGTTGTCGAAATCGTGCTCCACCCCTGAATTCTTCTCGCAAACCATGTCCACATGCGATTGGAGGATTACTGTGGGGGCTTCTTCTCGACCCGGGGTTGCGGGCTTGGTGATCAGTATGTTTCCTGCCTGATCCTGTTTGGCTTCCAATTGATGCTCTTTGGCGAAGTTGAGCAGATAGGCCAGTATCCGTTCCTCTTTTTTAGATGGTCTGGGTATCTGGGTGATATCATGGAAGTAATGCCAGATGGCAGCAGGTTGTAAATCTTTTATGGTCATCATTTTCATTTTTTTTTGATGGTTATGTTGACGATAAAAATACGATAAAAACGGGTGAGGACAAAATATTTAGCATCTTTAAGCCAAAAAAATGCTGATTAATTGGCTAATTGGACTATCTTTGCGGCGTTAAAAACCGGGCAATATGATCAAAATCGTACTTATAGGAATAGTCATCCTCTTCATCGCCATCCTCTTGATGGGAATGAAGGTTTTCTTCTCCCGCAAGGGTTCTTTCCCAAGCCTTCACATTGGTGAGTGCCAGGCTATGCAGGAGAGAGGTATTACCTGTGCCACATCACAGGATGCCGAAATGCACAGAAGAGAGAGTCCAATAGAGAAAATGTTGAAATCACAAAATTTATAAATCCGTTACAATGAAGAATTCTACTCCTTACATCGTCAGCGGTGTGCTGGCGGTTGCCCTTATCATTCTTTACATTTTGCACTTTACTGCAGGAAGACAGGGAAACAACCACTCCGGCACAGATCTTTCACTTTTGTTGAATGATTCTTCCATTACCTTGCCTATTGCCTATGTGAATGTAGACTCCCTCTTGATTAACTACAACTTCGCAAAGGATTTGAATGAATCGCTGTTGCGGAAAGAAGAGAGCACCCGTGCCACTCTTAACCAGCGTCAAAACCAGATCAACTCGGCTGCACAGGAGTTTGAACGCAAGCTGCGCAACAACGCTTTCCTGAGCCAGGAGAGAGCACAGCAGGAGCAGGAGCGGATTGTACAGATGAACCAGGAGTACCAGCAACTTGCCGAACGCCTTACACAGGAGTTCATGCTGGAGCAGGAGAAACTGAATATTCAGATGGAAGATACCATCAAAGCCAGGATGATTGAGTTCAGCAAGGATAAGCACTTTGAGATTATCTTAAGCAACCGCACCACCAGCACCGTGCTTTATGCCGATAAAAAGTATGACATCACCAATGATGTGATCACCTTCCTGAACAACCGCTACGGACCAGCTACTGCAACAGCCAAGGCGGGAGAATGAAACAAATGATTCATCTGAAGCGATGATCATTCAAAAAAAGGTTCTTACTTCAAGAGCCTTTTTTTTTGCCCTTTTCTTTCTATTGTTTTGAAAGACTTAAATAGTTCCTTCACCATTGAAAAGTTATTTGGACAATCTGATAACTGAATCAGGTGCAAAACCAACCCTTTATCAATGAAAAAAATCAATCTGATTGTTGATGATTTTCTTCTAAGATTTGGAGATTCGGGGCCGATTGTCTATTTTTGTGCCAAAATGTAAGAATATTCTGACATTATTCTAATTTCTGCCTTATGATGGTTTTTAATGTAGTTGAGATTATCAGTGCCTTCTTGGTTTTGTTCGCAATCATTGATGTGACCGGATCGGTACCCATCTTCCTGAATCTGAGAAGTCAGGACAGATCAATTCACCCGGAAAAGGCAGCTACCTATTCGTTGGTCATTCTGATCGGTTTCCTGTTCATCGGTGAGTGGATCCTGAAACTTTTTCAACTTGACATATCTGCTTTTGCGGTGGCGGGTGCTGTGGTGCTGTTGATCCTCTCCATAGAGATGATCTTCGGGGTGGAGATCTTCAAGAACGATAGCAGCAGTACTGACAACTCATCAACTTTGTTCCCGGTGGTCTTTCCACTGATTGCCGGGCCCGGGAGCTTCACAACGCTGCTCTCGATGCGGGCGGAGTATCATACCATCAATATCATACTGGCGGTAGTGCTCAACCTGGCAATCGTTTATCTGGTGTTGCGCTACCTCGATCAGGTGAAAAGACTCCTCGGTGAGAGCGGTGCCTACATCCTACGCAAGTTTTTCGGCGTGATCCTGATGGCCATAGCCGTGAAGCTGCTCACCTCCAACCTGAGTGCACTGATTGCCTCTGTCAATGGCGGTGTTGCCTGACAGTGCGCATTTTTTAACTGGACTCACCATGCCTCACAATTCAGTTATCTCAATTGAATTAGCTACATCTGGAGTAGACTAACTGTTTGTCATGCGCCAATTCCTGGTTGGAATACCTAAAGGTTGTCTTTATTAACCTTTAACCAACTTTCCCTTTGTAAACCTTCAGATTCGTGAAAAAAATCAGTATCTTTGCATCTAGATTTCAATAAAAGTCTGTTTTCAGGTATCGGCCTATCTGGCAATCAATTAGCATGCAATAAAGATAAATTCTATAAAAATTCAACAACATGAGAATCGTAAGTATTTCAGGAAGAGAAGTGTTGGACTCCAGAGGGAATCCGACCGTAGAAGTGGATGTATTGACCGAGTCGGGTGCTTTTGGTCGTGCTGCTGTTCCGTCCGGTGCTTCAACCGGTGAGAACGAAGCACTTGAGTTGCGCGACGGTGACAAAGGCCGTTACCTTGGCAAAGGTGTGCTGAAAGCTGTTACAAACATCAACGAGGTGATTGCACCCGCATTGTTGGGTATGAACGTGCTGGAGCAGACAAATATCGATGCCAAGATGCTGGAGCTGGATGGTACCAAGACCAAATCGAACCTGGGCGCCAACGCACTGCTGGGAGTATCTCTGGCGGTAGCAAAAGCAGCTGCCGATTATCTGGGTCTTCCCCTCTATCGTTATATCGGTGGTACCAACACATACGTGTTGCCCGTTCCCATGATGAACATCATCAACGGAGGTTCACACTCCGATGCCCCCATCGCCTTCCAGGAATTCATGATTCGCCCCGTAGGCGCCAACTCTTTCAGAGAAGGCCTCCGCATGGGTGCTGAAGTATTCCATTCACTGAAGAAGGTGCTTCACGACAAGGGCTTGAGCACTGCCGTAGGTGACGAAGGCGGTTTTGCTCCCAACCTGGCCGGTGGTACCGAAGAGGCTCTGGAATCGATTCTTACAGCAATCAAGAATGCAGGCTATGCACCGGGCAAGGATGTGATGATCGGTCTCGACTGCGCCGCTTCCGAGTTCTACAAGGACGGTATCTACGACTACTCCAAGTTTGAAGGTCCCAATGGCAAGAAAAGAAGCCGTGAAGAGCAAGCCGCTTACCTGGAAGAACTGATCACCAAGTATCCTATCGACTCGATCGAGGATGGTATGGATGAAGGCGACTGGGATGGCTGGAAACTGCTCACCGAAAAGATTGGTGACAGATGCCAGCTGGTGGGTGACGACCTGTTCGTGACCAACGTGGAATTCCTTGAAAAGGGAATCAAGCTGGGTTGTGCCAACTCAATCCTGATCAAGGTGAACCAGATTGGTACGCTCACCGAAACGCTCAACGCAATTGAAATGGCGCACCGCAACGGTTATACCAGCGTTACCTCGCACCGTTCGGGTGAAACAGAAGATGCCACCATCGCCGACATCTCTGTAGCCACCAACGCCGGACAGATCAAGACCGGTTCATTGAGCCGCTCCGACCGTATGGCCAAATACAACCAGCTGCTTCGTATCGAAGAGGAACTGGGTGATCGTGCCGTTTATGGTTACAAGAAAATTAAGTAAATAGTTTTTTTTTCAACCCTATTTAAAGAGGCTACCTCAATTTAGAGGTAGTCTCTTTTTTGTATAGGTGTTTTGCCGCTTTTTGGAAGCTCTTCTTATATTCTAAGCTTATGAGGCTGTCTCAATAAACAAATGAGATGGCTTTTTTTTATCCCACACACTAAGATTCGCCTTATATGGCTTTTTACTGCGTATCAATTCAGTCGTAACTGACTCTAATATGGTTCGAATCTATTAGAACCATATTAGAACCATATTAGAACCATATTAGAACGAGATTAGAACCTGTAGCGAAGATGGTAGGCTGTTTCTTCCTTAAACAGGGCTACTCAAACTGGTACGTATAAACAGAAAAAGACCGTCTCATCATATTACATGAGATGGCCTTTTTTGATTTATTTGTGAAGGCTGACAAAAAAAATCCCTGTAACCAATCGATTACAGGGATTCAGATTTATTCCCTAGTACCCAGAGCCGGGATCGAACCGGCATGGAAGTGAATCCACTGGTGTTTGAGACCAGCGCGTCTACCAATTCCGCCATCTGGGCATTACCTGGAAAAGTGCCTGCAAAAGTAGCTCTTTTTTTGGGATAATGAAAGCTATCTGCCATTTTTTTGCAATATTCTATGCTGCTTTTTCATGCTGTTAGCGTTATGTTTTGTATCTTTAAGGATATAAATTGAATGTCATGGAACAAATTGATATCAAAAGATGTTCTTTACATTGATTAATAAGCTATACAGGTTGAATTAAACAGACATACAATCCTTCAATTGTACAAATTTATATAATCTTAGATATGAGAAACAATCATAATTATTGTGTGATCATGAGCGGCGGTGTAGGCAGTCGTTTCTGGCCATTCAGCAAAGAAGACAAACCAAAGCAGTTCCTTGATTTTTTCGGCACTGGACGATCACTCTTGCAGAGTACTTACGACCGGTTCAAGAAGATCGTTCCTCAGGAGAATATCTATGTTGTCACCAACGCAGCCTATGCTGCGATGACCCGGGAGCAGCTACCCGATTTGGGAGATAACCAGTTGTTGCTGGAGCCGTTGCGCCGCAATACAGCGCCCGCCATTGCTTTCGCCTCCTACCGTATTCATGCTGTAGACCCGGATGCAAACATCATTGTAGCTCCTTCCGATCACCTTATTTTGCGTGAAGACCTCTTCGCCTCCGATATGCGTAGCGGACTTGCATTCGTTGAAGAGAACCCTGTGCTCCTCACGCTTGGCATCAGGCCCAGTCGCCCCGAGACAGGCTATGGATATATACAGGTTGATGGCAGCAACAGCGAAGGGATTGGTAAGGTGAAAGCATTCACTGAAAAACCCGACCTGGAACTGGCCAAAAAGTTTCTGGAGAGTGGTGAGTTCATGTGGAATTCCGGCATCTTTCTCTGGAATGTGAACAGCATCCTGAATGCCTTCAGAAGCTATCTCCCCGATGTGGTGCAGAAGTTTGACGAGGGGAAGGAGTACTTCAACACCCCACGTGAGAAACAGTTCGTGGATGAGACTTTCCCTTTCTGTCGCAATATCTCCATCGACTATGGTATCCTTGAAAAGGCAGACAATGTCTACGTCAATATTTCCGATTTCGGCTGGAGTGACTTGGGCACCTGGGGGGCACTCCATGAGATTTCCGAACGGGATGAGAACAACAATGCCAATCTCAATTGCAAAGCCCTCTTCATTGAAAGCAACGACAATGTGGTCGCGATGAGCGACGACAAAATGGTGGTGATACAGGGACTGGATGACTATATTGTGGCTGAATCTGACAATGTGCTGCTAGTCTGCAAAAAGAGCGAGGAGCAGCGCATCAAGCATTTTGTCACCGATGTCAAGTTCAGATATGGTGACGAGTTTGTATAACGGTGTGATTATTCTACACGTCTGAAATAAAAGAGGATCCGGCAATTGCCGGATCCTCTTTTATTTGGTGATGCAGTGATTGAATCAATTGCTGTAATCGATGATGGCCACATTGAATGAATTGGGTTTCACAGTAAGCTGTAACTTGTTCCCCTGCATAGATTGGTAAGTGGAGTGAGGCAGAACGACAGCCGGGTTATCGAGGCTGTTTTCTGCATCCAATTCAGCCGCGAGGGTGATCACCTCCACTTGCTGATGCAGTTGTGACTTCTTCTCCAGTCCCTCCAGTGTGATGTTGAATACCCTCTTTTCATCTGACACATTGCTCAGTTTGATGATGATCTCCTTTTTATTCTTGTCGATCACCGACGAGGCGTACAAACCCTCCTGACCCGTGAGCGGGGCTTTATTCATGGTGAGGGGCAGCACATGTGTGCCTGCATGATGTCCATACAATTTCTGTACATAGTAGTTCGGTGAGCGAACCACACTCAGGTTGTCGAACCAGATCAAGTCAGGGCGCCACTGCCAGGCATCTACATGTGCCAGGAGCGGGGCGTAGGTTGCCATGTGAACGATGTCAGCATTGCGTTCCAGGCCGGTCATGAATGATGCTTCGGTGAGTGCCGATTCAAAGTTGTTGGCTCTGGTCTGGTGGTGACTGGCATATTCACCGGCAAATACCTTTGGACCCTTGCGGTCGTAGGAGTCGTAGCGGGCTGCATTGTCGAGGAACCACTGCGGTGGACGGTAGTAGTGCTCATCCACCAGGTCCACTTTCAACCTCTTCATTTCCGGCCAGAGGTATTCAAAATCTTTCCCTTCGGCTTGCGGGCCTGAGCTGCCGATGATCTTCATCTCCGGATACTGTGCCCTGATAGCCTCGATAAACTTCTCCAGACGAGCGGGATACTCCGGACCCCACTGTTCGTTACCGATGCCGATGAACTTCAAGTTGAACGGCTCGGGGTGTCCCATCTCAGCCCTCACCTTGCCCCAGGTGGTGGTGGGAGCACCGTTGGCAAATTCAATCAGGTCAAGAGCATCCTGAATATAGTCGCCCAGTTCACCGATTGGCACATGGCAATGCTCGCCATCATTTTGGTACTGACATGCCAGTCCCACGTTTACCACAGGCAGGGGCTCTGCTCCCATGTCTTCTGCAAGGAGAAAGAGCTCATAGAAGCCCATGCCATAGGTCTGGAAGTAATCGGGAAAGAAGCGATGGGCGAAGGTGTAGTGCCAGCGGTTCTCGTTCAGCGGGCGGTTTTCTACCGGGCCTACCGATTTCTTCCAATCGTAGCGTGTCTCCAGGTCGGTTCCCTCAATGATGCAACCACCGGGGAATCGAAACAATCCGGGGTTCAGTTCGTTGAGAGCTTCTACCAGATCACGTCGCAAGCCGTTCTCCCTGCCCATCCATGTGTCGGTGGGGAAGAGAGAGAGATGTTCGAGGTCGAGTGGTCCCTCCGAGGTGAGGAATATTCGCAACATCGCTTTGGATTCCTCTTTTGGGGAGGTAAGGATCACCTCATATTTCTTCCACTCAGGAGAGCTGATCGCCAGTTCTTTCCTTTCAAACGCCTCATTGTCGCTGCCCACCAGTTCGATGCGGATCTTTTGTTCCGGCTGCTGGCTGCTGTTGCGGGCCCATACTGAGAAGCGATAGCTGCCCTCTTTCTTGATGCCGATGCCACGGAAACCCTCGTTTTCCAGTCCGGTGTGTTTGTGGGCATGTCCGGAGTAGTTGAGCCGTACATAGTGGGGGTTTCTTTCAAATGGCCCACCCTCGTTACGCACCTCTACGTTTCCGAAGATATTCCATCCCATCAGTTTTTGTGGAAATTCAAAAGAGCGGTTTTTCACCAGTTCTGCATACAAACCACCATCTGCTCCGAAGTTGATATCTTCGAAAAAGAGTCCATACATGGTGGACTGAATTTCCGCACCTGTTTTTTTTGCGTCTACAACCAACTCGTACTGATTTGGTTGTGCGAATATGCCTCCGGAGAAACATATCATCGTTAAAAATAAAAAGATTTTCTTCATTGCTGTTCGTTGGTTTTATTGCGTGAGAGTTTTCAATTCGGATTCACTGTGAATGGTTCACTCAGTAAGCGAACCTCTGCAATTTTCCCGGTGTTGCTTTCTGCCCGGGCCGAGAATTTCACGGTGAGCTGTTTCTCAGTGATCAGATCTTCCGGTAGTGTGATTAACAGTTCCTGTTGCTCCGATCCATGCATGCCGTTGAGAGAGAGCGACTCCAGTTGTTGGTCGTTGACAAGTATGTCGAAGTTGCGTGAGCGGTCATTGTCGAAGTAGCTGATGTAGAGATAACGAGCGTTTTGTTTGTCGTTCTTCATCTGATAGCTGAACCATCCCCTTGCTTCACGCCAGTGAACATCTTCGTTCACACCGGTACGTGATCTATCTGTTGCAATGAAGTGATCCGATTCAGGTTGCTGTTCACCACATACGACCCTGTCGAGGGTTATACCGTTCAGCTCGTTTCGTCGGGCTTCCTCTTTCTCAATTGCCTTGTGGATTGCTTCTGCCTCTTCCGCGGTAGCCTGAGGCCAGTAGATGATGTAGCGGGATTCATGCAGGTTGAAGAAAGGGATCAGCTCCATACCCCCGGCGTAAGCATCAGGGTAGAGACTGGTGAGGTGGAAGGTGAGAGGTTTCCCGGCAACCGGTGTCACCAATGAAGGCAGTTTCCCGGGTTCACCCACTACCAGCGGTATCTGTTTCAGCGGTACTTGCGGCCCGTGGGCAATATGACCTCCGCGACTGTCATCTGCAAAGAGTCCGGTCTGCTGCTCATCAGACGTTTTGGCGGCCAGTATAACGGGGCCATAGGCGAAGGAGTAGTAGTTCGAGTGATCAGGGAGCTGTTCCACCCTCACGCTCATCGGCATCTCCATCACCACCTTGTCTCCTTTACGCCAGCGCCTGTTGATGGCCAGATAACCATCTATCTCTGTTGCGTTGTATTTTTTTCCATTGACCTTGATCTGTATTCCTTCACTCTCTGCCCACTGGGGAGAACGCAACATCAGCGTGAACCGTTTTCTGCCGCGAGGGTTGATTGTGATTGATGTGCTTCCCTCATAGGGGAAATTGTTCTCCTGTATGATCTCTGTCTGCCGTTCTTTCCATTGCAGCCTGGAAGGGATGAAGAGATTGACATAAAGCGCATCTTCGGTATGTGCATAGATCATCTCTCCATACTTGGAATGGTTTTCGATGCCCGAGCCCACGCAGCACCACATGCTGGTGTGGGGTTGTGAGTAGACACGATAGTGTCCGGGGCGCATCTGCGTGAAATAGACCAAACCACCCGTGTGTGGGTTTTGCGAGGAGAGGATATGGTTGTAGAGGGCACGTTCGTAGTAATCGATATAGCCTGCGGCGGCATCAGTGCGGTAGAGCATCGAGGTGAGCCGCAGCATGTTGTGGGTGTTGCAGGTCTCGGGGCCCTCAACTGAGGTGATCATACGAGAGAAATCATCCACATGGTTGAAGTGTTCCGAAACGCTGTTGCCGCCAATCGATACCGAACGGTTGGTCACCACGCTTTCCCAAAAGAAGCGTGCGGCTTTGTCCCACGACTCGTTCGCTTCCAGGTCGGCAATCCGCTTGAAGCCGATTACCTTGGGTATTTGTGTGTTGGCATGCATGCCTGTGAGCTCGTCACGCCCTGCCATGAGTGGATCTAGCACATGGTTGTGAGAGAATCTATGTGCCAGTGTGAGGTACTTCTCCTCACCGGTGATGGCAGCCACATCGGCAAACACCTCATTGAGGCCCCCATGTTCGCTGCGGAGCATATCCTGCATCTGTTCATCGCTCAGGTCAGCTGTTAGATTGATGGCCCAGTCGCTCATCGCCACCAGCATATCCCGTGCATACTTCTTACCGGCAACCAGGTAGGCATCTCTGAGACCCGCAAAGGTCTTGTGTATGTTGTAGAGGGGCACCCACCTGCCGTTGAGACTGAATCCACCGGCATCTATCTTGCCTGCTGCAATCTCATTCCACACAGCCTTGCTGCCGGGAACGCCTCCGATATAGCCGTTTCTGTTTGCCTGTTGACACCGTTTCAGCTCGGCGAGCATGTAATCCAGTCGCGATTCAATCTCACTATCACCAGTGGCAGCAAACATCTGCGCCAGGGCGGAGAGGTAATGCCCTCCGATATGACCGTCGAGACCACTGTTCTCCCAGTTGGTGTAGCTCTCCGCTTTGGG
>Ga0209510_1002321_pt1 | contig 19673 bp, 21 predicted proteins | sample BiotimSIPDNA_FD_185749 | JGI IMG/M metagenome (GOLD analysis project Ga0209510, IMG submission 185749) | Anaerobic biogas reactor microbial communites from Washington, USA - Biogas_R1 time_0 SIP DNA (SPAdes) (version 2) | ecosystem: Engineered > Bioreactor > Anaerobic > Unclassified | place... | reverse complement strand
ACGCGCGGCTAACAAAAAACCAGAGTATTGCGTACTCTGGTTCCTTCTCAATAGCGGGGAGCGGATTCGAACCACTGACCTCCGGGTTATGAGCCCGACGAGCTACCTCTGCTCTACCCCGCAATGAACCTCTACTATAGCGCATCGCGGGCGAAAAGTCAAATTTTTCGTTCTTTTCGTTGTAAACAGGTCAGCATAAGTTCGACGGTGAACCGTTTGCTCTCTCAAGCAACCATGTTAAACAACAAACCAAATGGTACGCTTCTAAAACAATGACCTAAGCAAACACTAAAATCATTCTTAAAAGCTGTTATCTAATCACCTCAATGCCACCCATGAAGGGCAACAGGACCTCGGGCACCACGATGCTTCCATCAGCCTGCTGGTACTGCTCCATTACCGCAATCAAGGTGCGTGGCAAGCCCAAACCGGAACCGTTTAGGGTGTTCACAAATTGCGTTGCACCGCCATCTGCCGGGCGATACTTAATCGCCGCCCGACGTGCCTGGAATTGTCCCACGTTCGACACCGAAGACACCTCCAGCCATTCGCCACAACCCGGCGCCCAAACTTCAACGTCCACCGTTTTGTGCGCGTTAAAACCCAGGTCGCCCGTGCACTGCTGCATGGTACGGTAGGTTAAACCCAGTTGCCGGCAGACTTCAGTGGCGTCCGCCACCATGTCATTAAATTCGATTTCTGCATTTTCCGGCGTGCAATATTTATACATTTCGACTTTGTCGAACTGATGCCCGCGCTTAATGCCCCGCACATCGCGGCCAGCGCTCATCTTCTCGCGCCTGAAGCAAGCGCTGTAAGCGGTCAGGTTCATCGGTAAATCTACCTCATCCAGGATGGTATCCATCAGCATACCGGTCAGGGGCACCTCAGCTGTGGGCACCCACCAGAAGTTCTCCTCGTGATCGTGATACAAATTGTTCTCAAATTTGGGAAGTTGTCCGGAAGCGAACATGACTTCCCCGCGAACCATCCAGGGTGTGTAAATCTCCTTGTAGCCGCGGCGCAAATGCAAATCGAGCATCCAGAAGATCAGCGCGCGCTCGAGCCTTGCCCCGGCTCCTTTGAGCACATAAAACCGCGAGCCAGCCAGTTTTACGCCAGCTTCAAAATCGATGATGCCCAATTCAGGACCCAGGTCCCAGTGCGGTTTGGGCTCGAAGTCAAAGACCTTTTTCTCGCCAAATTGTTGCAAAACGACGTTTTCTTTGTCGTCCGCGCCAAGTGGCACGCTGTCATCAGGGATATTGGGGATACCCGCCACGGTAGCGTAAAGCGTTTCTTCAACCGTTTTTAGCTCTTCATCCAAAACCGCGATTTGATCGCCAAGCTCGCGCGTCGCGGCGATTTTTGCTTCGCGGGCTTCCTTGTCTTTCATCTTGCCAATTTCCTTGCTGGCGATGTTGCGTTCGGCTTTTTTGCCTTCAACGTCAAGGATGATGGCGCGGCGGCGTTCGTCCAGCGCGATGACTTCGTCAACGACGTCGCTTTCCATGTGTCGCTTTTGCAGTGCTACGCGCACGATTTCAGGGTTTTCACGAATTAATTTGATATCAAGCATGATGTTTCCTCTTATTGTTTCTAACAGAGCCAATTTTACCACTCCCAGGGCTTGATAGTGGCATAATTACGAAACTCATTTAATTGTTCATGGATTGAATATGGTCCGTTACCAGCGCGTTTATCTCTAACACAAAAGCCCATCCAAGACCCTGCAAATAAACAGAATTATTCCAACGCTTCCACTTCAAAACTTTCGCTTTCAAGCGACACCCTTATCACCCAGCCTAATTTGTCTTCAACGCGAATGGTTTCGGGCAAACGAATTGCCCAATGGCCAAAGCCCTCCAAATCCTTGCCTACACGCAGCGCCAATGCCTCACCGGTCGACAACAGCTTTGCCTCTGTCGCCTTCGTCTTCATATAATACAGTGAGAGCCATTTTCCGACCCATTTTTCGGGTTCCAGCACGGTGATGTATAGCACGCCCGGTTTACGCGTGAAATAAACGCCATCAAGCTCAAAGACATACTCTGGCGTGGGCAGGGTTTCATAAAACGCTTCGGCGTTTCTTGTCAGAAATGCGCCAACGGTGTCTAGAATCGTAACAGAGGCTTCGGGCAGGCTGCCATCACCCCGCGGGCCCACATTCAGCAGAATATTACCGCCACGACTGACGACTCTCAACCACTTTTTGATGAGCTCCGCTGGGCTCGCCCACGCTTCATCCGAAGCCTTATAGCCCCAGGATTGATTCAGGGTCACCGGCACCTCCCACGCGCTTTGGATTGCCACGCGCGGAACGCGGTTATCCGCCATGGTCAGATAGTCGCCCAGTCCGTGCCCAACGCGCCCATTGATCAGGCAATCCGCCTGAAGCGACTTAACCAGCGCGACCAGTTTTCGGCTCTGTTCAAAGGTCATGCCCATCGGCGTATCGAACCAGATCATGCCAATCTCGCCATACTGGCTCAAAAGTTCCCGCACTTGCGGTAAGCAAATAGACTCATAGTAGGCTTCAAAAGCCTTCGCAGTATTTTGCCCTTCATCCTGGTGATAAGCGCGATAGCCACCCGCGTGATGCCAGTCTTGCGCCTGGGAGTAATACAGGCAGAGCTTAAGCCCTTCCAGATGACAGGCTTCAGCAAGTTCAGCGACAAAATCACGCTTACAAGGACTACCTTTTACGCTGTTGAAATCCGAAACCTGGGTGTTAAAAAGCGCGAAACCGTCATGATGCTTGGCGGTAAAGCAAATGTATTTCATACCCCACTCTTTGGCCTTTTTGGCGATAGCGCGCGCGTCAAAATGCTTGGGATCAAATCGCTTTGCCAACAGCGCGTATTCATCCACGGGGATGCTCAAGTCATTTTGAATCCACTCCGCCAGACCAGGCGTCACCTGCTCTTGCCATACACCACCCAAAAGCGAATACAAGCCAAAATGGATAAACAGGCCATACTTAGCGTCCCGAAAACATTGCAGAGATTTTAAAGAATTCATAGGCACTCCCACGAGAATCATAGCATAATTTTCCACTTGATTGTTTTATTTTCACTCGCTCGACGACGGCAATTATTTGCATTTCAAACGCAAAAACAAGTAGCACTTTCTATTGCAATCATTAACAAAAAACTGGCTGTGTCTGAGATACAGCCAGTTGTCTTATAGATTCTGGAGCCCAATTCAATTAGATTGGGCACCAACTGCTAAACATTTGCCGCTTGGCTCTTCTTTTTCTTCTTCTGTTGTCTGGAAAAGATAAACAGGGCAATGATCGTTGAGATATATGGCAGCATCGCGGTAAACTGGCTTGGTATGCCAATATTCTGCAAGCTCAAACCAACACCCTCAAAGATACCGAACAAGATCGAAAGCAAGAGGATGCCAATCGGCTGACCTTGAGTCAGAATGATTATCGCCAACGCGATCCAACCACGACCAGCAGACATGTTTTCTGTAAACAGGCTCATATAACCCAGCGAGAGCGCCGTTCCACCCAAGCCGCACAGCAAACCGCAGATCAACAGCGACCGGAACTTGATTGGGTCAGATTTGATACCGACCGAATCAACCGCTCTGGAGTCAAAGCCGGTTGCCCGCAGTCGCAGACCCATTCGAGAGCGATAGATCTGGTAGAAAACTAACGGAACAACAATGATCAGCGATATATACACCAAAATATTTTGGCCGCTGATGATCGTGCCCAAAACCGGAATATCTTTGATGAGGGGGATATCAAATCGCGGCAAGGGAACAATCTTCGGGCTGATCAAGGCTCCTTTGACATTGAAGATCTGGCGCAAAAGGTAGGTCGTTGCTCCAGTGGTGAACAGGTTCAACGCGATACCAGTAATAAATTCGCCCGTCTTTAACTTCAGGATAAAGAAGGAAAAGATCAGCGTAATCACCAAGCTGCCAGCAATCCCACCAACCAAGCCCCAAAACCAGGAACCAGTAGCATACGAAATTGCCACGGCTGTAAAAGCTGAGGTAAGCATCATGCCTTCCATGGCGATATTAAACACATTGGCATGGAAACTATATGCTCCGCCCAATGCCACCAATAGCACAGGCACTGCCGAAGCAAGTGACGATCTGAGAATTTCAACAAACAGGTTCATGATTTTCTGTCCTCAACTTTCTGGATTTTGATCGGGCCTTTATCAGATTGATAAACAACTCGGAATAATCTCTGAAGGCAACCACGAACAAAACCATAATTGCCTGCAACATGACAGTAAACTCGCTCGGCACATTGGTATCCATCTGCATACCAACTGCGCCAGTCTGGATGATGCCAAAGAAAAGCGAGAAGAACAACACACTCGGCATGCTCTGTCCCGAAATAATGGCAATCATCAAACCGTCACTGGCATTGGTTTCGCCCAGATTGGGGATAAGCTTGTTTTGCTGCGTGCTGCCCATGATCAGGAAAGCACCCGCGATACCAGCTAATACACCACTGATAACCATCGATGAGAAGAAGTTTTTGTTCACTTCACAACCGCCCAATCTCGCAAAAAGGTTATTCGCGCCGGTTAGACGGAATTCGTATCCTCTGCGGGTGAAATTCCAGTAGAGGAATACGATGATGAAGATCAGGATCGCGAGAAATACAGTCATATCAATATCAGCGATTCTGGTAAACACGTTTGACTGCAGAATCGGTCGCGACATGGGCCACTGGCTGTTGGGATCGCGCATCGGGTTGGTTACCAGATAAGCTATCAGGTACTTGGCGATGAAGTTCATCATCAGCGTGGTGATAAATTCATTCATTCCGAAGCCAAGCTTAAAGAGAGCGGCAATACCCGCATAAACGCCACCAGCGATCGCCGCAGCAATCAGCATCAGTGGAATAACAATAACAGGGCTGGCATTCAAGTGCTGACCGATCAAGGTCGCCACAAGCGCGCCCATCAGGAGTTGACCAAACAAACCCAGGTTGCTGACACCGGAATTGAAACCAAAGTATGCCGATAAACCAAGCATAATAAAGATTGCCATGCGAGCCAACGTGTTACCCAAAGCAATCTCAGTCAGCAAACTGTTTTTAAACATTGAGGCATAGCTTTCGATCGGGTGATACCCCTGAGCTGACAGGAGGATCGCACCGACGATAAATGCCAGCAAAACACCTAAAATTACTACGATTGTTTTCTTCATTGGGAATCTCCGATCGATCCGAGCATATAACCACCAATCTCATTTCTGGTAGTATCCTCGGGAATACGCTCCGCGACGATCTTGCCCTTGTACATCACAACAATGCGGTCAGACAAGCTAAACAGCTCATCCAGATCTGCGGAAACGAGTAATACTGCCGCGCCTGCGTCACGCTGCTCAATGATACGGCTGTGGATGTACTCAATCGAGCCCACATCCAAACCGCGCACCGGCTGATCCAACACTAAAAGAGGATGGTTTAGCCCAAATTCACGGCCAACGATTACTTTTTGTTGGTTTCCTCCGGAAAGCGATTTAATCGGAGCTTTGCGACCTTCACACACAACACTATATTTTTTAATCAGCTCATCAGTAAAGTTAGCGATCTTGCCTTTGTCCAGTATCTTATTTTTTGTCACCAATGAATCGTTCAGATAATGGTGGGTCATAAAAGCATTATCCTGGATTGAATCGTCCTGTGAGCTTCCGGAAAGTTTTCGGTCCTGAGAAATATATGAGATGCTTTCACGTCTGTTGCGAATCTCGTCCTTGGTAATATCGGCTCCTAAAACTGAAACCGTCCCTTCATCTGGGCGCTGATTGCCGATGACCACCTGAACAAGTTCATATTGACCATTGCCTTCTACACCAGCAATTCCGACGATTTCTTTTTCATGAACGGTCAGATTGAGATCTTCCAAAAGCATCCTGCCAGCGACTTTATCAGACTTAAGGTTTATATTTTGGAGTTCCAAAACAGGTTTGCCATGCTCAATCTTATCCTTTTCGACGGTAAACAAGACCGAGCGGCCCACCATAGCCTCAGCAAGATCGGTTTTTGTCAGACCAATGTTAGGTCTTGTCCAAATGTGTTCACCCTGGCGCATAACCGTGACATTATCTGAAATTTGCAGAATCTCATCCAGTTTATGGCTGATGAAGAGAATGGTCTTTCCCTCTGCTTTAAGGCCTTCAACCATCTTAAATAGCTCATCTGCTTCCTGGGGAGCCAAAACTGCAGTCGGCTCATCCAGAATTAGGACGCTGACATTCCGGTAAAGCTGTTTGATAATCTCAACCTTTTGCTGAATAGCGACGGAATAATTCTCAATCTTCTCATCCAGGTTGACATCAAAACCCATCTGATCGCACAAAGCCTGAAGCTTGTTACGGGCACGGCTAAGGTCCAATAAACCTATCTTGTTTGTATCCTCATAACCGAGAATGACATTTTCAAGAACGGTATAGGAAGGAATCAGCATGAATTCCTGGTGAACCATGCCGATTCCTTTTGCGACGGCGTCATTTGGTGAGTGAAAATTCACCTTTTCGCCATGAATGTAAATTTCTCCGGAAGTTGCCGGCTCTAACCCATAGAGAACTTTCATCAGGGTCGATTTGCCAGCACCATTTTCTCCGATAAAAGAGTGTACTTTGCCTTCTTCAATTTCCACACTTACATTGTCTAAGGCGACATTTGAGGGAGGAAAAATCTTGACAATACTCTCCATTCTTATGAAACTATTTTTGGCTTCCATATCACTTCCTCCCATAGGGGGATAATTATTCTTTGGGATAGCGTTCGACAACGATTTCGCCAGCTTCCAGCTTCTTGGCGATCTCATCGATCTGAGCTAACATTTCTTCGGAAAGAATCGACTTGGTGAAATCATCAATAGCCAGATAAGTACCGGCATAACCGTAGTGGAATTCGTAGGTTTTGCCAGTTTCGATTGTTCCTTCGGCAATCATCTTGTAGATTTCAAAAGCTGCGCCACCGAGGTCTTTGACCATTGAAGTCACAACGTATCCGGGATAGGTGCCATTCTGGTTGGAGTCAACACCAATCACATACTTGCCATCTTCCGAAGCTGCCTCAAGGGCGCCACTGCCGGTAAGACCAGCGATCTGGAAGACGATATCAGCACCCTGGGCAAACAATTGTTTGGTGGCAGTTTTACCGGTGACGGGATCGCTAAAGGTTCCTGCGAAGTTGGTAACAACCTCAATTTCGGGGTCAATATACTTTACGCCCTGCTCGTAGCCATACATGAAGCTGCGAATAACCCACATATCCTGACCACCCATGGCACCAACGATTTTTTCAGGGTTGGCATGAGGCAGGTCGCTTGTAGTAACCAATGCAGCAACAACGCCAGCCATAAATGAGCCTTCTTCCTGAATAAAGGTAACGCTGTTGATGCTGTTGGCATCATTTTGCAGAACGAAGTCGAGATTGACAATCTTGACATCAGGATAACGGGTTGAGTAATCCTTGATCAGGTCTTCCATACCATAAGCGTCTGTGAAAAGAACGTCAGGTCCCCAGGCAAAGGCGGCTTCTACAGATTGAGCGTATTTGGAAGAGTCGAAACCGTTCTCAATAACTCTGACTTCAGCGCCATATTCTTTGGCAATCCGCTGTAAACCTTCGTTTACAGAATCGGTGAAGCCATTGTCTCCGAGCGTACCAGGAGTTACATAAACAACTTTTTTCAATGTACCCTCAGCTGCAGGTGCTTCACCATTACTGGGGGTTTCGGGGGTTTTAGCTGTGCCACAGGCACTGACCAGTAGCATGAGAACCATGGCTACGATCATGACAATACGGAAATGCTTTGTTTTCATTTATTCTCCTCTTTCTTTACTTGCTTTTTTTTAGATTTTCTTTTAATAATCGGACGAAACGCTCACGATCCGATCGTAAAGCCACGGTACAATTGGGTTTTCGGGCACGATTCCGTTTTTCGAAATCGAACAGACTCCAGCCATCCGCTATTCCATGTGATACGCAAATATCCATGTTAACTTCGTGAATATCCTTTAAAACTTCAGGATCGATCAACGCCGCGACTGCGAGCGCATCATGGATTGGGGCTGTGTTGTGGATAGGTAATGGTTGGAATAAATTGTAGCCAGTAATTCTTTGCTGCATCAATAACCCGCAGAATTTGGATGCTTTTGAATCCTCTGCCAGCATCTCTTCAGAATCTTCCCAGCTAATGTAGGCATCATGGGTAGCATCCAGTGGAACGATCCGCAAAGGCACACCGCAATCTGCGACAATCTTGGCGGCTTCCGGGTCGATCCAGAAGTTGAATTCAGCACCGGCAGTGACGTTGTTGATCTGGTAGCCACCACCCATAATGACGATTTCTTCAATATTCTCCACAATTGAGGGAGCGATACGCAAAGCCATAGCCAGATTGGTGAGGGGTCCCACAAAAACCAGGGTAATCTTTTCAGTGGTTTCGGTCAACGTGCGGGCCAGCCAAAAAACAGCATGCTCTTTCTCTTCTTTGCGGGTGGTCTCGGGCAAAGGCAAATAATCGCCGTGTACATCTTCTTCTTTATTATCGGGACCAATATACGGAACATTCTTGCGGCGATTGGGGGTAAGCGAAACGACCATGGGAAGGTGGCACCCGCGATAAACAGGAATATCAAAGCCCAGATAATCCATCAAGCGCAGGGTGTTCGTTGTCGTGATATCGATGTTACGGTTGCCATTGACAGTCGAAACACCGATCAAATCCAGCTCTTCAGAAAGCCCTGCCAGCATAATCGCGATGGCATCATCTGAACCGGTATCTACATCTAATATAATTTTCTTTTTCATCGTACTCCTTCTGAAGTATTTTTTTGCACAAATCTTTGTGTGTCTTCGTTACATGGAATGGACGATTGAGCGCCAACTTTGGTAACTGCCAACGCGGCCGCGCCACAGGAGTTGACCAGAGCCTGCTTCAAACCACAGCCATTGATAATTGCTGAAGCGAAATACCCTACAAAAGTATCTCCGGCTGCGGTGGTATCCACCGCGTCAACGGTAAATGCTGGCTGATGGATGACTTCTTCATTGGTAACCAGCACAGCGCCATCCCCTCCCAGTGTGATTAGGACATGTTCAACGCCCATCTGGTTGATCGCTTTGCCTGCCCGGATAACATCTTCGATCGAACTGACCTGAGCCGGCACAATACCTTGCAGCTCAACCTCATTTAAGACCAGATAATCGACCTTTTTCAGGATATCAGTCGGAATCTTATGGAATGGCGCCGGGTTAAGCAGGACAGGGATTGAACAAGCATGCGCTTTCTCGATAATGTAATGACAAGTTTCCAATGGAATCTCATGCTGAAGTAAGATCAATGAGGAAAGCCCAATCTCGTCCCAATGGCTGTCGATATAAGCTGCGTCTACCAGGTTGTTGGCACCACTAATGATGATGATTCGATTTTCGCCAGAGCTTTCGAGGATGATGGAAGCCACACCGGTGCGTACTTTTGACGTTCTGTTCACATTGGCAGTGTTGACCCCGGCGTCTTTCAGTGAACTGATTAACACTTCACCAAATTCGTCGTCGCCAACACAGCCAAACATAGCCGTTGGGCTTCCAGCTTTGGCTGCCGCGATGGCTTGATTGGCGCCCTTACCGCCAGGAATCAAGTTAAAATCACGACCGGAAATCGTCTCACCAGCCAGAGGCACTCGATCTGTTTGGATAACCAAGTCCATGTTCAAACTGCCAATGACACTAATTCGATTCATATCTCTCCTAATATTTGCTTGTAGATTCGCGAATAATCAAAGAACCGCGGAAAACGATTCTGCGTCTATTCAAAGACTTATGTTTAATTCGATCAGTCAATAGTTCAACAATGGTCTCAGCCATTTTTTCAATAGGTTGATCAAAGGTCGTTATCGATGGAGCAAAAGCTGCTGCCAGCTCAATATTATCGAAACCAACAATAGAGATATCTTTGGGAACATTCAGCCCCTTGGTGATCGCGTTGTTGATTGCACCAATTGCCATCATATCGGAAAAAACGAAGAGCGCGCTTGGTTTGATATTATTCTGCCAGATCCAGTCGAAAGCTGAGAAGCCGCTCGAAAGGGTAAACTTCCCGCTTGTGATTAGCTCGGGGCAGTAAGGGACACCCCATTCTTCGTGAGCACGGATAAACCCATTAAGGCGCTGGATGCTGGGGGAGAAATTGTTTGGTCCGGTGATGCAACCAATCTCGCGGTGACCAAGGTCAAGTAAATAATTGGTGATATCAAAACCTGCCTGCTCGTTGTCCAGTGAAACAACATCAGTGACATCCGCGGAAAATTCGCGGTCAGCAATCACAAAAGGAACCTCATGGCTGATCAAGGGATTTAAAGTTTCAGGATCACTGCCTGAAGAAATCAAAATGACGCCATCGACCTGCTTGGATACCAGCGCGTCAACATAAGCAGCTTCTTTATCGGTCTCGTTGTCAGTATTGCAAACAATCACGTTGTACCCGGCTTTAAAACCAAAATCTTCGATCTTACGTAAATATTCAGCAAAAAAGAGGTTAGCTGCGTCTGGAATAATGAGACCGATTGTTTGCGATCTGCCAGCTCTCAGGCTTCGGGCGGCGATATTAATACGGTAGCCTAATACATCAATCGCTTCATTGACCTTGGCGCGTGTTTCTTCCTCAACAAATCGGGTTTCGTTGATGACATGAGAAACAGTTGTGGTAGAAACGCCAGCTTTTTTTGCGACGTCTCTAATAGTAACCTTTGCCATATTAAGCTCCTATTTTAACGATTGCGCAAACGATTGCTTCATATTAACCGTAAATTTTCTGTGCGTCAAGGGAGTTTGACAAATGCAATAATTTTTGCAAAACAGTCAACGATTTTGAACATCCTGAGATAAAAACAATCATGGCGATTTCCATTTCCTGCTGTTCTTTTTCTGGCACAGTCCAGTATCCAGATTAATCCCAGACAATTCGCTGTGTCAAAAATTCCTTTTTGCTTGACAGTCCTGTCATCCGCGATTAGAATTCTATTTCCTCGCCGAGTTAGCTCAGTTGGTAGAGCATGCGACTGAAAATCGCAGGGTCCACAGTTCAAGTCTGTGACTCGGCATAAAAAGAGCCCCAGAAATGAGGCTCTTTTTGTTTGCTTACACACATCCACAAGTGCTTCTAAACGAAGCATAGCGCATATTGGATATCACAATAGCGCAAAATAATTCATCAAAATAGAATGAGAAAAATGCTTTATCTTGCACAAATGATGTGTTACAATGTAACACATAAGGAGAGTCATCATGAATACAACTATGACCGTGCGCCTAAGCAGTCACGATAAAGAAATTATCGCCAGATATGCCCAATCCAAAGGGCGGTCTGTTTCCGATATTGTCCGCGAGTCAATCCTGGAACGTATTGAAGATGAGCTCGACCTGGAACTTTATCGGCAAGCCATCGCTGAACACAAGAAAAACCCTAAAAGCTACAGCCTTGAAGAGACAGCCAGGCTTCTTGGCATCTAACAATGGGCTACACCGTAGAAATATCCGACCACGCTTTCAAACAGCTTTCCAAACTGGATAGACCTGTCCAAAAGCTTCTTCTCAACTGGCTTGAAAAGAACCTGCAAGGAACTGAAAACCCCAGACTAAAAGGAAAAGGCTTGGTGGGTAATCATTCACGAGAGTGGCGATATCGCGTTGGCGATTATCGCATCATTGTCGATATTCAAGACAAGGTGCTCATCGTCCTGATTATTGCCGTGGGGCACCGCAAAGACATCTATCTCTAAAACTATTTCGAGTAGAAATCCTGTCTGATTTGCGGATCCCTAGCGATTCCCGCCTCGATAATGTCCATCAAATTATCAAACAGCGCCTGCACCATGGGGTCATAAACAACGCTCTTTGAACTATCATCTAACGGGATGCCTTTGTCGTTAATGCGGTCAATAATATAGGGCGCCATCAGGTTCGCGATTAAATTCAAGACATAAGCTGCCATATCAGTATCCACCCAGGTTGCCAAATCGTCATGCAAGACACCTTGGGTCAGCAAGGCATGAAAACGTCCATCCCCGCTCATCCGCTGCCCGGTCTCCGGGTCAATGGTTTTAATAACCGGATGATCCACAAAATCGCGCCGTTCGATCTTAGCCAACTTGGGCTCACGCAACATGAAAATCACACTTAACTGCATCAACCAACGCAGATACCCAAAAGTATCCATGACATTGGCGGGCGTGCCAAGCGAGGCGACCATGTCAGTTTTACGTTTTTGAACGAGCGTCAGGATATGCTGGTACAAATCCTCGATGTTCTCAAAATACTGATAGAACGAACCCTTAGCAATACCAGCATTGGCGACAATAGTATTGAGCACGGCAGATTTCAAACCGTTCTCTGCAAACTCATTAATGGCCGCTGTTTCAATGCGCCCGCGGCGGGCAGCGCTTAGATTATAAAAAGTTGTTTTTGGCATAGCTTTTCCTGTAATGACTGAACGGTCATATTCTACTTCTTCTCATCCTTACTGTCAACGCATTGCGCAATCAAAAAAGCAATCTCACAAAAACCAATGAGATTGCGATAAGATAAAGGAATGGATGACCCCTGCAGCAACCCTCAGGATTGTTCTAACCGTGATAAAAGCTTGTACGCTCTTCAAGACCCCGCATACCGTGCTTTTCTCATACGGTTGATCCCCACCGTTGAACCCGAGAGAGTTTTAGGCGCGCGCACACCGACACTGCGTGCCCTTGCCAGGCGTTTATGGTATGAAGAACAAAACTGGTGCGCGCAATTTATGGCAGAGTTACCCCACTTTTATTTTGAAGAAAATATGCTGCACGCCTTTCTCATTGAGCAGGAAAAAGACTTCCACACCGCTCTCGCCTACACCCAAGCCTTTTTACCCCACATCGACAACTGGGCAACTTGCGACAGTTTTTCACCCCCGGTCTTCAAAAAGAATCCTGAAGCGCTCTACCCCATCGCCATTGCCTGGAGCCAAAGCCCACACGAATACACCGCGCGTTATGGCATCGGTATGCTGATGAAACACTTTTTGGGCAAGCATTTTAGGCCCGAAGTTCTGGAGCATGTGGCAGCAATCCAGCGTGAGGAATACTACGTGCGCATGATGGTAGCGTGGTTCTTCGCCGAAGCCCTTTCCAAACAGCTTGAAGATACCCTGCCCTATCTTCAAACCCATCAACTTGAGACTTGGACACATAATAAAGCCATCCAAAAAGCCATCGAATCCCACCGCGTCAGCCCAGCAATCAAAACGGAATTGCGGACATTAAGACGAAAACCCTAAGTAAGCTCTAAGTGCCCTATCAGCCCAGGCTTTTTGTACATGAGCGTATCGCCTGAATAAAAAACAAATCCGATTAATCGACCGGAAATGCGATAAAATAGGGCTATGGATTATTTATTTAGCAATCGCCGTGATTATTTCAACCGTGATAAAAGCCTGCCCAACTGCGCTTTCTGTGACGCGTTGGCCATGCCGGACGACTACAACAACCTCATCGTTCACCGTGGCGAGGAGAATTTTGTTATCCTCAACAAATACCCCTACACCAGCGGACATATGATGGTGGTGCCTGTGATGCATACCTGCCACATGGAAGAGCTAAGCACCAACGCGCTCACCGAAATGATGTTACTCGCGCGGCGTGCCATGGCTACTTTAGAGCTTGTTTATCAACCCCAGGGTTTCAACGTCGGCTTGAACATCGGCGCGGCGGGTGGCGCGGGTATCGCTGAACATTTGCATCTGCACATTGTTCCCCGCTGGCAGCGCGATACGAACTTTATCACCGTCCTGGGTCAGGCGCGAGTCCTTCCCGAAAGCCTTGAAGATAGTTACAAGCAAATTAAAGAAGCCTGGAAATAGAACACGGCTTTAATATTCGTAGTCCGAAAACCGCAACCGAATGGAAAAACCAAAACAAAAAGGTCTGGTAGCCATTAAGATTACCAGACCTCCGCATTTTTAAAATCTTAGTTTATTTATCACCGTGGGCTTTTATTGAGCCTACACCAGAGACTTCTTGCGTCACCTGTGGATCACCCCAATAGTCAACCGAATAAGCCCCTGCTAAGTCCATATTAAGTGTGTTTTTCGCCCATACTTCAGCATTACCAGCACCTTCGATCTTGAGGTTTACATCCTGTGATTCAACTTCCGCCATCTGATAAGTTCCCGCACCAGCAATGTGTACGTTTTGTGTATTCACCTTGCCATCCGCGCTAAACATACCGCCACCCTCAATACTCACATCCAGGGTTTTGATATCCAGCGAAGCCAAATCCACGCTGAAACCACCATCAAGATCAAACACAAGCTTGTCAGCGGAAAGGGCATCGACCTGGATATTCGCTCCGCCTGCCATAACAAATTCTGAGAGGTTTTCAAAAGTAAAGGTAAAAATCAGATCATCAGTTGGGGACATCTGCCACAGTCTCCCATCAAACCCAACATACAGCGTTTCGTCTTCCTGTTTGACAGTTATTTTCCTTAACATAGCCTGGCTGGCTTCTATCTTTAAACTATGACTGTCGCCCTGAACCAAAATGATTTTACCCGCGCCTTCAAAGTCAATTTTAGTGTATCGGTCAAGCGTTTTGGTTTCGCTGAACAGTGTACCGGACTGTCCACCTCTGAGCTTGCGACTTGGAAACACACAACAGGCACTGAGCATCGAAACAGCCAGTAGTATCAAAACAATCCATCGTAATGTTTTTTCCATCTTATCCTCCGAAACATAAAAGTTTCATTATTAATGATAAAGCTTTTGTGTAAGCCGACACTTAAGGTTTTGAAAGGGATGTTTTACAAAAGCCAACAAAAAACCGACTCGCAAGGAGTCGGCTGAATATTCAGTACACATATGATGCGCATCGTCTTACTTGACCATAACAGGCCTAAACTTATAACCATAGGCAATAATGCCCCGGTCGTTGCCAAGGTTGCGCATTTTGCGGGTGACCATCTCAACTGGCATACCAATATGCACAGGCTCATCGCCGATATCCGTGAGCTGCGCGCTGACCATAGGGCCTTCATTGAGCTGCACTAATGCCACCGTGTAAGGGGCTTGTTCTTCAAAGCCAGCAGGCGCGTTTTTGATGTCGGTAAAGGAATAGACTTTACCCAAACCACTGAAAGTGTAAGGGGTCTTTGCCTCACCACCACATGCCGGACAGACATCGCGGGGTGGAAATATTTTTACATCGCAATGCGGACAAACTTCACCCTGCAAAGCGTAACGTTGTTTTTTTAATCGCCAAAAGCGTGGAACTTCCATAAATTCTCCTTTGCAATCAACTGCAATGGCTCAAGTTTAGGGCAAAAAAACTATCAGGAACTATCAGATTTGGCCTTTTTGGCTTGTTTTTAGCTGTTAAATCGGCTTCATGTCATTTTTTTGACAGTAAAAACCCTAAAACCGCATCACACCTAACGCGTAGCCCAGCGCGTCCATACGCTCTAATGCCGCGCGTTGCAAACAGCTTTCTTGTGGGTAATCAGCCTTAAGTCTGCGACGCCCACCAAAAATGCGCTCCAAAGCCTGCTCCTTATCATCCACACACGAGACCACGTTCCACATGCCGGCAAATTGCAAAATCCTGCTTTCAGCAGGCAGAAGCTCTTTCAAACCCGGATACAACAACCATGTATATGTAAAGAAAGCCTTGAAATCCTGTGATGGAAAATAACGCCCAAAGAACTTTAGCGCCTTGGCAAACGTTGCCTGCAAAGCCTCGGAGTCTAAATTCGCCCCATGCTGAATATGCGTGTTCAAAACAGGCGTTCCAGGTGGCAGGTGGAACTTTTGCGCCTCAGTAAAGCACATGAAATCTTCACCGATGCCATCTTTATCCAGATAAAGCATCTTAAAAGGCTGAAACTGCAAAGAACCAATCTTAAAAAGATTGAAACCCATTAGATGACGCAACCAGCGCGCGTCCTTTTTTGACAGACCCACTTTGCCTGTTTTCTCAAAATACAGTCGCGCGCGCAAGCGGATATCATCGATGCTGTCCAGCCAAACCTTCCCCGGCATGTCCGCCTCCACAAAGCGTTGACGCAACCCCGGCAAGAGCGCGCAAATAACCGCCAAACGTGTAAAAGGTTGACGGCGCATGATATCAAACGCCCCTGCTTCGTCCTGATAACGTTCATCATAAGCCTGCGCGATGAGCCTCGCCATGTCTTTCCGCCTTGTGATATAAGTTAGCAATTCAGCGCTTAGTTCTTCAGGTAAAGCTAAATCAGCCATGCATTGCTCAAGCTCAACATGGCTGATAGATTTAAGAAGATAAGCGGCGTCCGCGGTATCTGACAAAGACACTTACTCCTTTTGTTTTTGAATACGGAAGATACCCAAGCCAAACATAATCAACGCCCAAAGCAAAATGAAAGCCACATTCACCCAAGGGCTCACCACTTTGCCAAGCATTTCTATATCAACGCCAAAGTAGACCCTAAACCAGTCCAAATCGAATTGACCAGGTAAATTCATCCCATTGAACAAATCATGCAGGTAATACTGGCGCATCAGTCCGGCGGCATGGCTGGTTGGCAACCACGACATCAGGGTCTGCACAGTATTGCCCAGGGCACCATATGGCAAGTATACACCCGCGAAAAAACCAATCAGCGTGAGCATAATGCTGCTAACAGAGCCATAGCTGCGGATAGAGTTTTTGCCACTTGCCACAAAGAAAGCGATGCCACTCGCCATCAAAGTGGTTAATAAGGTAATCCCCACAATCAACAGGGTCGATTGAACACCAGGCAGCTGAACTCTTTTTATGGCAAGATAGACATAAGTGAGTGCGACTGTACCCAATGAGATCAGAAACGCGGTGAAGGTGCTGCCGAGAATATAACCTGCCACAATTTGCCCACGTCGCACCGGCGCCACCAGAAAATCATCGAAGACTTTTGTGCGCTTATCCATCGGCATTTGCGAAAGCGCGGTAAAACTGGCTGAGAAAGAAGTAATCATCGCGATACCTGCCATCAGCCAGCTATCCTGAATAGCCAAAAGTTCTGGCATCAGCTTGATCTGCTCTTCAGAAAAGAACGCCCGGTTAAGGAAGAACAAATAGACGGCGATCATAATACCTGAAGCTAAGAAGGTATAAAAAATGGCAGACTTGTCTCTAAAAAAGAGCGTGAAAATACGTTTTGCAATGCCACCAGTCGTTTTCATTCCCGTAACTCCTTTCCGGTAATCGCGATAAAAACGTCATCCATGCGCCCATTCACCAGCTCAAAGTTGTCAATCTCATCGCGCAAAGCTTCAATCAAAGGCAACGCGTCAAAAGCATTGGGTACGATAGCGCGAACGGTATTTTCCTTCAGGCTTGGCTCGAAGCCTTTGTCTGTCAGAAAACGCACCACCAATTCCGGCATCTTGCTGTAAATATTCAAAAGGTTAGGCGCGTGTTCTTTTTTCAGCGCAGCCGGTGAACCCGAAGCCACAATTTTTCCGTGATCAATAATGACCACACTGCTGGCATCATCAGTTTCTTCCATGTAGTGTGTGGTCAAAAAAAGCGTTGTGCCAAGATCGCGCTGGATACCGTTGATAATCTCCCAAACCACGCGCCGTGTTTGAGGATCAAGCCCAGTTGTCGGTTCATCCAAAAAGAGAAACTCGGGACTTTGCATGAGCGCCCGCCCAATATCCGCGCGCCGGCGTTGCCCGCCACTCAATTTGCCATAAGGTTGATTGGCAAAACTGCCCATATCCAGCACCTGAATGACCTCATCCGCGCGTCGCTTGAGTTCTTTGGCATTCAAATCATAAAACCCACCGCGACAAATCAAATTTTCGCGCACACTAAAATCGTCATCCAAAACGTGATGCTGAAAAACCACACCAATTTTTTTACGGATGGCAAAATCATCGCGCCCCACCAGCAAGTCGCCATAGGCAATCTCGCCGGCATCTTTTTCGAGCAGAGTGGTAATCATTTTGATGGTTGTCGTTTTTCCCGCGCCATTAGGCCCGACGAAAACAAACTTCTCGCCAGCACGAACATCAAACGAAATGTCATCTACCGCTAACTTGCCATTATAGCTTTTTGACAAATTACGCACGCTTAGTGCAATGGTCATACGATACTCCTTCAAAATTATTCTTCATGAAAGTGTCTTGAGCAATCAAACCCTTGCCCAACTGAAAATAATGACTTACCTCAAAACTGTTCTCAGACCTTTGACTGGCAAGCAGAATGTTATCCACGCGCATCCACCAATGGAACGGCTCAGGCGCTAAAAATTCTTTTATGTCACTTATCATCGCGCTGTTTAAACCCTGACTGGCCAAAGTGATATGCGGAACCCAGGTTTGAGGGCTGTAAATTATGCTTTTCCTTTCGCTGTGAGCAAGCAGAAGTCCCCATAGTTTTGCATGCAACGCGACGATCTGTTTTTCAGGCACGATTTTGATGTATAAGATCTTTTCTGCGTCATCGAACTCCGCCAGCCCCTGTGTTTCAATCGTAAAGGGTTGTTGTTCTTTGCTGAAGGTTTCTAATATGGGAAACAACGCGTTAACATCATAATTTTCAGCAATTTGCCAGCTGAAGTGGGGATCAGGATCAATCCAAACAGACTTTATGCCGAAATGATGGTCCAGGTCAGACCATATCTTTTGCACCGCCTGATAATAAGGCATTGGCAGTTGGGAAATCAAACCGTGTATCGCCATCTTGACAGAAATATACCACAAGCTTTTGACAATTTGGCAGCAGTTTACGATGAATTTACATGCTGTTAAGCTATACTTTAGAAATCATGAAAACTGAACCAAAAACGAATTCTAAGTACACTAAACTTTGGACCCTTTTTATTAATATGCTCTATATCAGCACTTTCACCTTTGGCGGGGGCTTTGTTATCGTCAACTTTATGCGCAAGGCTTTTGTTGAAAAACTGGGCTGGATCGATGAAGACGAAATGATGGATCTCATTGCCCTGGCACAGAGTTCGCCGGGCGCCATCGCGGTAAACGCCTCAATTCTTGTTGGCAAACGCGTCGCGGGTTTTGCGGGTATGGCCATCTCAGTTTTGGGCACCATCCTGCCACCAATGATTATTCTGACCGTCATTTCTTTTTTCTACGAAGCCTTCGCCACAAACAAATACGTTGCGTTAATGCTCAAAGGTATGCAAGCTGGCGTGGCGGCTTTGATTTTAGATGTTGTTTTTGACCTAACCTTCAATCTTTCCAAACGCCAACGCCCCATTCATGTCTTGATGCTTGCGGTTGCTTTTATTGCAACATTTCTTTTCAAGGTCAATGTGCTTTTTATCATCATCCCCGCGGCACTGATGGGCGTTCTTCTGAGCTTTTGGGACAGAAAGCGGATAATGCTCGTATGATTTACCTCCAGCTTTTTTTCAGCTTCTTGATCGTGGGTCTTTTTAGCATTGGCGGAGGTTATGCCGCCATGCCCATCATCCAAAGTGAAATTGTGGCAAAACATGGCTGGCTTACTGTGGAAGAATTCAGCCATTTGGTGACCATCGCCGAGATGACCCCGGGCCCCATCGTTGTGAATGGTGCCACCTTTGTAGGCAACCGCATCGCCGGCATCCCTGGCGCGATTGTTGCCACCCTGGGCAGCATCTTCCCGGCGCTGATTATCGTTTCATTGCTGG
>Ga0209510_1002316_pt1 | contig 19702 bp, 19 predicted proteins | sample BiotimSIPDNA_FD_185749 | JGI IMG/M metagenome (GOLD analysis project Ga0209510, IMG submission 185749) | Anaerobic biogas reactor microbial communites from Washington, USA - Biogas_R1 time_0 SIP DNA (SPAdes) (version 2) | ecosystem: Engineered > Bioreactor > Anaerobic > Unclassified | place... | reverse complement strand
TGTTGAACGCGGGAAAGCGTTTGATAATAAAAAGGAAAAAAGGAGAAACCCCATGAAGAAAATTCTGTCCCTGGCACTGGTTCTGATGATGCTTCTGACCCTGACCCTGCCTGCCGCCCTGGCGGAGGTGGGCGTGAGCGACAAGCCCCTGGAAAAAGAAGGCGTGCAGTATAAAGGCACCGTGAAGATTGGCTCTGTGATGTGCGAAACCGGTGCTGTTGCCAGCGTGGGTGTGCCCTACAGCCAGTTCTACAAGCTGTTTGTCCGCTACATCAATGAAGTGTGGGGCGGCGTGGCCAAAGGCGAAGACGGCCTGGGCTACTACCTGGACCACACCAGCTATGACGACGGCACCGACGGCGCCCAGGGCTTCATCTTCATGCAGAAGCTGATTGACGACGACCAGGTCTTCTCCCTGGTGGGCAACCTGGGCACCTGGAACATCGCCTCCTCCCAGAACTACATCGTAGAAAGCGGCATCCCCTCCGTCTACTGGGGCACCGGCTCCGCCCTGCAGTACTACCTCCCCGCCGAGGGCAACGAGCGCTTCACCTTCCCCGTGCAGCCCATCTACATCACCGAAGGCCGCATCATGCTGCTGCGGGCCATGAACATGCCCAGCATTGAAGGCAGCGGCGTCACCGACGTGAAGAAAATCGGCGTCATCTACTCTGCCGACGACTCCGGCACCCAGATCTTTGACGGCGCAGAACTGCAGCTGGGCCTGATCCCCGAAGACAAGCGGCCTGAAGTGGTGTATGTGAAGGTGAACACCCAGGTGGCAGACGAAATGACCAGCCAGGTGGCCCAGCTGGAAGGCGCGGACGTGGTCATCATCGGCGGCCTCCAGGCCTACTTCAACCCCATCTATACCGCCATGCAGGCCAACCCCGCCACCCGGGGTATCCCCACCATCGTCTCCTATGTGAACATCGCCCTCACCAACATCCCGGTGGATGTGGCCAAGGAAGCGGACACAGGCGACATCTACGGCGGCGCCTGGGTGGTCATCGACCCGGCAGCCCAGACCGAGCGGCAGGCTGAAGAAATCCAGGAGTTCCTGGGCGTCCTCACCTGGGGCATGGAAAAGGGCTACATGAGCCCTGAAGACGCAGCGGCCTACATGGGCTCTGCCTACTCCATGAGCTCCTACATCGCCCTGAAGGTCTTCCTGGAGGGCATCAACCGCCTGGGCGGCAAGGAAATCACCCGGGAGGCCTTCCTGGAGGCCATGGAATCCGAGCGGGTGAGCGTGCCCATCTCCGGCGGCGTGGACTATTCTGACGGCCAGCGCATCGGCCTGGACGGCATGGCCTTTGCCAAGTTCAACAAGGATTACACCGACGCCTTTGACGCCTTCGCCACCGTGGACGGCATGAAATCCATCGGCGAGCTGCTGGGCGAATAAGCCTCCTGACACCATGCGGGGAAGGGCTTGCCCTTCCCCGCATAAACTGTACAATGGCAAAAGAAACACAAGTTCACATGTTGAAAGGATGACACCATGGACTATCATGAGAAGCTGATCACAGTAACAGAGGCCATTTCCAAGGTCAAATCCGGGGATTACATCGTGACCGGCCTGGGGCCGGCGGGGGCGGTGCTCTTTCAGAGCCATTTGCACGAGGTGGCGGACCGGGTGAAGGACGTCATCATCTCCACCTGCCTGCCCATGTATGAATACCCCTGCCTCAACGACCCCCAGTACCGGCACAGCTTCATCCACGAAGGCTGGTTCTATACCGGGCCCATGCGGAAGGCCCACCACCACGGGGCCACCAGCTTCATCCCCAACATGCTGCATTTTGCCGCCACCAAGCGCCTGTTCCACCGCAAGCCCAACATCTTTGTGGCCGCAGCCGCCATGCCGGACAAGCACGGCTACATCTCCCTGTCCACCTCCAACACCTATGAGATGCAGATGTTTGAGGCGGCGGACATCAAGATCCTGGAGATCAACCCCAACTATCCGAGGCTCCACGGGGACCACCACATCCATGTGTCCCAGGTGGATTACCTGCTGGAGGCAGATTATGAGGTGCCTGCCATCCCCATCGCCCCCATCACTGAAAAGGACCGCAAAATCGGCGATGCCGTGGCACGGTTCATCAAGGACGGGGACTGCCTGCAACTGGGCATCGGGGGCATTCCCAACGCCATCGCCAGCGACCTGTTCGGAAAAAAAGACCTGGGCATCCACACCGAGATGATGACCAACGGCATGATGGACCTGATGAAGGCCGGCGTGGTCACCGGCAAACGAAAACAAATCCACAAAAACAAGGTGGTGTGCACCTTTGTGATGGGCACCCGGGAGCTGTATGAGTTTGTGGACGACAACCCGGCGGTGCAGATCCTGGAGGGCAGCTACACCAACGACCCCTATGTCATCGGCCAGAACGACAACATGGTGTCCATCAACACCACCCTGGAGGTGGACCTCACCGGCCAGTGCGCCAGCGAATCCATCGGCTCGGTGCAGTTTTCCGGCACCGGCGGCCAGACGGACACCGCCACAGGGGCGCAGATCTCCAAAAACGGCCGCTCCTTCATCTGCCTGTATTCCACCGCCATGGTGAAAAATCCCCAGACCGGGGAACGGGAGGAAATCTCCAAGATCGTGCCCCAGTTAAAGCCCGGCGCCGCCGTGTCCCTCTCCCGGAACGATGTGGACTATGTGGTGACGGAATACGGCGTGGCCGCCCTGCGGGGCACCAGCATCCGGGAGCGGGTGGAGCTGTTGATCGGCATCGCCCACCCCAATTTCCGGGAGCAGCTGCGGAAGGATGCCCTGGAAATGGGCATTGTGTATGAGCGATGAGCAATTTCGTTTTTGAGGACAAGGCCGTTTACTATGAGGTGGTGGGCGAAGGCCGGCCGCTGATGCTGCTCAACGGCATCATGATGTCCACCAAGTCCTGGGCGCCCTTTTTGCCAGCCCTAAAGCAGGCGGGCATTCAGGCCCTGCTGGTGGACCTGCTGGACCAGGGACAGAGCGAGGCCATGGAGCGGGATTTCCCCATCCAGCTGCAAGCGGAGATGCTGGAAGCCCTGCTCACCCACCTGCAAATCCCTAAAATCGACATCTTTGGCACCAGCTACGGCGGCGAGGTGGCCCTGAACCTGGCCGCCAGCCGCCCGGACCTGGTGGACCGGATGGTGCTGGCCAATACGGTAGCCCGGACCAACGCCTGGCTCAAGGAGATCGGCGAGGCCTGGATCCTGGCCGGCAACAACCCCAGGGCCTATTACGCCACCACCATCCCGGTGATCTACAGCCCCCAGTTTTACGACCGCAAGGCGGAGTGGATGGAGAACCGCAAGCTGCTGCTGACGGAGACCGCCTTTGCCAGCACCAGCTTCCAAACCCGCATGGCCAGGCTGACCCGGTCTGCAGAAAGCCACGACGTGACGGAGCAGTTGGGGAACATCCCCTGCCCCACCCTGCTGATCTCCTCCCAGCAGGACCATATCACCCCCTATGAGGAGCAGGCCCTGCTGGCAGAAGGGATGCCAAACGCCGAATTGGTGATGCTGCCCCAGACCGGGCACGCCAGCTTCTATGAGCGGCCGGACCTGTTCACCGCCCTCCTCATCGGCTTCCTGTCCCACCGGGACCGCGTGGTCCTGCCCTGAAAGGATATGCCATGAACTTTCATTACCAAGGCCGGGATATCCATTACGAGGAGTACGGCCAGGGCCAGCCCCTGGTGCTGCTCAACGGGGTGATGATGTCCACCGCCAGCTGGAAGCCTTTTGTACAAGCTTTTTCCGCCCATTTCCGGGTGCTGCTCATCGACCTGATGGACCAGGGCAAAAGCGCCGCCTTTCCCCCGGGCTACGTCATGGAGGACCAGGCCAGGATGGTGTTGGCCCTTCTTGACCACCTGGGGCTGAACAAGGTCTTCGTCCTGGGAACATCCTACGGCGGCGCCCTGGCCCTGCAGCTGGCCGTCCTGGAACCCCAGCGGGTGGAGCGGCTGCTGCTGGCCGCCACCCGGGCCTATACCGACCCCCTCTTCCGGGACATGTGCGAAGGCTGGATCCACGCCACAGCCAGCCCCCAGGCCTTTTACACCGCCACCATCCCCCTGTTTTACGGCGCCACCTGGCAGCAGCAGCAGGCAACCTGGATGGCCCAGCGCAGGGAGCTGCTGGAAAGCACCGCTTTTTCAAACCCCGATTTCCTGGCCCGGATGAAGCGCCTGATTGCCTCCATCATGGATTTCGACCTCAGGGACCACCTGGGCCTCATCCGCTGCCCCACCCTGGTGCTGGCGCCGGAGGAGGACCTGGTGATGATGCCCTGGGAGCAGGAGCGGATTACGGTGGGCATCCAGGGCGCCGAATTGCTGCGCCTGCCCGGGACCGGCCACGTGCTGTTTCTGGAGCGCCCGGCGCTGTTTGTCTCCCTGGTGATGGGCTGGTTTGCCCACCGGGACAGCCCCCAGGTCCTCTGACTTTACAAACGCTGGCTCCGGGAGTACAATATCTTGCATTGTGACAAAAAGGAGTGAGGGGAAACATGTCAGTTGCTACCCCCAAGACGGAACGGGGCAAGACCACCATGAACCGCATCATCAAGGCAGCGGAAATGGAGTTTGGACGCCGGGGTTATCACAGCACCAGCATCAACGACATCGCCACCCGGGCCAAGGTGGCCCCCGGCACCATCTACATCTATTTTGAGGACAAGTACTCCCTGTACTGCCACCTCCTGAAGCAATACGGCCACAAAATCCGCAAGAACATCGCCAAGCACATCGAGGGCCTGACAGACCGCCTTCAGATTGAACGGGCCGGCCTCTTGGCCTTCCTCACCCACGTGAAAAGCAGGCCCCATATGTACAACATCATCTGGGAGTCCCTGTACATCAACCCCGAGCTGTTTGTGAACTACTACGAGGGCTTTGCCGCCCGCTACAAGGCCCAACTGGACCTGGCTAGCAACGAGCTGGTGGAAATGGACACCACGGTGCTGGCCTATGTGCTGATGGGCATCTCCAACTTCGTGGGCCTGAAATATGTCTTTTTTGACAAGGAGGCGGACCTGGAGCGGGTGGTGGACGAGGTGATGAAGCTGCTGCAATACGGGATGCTGCGGCAGCCAAACCCGCAATAAACGCAATCCACAGGAAACGGAGCGGCACTGCCGCTCCGTTTGTGTTTCCAGGTGATACTGGACGAAAACTTTAACGCACTCATGGGCAGAGCAATTTTTTGTCACCCGCAAAGACGAATGAAGGAGGCGTAGTCTCGTCGGGACTCCCTGCGCTCCCTTTCCACCGTGCAAGCACGGCGGAGGCGTCCGCTTCGGGTTCCCTCCTCTCGCTTGAAAGCCTGCTTTCAAGCGGAAGGAAGGGTTCCGGAACGTAGTGCGCTGGCGAGCTTGCCTCGGCAGCAAACGTAGTGGAGTGAAGCCTGACGCAGGGCCTGCTCATGGAAGCGTTAAAGATTGAGTCCAGTATTATTGATAGAATAAGGTGCGCAGGTCCTGGAGCAGCGCGTCAAAGGCGGCCCAGCTGGGGCTGGTGGACAGGTCCTCCGCGGGCTGGTCCTTCAGGGCGGCCATCACCTCCTGGGTGTAGCCTTCCAGGATGAAGGTGATGTAGCGGCGGATGTCCCCGGGGGCCAGGTCCTCCCGGAAGCGGCCGGTGTCCCCGGAATGAGCCAGGGTGACCAGCACCTCCTCCTGCAGGGCTGCAAGCTGCCTGCTGATCTCTGCCACCTTTTCGGACACCTGCTGGTTTTCCGGGTGCAGCATCAGCATGCTGATGAAGGCAAAGCGCTCGGGCTCCTGCAGGTAGGCCTCCAGCTTGCGGCGGGCCAGCCAGCTGTAGCGGTCGATGTAGTCCATGGCGATGATCTCCGCGGTGAGGATTTCCGCCCAGGCTTTGAAAAAATCGGCCGTGGTCTGGCACAGCAGCTCAAACAGGGCCAGCTTGCTGGTGAAGTAGTGAAAGACCATGCCCTTGGACACGCCGGCGGCTTCCGCTATCTGCTGGGTGGCGGTTTTTTTGTAGCCATGTCTGGAAAACACCAGCATGGCGGTCTTCAACACCTGCTGCTGCCGGGCTTCCGGCAGGCGGCGGAACAGTTCAGACAGGGCGCTTCACCTCCTTGATGATGGTGCAGGAAGGGGCGCTGCAGGCCGCCTGCATCCGATATATTGACCGGTTCGGTCAATGATTGAAAACAGGATAGCACGGATTGACCGGAGCGGTCAATAGCAATATTCAGTGGGTTTTGTTTTGGTTTTGTATGGGCGTGGGTGTTTTGTAGAATCCTGAAGCAGTGCTATTGCCCCTGGACGAAGGCGCCCTGTGGGTAACCGGTGGGCCCGGGGGGCGCCATCTGGCCAAAGCCCATGACCGAAGCGAAGCGGGCATCGGCCCTCTCAGTGCTGGCGGCATCAAACCAGGCCTCCATCCGGGCTTCCAGGCTGGCGGTGAGCGCCTGGGGCGCGGTGGCCATCAGGTTGCGGGTTTCCCCGGGGTCCTCCGTCAGGTTGAACAGCAGGCGGCTGCCATCGTGGTAGCGCTTGATGAACTTGTAGTCCCCGGCAATCATCATCCGGGTGGCGCCGTACTCGTCAAAGACGAAGGCCTCCTGGCGGCGGGGGTCAGGCTGTCCCGTCAGAATGCCTGTAAAATCCCGGCTGATATTGGGGGTGGGGGCGCTATTGATGCCAGCCAGGTTGAGGACGGTGGCGAACCAGTCATAGGCGCCGATGAGGCTGTCATCCACCCTGCCCGGGGGCACCCGGGCAGGCCAGCGCACGATGAAGGGCACCCGGACGGAGGATTCATAGACGTTGAGGGGGAAGGTGCCGTTGCCCTTGCCCCAGATGCCGTGGTGGCCGCAGTTGAAGCCGTTGTCCGAGGTGAAGACGACGCAGGTGTCCTCCTGGATGCCCAGTTGGGTGAGGGTGTCCAGGATGCGGCCGATGCCGGCGTCCATGGCGGTGACGGCGGCGAAATAGCCGGAGAGCATCAAGTGCCGGTCCTCCTCAAACATGGGGTAGGACAGCTGGTCCGGGTGGCGGTTTTCTATGGGGCAGCTGGAAAAGGAACAGTCTTTGTATAAATCCAGGTATTCCTGGGGGTGGTTGCCCCCGGTCCAGGGGGTGTGGGGGGCGGTGTAGCCCACCTGGAGGTAGAAGGGCCGGCCGCTGCCCGCCTGTTCCTGTATAAACTGGATGGCGTCATCCGTGATGGCGTCGGTGAGATAGCCGGGTTCCCGGGTGCATTGGCCGTCCCGGACCATGGGGGCGCCGTAATAGGGCCCCCCGCCTGCGGTATGGGCGTACCAGTGGGAGAAGCCTTGTCGGGGCCTGATGGAATCCCCCAGGTGCCATTTGCCGGAGAGGCCGCAGGTGTAGCCGGCCTGCTCCAGGTGGAGGGTGTAGCCGGTGAGGCCCTGAAGATAGTCCATGGCCGCATCGCCCCCTGCGTCCACATTGCCCCGCCGGATCCAGTCCGCCACCCCGTGGGCGGAGGGCATGAGGCCGGTCAAGAGGCTGGCCCGGGCGGGGGAGCAGACGGGGGAGGCGCAATAAAAGCGCCGCAAACGCATCCCCTCCGTCGCCAGGCGGTCGATGTGGGGGGTGATGGCGTCGGCATTGCCCTCACAGCCCAGGGACCAGTGGCCCAGGTCATCGGCCATGATGAAGAGGATGTTGGGTTGTTTCATCGCTGCCTCCGGGGAATGTAGATGTATAGATGACTTGATTATATGGTTTCAGTCAAACCTGGGCAAGATATAGCAATACGATGCGAATGTATGGGTGCATCCGCCCGGAAAAATAGATTCCGGGGTCCGGGGATGAAATCCCCGGGCGGGGGTGCGGGGGCGAAGCCCCTGCGTCTGCGTTTCCTTCGTCTTCAACTAATAAAAAACCCCGGGAACATGGTTCCCGGGGCCTATGCGAGCCTGAAAAATCTTAATAGTTAGTTGCGGCGCGCTCGAAATAATTCTGGGGGTGCTTGCAGGCGGGGCAGAGCTTGGGGGCTTTCTTGCCTTCCCAGACAAAGCCGCAGTTGCGGCAGCGCCAGAGGGTGTCGCTCTCCAGCTCCCACTCCTGGTCGGCTTCCAGGCGGGCGACCAGCTTCAGGTAGCGGGCTTCGTGCTCTTTTTCCACCTTGGCCACGTTTTCAAACTCCAGGGCGATCTCCTTGAAGCCTTCTTCCCGGGCGGTCTCGGCGAAGTTCTTGTACATCTCGGTCCACTCATAGTGCTCACCGGCGGCGGCAGCGATGAGGTTCTTGCGGGTATCGCCGGCGGTGTCGCCTTTTTCGTAGCCGCCCAGGGCTTTCAGCCACATCTTGGCGTGCTCTTTTTCGTTGAGGGAGGTCTCCTGGAAGATGCCAGCGATCTGCTCGTAGCCTTCCTTCTTGGCGGCAGAGGCAAAATAGTCATACTTGTTGCGGGCCATGCTTTCGCCGGCAAACGCTTCCCACAGGTTTTTTTCAGTCTGAGAGCCCTTGAGTTCCATGTGATTTCCTCCTTTTATATCTAGAAATGCTGGTGCATTCTATATTCGTCAGAACAGTTCGATGATGGCAGCCAGGGAGCCGCCCACGATGAGAAAGGCCAGAACGATGCTGAGCACCCGGGCCATGAGGGTGTTTTTGCTGGATTTTTTTGCGCGTGTGGTCACTGTCCGTCTCCTAAAACTTTCTAGTATACCCATGTAAATGGATTTAAGCACAGTATATCCACGGTGATAATGATTGTCAAGAAGGCTCATTTCGGGCAATCTTCCTCAGACTTTTCTGATAAACAGAGGTGTGTCATATCACTGTCGACAATACCTGGGAACAAGAGGCATCAGAATTTTTATAACTTTACAAACCCTGGGCGCTATGCTAAAGTGAGGGCGGATAATTGTAAATTGGAAGGAGTTTTTTATGTTGCGAAAACTATTTTCTTGTATCTTGATTGCCGCCCTTGTGTTGAGCCTTCCATTGAGTTTACAGGCCCAGCAGTACGACTTAGTCATCTACACCGCCCGTAACGAGCGTCTCAACAAGATTGTCATTGAAGGTTTCCGAGAGGAAACCGGCCTGAACATAGAGATTATCACCGGTAACTCCGGAGAGGTGCTTCAGCGTGTCAAGGCTGAGGTGGATAGCGGAAAAGTGACCGTGGATGTCCATTGGGCGGCGGATGAGACCATGCTCAGTGCTAATAAAGACCTGTTTGAAGTCTATGTATCTAAAGAAAATGATGCCATGATGCCCATGTTCCGCAACGACGGCAGCAACCCTTTTAACGCAGCCTTTGCCGAGCCCAATGTCATGATTGTCAACACCAAAATGCTGGAAGAGCTGGGTGTCACCGTTGAGAGCTATGAGGATTTGCTACAGCCTGAACTCAAGGGCAAGATTATCACCGCCGACCCGGCCAACTCTTCCTCTGCCTTCCAGTGCCTGATCGGTATGCTATATGGCATGGGAAACGGGGATCCGATGTCCAAAGAAGCCTGGGATTTCATAGACAAGTACCTAGTGAATTTGGACGGCAAAATTGCTAATGGCTCCTCCCAGGTGTTCAATGGAGTTGCTGCCGGGGAGTACGCTGTTGGGTTAAGTTATGAAGATCCCTGTGTGGAGCTGCAGGCTGCTGGAGAATTTCCTGTAAAGGTGGTGTATGCCAAGGAAGGCACGATCTTCCCGGGCCAATCCGTGCAAATTATCAAGGGTGCTCCCAACCTCGAAAATGCTCAGAAGTTTGTGGACTATGTGCTTTCTGAGAAAGTTCAACGTGCTGTTGCGGCGGAGCTCAATTTGCGCCCTCTGCGCGAAGGTATCCCCACTAACGAGAAAATGATTCCCAACGAGGAGATTAAGCTGTTTGAAACCTACAGTGCTCAATATATCGCTGAAAACAAAGCCAAGATTGTCGCAACTTACATCGAACATGTCGAGATGGTCATGGAATAAGGCAGACTGGATAGCCCGTGTAAACGAATAAAACCACCAGGGCTCCGAGATTCGGAGCCCTTCCCCGTCAAGGAGGTACAACATATGGGTGTTGCAATCAAGATTGACAATGTTACAAAACGATACGGCTCTAACACTGTTATCGAGGGCTTGTCTACGGACATTCGCGCAGGAGAGTTTTTTACCTTGCTGGGGCCCTCGGGCTGCGGAAAGACCACTTTGCTGCGCATGATTATCGGTTTTAACTCCATTGAGGAGGGGGAAATCTATGTGGACAGCAAACTAATCAACAACATCCCCACAAATAAACGCAATATGGGGATGGTGTTCCAGAATTATGCTGTTTTTCCGCATATGACAGTGAAAGAAAATGTCGCATATGGCCTGAAAACCCGCAAGCTGCCAAAGGCAGAGGTTGAGAAGCGGGTTGAAGAGATTTTGAGTTTAATCAAGATTGAGGAATACAGGGACAGGATGCCTTCCCAGCTTTCAGGCGGCCAACAGCAGCGGGTGGCGCTAGCAAGAGCCATCGTCATTCAGCCGGAGGTGCTGTTGATGGATGAGCCCCTGAGCAACCTGGACGCTAAGCTGCGGGTGGAAATGCGCAATGTAATCAAGCGTATCCAGCGGCAGATTGATATTACCACCGTCTATGTCACCCACGACCAGGAGGAGGCGCTAGCGATTTCTGACCGCATCGCAGTAATGGATCACGGTGTCATTCAGCAGATTGATACCCCTAAGCGCATATACCAACGGCCCAGCAACCTGTTTGTCTCCACCTTCATCGGCCTGTCCAATGTACTGGAAGGCAACCTGCAAAAAGGCAAAGAGGACTGGGAAGTTCTGATTGGTTCCTACCGCTTTCCTACCCCGCCCCTGAAGGCGAGCGCTGAAGAGGGTGCGATACTGGTGTCTGTGCGCCCAGAGGAGTTCCTGATTGCAGAGGTTGGGCAGCCAGGAATTCCAGCGGTGGTGCGATCGTCAGTCTTCCTGGGAGTCAACCTACATTATTTCTTGGAAACTGAAAAAGGCCAGGAGGTGGAAGTCATCTCCCAATCAGATTTGGGCGAGATTATCCCTGACGACACCCGGGTAGCACTGCAGGTGGTGACACAAAAAATCAACATCTTTCATCCCCAAAGCAAGGAGACCTTGATCCGGGAGGATGCCTGACATGATGAAAAACGCCAGCCGACGCAGCAATTTCTGGATGTTCATCACCCTGTGCATCCTGGCCTTGTTCTTGATTTTTGTTGTCTACCCTCTGTCGATGATCCTCTACAAAAGCGTCATCGACCCCGTCAGCGGCGGTCTGACCTTTGACAATTTTACGCGCTTTTTCACCCGCAAATATTACACCAATACCATGATTAATAGCTTCAAGGTGACTTTTGTGGCTACCGGCATCTCTGCTGTGCTGGGACTGCTGATTGCCTACATCACTAGAAGCATTCGCATTCGTGGCAGCAAGACTTTAAACATACTGATTGTTATTTCCTACCTGTCCCCACCTTTTATCGGCGCATATGCCTGGATTCAGCTGCTGGGACGAAATGGCCTGATCACTAAGGTCATCAACGCCCTTATTCCTGGCACAAACTTTGGCGGCATCTATGGCTTTGCAGGCATTGTACTGGTGTTCTCCCTGCAGTCCTTCCCTTTGGTGTACATGTATGTGGCTGGTGCGCTCCAGAATCTGGATAATTCTTTAAACGAGGCAGCGGAAAGCCTGGGTGCCAGCAACTTCAAGCGCATCCGCAGCATCATCGTTCCTTTGGTGCTGCCTACTGTGTTAGCCAGCTCCCTGCTGGTATTTATGCGAGTGTTCTCGGACTTTGGCACCCCCATGTTGATTGGCGAGGGCTACCGCACCTTCCCAGTGGTCCTGTATAACCAGTTTATGGGCGAAGTTTCCAACGATGACTTTTTTTCTGCGGCATTGTGCGTCATCATGATGCTTATCACTCTGGTATTCTTTTTTATCCAACGTCGAATCTCTCGCCGACACTCCTATTCCATGACGGCGCTGAAGCCCATGGAGCCCCGCAGAGTTAGCCGCAAGTTGTCTATACTGAGCCATGGGTTTGTCTACCTGGTGACTTTGCTGGCGCTTTTACCTCAGCTTATGGTGATTGCCACTTCCTTTTTGAAGGAGTCCACTCCGGGTATGTTCACCAGCACCCTGACTCTTGATAATTATCTGAACACCATTGTCGCCAAAAACAACAAGGTGATTGGCAACACATACCTGTTTGGGCTTGGGGCCATCCTCCTTGTTGTGGTGATTGGAGTCTTAATTTCCTATTTGGCAGAGCGAAAACGCTCTGCTCTAACCTCCACCCTTGACACTTTGACTATGTTGCCTTACATCATCCCAGGGTCGGTCATCGGCATCGCCTTTCTATACTCCTTGTCTCGTCCGCCCCTGATGCTCAGCGGAACAGCCACCATCATTATCATTGCACTGGCCCTACGTCGCATGCCTTACACCATCCGGTCCAGCTCGGCGATTATCGGGCAAATCAGTCCAAGTATCGAGGAAGCGGCGGTCAGCCTGGGAGCCAGCGAGATGCGCTCCTTCCGTCAGGTTACCCTTCCCATGATGCTGCCCGGCATCATGGCAGGCGCCATCATGAGCTGGATTACCGTCATCAGTGAGTTGTCGTCCTCTATCATCCTTTATCGGGCCAACACCCAGACCTTGACAGTGTCCATTTATGTGGAAGTTATCAGGAACAACTTTGGCAATGCTGCCGCTTATTCTACGGTGCTCACCCTGACATCCGTCCTGTCATTAATCCTGTTTTTCAAGTTGACAGGGCGCAAGGACATCAGCGTGTAATCACCAGTCTAATTGCACATAGCGAGCGAAGCCCGGCGCTATTTAACATGCTTGCCGGGCTTCGGCTATCTACTATATATAGTGGACGAGAACATGTTGTATGCAATCAATAGCGGTCTTTGTCCTTGACAGGACGGAAACAGGCTGACTATAATAAACCCGTTTCCCATATTTTTTACACATAAAACAATCAGGAGGCTTGCTATGATTTCTACCATCATGAAACGGGACGGACGGACGGTGCCCTTTGAATCCGCGAAAATCGAGCAAGCCATTGCCCGGGCCCTGCAGGCCTCCGGCAGCCAGAAGGGCATTGAAACCGCCCGGGAGCTGGCCGCCATCGTCACCCGGGAGCTGGAAAGCAGCGAAGCCATCCCGGCCTCCCCCACGGTGGAGCAGGTGCAGGACGTGGTGGAGCGGGTGCTGATTGAGAAAGGCTTTGTGCTCACCGCCAAGGCCTATATCCTCTACCGGGCGGAGCGCAGCCGGGTGCGGGAGATGAACACCCGCTTGATGAAAACCTATGAGGACATCACTTTTTCTGATGCCATTGACTCGGACATCAAGCGGGAAAACGCCAACATCAACGGCGACAGCGCCATGGGCAGCATGCTGAAGTTTGGTTCTGAAGGCGCCAAGCAGTTTTATGATATGTATGTCTTAAACCCCAGGCATGCCCAGGCCCACCGGGCGGGGGACATCCACATCCACGACCTGGACTTCTTGACCCTCACCACCACCTGCTGCCAGATTGACCTGCTGGAGCTGTTCAAAAACGGGTTCTCCACCGGCCATGGCGTGCTGCGGGAGCCCCAGGACATCGCCTCCTATTCCGCCCTGTGCTGCATCGCCATCCAGGCCAACCAGAACGACCAGCACGGCGGCCAGAGCATCGTGAACTTTGACTACGGCATGGCCCCCGGCGTGAAGAAGACCTACCGCAAGCGCTTTAGGGACAACGTGAGCCGCCTGTTGGACGCGGGCTATGAAGTGGCGGACAGCGACGCGCTCACCCGGGCCATGCTGCAGGCCGTGGAGGAGGAAACCGGCCTCGTCCCCGAGATGGAGGAAAAGCCGGCCTTTGACGCGGCGCTGATTGCCCAGCTTTCCGCCCACATGACGGAGGCGGAGGCCCAGAAGCTGCTGAAGACCGTGCGCAGGTTCTCCCACAAGGAGATTGTGAAGGCCACCTACCAGGCCATGGAAGCGCTGGTGCACAACCTGAACACCATGAACTCCAGGGCTGGCGCCCAGGTGCCCTTCTCCAGCATCAACTACGGCATGGACACCTCCCCTGAGGGCCGCCTGGTGATGGAGCAGCTGCTGCTGGCCACCGAGGCCGGCCTGGGCCGGGGGGAGACCCCCATCTTCCCCATCCAGATCTTCCGGGTGAAGGAAGGGGTCAACTACAACCCCGAGGACCCCAACTACGACCTGTTCCGCCTGGCCATCCGCTGCTCGGCCAAGCGCCTGTTCCCCAATTTCTCCTTCATGGATGCCCCCTACAACAAGAAGTACTACAAGCCCGGCCACCCGGAGACCGAGGTGGGCTACATGGGCTGCCGCACAAGGGTGCTGGCCAATGCCTACGACGAAAACGGCGAGGTGGCGCCCAGGCGCGGCAACCTCAGCTTCACCTCCATCAACCTGCCCCGGATCGCCATTGAGGCCAAGGGGGACATCAACTGGTTCTATGAGGAGCTGGAGCGCCGCATGGACCTGGTGTTTGACCAGCTCAACGAGCGCTTTGAGATCATCGCCCGCAAGAAGGTGTACAACTTCCCCTTCCTGATGGGCCAGCACGTGTGGAAGGACAGCGAGAAGCTCAAGTGGGACGACGAGGTGCGGGAGGTGCTCAAGCACGGCACCCTCACCATGGGCTTCATCGGCCTGGCGGAAACCCTGGTGGCCCTCCGGGGCAGCCACCACGGCGAGAGCGAGGAAAGCCAGAACCTGGGCCTGGAGATCGTGGGCTTCATGCGCCGCTACCTGGACCGAAAGTCCGAGGAGCTGAAAATGAACTACACCCTGATCGCCACCCCTGCCGAGGGCCTGTCCGGGCGCTTTGTGCGCATCGACCGGGAGAAATACGGCGTCATCCCCGGGGTCACCGACCGGGACTATTACACCAACTCCTTCCACATCCCTGTGTATTTCCCCATCTCCGCCTTCAAGAAAATCAGCCTGGAGGCCCCCTACCACGCCCTTACCAACGCCGGGCACATCACCTACGTGGAGATGGACGGCGACCCCCTCAAAAACCTGGACGCCTTTGAGAAAATCGTCCGGCACATGCATGAGACCGGCGTGGGCTACGGCTCCATCAACCACCCCATCGACCGGGACCCCGTCTGCGGCTACAACGGCATCATCGGCGACAGCTGCCCCCAGTGCGGGCGCACCGAGGAGGAGCACAAGTTCGAGCGCATCCGCCGCATCACCGGCTACCTGGTGGGCACCACCGACCGCTTTAACAACGCCAAGCAGGCCGAGGAACACGAAAGAGTGAAACACGGCGTATAGGACGGGGTTTTTACGAAGCAGGGGGAACCGTTTTTGAAAAAACGGTTCCCCCCGTACCCCCCTCCGAAAAACTTCGGAATGGATCAGATGAAAAGCCCTCTGTATCCCTGTTAAAGTTCTTAGGGGGTCTGGGGGCATTCTTTTCATCACCGGAAAGGAAGCCAATGGAAATTCGTATCAACGGGCTGGTGAATGACAGCATTGTGGACGGCCCCGGGCTGCGGCTGGCGGTGTTTGTGCAGGGCTGCAGCCACCGGTGTCCGGGCTGCCACAACCCGGGGACCCATGACCCCCTGGGGGGGCGGGTGATGGACACGGGGGAGATTGTGGAAATGCTGAAGGAAAACCCGCTGCTGGACGGGCTGACCTTGAGTGGGGGCGAGCCCTTTGAGCAGCCGGGGCCCTGCCTGGTGCTGGCGGAGGCGGCGAAGGGGCTGGGGATGAACGTGTGGGCCTATTCGGGCTATACCTATGAACAGCTCAAGGGAATGGAGGATCCGGCGGTGCAGGGGCTGCTGGAAGTGTGCGACGTGCTGGTGGATGGCCGCTTTGTGCAGGCGCTGCGGTCATTGGACCTGGACTTCCGGGGCAGCGGTAACCAGCGGCTGATTGATTTGAGGAAGACCCGGGAGGCGGGGCAGGTGGTGCTGTGGGAGCGCCCGGCCTGGTAGGGTATATTGAAGGTATGAGCAAGAAGCAGGAGCCGGGCGGCTACACCGCCTACAACGCCCAGGCCATTGACCGCTGGGTGGCGGAGGGATGGGAATGGGGCCGGCCGATTACCCGAGAGGCCTTTGCCAGGGCAAAGGCCGGGGACTGGCAGGTGCTGCTGACCCCCAACATCCCGGTGCCCCGGGCGTGGCTGGGGGATTTGAAGGGCAAGCGGGTGCTGGGCCTGGCCTCGGGCGGCGCGCAGCAGATGCCGGTGTTCGCGGCTCTGGGGGCGGTGTGCACGGTGTTTGATTTGTCGGACAGCCAGCTGGCAAGCGAGCGCATGGTGGCCCTCAGGGAAGGCTATGACATCGATATCGTGAAGGGGGACATGACCCGGCCCTTCCCCTTTGCAGACGGCAGCTTTGATTTGATTTTCCACCCGGTGGCCAACTGCTATGTCAGGGAGGTGCAGCCGGTGTGGGAGGAGTGCGCCCGGGTGCTAAAGCCAGGGGGCAGCCTGCTGTCCGGCCTGGACAACGGCATGGGCTTTCTGTTTGACGATGGCGGTTTGACGGTGAAGCACCCCTTGCCCCATGACGACCTGCGAGATCCGGACTGGGAAACCAAGGTGAAGGATTACAACGACAGCCTGCAGTTTTCCCACCCAATTGAGGTGCAGATCGGCGGGCAACTGCGGGCCGGGCTGATGCTGAAGGACGTGTATGAGGACACCACCAATGAGGGGCCGCTGAGGGACTACAATGTGCCCTGTTTTTTCGCCACCTGGGCGGTGAAACCGATGAATGGAGGACAATCAAATGAGTGAAACCAATGTGAAGCTGCGTTTTACGAGGGAGTTTGACGGCTGGCTGGAGGCGGAGCACGGCAGCGCCAAGATCGGCAAGGCCGAAGAGGGCAAGCTGCGCCCCTATGATTTGATGCTGGGGGCGCTGGGGGCCTGCTATTACGCCACCTTTGTGGGCATCGCGGACAAGATGAAGCTGGCCTATGACAAGGTGGAGATTGACATGCACGGGGTCAAGCGGGAGGAGGTGCCCACGACGCTGAAGACCGTGGACATGGTGCTGAAGGTGTATGGCGCCGAGGACTCCAAGGGCTTTGAACGGGCCAGCGACCTGGCTGCCAAATACTGCTCCGTCCACGAGACCATCAGCAAAGTGGCAGAGATCAGTTTGAAGGTGGAGTTTGCGGATGAATAAACCCCATCAACCTGTCACAAAAGCGCCTGCGACGGCGCTTTTTCTATGCAGCATTTTACAAGCAGATTTGTTTAAGATTTGATAAGATTCCGGGGTCCGGGGATGAAATCCCCGGGCGGGGGTTTGGGGGTGAAACCCCCAGGCGTTCCTATCCGTCTCCCCGTCCCTACGCGCTCTCCTTCCTGGGAATCGCCAGGCAGAGCAGCACGGGGCCGATGGTGTTGCCCAGGATGGCGGCCAGCATGAAGGGGAAGACCTGGACCTCGAAGTGCCCGGTCTGGGCGAAGGCAGCGGCGAAATAGAATGCATCGGCGATGGAGTTTTCAAAATAGGCCACGATGAAGGCGGTGACGGCCAGGAGGGTGCCGACGGGCTTGCTGGAGGCCATGGTGTTCCAGGAGTAGGCGCCGGTGTAGATGATCATGCCGCAAAAGGCGCCCCTGATGAGGGTGGAGTAGAAGGGCTGGGCCATGCGGGCTTCCTGCAGCTGGGGCGCGCCGGAGGGCACCGCCAGACCGAAGAGGAGGCCGCAGAGGACGGCGCCTGTCAGGTTGCCGATTAAGATGGTGGGCAGGGTGTTGATTTTTCGGGGCTTGTTGCAAATGGCGGGGGCGCAGCGGCCGATGTACAGGGGCAGGCCCATGACCAGGGCTGCAAACATGCCGATGGAGAAGAGCAGGGCGCCGGCTTCGCGGCTGGCGGCACCCAGGAAGGCGGCGCCGCCCAGGCCGGTCATGACCCCTGCCATCAGAGCGCTGTAAAACATGTGCATGGCTGTCCTCTTTCGTGTGTTTTGTGGCTTTGTCTTGCCGCAGTATACCACCACGGGGGGCGTTTACTCAAGTGGCGGGGCGAAGGGGTTGGCCGGGGCCCTTCTTGACAAAAGGCGGGTCCGGCCATAGCATGGTGGCAGAAATCCAGCAAGGAGGCCCCATGAAAGCAACAAAACCCCGGCTGCTGCCGCTGTTTTTGTCGGTGCTGAAGATCAGCGCCTTCACCTTTGGCGGCGGCTATGTAATCGTGCCCCTGATGCGCAAGCGCTTCAGCGAGGAACTGCTGTGGGTGAAGGAGGAGGAGATGCTGGACATGATCGCCATCGCCCAGTCCGCTCCCGGGCCCATTGCGGTGAACACCTCCATCCTGCTGGGCTACCGCCTGCTGGGGCTGAAAGGCGCCCTGGTGAGCGTGCTGGGGACGGCGCTGCCGCCCCTGTTTGTGCTGACCCTGATCTCCATGTTCTATTCTGCCTTCCGGGCCAACACCTGGATTGCAGCGCTGCTCAACGCCATGCGGGCGGGGGTGGCGGCGGTGATTGTGGACGTGGTGTGGACCATGGCGCAAAACATCACCAAAAAGCGCCGGGCCACCCCCATTTTGCTGATGGCGGCGGCCTTTGTGGCGGTGTGGTTTTTGAAGGTGAACATCATCCTGGTGCTGGTGGCCTGCGGGCTCATCGGCTTTGTGGATGCCAGCCTGCGGGCCCGGAAGGAGGCCGCCTGATGCTGCTGACCCTGTACTGGGCCTTTTTCCAGGTGGGCCTCTTCGCCTTTGGCGGGGGCCTGGCCGCCCTGCCCTTAATCCGGGAGCAGGTGGTGGTGATCCACCCCTGGCTGTCCATGGCGGCCTTTACGGACCTGGTGACCATCGCAGAGATGACCCCGGGGCCCATCGCCTTGAACGCCGCCACCTTTGTGGGCAACCAGGTGGCGGGGATCCCGGGGGCCTTGGTGGCCACCCTGGGCTGCATCACCCCCAGCGTGATCATCGTCTTGATCCTGGCCCGGCTGTACAGCGCCTGGCGGGACCGGCCCGCCTTCATGGGGGTGCTGTCGGGGCTGCGGCCGGCGGCGGTGGCGCTGATTGCCTCGGCAGGCATGTCCATCGCCATCCTGGCCTTGTTTGGGGAAGGGGGCGCAATCAGCCTTCATAGCCTGGACCTGGTGGCCCTGGGCTGCTTTGCTTTGTCCCTGTTTGCCCTGCGCAAATGGAAGCCCAGCCCCATTGTGGTGATGTTCGGGGCCGGGCTGGTGGGGGCGGGCATCAAGCTGCTGTTCCGCCTGCCGTGAGGCGTTTGTTTATAGCGGCTGTGCCGGGGGACAATCTATTGCAGCGGCTGCTTGCCATGCAGCAGGCCCTGGCGGAGCGGGCGCTGATTTTGAAGCTGACGCCGGAGACCAACCTGCACCTGACCCTGCGCTTCATCGGCGCCTGTGACGAGGGCCTGACAGAAGGGGTGCGGGACTGGTTTGCTGCGCTGCCGCAAACGGACCTGGCGGCGGCGGCCGGCGTCCTCACCGGCTTTGGCCAGTTTTTGAACCGGGACGGGCTGACGGTGTACGCGGCGGTCCGGGCAAAGGCCGGGCTGACAGCGCTGCAAATGCAGCTGGAGCAGGGCCTGCGGGGCCTGGGCATCGGGGCGGAGACCCGGCCCTTTGTGCCCCATATCACCCTGGCCCGGAAGGTGAAGCTGCGCCGCGCCCTGGACGGTGCGGAAGACGGGGCGGGCACCCGGTTTG
>Ga0209510_1002302_pt1 | contig 19798 bp, 32 predicted proteins | sample BiotimSIPDNA_FD_185749 | JGI IMG/M metagenome (GOLD analysis project Ga0209510, IMG submission 185749) | Anaerobic biogas reactor microbial communites from Washington, USA - Biogas_R1 time_0 SIP DNA (SPAdes) (version 2) | ecosystem: Engineered > Bioreactor > Anaerobic > Unclassified | place... | reverse complement strand
AGCGAAGCTGTGCCTGCCGATTGGGCGATGGCAGCCTGGGGCATGAGCATGATCGTAAACGCCCAAGCCAGAGCACTGGCAGCTCCTTCACCCAAAGAAAGACCTATGATGGTATTTGCAACAAAGTTTAGCTGAACCACACCCGCACCGATGATGCGCGGTACCATCAGTTTCAAAACCTGCCTGACGGCGGCATCCTTGAACCCTGCTGCTTTATCGTAAAAGCGGTGGGGTAAGCGGAAAAGATTGGGTAATTGCAGTGCCAGATGCCCCAAGGCACCCAGAACCGCGCCGATTGCCAGCCGTTGAATTCCCAACGATTTTGGCAGGAGCAGGACGCCTGCGATCTGCCCCAGGGAATACATGGCGGGTGCCAGGGCAGGCCATAGAAAAACCTGGTGCGAATTCAGAATACCCATCATCAGCCCACTGATGCCAAAAATGATCACAGTTGGCAGCATTGTCCGCAGTAAGTTCACCGTCAGACCCAGCATTGCCTGGTTGGCGTTTGGAACCAGGGAAAAGAGGATTCTTTCGACGATCAATGGAGCAAAGATCCACATTAATGCAGTAACGCCAACTAAGATCATCAGGAGCGCATTGATCACCCCCGATGCCAGTTTCCAAGCGTTTTGGGTGTCCTTCCGAGTAAGCAGACCTGTGAACATGGGAATAAAAGCTGAGCCCAGGGCACCCCCAGCGGTCAGGTTGAAGAGCAATTCAGTCACACGATTGGCGGCGTTGTACGCGTCCAGTTCCATGCTGGTACCAAAGGCGTGGGAGATAACTGACCCCCGCACAATCCCAACCAGGGTGCTGAAAATGTAGGCAGCCATCACAATGCTGGCAGCCCTGGCAATTTGCTGCCCGGCGGTCCTGATTTCGGTTTCCGGTGGGTTCGGGGTAGGCTCTAACTCATCCATGTTTTATCCGATTCGAAGTATTTTATCATTCTACTGTACAGTCGATTGCCAGCCTTGTCTTGGTGAGGTTGTCCATTTCTGTAGGGTCGATGGACTGCCTCGACCTGCACCAAAGTATCTGACATGGCTCGTTCTTCCCTTCAAAATGCATCGCGCGGAATGGGTCGAGCCCATTCCCTTCGCAAAATTACAATGATTGATGCTTGGCTTCTTCCCAGAGGGCATCCATTTCCTCAAAACTGAGATCATCCACATTCCTGCCCTGCCTTGCGGCCTGCGCCTCAATGTATCCGAATCGTTTACGGAAGCGGCTGTTCGTCTCTCTCAGTGCCATCTCGGGGTTAACTTCCAGCCAGCGCAATAGGTTGACCACCGCAAACAAGACGTCTCCGGCTTCCGATTGCTTTCTTTCCGGGGTATCAGCTTCCTTGAGTTCCTGGAGTTCCTCGTGAATCTTTGCGATCACCGGATCAATGGTTTTCCAGTCGAAGCCCACACGCTTAGCGCGCTGCTGGATCTGGTCTGCCTGGGTTAATGCCGGCAGAGCGACTGGGATACCATCCAACATGCTCTTGCGCTCCTCACCTTTGTTCCTGCGTTCTTCAGCTTTGATCTGTTCCCAGTTATTCAATACGCCTTCAACCGAATCGACGTCCAGGTCCGTGAAGACATGCGGATGCCGGCGAACGATTTTTTCACTGACGGCAGCAACCACATCGGTCATGTTGAAATCCTGCTCTTCGGTGGCAATTTGGGTATGCAGCACGATCTGCAAGAGCAGGTCACCCAGTTCTTCCAGCAGGTGTTCTGGGTCTTTCTGATCCAGTGCATCAAGGACTTCATAACTCTCTTCCAGCAGGTAGGGACGCAGGCTTAGGTGGGTCTGTTTACGATCCCAGGGACAGCCATCCGGTGCCCGCAAGCGGGCGATGATCTGTTGAAAATCTTCAAAACCTCTGCCGTTTTCGCGGGCAGGGATGTATAGTGTGGTCATCAGCCCAGTGTGCAAACTCTGGTCGACCTGATACAGGGGGATCTCCTCCACCAGTTCATCCGGCAAACCGGCATTGTGGATCAGCCTGACCGGGTATTCGTCCGGGTAATTGTTCATCAGGGTCAGTTTGAGGTCGCTGGCTTCCATGCCTGGCCGCATGTTGGAGATCAGCGCTGGCACAGAAGCAGGGAAAAAGGGGATCTCGAGCGACGCAAGGTAGAGCGAATCGGTCAGTACCAGTTTCGGATGGGGGTCCAGCCCCAAAGCGGAACAGACTGGCTCCAGGAAGCTCATTCCATCGATAATGCGCACAGGGACATGGGTTGTTTCCACCTGTTTCATGACCTGGCGCACGGTCTCTTCGGCAATGAAGGGACTGCCAGGGACAGCATAGGTGACGCTCCCTCGTTCTTTTGCCAGGTCGATTATTTTTTCTGCAATTTCAGAAGCATAATTGCTTGATTCGTACTCATCCTCGCCCTCGAAGCTATGGATTACGATGTCTTCGGGTAATTCTGAAAATACAGGGTGGTAACGGGTGCGTACCCAAATCTCTTTTATACGTGTCAGCCAATCCCAGGCTTCCCTGGTAAGGCTGCTTGCGCTAGCCGGACCTAACCCTACGATCACAATTCCTTTAAATTCCATTTACACCTTCGATCTGTTCGGAACGGATACTGACCGTTCCCTATGCTCAACCAAACACCCACCCCCTTATCCCCCTCCCAAGGAGGGGGCGAGAAGGTAGCTACATATAGTCTGTCTCTCAACGCCCTAAGTAGGGAATGACCACTGGGCATTCCGTCCATTCATACGGAACAGTCGGTGCCCGTTCCCAACATAAAACAAACATCTTTCCGCACCAGGCATTCTGCTTCTTTCGCCGGAACGGTCGCTTTTCGTGCATTACAACATAAAGGCTGCCCTATTACAAAGGACAGCCTTTTGATTGTAATTCAACTTGACCGGTGTCTGGGGAGTATAAAAGTCTCCCATGGTACTGCGGTCAGTAAACTAACGCTTGGTGTAGGTCGGGGCTTTTCGAGCACGTTTGAGACCTGGCTTCTTGCGTTCCTTCACTCGAGGATCACGAGTAAGCAGACCGTGTTCACGCATTGCGCCACGCAGACTTTCGTCCATCGAGACCAGGGCGCGCGCCAAACCAAGTTTGACTGCATCACGCTGACCGCTGACGCCGCCGCCTTCAACCTTGACTGTCACGTCGAAGGAGTTGACAGGACGACCAGTTGCTTCCAGTGCTCCCAGGATGGCAGGGGCATCGCCGAGACGGGGGAAGTATTCATTCAGTTCTTTATCGTTGACGGTAAAAACGCCTGTGCCTTCGTAAACACGAACGCGGGCTGTGCTTTCTTTTCGACGACCAGTTGCTTCAGTATATTGTGCCATGTTACCTCTTTATTACTCCAGATCCAATGGTTTCGGGTCTTGTGCCTGGTGTGGGTGCTCAGATCCAGCATAAACTTTCAGATTGTCCAGGTAGCGCTGGGTCAGGCGGTTTTTGGGCAGCATGCCCTGGACTGCAAAACGAATGATGCGGTCCGGGTTATTTTGGAGCTGCCGGGTGAAGTCCACCTCGTGCAAGCCACCGGGATATCCGGAGTGACGATAATATTTTTTCTCTTCCACACGGGTCGGATTTGCGTAGATCTTCTCTGCGTTGATCACTACCACATGGTCACCCAAAACTACACCAGGGGTGAAGTCGGGGCGATGTTTGCCAACCAAGATTTCAGCAATCCTGGTCGCAAGGCGGCCGAGGGTCTTACCGGTGGCATCCACCAGGTACCACTCGCCGGTAATCTGTCCTTTAGGAACGTATGTTTTTTCCACTTTAACATTCTCCGTTTATAAGTACACACCCACAGCTTACGCCTGGGCAAACTATTATTTTTCCAAATCCTCAGCATACCTGACCTGAATCAAGGTAAGTCCTCGGGCAGGTGCCAGGGATACGATCCCGGTTGAACCGGTCTGCAGTCCTGTAGGAATGATTTCTACAGGAACTTCGCTGAAACCCACTTTCACCAACACATAAACGATCCGTCTGACCATATGGTACAGAAAGGCATTGCCGGTTATGGCGAATTCCATCGAGTCTGCTCCTGACAGCTCCCATTTTGCCTGCTCGATCCTGCGGGTGCTTGTACCGAATTCGGACAATGGGCGTCCAAAAGCGATAAAGTTATGTTCGCCAAGCAGATATTGTGCCGCCTCATTCATCAGGTTGATGTTCGGGGCAGCGTCCAGACGCCAGGAAAAACGGTCTCGCAGGGGATCACGGGCAGGCTGCCAATACAAGCGGTAAAGATAGCTGCGGGCAAGAGCGTCATAACGGGGGTGGAATTGAGCTCCTGTCTGCTCCAGTCTCTGAACCTGGATGTCAGCTGGCAAATGGGCATTCAAAGCTGTGAGCAATTTGTGGTCGCCATGTTTCCAATCAAGTTCGAAACTGACCACCTGACCGCTGGCATGCACGCCAGTATCAGTCCGACCAGCAGTCAGGATGCTCCTGCCCTGCCAGCCTAATGCTCTCAAAGCATCTTCGAAGGTGCTTTGTACGCTCGGTTTTTCCAATTGCCGCTGAAAGCCGCTGTATTGCGTGCCTTCGTAAGCGAGGATAAGTTTGTAATGTGCCATGCCTTTCGTTTCTTTTGAAAGGCGACTCTAAATCACAGCGTTTATTCCGAGACCAGCTCTAAAACGACCATCTCAGCGTTGTCGCCTTGACGGGGTCCGAGTTTGAGCAGTCGGGTATAACCACCCTTGCGGGAGGTGAAACGCGGAGCAATATCATCAAATAATTTCTTAACAATCTCGCCGCTGGCATTACCAAGTTCGCTGGCGGCTTGCCGACGGGCATTAACCTGGATGACTTCATCTGCCTTCTGCACGTTCTTAGCCAGGGTGATGAGTTTTTCAGCATCGGGTTGAATCGACTTTGCCTTCGCCAAGGTAGTTTGAATTCGTTCGTGTTCAAATAGTTGTTTTATCATCGTCTTGCGCATGGAGGTGCGATGACCCATGCTGCGGTTAAGACGATATCCTTTAATCTGGTGCCGCATTACTCGTTCTCCACTTCTTCTTCTTTCATATAGCCTTTATCGATCATCTTGGCTTTAAGTTCAGACAGGCTTTTCTCTCCGAAATTGCGGATGGAAAGCATTGCGCTTTCGCCCTTGTCTAAAAGTTCCATCACATCACCAACGGTCGTGATACCGGTGCGTTTCAATGAGTTGAATACGCGCACACCCAGGTCTAAGGCTTCAATAGGAGTCTCGATGACGTCCCGATTGACGACTGGTTGTTCTACTTCTACCTCAACTGTCGGTTTTGTCAGTGCCTCTTCGCTGGTGCCGCTGATGATTCCAAGTTGGCGCATCAGAATGCGGGATGATTCGATCAGTGCTTTTTCAGGTGAAATTGTGCCATCAGTCCAAATATCAAGCGTCAGGCGGTCGTAATCGGTGCTGTGGCCAACGCGAGCGCTGGTAACTTCCCAATTGACCCGGCGAACAGGGGAGAAAATTGCATCCACAGGTAAAACACCGATTGCCATATGATCTGATCGGTCGTTTGCTGGGACATATCCTCTGCCCGACTCCACGGTCATCTCCATTTCAACATGAGCGTCGTTTTCACTGATGCTGAAGAGCTCGCATTCGGGGTTAATGATCTCAACTTCGGGGGGACACTCAATATCCGCACCCGTGATCGTACCCTGTCCTTTGACCTCGAGATGAATGGTTGCTGAATCCACATTGTGGAGCTTGAAACGCAGCTGTTTAATGTTCAACATGACCTGAATAACATCTTCGCGGACTCCAGGAATCGTGCTGAATTCATGCATCACGTCAGAAACATGGACCGATGTGATTGCTGCTCCTTCCAAAGAAGAAAGCAAGACACGGCGCAGGGCGTTACCAAGGGTCACGCCATATCCGCGTTCCAATGGGCTGATCGTGAACTTGCCGTAATCACGCAACTCTTCTGAACGCTCTACTTTTGGTGATACCAATTCCATTTTTTTTGTCACGGTTTACCTCTTCTCAATCGAACGGTTGTGAAAAACCGTTCTAACTCCTGATTAGCGAGAATAATATTCAACGATCAGTTGCTCGTTGAGGTTACCATCAATTTCAGAGCGTTCCGGTGCGCGTAACATACGACCGGACAGATTGTTCAAATCGCGAGCCAACCAGGTTGGCACAGTCCGACCTTCGGCATCTTCACGTAAGTGCTTGAAGTAGACATTATCTCGGGAACTTTCTTTTACACTGATCACGTCATCAACTTCGACCCCAAAAGAGGGGACGTCTGCCCGACGACCGTTCACCAAAAAGTGACCGTGAGTGACCAGAATACGCGCCTGGGGGCGGCTGGCGGCAAAACCCAGTCTATAAACGACATTCGCCAGTCTCGTTTCCAGGATGGTCAGCAGGTTGGAACCGGTTTGACCGCGCATCGCAACAGCCTGACCGTAGAAACGGCGGAACTGACGCTCATAAATACCGTAAACACGGCGAGCTTTTTGCTTGGCGCGCAACTGCTTGCCATAGTCAGATTCACGACTTGGGCGAGCGGAAGCCATTTTTCCATGCATGCCTGGGGGATAGGGTCTCTTTTCCATAGCGCATTTGGGGGTATAGCAGCGAGCTCCCTTGAGGAACAGCTTTTCACCCTCACGGCGGCATAAGCGACAAACTGCATCTGTATATCTTGCCATAATAACTTAATCCTTTTCTTTTGTACTACACGCGGCGTTTCTTTGGAGGTCTGCAGCCGTTATGGGGCACAGGTGTCAGATCAGTGATCCTGACAACTTTCAAACCAATTGCCTGGACGGCACGAATGGCAGCTTCCCGACCGGGACCGGGACCTTTGACAAACAGTTCCACTTCCTGTAAACCCATCTGCTGAGCTACCTTAATGGTCTGTTCGGTCGCCATTCGGGCGGCGAAGGGTGTGCTTTTGCGGGATCCCTTAAAACCAGCGGAACCGGAGCTGCCCCAGCAAATCGTGTTGCCTTGAAGATCAGTCACCGTTACGATGGTGTTGTTAAAGGATGCAAAGACATGCACCTGTCCAGCCGAGATTTGGCGCTTAACTTTGCGGGAACCTGTTGTTCGACGCGCTGTACGTGCTTGTTTAGCCATAGTTCTTCCTCACTCAATCTTTCAACACTGACTCGCTGCCTGCCTGGTTGCCGCTGGGGAGAAAGGGTACCCCACCAGGGAAAGACCAGAGTCAGTATGTTGATCTTATTTCTTGGTTGCTCCGCGGCGGCGACCACGACCGGCGACGGTGCGTTTCGGTCCCTTGCGGGTACGGGCATTTGTGCGGGTATTCTGACCGCGCAAAGGCAGGTTTCGGCGATGGCGCAAGCCACGATAACAGCCGATTTCGACCAGGCGTTTGATGTTCATCTGAACTTCACGGCGCAGATCACCTTCGACAGTTAAATTCTGACCGATATATTCGCGGAGTTTTGAGACTTCTTCCTCGGGCAGGTCCTTGACGCGCACGTCAGGATCAACGCCAGTGGCGCTCAAAATTGCATCGGCGACTTTCGGACCGATACCATAGATGTACCGCAGTCCAATTTGAATGCGCTTGTTGCGCGGGAGGTCAACACCTTCTATACGTGCCATATTCTATTACCTATCCTTGTCGCTGTTTGTGTCTTGGGTTGGTGCAAATAACGTAAAGTCTGCCTTCACGTTTGACAATTTTACACTTGTTACAGCGTTTCTTAATTGAAGCTGATACTTTCATCAGTCAGTCTCCTTCTTCTCTCCGCAAAGTTCTTATTATAAATCCTTCCCTTACTCTTAGCAAGGGCATTTTCTTACTATTATCCAGTTTCGCCAAAGTTTCTGGCGCATCATCTCATCGATCAACAGACTCATCTCATTGACCCACGAGTTGAATTTCATTTATAACGCGGTCAACACCAGCGGACCATTTTTGGTCACTGCAATGGTGTCTTCCTGGTGAGCCGTGAGCCCGCCATTCTTTGAAACCACAGTCCAGTGGTCAGACAGGACTTTGGTCTGTCGTGTGCCCACCAATACCATTGGTTCAATGGCTATAGTCATACCCTCACGCAGCAAAAAGCCTGTTCCGCGTTGACCATAATTGGTCAGCTGCGGGTCTTCGTGCATCTCTCTACCCACGCCGTGACCGGTGTAGGTATGGGTGACGAAGTAGCCTTCGCTTTCCACATATTCTTCGACGGCTGCGCCAACGTCACCACTGTGATTGCCAGGTACCATCAGGGCGGTGGCGATTTCCAGAGCTTTGGCGGTCACATCAATCAAATGCTGTGCCTTGGATGAGATCTCTCCCACGCCAACTGTGAAAGCCGCATCACCAACAAAACCCTGGTACACCGTGCCGCAATCAACCGAGATGATATCACCCTCTTGCAGCTTGCGCTTCCCTGGGATGCCGTGTACCAGAACTTCGTTGATACTCGTGCAGATACTCCCTGGAAAAGGCACGCCATTGCCCGGATCGTAGTCCTTAAAAGGAGAATAAACACCATGCCGTCGTTGGAAGCTTTCAGCTACCTCATTCAACTCAGCGGTTGTAACACCAGGCGCAATGGCTGCTTTGACTGCTTCAAGCGTCAGACGGTTCAGACGACCTGCCTCACGCATGATAGCAATTTCGGCTTCCGACTTGATGTTTACTCTCGACTCAAACCCGTACATTTATGCTTTCGCCACTTTCAAAAGATCTTCAGTCACCTTTTCAATCGACTGCGTGCCATCGATCTCCACCAGCGTACCGGCTTTTCGATAGAACTCGATCAAAGGGGATGTCTGCAGATAGTAAACTTCAATTCGATGGGCGACCGTTTCAGGTTTGTCATCTTCTCTTTGGTAAAGTTCACTGCCGTCAATATCATCGATCCACTTGACTTTGGGTGGGTTGTTCAGGGCGTGATAAACGCGCCCCGCTTTGCTCATCCAGCGACCGCTCAGGCGTTCCACCAGCGTGTCATTCGGGACGTGGATAAAAGGTACCAGGTCCACTTGACCATTCATTTTCGCCAGCAAGGCATCCAAAGCCTCAGCTTGAGCCGGAGTGCGGGGGAAGCCATCCAAAACAGCTCCTTTTTGGCAATCCGGTCGGCTCAAGCGTTCTTCAACCATAGCGATCGTCACGTCATCTGGCACAAGCTCGCCTTTGTTCATAAAACTGGCAGCAAGTTTGCCCAATTCGGTCTCATTACTCAAGTTTTCTCTAAACAGATCACCTGTGGAGATATGGACTAATCCAAGCTCTTCAGCGATGATCTTAGCCTGGGTGCCTTTACCGGCTCCAGGAGGTCCTAACATGACGATGTAAGTCGCTTTTTCGTTCATAATTGTCTCGATTACTAATTGATCAACCTGTCATCGTAGCCGTGCATACGCAATTCGGTTGAAATCAGTTCCACGGTCTCGCGGATGGTACCGACAACGATCAGCAGACCGGAAGCCTGCATCAGGCTGGTACCATTACTGCCTTCCGGCAGGAAGTAACCCATGATAAACGGCAGAATTGCTACCAGACCAAGGAAAAAAGCTCCTGGCAAGGTAATACGACGCTGAACACGAGTAAGGTAATCCTGGGTCGGTTTACCACGAACGACACCGGGGATCTGGGCACCCTGTTTTTTAAGGTTCTCACCGTAATTCTGCTGGGCAAACAACACATCTGTGTAGAAATACGCAAAAGCAACCACCAACAGGAAGAACATCAGAGGATACCACCAGGTATCGCCGCCAAAAGCAGCGTAGAACCAATTCGCTGTATTGCTCACCCATTTCGTCTGAGAATTCAGGAAGAAGGATGACAAAATGGCGGGGAAGGTCAGGAAACTTTGAGCAAAAATGATCGGGATCATGCCAGCCATATTCACCATCAGCGGAAGCTGAGAGCGAACGGGCATGGACATCCGGTTGCCGATCCGACGGCCAGGGAACAGTACTGGAACGTTCCGGCGACCGCCCTGAACATAGACGATTGCCAAAATTGTCAGCACAAAGACCACCAGGACTACCAGGAATACCCACCAGGCTTCTTTGGCAGCAACCATTCGGGCAATTGCCACCGGGAATCTGGAGACGATACCAGAGAAAATGATCAAAGAGAGACCCTGGTTGCGTAAGCCAAACTCAGAAATAAGTTGACCGATCCAAATGCCAAACATCGTACCGGCAACCATGGTAATGATTGCCGTAACTGTTGGCAAAAGGTTTGCGCCGCTAAAGCCCCAGTTGGAGATAATGGAACTACCTTCCAACATCTGATTGAAGATGTTGATCTGTCCAAAAGCAGAAAGCAGCGCCATCGGGATGGTCAGGATAACAGTCCATTTTTCCATCCAGATGCGGCCTTCACGCGGGTCATCCTGCATCTTGCGCTCGAGCGCCGGAATAACCGGCGTGAGCAGCTGCAGGATAATCTGCGCGGTAATGTATGGGTAGACACCCATCGCCAGAATTGAGAACTGCGATACCGCACCACCGGAGAGCAGGTCAAGTAAATTGACCAGGTTTCTGCCAGCGCCAGTCATCTGGGAAAGCCCAGCCACGGCTGCGCGGTCAATTCCGGGCACCGGAATATTAGCTGCCAGTCTGTAAACAGCCAGCAAAAGCAGGGATATCAGCAGTTTGTTGCGGATATCCTCTGATTTCCATAAAAAGCGCCAGGATGATCGTTTCATTAAGTCAGCTCCTCTAGCTACGAGATCTCGATAGTTTCGATACTTCCACCAGCCTCTTCAATCTTCTGGCGAGCACCTTCGGTTACTTTATGAGCCTTGATCTTCAAGGCAACTTTTACTTCACCACGTCCCATGATCTTGATGGGCAAGCCTTTGCCTTTTAACAGACCAGCTTCTTTCAAGGTTTCCGGGGTCACTTCGCTGCCTGCCTTGAAATCCTGTAAGGAGTCCAGGTTGACCTCGGCATAACGGACACGGTTGCGGGGGGTGAAACCTTCACCACGCAGGAAGGGCAGTTTACGGAAGAAAGGCAGGTTGCCGCCGGCATGATAGAGGCGTACACCGCCTCCACTGCGGGAGTTTTGACCCTTGGTACCACGACCAGAGGTCTTACCATGACCGCTACTCATACCACGACCGACACGTTTGCGATTTCTCTTGCTACCCTCATTGGGTTTAAGATCGTGTAATTGCATGCTTACTTCTCCTCATCCACTGTTTCGATCTCAACCAGGTGGGAGACCTTGTCCAGCATACCTAACAGGGCATCGTTTTCCTGGTGTTCAACAACATCACCAACCTTACGAAAACCCAGGGCTTTGAGTGTATTTTTTGTCCGGACGGTATAACCAATACCGCTCTTGACTTGCTTTATGCGGAGAATTTTGACTGCTTGTTTCTTAGCCATTCTTCCTCCGTTCCCAATAGGGAGTCACATCTTCTACATCCTTACCGCGTTCGGCTGCAACTCTTTCGGGCGATTTCAATTGAGAAAGAGCGTCGAAAGTAGCCTGAACAATATTGAGCATGTTTGCACTGCCCAATGATTTGGTCAGAATGTCTTTAATACCAGCGGCTTCACAAACGGCACGCACACCACCAGCTGCGATAACGCCAGTACCGGGGGAGGCAGGTTTGAGCATAACTTTGGCACCGCTCTGAGAGCCAAACACTTCGTGAGCGATGGTGGTGCCCATTAAACTGACCTTGTGCATGTTTTTGTGAGCACGTTCGGTTGCTTTGCGCATCGCGTCCGGTACAGCACCAGCTTTTCCGGTGCCTAAACCTACGGTACCGTTATTGTCACCAACAACGATGGTCACTCTAAAAGAGAAACGACGACCGCCTTTGACAACTTTGGCAACGCGAGCGATATCAATTACGCGTTCATCAAATTGTGGTTCTAATGCTTGAAAATCATCCATAATATCCTCTTTTAGAACTCCAGCCCACCTTTGCGGGCACCTTCGGCCAACGATTTTACGCGACCGGTATAGATGTAGCCGCCACGGTCAAAAACAACCGCGGATATGCCTTTAGCTTTTGCACGTTTGGCAATTTCTTCGCCAACCAGCAGGGCTTGTTCCACTTTAGACTTGCCCGAAAGCGAGTCTCGCAGGGCTGCGTCGATGCTGGAAGCAGACACAAGCGTGTTGCCGCTGTGATCATCGATTATCTGAACATAGATATCGCTGATACTGCGAAAGACATTCATGCGTGGGCGTTCCGGTGTGCCGAAAACCTTCTTGCGGACACGGGCGTGACGATGTAATCTAGCTTGATTTCTTGATTTCTTAGCCATTGTCTACCTCTATTTACCGGTCTTTCCAGCTTTACCAGCTTTGAGTTTCACTTCTTCTCCCAAATAACGAACACCAGTGCCATGATAATGCTCTGGCGGACGCAAATTGCGAATTTCAGAAGCGATCAAACCAACCTGGTGGCGATTGCGACCCATCACCTTAATGGTGTGCGCTTTTGCATCGACTTCATAAGTGATGCCGTCGGGCGCAGGCACATTGATCGGGTGCGAATAACCCAGGTTCAGGACCAGGTCTTTTCCACTTAATTCAGCACGGTAACCGACGCCTTTGAACTCAAGCACTTTCTCAAATCCCTGGCTGCAGCCAACGATCATGTTGTTCAGCAGGGCACGGGTTGTGCCATGGAGAGCACGAACCTGTGGTTGGTCGTTAGGACGGGTCACAGTAATTGTGCCATCTTCCATTTTGATCTCGATTATGGGAGAGAAAGTTTCTTCCAATTCGCCTTTCGGACCCTTGACGTGAACCTTGTTCCCATCGATTTTCACTTCAACACCCTTGGGCAGGGTGATTGGTAATTTACCTATACGCGACATTCTCTTCCTCCTACCAAACCTTACAGAGGATCTCGCCGCCAACGCCGATCTTGCGAGCGCGATGGCCGGTCATGATACCTTTGGGGGTTGATAAAATCGCGATACCGATGCCCGAAAGAACCCAGGGGATTTCCTTCTTGGAAGTGTAAACGCGGCAGCCAGGTCGGCTCACGCGTTGGATCCCTGTGATCAACGAGCGGCGGTGACGACGTTCGCCAATGTACTTGAGCTTCAGCTGTAAAACTTTGCTGTTTTCGCTCTTACCATCAACGACTTCATAGCTCTCAATATAGCCTTCTTCGACCAGAATGCGAGCCAACTCACTCTTGAGTTTTGAATTCGGCATAGCAACCAGGGTTTTACCCGCGGAAGCTGCATTGCGAACTCTTGTTAACATATCGGCAATTGGATCTGTAATAGTCATTCTCATACCTCCAGGTCAAATTACCAGGATGATTTGGTCACACCAGGGAGTTTGCCCTGGAGTGCTAATTCACGGAAACAAATACGGCATAAACCGAATTTCCGCATATAGCCACGCGGTCTTCCACAGACGCGACAGCGATTCACAACGCGAACGGGATATTTACGTCGCATCTCTCGATATTGCATACACTTTTTAGCCATTAGTTATCCTTCCTGAAGGGCATGCCGAACTTGCGCAGCAGCTCGCGAGCTTGATCGTCAGTTTCAGCAGTAGTCACAATGCTGACTTCCATACCACGGACTTTATCGATCTTGTCATACTGAATTTCAGTAAAGATCAGTTGTTCGGTCAGACCGAGGGTATAGTTGCCGCGACCATCAAACGAGTCCGCTGAAATACCACGGAAGTCACGCACACGGGGTAAAGCGATATTGATCAGGCGATCCAAGAAAGACCACATCTTATAACCGCGCAAGGTTACTTTGACGCCAATTTGGCGACCTTCGCGCAGCTTGAAGTTGGAGATAGCTTTCTTGGCAGCGATGACAACAGGCTTCTGACCGGTGATAATGGTCAGATCATTCACAGCAGCATCCAAAGCCTTGGGATTATCCAGGGCTTCGCCAACACCAATATTGACAACAATCTTGGTGATGCGTGGGATCTGCATGATATTGCTCAAACCAAGCTCTTTGTAGAGTGCGGGAGCAATTTCGGTATTGTATTGTTCTTGTAGTCTGTTCATATCAATTCACCTGCGCCTTATTTGCCTTTGGCTTCCGATTTTTTGCTGTCATTGGCTTTTTCAGTCTTCGGAGCGGTTGTGCTCTTGCGGCGGCTGGTCTTCTTTTCAGCTTTTTCGTCTTCAGCGGATTTCGCCTTGCTTGAACGGCGACTTACTTTCGCTTCTTTCTCCGCAGCCCGGTCAACCAGGACTACGTTGGACAGATCGATCGGGGCTTCGAATTCGCGAATTCCTGCTGGAATGGTCTTTCCGCCCGATTGGGTCTGTTTTTGATGTTTCTTGACGGTGTTCACACCCTGAACCACAACACGGTTCTCTTTGGGCAGCACGCGGATCACTTCACCGACTTTGTTCTTGTCGGCTTCGTCGCCGCGCGTCACGCGAACACGATCACCTTTCCGGATTTTCATCTTCATTTAGACACTCCTACCATTGACTACAGTACTTCCGGAGCCAATGAAACAATTTTCATGTAGCCTTTTTCGCGCAGTTCGCGTGCGACCGGTCCAAAGATACGTGTACCACGGGGGTTCACGCCATCGCTGTCCAAAACCACAGCGGCATTGTCATCAAAACAAATCGTGGAACCATCCGGACGGCGATAAGCCTTGGCTGTTCGAACGATAACAGCTTTGATGATCTCGCTCTTCTTAACAGAAGCCTGCGGAGTTGCGCTTTTGACAGTCGCAATGACGATATCGCCTACTGCGGCATAGCGTCTGCGGGTACCACCGACAACCTGGATGACCAGCAATTCTCTGGCGCCAGTGTTATCGGCAACAACTAAGCGAGTTTCCTGTTGAATCATGCAGCACCTTCTTCGCCTTCGACGATTTCAGCGATCTCTTCAAGTTCTTCTTCAACTGCGTCTTCAAGCACAATTGCAGATTCTTCAAGAAGGTCAGCTTCCTGAGCTGCGATTTCTTCTGCTCTTTCGATGGCTTCTTCCACAGCTTCAATGCTTTCCTGCCGAATTTCGACCATGGCGATTTTCTCAACTACCCAGGTGACTGTCTTAGAAATGGGGGCGGATTCGACGATGACGACCTTGTCGCCAACGTTACAGCCAATCTCATCGTGAGCTTTGTAAGCTTTCACACTACGCACAACCTTGTGATACAAGGGGTGCTGGAAAGTACGGGTCACTTCAACAATCACGGTCTTGTCCATCTTGTTGGACTTGACAGTACCGGTTAAACGACGTCGTTTGTTCATTATTTACCTTCCTTCTCACTACGTGCGCGTTCGTTGAGGATGGTCTCAAGACGAGCGATATCCCGACGGGCAACTTTGAAACGGCTGGTATCGGTCAACTGACCAGTCACCATTTGAAAGCGCAGGTTCATCAGTTCCTGGCGGGTGTTCATGAGTTTGGCTCTAATTTCTTCTGTAGAAAGTTCTTTCATCTCTTTGGCGTTCATGAACCTTCTCCTATTGCTTCTCTGGATACAATTTTGGTTTTAAAACCTAACTTATATCGGGCTCTTTGCAAAGCTAATTTGGCTGTCTCGCTATCGGTACCACCAATTTCGAACAGGATCCGACCAGGTCGTATCACTGCCACCCAGTGGTCCACAGCACCCTTACCTTTACCCATACGGGTCTCAGCTGCTCGCTTGGTATAAGGCTTATCGGGGAAGACCCGCACCCACACCTTGCCGCGGCGTTTCATTTCGTGGACAATTGCACGGCGTGCGGATTCAATCTGACGGGCGGTCAGATAACCACAATCCAGCGCTTTTAATCCATAGTCACCGAAGTTTACGTCTGCGCCGCGATAGGATTTACCCTTCATGCGACCGCGCATCTGCTTGCGGTACTTTACTCTCTTTGGCATCAACATAATCTGCTACCTCACTCGTTCCGATAATTACTCGCTAATATAAACACCCTCGGTTGATTCAACCTTTTCTTCGGGTTGATCGATGACGATGCCTTTATAAATCCAGACCTTGATGCCAATCTGACCAAATGTGGTTGTGGCAGCAGCTCGCGCGAAATCAATATCCGCGCGCAGTGTCTGCAGAGGTACACGACCTTCACGCAGAGTCATGCGGCGTGCCATTTCGGCACCGGAAAGTCGACCGGAAACCGAAATCTTGATTCCTTCAGCGCCCTGGCGCAATGCTTGCTGGATTGCGCGTTTCATGGCTCTTCGATAACTGATACGACGTTCCAACTGACTGGCAATATTCTGAGCAACCAGGTAGGCGTCCGTATCGGCAGATTTGATCTCTTTAACTTCCAGATCGATCTTCTTGCCGGTCAATGCTTCAAGTTTTTGTCTGATAATCTTTACGTTTTCGCCTTTACGACCAATCAGGATACCTGGTTTGGCTGTATGCAGGGTGACTTTAACTTTGCCGGGATAGCGTTCGATCTCAACGGATGAAACGCCAGCACGATCAGTTTCTTTCATCACCACTTCACGCAGTCTAATGTCCTGGTGAACTTGTTCGGTGTAATCTTTGCCTTCGGCATACCAGCGCCCTAACCAGGGCTTGTTGATACCAAGACGAAAACCAATTGGATGTACTTTACGACCCATAGTTTACTCCTTACCTTTACTCGACTTCGCGTAATACAACGGTCACGTGAGAACTGCGTCTCAACTGGGGCTTGAATCGACCGCGTGCACCGAACTGGCGCCACTTACGTGTACGGGCTTCGTCTGCGAAGATCCGGTAAACGACGAGGTCATCACGGCTCACGCCAAAATTCTCTTCAGCATTAGACATGGCCGAATAAATCAATTTACGAACAGGTTGAGCTGCCTTTTTAGGAGTCAGGCTCAGGATGTTCAGGGCATCGGTAACTTTCTTACCTCTCACCAGGTCAACAACCAGGCGTGTCTTTTGGGCTGATTCTCTGAAATTAGAGAGTGTTGCAGTAATTTCTTGTGCCATCTCTCACCTTACCTTGAAGCCTTTTCAGCCACATGACCGCGGAACCAGCGTGTTGGAGCAAATTCGCCCAGACGATGACCGACCATATTTTCGGTCACATAGATCGGCACATGGCGGCGTCCGTTATGGACTGCAATGGTGTGTCCAACCATTTGGGGGAAAATCGTGCTTGCACGACTCCAGGTGCGCAAGACTTTTTTCTCGCCCTTCTGGTTCATCTCTTCGATTCTTTTCAATAATTTCGGGTCAATAAATGGCCCTTTTTTCAATGATCGCGACATTTCAAATTCCTTTTCTGTCTCTCATTCGCTATTTGCGCTTGGACTTGGAGCGCTGGCGAACAATCATGTCATTCGTACGTTTGTTGCGTCTGGTCTTATAACCAAGTGCTGGCTGACCCCAGGGGGTCTTGGGACCGGGCATACCAATACCAGTGCGCCCCTCACCACCACCATGCGGATGGTCTCTCGGGGACATCGCGGTACCGCGTACTTCTGGACGGCGACCCATATGGCGCTTGCGACCGGCTTTACCAAGCTTGATATTGCTGTGTTCAACATTACCAACCTGACCAATCGAGGCACTGCATTCCTGCAAAACCAGGCGAACTTCGCCGCTTGGCATGCGGATATGGGCATATTTGCCTTCTTTTGCCAACAACTGGGCAGAAGTGCCGGCAGAGCGAACCATCTGAGCGCCCTTACCGGGCTGCAGTTCGATGGCATGAATGTTGGTACCAACCGGAATATTCGCCAGGGGAAGGTTGTTACCGGGTCTGATTTCTGCACGGGCACCAGACATCAGGGTATCGCCAACTTTGACGCCGATAGGGGCGATAATGTAGCGCTTCTCGCCATCAGCATAGAAAAGCAAAGCCAGGCGCGCAGTCCGGTTGGGATCATACTCGATCGCCATGACCTTGGCTGGGATATTCGCTTTTTCGCGTTTGAAATCAACCAGACGAATTTGGCGTCGGGCGCCGCCACCACGATGGCGAACAGTCACACGGCCAGCCGAGTTACGACCGGAACGCTGCTTGCGAATAACGGTCAGGCTGCGTTCGGGTGTGGTCTTGGTGATCTCTTCAAACGTATAGCTGGTCTTATGACGCTGACCAGGGGTCTTGGGCTTGTATACTTTAACGGCCATTATTCCACTCCTTCAAACACTGGAATACGGTCACCCTCTTTGAGGGTAACGATCGCTTTCTTGAAACCGCTGTTACGCACGACCAAACGGCGGGTGCGGGAGTTGCGGTGTGCCTTGGCGGGCAGATTGATAATATTGACGCGCACAACGTCGACATCGAAAGCGGTTTCCACAGCGGTTTTCACCTGTTCACGGGTGACATCGCTGTTGACCTCAAACACATACTGGTTCAACTTGCTTGCCAGGTAGTTTGATTTTTCAGTCACGACGGGGCGTCGCAGGATATCAAAAACGGAGATACTCATTCTGCTACACCTTCCTATCCCAGATAACCCTTGATCACGTCCAGTGAAGCAAGCGGGATAATAACTTTTTCAAAACTGAGCAGATCGCGGATGTTCAGGTAATTTGCCTGCAGCAGTTTGGCATCCGCCAAATTGCGACCGGATTTGATCAGGTTTTCATTCTTTTCACTTTTATCAGCTACCAAAACCAGGGCGCGTTTGTCGCCGGCGAGGGCTTTGAGAGCTTTCGCCAGGTCAGAGCTCTTGGCTTCTTTCATTTCCATATTGTCGACCATGACCAGTTTCTGATCATTGGCAACCACGGTCAAAGCGGAGCGCAGGGCTGCACGGCGCATTTTCAGAGGCATCGCCTGGCTGTAATCACGCGGTTTTGGTGTATGAATACGACCGCCGCCAACGGATTGGGCATTGATCATGCTGCCGCGGCGCGCGCGACCGGTACCCTTCTGTTTCCAGGGCTTGGCACCACCACCGCGGACTTCGCCACGACGCTTGGTGTTGTGGGTACCCAGACGGGCATTTGCCATCTGGCGTTGGTATGCCTGGTGCATCAGATCGACATTGACCTTGGCTGCGAAGATCTCTTCGGGCAGGTCGATGCTGTCTGTTTTTTCGCCTTTTAAGTTAAAAACGTCAACTTTCATTTTCACATTCTCCATTCATCACAAGCCTACTGCTTGCGAGCCGCCTTGATCATGACGGTGCCGCCCTTGGCGCCAGGAACAGAACCCTGAACACCAATCAGGTTGCGCTCGGAGTCAACCATAGCTACACGGATGTGGGAAGAGGTCACCCGGACATTGCCCATGCGTCCCGGACGTCTTTTGCCCTTGTAAACACGACCTGGGGTCGTGCCGGAACCTGAGGAACCGGGTGAGCGCTGGCGGTCTGATTGACCGTGGGTCTTGGAACCACCGGCAAATCCATGACGCTTCATTGCACCTGCAAAGCCTTTACCTTTGGAAGTGCCGATCACATCGACATAATCGCCAACTTCAAAAACTGAAGCTTTGACTTCGTCACCGGCATTGATGTCATCAATCTTATTGGTGCGGAACTCACGCAGAGTTCGCACTGGGGGGAGGTTATTGGTCTTTAAATGACCAAGCTCAGCCTTGCTGAGTCGTTTGGGTTTCACCTCGTCAAAAGCCAGCTGCACGGCGTTGTAGCCGTCTTGCGCAGTCGTCTTGACCTGGGAAACAAAACATGGCCCAGCTTCGATTAAAGTCACGGGGACGGCGCGGCCGTCTCCATCGAAGATCTGGGTCATACCGATCTTTTTTCCTATTAGCCCTTTTAACATGCTATTCTCCTGTAGTTTTATTCTTGCGAGACTGTCAGCCTGGGCAAGCTGCATCATCTCCGCACAATTCAGTTAATGTTCCCTGTGAAGCGGTCTGCCCACACGGGAGGCATTCTTAAATTGTCACACATAAATGCTACCATGAAGGTAGCCGTTCAAATATATCACA